>JFJP01006073.1_pt1 | contig 10287 bp, 10 predicted proteins | sample 431651 | NCBI WGS metagenome assembly JFJP01 (sample SAMN02602958, study PRJNA72255) | Microbial mat metagenome, whole genome shotgun sequencing project. | biome: fresh water; feature: sink hole; material: water; isolation source: purple microbial (photo- and chemosynthetic) mats found in... | reverse complement strand
CTAACCCATTATTAAAGGACATCTCCATGAAGCGCAAGCTGTTTGCACTGCTGATCGTCGCCACAGCCAGCATGTCGGTGCTGGCCAGCCCTGAATTGGCACAAAAGAAAAACTGCCTTGCCTGCCATGCCGTTGACCACAAGGTGGTCGGGCCAGGCTACAAGGACATTGCCAAAAAATACAGCGGCCAAGATGCCGTGGTCAAACTCGCTGGCAAGATCATGAAGGGTGGCGCAGGCGTATGGGGTGTGGTTCCCATGCCCGCCAATCCACAGGTCAATGAGGCCGATGCCAAGCAACTCGCCAGCTGGATTTTGTCTCTGAAATAGGCGCTTGGCATTGCTGAAAAAAAGCCCGCATGCTGCGGGCTTTTTTATATAAAAAGTGCTTCTAGCCCTTGTTGATCATGGGCTAGGCACTCTCTAATTAGTAGCATCAATAAGTTTGACCCAACTGCCCCAGAATGGCCGGGTTTTCCAGTGTGGAGACGTCCTGGGTGATGGTTTCACCCTTGGCCAATGATCGCAGCAGGCGACGCATGATCTTGCCGGAACGGGTCTTGGGCAGGTTTTCACCAAAACGGATGTCCTTGGGCTTGGCAATCGGGCCGATTTCCTTGGCCACCCAGTCGCGCAACTCTTTGGCCAGCGCTTTGGCCTCGTCGCCGGTGGGCACGCCGCGTTTCAACACCACAAAAGCGCAAATGGCTTCACCGGTCATGTCATCGGGCCGGCCGACGACAGCGGCTTCGGCCACCAGATCGGTCTTGGCGACCAGGGCCGATTCGATTTCCATGGTGCCCATGCGATGGCCCGACACGTTCAGCACGTCATCAATACGCCCGGTAATGCGGAAGTAGCCCCGGTCGGCACTGCGCACCGCCCCGTCGCCGGCAAGGTAATAAGTGCCACCCATTTCTGCCGGGAAATAACTGTTTTTGAAACGATCGGGGTCATTCCAGATGGTGCGGATCATCGACGGCCAGGGGCGCTTGACCACCAGCATGCCACCTGATCCATTGGGTACGTCGTGCCCGGCTTCATCGACGATGGCGGCCATGATGCCTGGCAGCGGCAAGGTGCAGCTACCAGGTACCAGCGGGGTGGCACCCGGCAGCGGCGTGATCATGTGACCACCGGTTTCGGTCTGCCAGAAGGTATCGACAATCGGGCAGCGTTCGCCGCCGACGTTTTTGTAGTACCACATCCAGGCTTCAGGGTTGATCGGCTCGCCGACTGAGCCCAGAATGCGCAGGCTGCTCAGGTTAGAGCGGGCCGGATGGACTTTTTCATCCGACTCGGCCAACTTGATCAGTGAGCGAATGGCGGTGGGTGCAGTGTAGAAAATGCTGCACTTGTGGCGCTCGATGGTCTGCCAGAAGCGCCCAGCGTTCGGATAGGTCGGAATGCCCTCAAAAATGATCTGGGTGGCACCTGCCGCCAGCGGACCATAAGCGACATAGGAGTGGCCGGTAATCCAGCCAATGTCGGCGGTGCACCAGAACACGTCGTCGGCCCTTAGATCGAAAGTCCAATCCATGGTCAGCTTGGCCCACAACAAAAAGCCGCCAGTGGAATGCTGCACACCCTTGGGCTTGCCAGTGGAGCCGGATGTAAACAAGATAAACAGCGGGTGCTCGGCACCGACCATGACCGGTGCACATTCGGTGCTTTGCCCGGCCAGTGCGTCGGTAAACGTGACATCGCGGCCTGCCACCATGTTGCACTTGGTGGCCGTGCGTTCAAACACAAAAACCGTCTTGATCGACTCGCAGCCACCGAGGTCCAGGCCTTCATCGACGATCGCCTTGAGCGGCAGTTCCTTGCCGCCGCGCATCTGGAAGTTGGCGGTGATCACCGACACGGCACCCGCGTCCATGATCCGCTCTTGCAGCGCCTTGGCCGAAAAGCCGCCAAAAACCACGCTGTGCGTGGCGCCGATACGGGCACAGGCCTGCATGGCGATCACCCCTTCAAGCGTCATGGGCATGTAAATCAGCACCCGGTCACCCTTTTGAATGCCATGGGCTTTGAGCGCGTTGGCAAACTGACTGACTTTGGCCAGCAGCTCCTTGTATGTGGTCTTGGTGGCAACGCCGTTGTCGGCTTCAAAAATAACCGCCACCTTGTTCTCGTTGGGCGTTCCCATGTGCTTGTCAAGGCAGTTGGCCGAGGCATTGAGCTCGCCATCTTCAAACCATTTGTAAAAAGGCACATTGGATTCGTCGAGTGTCTTGGTGAAGGGCTTGCTCCAGACCACGTTTTCACGCGCCAGGCGGGCCCAGAAACCTTCAAAATCGGCGGCCGCTTCAGCGCACAAGGCGTTGTAGGCATCCATGCCGGAAATGCGCGCGGCCTTGACGGTCGCCTCACTCGGTGAAAAAACGCGGTTCTCAACCAACACGGATTCAATAGCAGTCGATGGGGTGCTCACAGATAGATCTCCTCTTTTGTTAAACGAATTCCATCCAATAATGTCCGGGCTGGTACTTACAGGCTACTGACTGTCTTCGACTTGACATAACACCCCACTAAAATCGATTTATTCATAACCACTCCGTTGCAAATGTCCACACCCAAACCATCCATCCCCAGTCCGATGCGCCCGATTCCCCGTTTCATCTTTGCCAGCAGATGGCTGCAACTGCCTCTTTACGTTGGGCTGATCGCCGCCCAGGGTGTTTATGTGTTCCATTTCTGGGTCGAACTGCTGCATTTGCTGGAAGCCGCCTTTGGCAACCAGAATGCGTTGCAGGCGCTGGTGACCAGCATTGGTTACCGGTCGGATGTCGCGGTGACCTCACTCAACGAGACCATCATCATGCTGGTGGTGCTGGCGCTGATTGACGTGGTGATGATCTCCAACCTGCTGATCATGGTGATTGTGGGTGGCTACGAGACCTTTGTCAGCCGCATGGACCTCGAAGGTCACCCCGATCAGCCCGAATGGTTGAGCCATGTCAACGCTTCGGTGCTCAAGGTCAAACTGGGCACGGCGATCATTGGCATCAGTTCAATCCATCTGCTGAAAACCTTTATCAACGCCGCGAACTACGAACCCAAGGTGCTGATTGCGCAAACCGCCATCCACATCACGTTCTTGTTGTCAGCCATCGCCATTGCCTACACCGACAAACTGATGACACAGCCCAGGCAGGGCTCGCACTAAGGGCTTGTCCATGAATAAGCTGTGCATTTGGCCACCGTGGATTTGGGAGGCAATGCCAGGCGCAGAGTGCGCCGTGCAGCTTGGCTGCACAAGCGATTTGCAACGACGCAGTGCGCCCAAAGCTGGCGAGCCCAATGTGCATGTTATTTTTGAACAAGCCCTGAGTCATCTGCGCGCTGCAAATCCCAACGCGTTCTGTTGAATTGGTCGGTCAGTGCGTGTATACAAATGGGTCCCCATGAAAAAATAGTGAGATGTACTTGTTGCTCGCCACACTCACGCCGTTTTTTGGTGCCGGGCTGCTGACGCTTTTGTCCGGGCTTAGCCGACGCGCGTCAGGCTGGATGGCGGCTGGTGTCACGACGCTGGCACTTGCCTTCTTGCTGCCTTCGCTGACCGGCAGCTTTGCCGGTGACACGACGGTCTATCGTTTGCGCTGGATTTCCAGCGCCGGGCTGGACCTGAGCTTTCGCATGGACGGCCTGGGTGTGCTGTTCTCATTACTGATTCTGATCATCGGCCTGCTGGTGATTCTGTATGCGCACTATTACCTGTCTGAGCGTGACAGCCTGTGCCGGCTCTACACCTACCTGCTGCTCTTCATGGGTTCCATGTTGGGTGTGGTGTTGTCCGAAAACCTGATCCAGTTGCTGATTTTCTGGGAACTCACCAGCCTGTCGTCTTTTTTGCTGATTGCCTACTGGCGTCACCGTGAGGCGGCGCGCAGTGGTGCCAAGATGGCATTGGCGATCACCGGTGCAGGCGGCCTGGCGCTGTTGGGCGGCTTCGTATTGCTGGGCGAAATGGTGGGCAGCTATGAACTCACCACCGTGCTGGCCAGTGGTGACCTGGTTCGCGCCCACCCGCTTTATTTACCCGCTCTACTGTTGATTCTGCTGGGCGCATTTACCAAGTCGGCGCAATTTCCTTTCCATTTCTGGCTGCCCAACGCCATGGCAGCACCCACCCCGGTATCGGCCTACCTGCACTCGGCCACGATGGTGAAAGCCGGAGTTTTTTTGCTGGCCCGGCTGTTCCCGGTGCTCTCAGGCACCGATGCCTGGACCTGGTGGGTGGGTGGCATTGGCCTGACCACGTTTTTGCTGGGTGCGGTGTTGGCCCTGTTCAAACACGACCTTAAAGGGCTGCTGGCCTACTCAACCATCAGCCACCTCGGGCTGATCACGGCACTGTTTGGCATTGGCACGCCGCTGGCAGCCGTGGCCGGGGTGTTTCATATCATCAACCACGCCATTTTCAAGGCCGGGCTGTTCATGGCGGCCGGCATCATCGACCACGAATGTGGCACCCGCGACATGCGCCGCATCAACGGCCTGTGGCACGACATGCCGCACACGGCCACCCTGGCCATGGTGGCCTCTGCAGCCATGGCGGGCGTGCCGCTGGCCAATGGTTTTTTGTCCAAGGAAATGTTTTTTGCCGAAGCGGTGGAAGCCGGTAGCCGGATGCGCCTGGGCTGGCTGCTGCCCGTGGTGGTCACGCTGGCGGGCATTTTTGCCGTGGCATATTCCATACGCTTCATTCACGACGTGTTTTTCAATGGCGAGCCGATTGACCTGCCCAAGACACCCCATGAGCCGCCACGCTGGATGAAAGTACCGGTGGAAATTCTGGTGGTCTTGGTGCTGCTGGTGGGCATGTTCCCGGCACAAACGGTTGAACCCTTATTGGCCGTGGCGGCCGGTGCCGTGCTGCAAGGGCCGCTACCCGAGCACAACCTGGCCATCTGGCATGGCTTCAGTCCCGCGCTGTGGATGAGCGTCATTGCCCTGGCGGGCGGCACCTTGCTGTACTGGGGGCGCCAACCACTGTTTGCCCTGCACGACCGGTTTGACGAGCGATTTCAGGGCAAGGTCATTTTTGATGGGCTTTTGAATGCGCTGCTGTCATTGGCGCAACGCATCACCGATTGGGCAGACACCAGCTCGCTGCAGCGTCAATTGATGTGGTTTGTGCTGTGCGCGCTGCTGCTCGGCGGCACCGGTTTGGCCCTGGCCCCTGCCCCGCTGACCGGTGCGCGGCCCTTGTTGCCGGTTGATGGGGTCAGCCTGACGGCAGCAATCACCCTGTTGCTGGCGACACTGGCGGCCACCGTGCTGCATCGCCAGCGGCTCACAGCCCTGATCCTGACTGGTGCCGTGGGATTGATCGTGGCGCTGGTGTTTGTCAAGTTTTCTGCGCCAGACCTGGCGCTGACGCAACTCTCGGTGGAAGTGGTCACCGTCATCCTGCTGCTGCTGGCGCTGTACTTTTTGCCAGCCAGCACGCCGCGCGAATCCAGTAGGTTGCGGCGCTGGCGTGATGCCGCTATTGGCCTGCTGGCCGGTGGCGGAACGGCCGCACTGGCCTGGGCCGTGCTGACCAGATCCAGCGGCAACATCGCCGGCTTTTTTATTGAAAACAGCGTGCCAGGAGGCGGCGGGCACAACGTGGTGAATGTGATTTTGGTGGATTTCCGCGGATTTGATACTTTTGGTGAAATCACCGTGCTGGCGCTGGCTGGTTTGGGTATTTTTGCGTTGTTGGATAGATTGCGGCTGCACGGACCAACACAGGATGCCGGTGGCCGTGCCTGGGCTGCCGATACCCACCCGATGATTCTGGCCACCTTTGCCAGACTGTTGTTACCGCTGGCGCTGCTGGTGTCAGTGTTCATCTTTTTGCGCGGCCACAACCTGCCGGGTGGTGGTTTCATTGCCGGCTTGGTCACCGCCATTGCGCTGATCATGCAGTACCTGGCCAACGGTGTGAGCTGGACCCATGCACGCCTGCCTGAGGGCACCCAGCCGCTGATTGCCGCAGGCTTGTGCATCGCGCTGCTCACCGGCCTGGCAAGTTGGGCCTTTGGTCGCCCATTTCTGACTTCCACCTTTGGCCATCTGAACTGGCCGCTGGTGGGTGAGTTTGAACTGGCCTCTGCCATGGCCTTCGATCTGGGCGTTTTCCTGGTGGTGGTGGGTGCCACGCTGCTGATTTTGATCAACCTGGGCCTGGCCCACCGCGCCAGTCATGACAAGGAGCACCCGTCATCGAAGCCCTGATTGCCCTGGCCATTGGCACCCTGACCGGTTGCGGTGTTTACCTGATGCTGCGCGCGCGTACCTTCGCCGTGGTGCTGGGGCTTACCCTGCTGTCTTACGCAATCAACCTGTTTTTGTTTGCCACCGGCCGCCTGGTGATTGGCCAACCCCCGGTGATCTCCAGTGCGCTTGGCCATGCCGACCCGTTGCCGCAGGCGCTGGTGCTGACCGCCATCGTGATTGGTTTTGCCATGACCGCGTTTGTCATCATGCTTAGCTTGCGCGCCCATGACGAATTTGGCAACGACCATGTTGACGGTCTTGACACCCCTGCAGATGCCAAAGGTGATGCCGCATGATGGGGCATTTGGCGATCACACCGATCTTGCTGCCGTTCATCGCCGGCGTTGTGCTGCTGATGCTGGCGCGATTCTCCTGGACGCTGCAGCGCTGGGTGGCACTGGCATCGGTGCTGGTTCAAGTCGTTGTAGCCGTCACATTGCTGCTGGCGGTATCAAAGGGTGACATGCTGGTTTACCGGCTAGGCGACTGGCCCGCGCCCTGGGGCATTGTGCTGGTGGCAGACCAGTTGGCGGCCTGGATGGTGCTGATCACCACGCTGCTGGCACTGCCTGCCGTGGTCTTTGCCTGTGGCGGTGTGGATGCCCAGGGTCGGCATTTTCATGTGCTGTTTCAGATGCAGTTGTTTGGCCTGGCAGGCGCCTTTCTAACCGGCGACTTGTTCAACCTGTTTGTCTTTTTTGAGATCTTGCTGATCGCGTCTTACGGGCTGGCGCTGCACGGCGGTGGTGCCACACGCACCCGCGCCGGCCTCCACTATGTGGTGATGAATCTGGCGGGATCCGCCGTGTTTTTGATCGCTGCCGGGCTGATTTACGCCGCGCTGGGCAGCTTGAACCTGGCCGACCTGGCTGCCAAAGCCAGCACCCTGGCCGCTGACCAGTTGGGGCTGGCGCGCGCCGGCGGCTTGCTGCTGTTGCTGGTGTTTGGCTTGAAAGCCGCGCTGCTGCCCCTGCATTTGTGGTTGCCACGCGCTTACGCGGGTACCTCCGCCCCGGTGGCGGCGCTGTTTGCCATCATGACCAAGGTCGGCATTTACGCCATTTTGCGCACTCACACCCTGCTTTTTGGCAGCGCGGCGGGCGACTTGGCGCAGTTGTTTGACCCCTGGTTGTTACCGCTGGCCTTGGCCACCAGCGTCATCGGCATACTCGGCGCGTTGGCTGCGAGCAGCCTGGCAAAGCTGTCGGCTTACCTGGTGCTGGTATCGGTCGGCACCTTGCTGACCGGCATCGCGACGGGCACACAAGGCATTGCCGCCGCCCTGTATTACCTGCCGCACAGCACCTTCAGCGCTGCCCTGCTGTTTTTGCTGACCGATGCGATCAAACGGCGGCGTCCCGTCAATGGTGACCGTTTCGCCACCGATGCCGACCTGCCCCGCCACGCCTTGTGGGGCGCGTTGTTTTTTGCCGCAGCCGTGGCTGTGACCGGGTTGCCACCGTTATCTGGATTTGTTGGCAAGTTTTTGATTTTGCGGGCGATGCCTGGGCAGCCCTGGGTGTGGGCCGTGATCTTGCTCGGGGCGCTAATGGGGGTGATTGCCCTGGCGCGTGCTGGCAGCAGCTTGTTTCTGGCAGCCACACCTGCGCCGCAACCAGACCCGATGCCGGACACCCCTGGACCCTCGGCTGCACCGGAACTGCTGTCCATCGGCAGCCTGCTCGGCCTGATTCTGGCGCTAACTGTAGTAGCTGGCCCGGCGGTGGACTTTGCCAATGCCACGGCAATTCAGTTGGCCAACCCCACGCTCTACATCTCTGCGGTACTGACAGGTAAACCATGAAACGCTGGCTACCCCACCCCTTGCTGACACCGATTCTGACGGTGGTTTGGTTGTTGCTCAACAACACCCTGGCCGCCGGGCACATTGTGCTGGGCCTGTTGCTGGGTTGGGCCATCCCGCGCTTCACCCTGGCGTTTTGGCCCAACCCCGTGCGCATTTATCGACCTGCCAGCCTGCTGCGGTTCACTGGCGTTTGCTTGTATGACGTTCTGGTTGCCAATGTGGCTGTGGCACGCCTGGTGCTGGCTGGCCCCAAGGCGCTCAACCCCCTATTTGTGCAGGTACCGCTGGATTTAACCAATGAGCTGGCACTTGGCCTGTTGGCCAACACCATTTGCCTGACACCTGGCACCGTCACGGCAGATCTGTCGCCAGATCGGCGGGTCTTGTGGGTCCATGCATTGGACTGCACCGACCCCGATGAGCTGGTGCGCACCATCAAGCGGCGGTTCGAGGCACCTTTGCGGGAGATTTTTGAATGCTGAACGCTGCACTCACGATTGCTTTTGGGCTGGTTGCCGCAGCCTTTGGCATCAGTTTCTTCAGGTTGATCAAGGGACCCAGCTTGCCAGACCGCATCCTGGCGCTCGATACCCTGTACATCAACGCCATTGCGCTGCTGGTGCTGCTGGGCATGCACCTGGCAAGTCCGCTGTATTTTGAGGTGGCTTTACTGATTGCCCTGATGGGTTTTGTCGGCACCGTGGCGCTGAGCAAGTTTTTGTTGCGGGGAGACATCATCGAATGAGCAGCAACACCGAAATACTGTTGTCGGCACTGGTCTTGGTCGGTGCCATCTTTACCTTTGTCGGCTCGCTCAGCCTGGTGCGTTTCAAGGATTTCTACACACGCCTGCACGGCCCCACCAAGGCCACCACACTGGGGGTTGGCTGTCTGCTGGTGGCCTCCGCCATTTTTTTCAGCGTGACGGGGAACGCTTTGAGCCTGCATGAAATCCTGGTGAGTCTGTTTTTGTTCATCACCGCGCCTGTCTCGGCGCACCTGCTGGCCAAAGCCGCTCTGCATCTGCAGCTACCGTCGGTGGCAACGCTGCCGGACGCGGCACGCACGTCTGTCATCACACCAGCCCTGCCGGCAGTACCGACGCATGTCCCCAGGCATCTTCAGATGCATGGCAAGGACAAGGCGAAACAACAACGACACGAATGATTGAGAAATGGAATGACACCATCTGGCCAGATACAGGGTGTCAGGCCAGCGTTGGGGCTGGGTGGTTAAACTCCGATTTTGAGCTCTTTTTGCTGAACCAACCCCGTTTGCCACAACTGAGAGGACACCCCCAATGACCACCGCTATCCGCCAGGACGACCTGATCGAATCCGTTGCTGCCGCCCTGCAATACATCAGCTACTACCACCCGGCTGACTATATCGCCCACCTGGCCCGAGCCTATGAGCGCGAACAAAGCCCGGCCGCCAAAGATGCCATTGCACAGATTTTGACCAACAGCAAGATGTCAGCAGAGGGCCACCGCCCGATTTGCCAGGACACCGGCATCGTCAACGTGTTTCTGAAGGTTGGTATGGACCTGCGCTGGGACGGCTTTACTGGTTCACTCGACGATGCCATCAACGAAGGTGTGCGCCGGGGCTACAACCACCCCGACAACACGCTACGCGCCAGCGTGGTGGCCGACCCCGAGTTTTTGCGCAAAAACACCAAGGACAACACACCCGCCGTCATCTTCAGCGAGATCGTGCCCGGCAATACGCTGGAAGTCACCGTGGCTGCCAAAGGCGGTGGTTCTGAGAACAAAAGCAAGATGTACATGCTCAACCCCGGCGACTCGGTGGTCGATTGGGTGCTGAAAACCGTGCCGACCATGGGTGCTGGCTGGTGCCCGCCCGGCATGCTGGGCATTGGCATTGGCGGCACCGCTGAAAAAGCCGTGCTGATGGCCAAGGAAAGCCTGATGGACGACCTGGACATGTACGAGTTACAGGCCAAGGCCGCCACGGGCGCAGAACTTAGCAAAGTCGAAGGCCTGCGGCTGGAACTGTTCGACAAAGTCAACGCGCTGGGCATTGGCGCGCAAGGCCTGGGTGGCCTGACCACCGTGCTCGATGTCAAGATCAAGATGTACCCGACCCACGCCGCCAGCAAGCCGATTGCCATGATTCCCAACTGCGCGGCCACCCGCCATGCGCATTTTGTGATGGATGGCAGCGGCCCGGTCTATCTGACACCGCC
>JFJP01031813.1_pt1 | contig 10288 bp, 12 predicted proteins | sample 431651 | NCBI WGS metagenome assembly JFJP01 (sample SAMN02602958, study PRJNA72255) | Microbial mat metagenome, whole genome shotgun sequencing project. | biome: fresh water; feature: sink hole; material: water; isolation source: purple microbial (photo- and chemosynthetic) mats found in... | reverse complement strand
CATGATCTTTTTTAGTGTCCCAGCAGCCCATCATCGCCTAGCCCGCCCCTTGGGAAACAGGGTATTGTTCAAAACTTTTGCTACACGGATGATTCTAGTGGGTCTGGTGGCTCTTTCCTTTGCCTTAATTTTAGTGACACAACTGGTGGTTTCCCATGTAATCGGTTCGTTTGTGAGCCTCTTCGTAACAGCATTTGTAAGCTTGCTTATTCTTATCATCTGGTGGTTGTTTCCACTAACCTATAAAAAACAATTGTAGACGAGCCGACAAATTAACCGCCTCAGGCTACTTTGGGTAGTTTCCAAATAACTGGGTGCAATTACGAAAGTTCCATAGAATTTAGCGTAAATAGAGGTGATATACGAAACGGGTTAAAAAGCACTTTAGCGTCAACTTGTAAGGCGGATTACATTAATCGCTAATCCGCCCTACCTTTGTGAAATAAAAATCCGCAAATTCACATTGAAACAGTGCGAGTGTGAAACTATTGGTATTTGTTCAATCGTTTTATTTGTAAATTACTTGCCCATAGTGTTGGAATTAATTTGAACAATTTTTTAGGCAATCCGTGTTTGCATTTTGAGGCATTAGTTGCAATTTAAAAGTTGAACATCGCGTTCATGTTATTGAAATAGACTTTTTTAAAGCTTTTTTACCCACCTAAAACCTTGAAAAAACTTACCCTCACAGAATGATCGTGGGGAAGGGTGGTTTAAATCAGACAACAATATCCTTCCTTTCTTAAATTATCGTAGCTACAATAAAAGCGATGAACATCACCTGCGACCCCAATAAACGCGACATAACCCTGAACGACCGAGGCATTGATTTTGCCGATGCTGTCGAAGTGTTTTCGGGCGCAACGCTTGATTTTCGCGATGACCGAAAAGACTACGGGAAAACACGCAGTATCACGGTCGGTTATTTGCAAGGTCGGATGGTGATAATTGTCTGGACTCCACGCGGTGATAATCGCTACATTATTTCTATGAGGAAAGCCAATGAGCGCGAGCAAACACGTTTTGGGCAGCGACTTGAGCAAAATTGATGCTCACATCATCCAGCCTGATGAATACCAAGAAATTCCTGAATTAAGCGATGAGTTCTTTGAACAAGCTGATTTACATATCGGGGGTAAACTGATTCAGACAACAAAATTCGCTGGTGGGGTGAAGTCGTCATTTAAACAGCTTAATTGAAAAATAATTTGTTTTCTAAACTTGAGCTGAGGCATGATACTGTCACTGGATGACTAATGAATTATTTTGAATTTAAATACAATAAATCATCAATAACACGCTGATTGGCTATTGCAATGTGAGGATAAATTTATGGCACAACTAAGCTTGGCAATGCAAAATGACGCGCGAAAAAACCACTGGGCGGTTTCTTTTCGTGTTTTATTGGGACTTTATGCCATTATTCCGCTTTGTTTGTTTTTACAGTTGCTCGATGTGTTTTTCTTGCAAGGGTGGTTATTAGAAAATTTACCCAATAGCCCAGGGCATTTTTTACTGTTTCAATTGCTGTTTGGTACGCCCCATATTTTAGCCAGTAGCGTGTTATTACTTAGTAATAGTGATTATTTACGTTTTTATCAACCCAAGCTCATCACCATGTCATTGCTGATTATCGCTGTGTTTGGGGTTGGCAGTTTATGGATTCCTTATAATGTGCTGTATGTTATTGCCGCCAGTTGGACGGTTTATCATGTATTAAAACAACAAATTGGCGTAGGGCGTAGTGTTTATCACTTATCAAATGTATCTTTTTACTTACTATTATGGCTGAGTGTTGGTGCGGGGATTTTTATTTATGTAGGCATCTTTTTACACAACAGCCTTAATGAACAGCAAACTGAATGGGTGAAGTATCTTGCCAGTAGCTTTTCAGTATTGTTGATTTTGAAGGCGGTATTTTGTCATTTTAGAATCGGTAACCCTTTAGGAAAAGTGTTTCTCTGGGCAAATACTTTGCTAGTGGTGATAAGTTTATATTTCTATTTACAGGACTATTATTTTTTAGCGATTTTAATGCCTAGGTTAGTGCATGACGCAACCGCGTATATTTTTTATATGACTCATGACTATAACAAGCATCAAGTCCAGCCACAAAATTGGCTGTATCGTTGTTCCCACCGCTACAAACTGCCCATTTTTGTTGTGTTACCTGTCTTATCGGTGGCATTGACCTTTATTCTACAAATTTATGGCAACCAAATGGTGAGTTTTTTTACAGAAATACTGTTTGGAATCGAAACAACGCGGGCGATTAGTGTCGGACTGATTGGCTATTTATCCTTGATGCACTATTACACCGAAGCCTTTATTTGGAAAAAAGGCTCACCGCTGCGGCAGTTTATTTTTTTTAAACCCTAAGAAAATCTTAAGCACAGCATTTTTTATATTTTTTACCACTACCACAAGGACAGGGGTCATTGCGTCCTGTTCTAACAGGCTCATAAACAGGCGGATTTAATTTTTGTTGGGCAATAAGAGCTTCTGTTTTCATCATATAAGCAAATTTTTCAATCACTTGTAGCGCGTTAATTTCGGGTTTACCTAGCACCGAGTGTGGATTATTTTGGCTAAGGTAAGCGGCAAGATGCGTTAAGCTGTTTATAACAACGGTATTTTCAGTGACACCATCATCTTCATACCGCCAAAAATCTCTTCTAAGTTCAAGCCCCTGATAAAAACCCGTCAGCCATGAAAACGTTTTTGTTTCATTTAAAACAGGTTGTTCTTTGTAGGCTTGACAAGTTTTTGTAATAGCCAACACGATTTGTTCTGTCTGTTCAGCTACCATTTCAGGCGCGTGTGCCACGAATAATAAAGGCAGAATTTCCATTTCGGTAATGCGAAAAGGACTTAGTGTGATGGCGTAAAATAAGCCTGCTAACTGCTCATGCGGGCTGCAATGTTCAACAGCGATTAAAGTGTGTAAAGATTGCTCAAGGTTTAGCAGTGCTGCTTCTGTGCGCATGATGAATTCTCTAGGCTAAAAACTATAAAAAAACCCATTAAAGCGTAAAACTCTAATGGGTTCCTATAAATGGTGCCGATGACTGGACTCGAACCAGCACGACTTGCGTCACTACCCCCTCAAGATAGCGTGTCTACCAATTTCACCACATCGGCTAAAACTTTATTTCTTATCGGTATTTTTTTCAGATGTAGAGGATTTTTTATCTGACTCTTCTACTTTATCATCATCAACTTTGCTAGTCTCATTAACAAGTGTGGGCTTTTCTAGTGCAGCAGGCACATCAACTGCACTTGGTGTTACACTAAATGGCGTGGGTGTAACAATTGGCGCATCAGTATTTGCAAAAGGCACATCCGCTGATTTTTTTTCAATTTCAGTGGGTGTGTCCATTAAATCTTTTGCTCTGCCTTGATGGCTTGCCAAAACAGCTAAACCTAAACTGGTAGAAAAAAACAAAGTGGCTAAAATAGCTGTTGTGCGTGATAAAAAAGAGGACGCTCCCTGCGCACCAAAAACCGAGCCTGAAGACCCACTGCCAAATGCCGCGCCTGCATCTGCCCCTTTACCTTGCTGCATTAACACTAGACCGATAACGCCTAGCCCTAACAGCACATGAACAACAATGATTAGCTGATACATAAAAACTTAAATTGAATGATAAATCTTTAAAAAGGACTGTGCATCTAATGAAGCCCCACCTATTAAGCCGCCGTCTATGTCAGGCATTGCCAATAAACCTTTGGCATTGTCGGCTTTCATGCTGCCGCCGTATAAAATTTGTAAATTTTCGGCGATAACAGGGTCTTGCAGCGCAACCCGCTCACGAATCGCTTTGTGAACTTCTTGTGCTTGTTCATCGGTTGCTGTTCTACCTGTGCCAATCGCCCAAACAGGCTCATAAGCAATTACCGCATTGGCAAATGCACCAATCCCAGCTTTTGCAATTACTGCATCCAATTGGGTGTTGACCACATTAAAGGTTTCACCATTTTCACGCTCTGCAAGGGTTTCCCCGATACACAAAACAGGAATTACGCCTTGTTTTTGCGCTTGACAAAACCGCTCTGCGACAGATTCGTCGGTATCACCATAATAAGTACGCCGTTCAGAATGACCGACTAACGCATACTGGCAATTAAATTCTTTTAGCATAGTGGCAGAAACTTCGCCAGTGTACGCGCCTGCTTCTTGGTTGGCTACGTTTTGCGCCCCTAAAGCTAATGGGCTATTGCTGGTTAATGTTTGCAAATCGGCTAAATAAACCGCAGGCACACAGATAACGATGTTTTTATCATTTTCATTTAAACCAGCCATAATGGCTGCACACAATGATTGGCTACTTTCACGAGTACCATTCATTTTCCAGTTTCCCATTATCAGAGATTGTCGCATTACACTGACTCCAAACAAAATCAAACTGGGTATGATATAGGTTAAATGATTGTAATTCAAGCAGTGATTGCATTCTGTACTACTTTTGCAAGTTGTTGCGCTAAATCAGTCACCAAAGTGGTATCAACGCCCTCGACCATTACTCTGATTAAAGGCTCTGTACCAGAGGCTCTTAATAGCACTCTGCCATTTTCCCCTAAGGTTTGTTCCGCGTGTTTTACCGCTATTTGAATGGCAGGAATTTCAGCAGGATTAACCCGTTTTTCAACCTTTACATTCAGTAAAATTTGCGGATATTTTTCCATTCCAGACTTTAACTCATGCAGGCTTTTACCTGTTTCATGCAATTGTGCTAACACTTGTAATGCCGAAACAATCCCATCGCCTGTGGTAGTTTTATCGAGGCAAATAATATGCCCTGAATTTTCACCGCCTAAAATGCCTTGATGTTCGGTCAACATTTCCATCACATAACGGTCACCCACATTGGCGCGTAATAGTGGAATCCCTAATCGAGTTAAGGCGTGTTCCATGCCTAAATTAGACATCAATGTCCCGATAATCGGACCTTTTAACTTGTTTGTAGTTAAGCGGGATTGAGCAATAATGTAAATCAGTTCATCGCCATCGACAATTTCCCCTTTATGGTCAACCATCACAACCCGGTCGCCATCGCCATCAAAGGCAATCCCTAAATCGGCTTGCTGCTCAAGCACAGCGGCAATTAGCTTTTCGGGTTTAGTCGAGCCACTGGCATCATTAATATTTAAACCATTTGGACTACAGCCTATCGCAATAACCTCAGCACCAATTTCACTAAAAACGTGAGGGGCAATGTGATAAGTTGCACCATTAGCACAATCTAAAACAATTTTTAAGCCTTTAAAATCAAACCCTGTTGGAATGGTGGCTTTACAAAATTCAATATAGCGTCCTGCGGCATCATCCACCCGTTTAGCTTTACCTAACTTTGCCGAATCCACCGTTGTCATAGTTGAGTCTAAATAATGCTCAATTTGATGCTCCGTGTCATCAGGTAATTTTGTTCCTGCCACTGAAAAAAACTTAATCCCATTATCATAATAAGGATTGTGTGACGCGCTAATCACAATCCCCGCTTTAGCTCTTAAGGTGCGGGTTAAATAAGCAATGGCGGGGGTGGGCATAGGGCCTAATAAACGGGTATCAACGCCCGCCGCAGACAGCCCCGCCTCCAATGCGGATTCAAACATATAGCCTGAAATGCGGGTATCTTTTCCTACTAGCACAAAACCTTTGCCTTCATTGGCAAATACACGCCCCACTGCCCAACCCAGTTTTAGAAAAAAATCAGCGGTAATGGGTTGTTCACCGACTTTTCCACGAATCCCATCGGTACCAAAATATTTTTTTGCCATCCTGTCTTCCTCAATTAAACCTAAAAAAAAGGAGAGACCGCAGTCTCCCCTTTTAACTTAATTTGCACTAAACCGATTAAATCTGTTTAGCCGTGTCACCCAACGGCGGTTCAGATTTTTTATCTAAACTGTTTTCAAAAGTCGCCCCATTTTTAGGTGGCGCGGTATCATCCCAACCCTCAGGGTCTTTCACGGGTCTGCGGTTCATTAAGTCATCAATTTGATACTTATCAATAGTTTCGTACTTCATTAATGCCGCTGCCATCGTGTGCAGAATATCCTCATTTTCTTTTAGAATTTTTTCAGCACGTTGATAATTTTTATCAATAATCGAGCGAATTTCCTCATCAATGGTATGCGAGGTTTCTTCAGCAACCGATTTATGCTGCGTTACAGAACGCCCTAAAAACACTTCGCCTTCTTCTTCACTATAAGCCAACGGCCCTAAGCGTTGTGACAAGCCCCATTTTGTGACCATATTGCGGGCTAATTCGGTTGCCCGTTCAATGTCGTTGGACGCGCCCGTTGAGACTTGTTCCCAGCCAAAAATCAATTCTTCTGCAATTCGTCCACCGTACAGACTGGAAATCATGCTGTCTAATTTACATTTGCTGGCACTGTATTGGTCTCTTTCGGGTAAAAACATCGTCACACCCAACGCCCGACCACGCGGCATAATGCTGATTTTATACACGGGGTCATGTTCTGGCACTATTTTACCGACAATCGCATGACCTGCTTCATGGTAAGCGGTCATTTTTTTCTCTTTTTCATCCATGACCATTGAGTGACGCTCAACGCCCATAATCAGCTTGTCTTTGGCTTTTTCCAAATCTTGCATACTGACAACCCGTTTATTTTCACGCGCTGCAAACAAAGCGGCTTCATTAATCAGGTTAGCCAAATCCGCGCCTGAAAACCCTGGCGTACCTTGTGCAATATATTTAACAATCACATTGTCAGCGGCGGGGACTTTTCTTAAATGCACATTGAGAATTTGCTCACGACCGCGTACATCAGGCAAACCGACATTAACTTGTCTATCAAAACGACCTGGACGCAATAATGCACTGTCTAAAACATCCGCACGGTTTGTGGCTGCAATGACAATAATCCCTTCATTACCTTCAAAACCATCCATTTCAACCAATAATTGGTTTAAAGTTTGCTCACGCTCATCATTACCACCGCCTAAACCCGCGCCACGTTGCCGACCTACAGCATCAATTTCGTCGATAAAGATAATGCAAGGGGCGTGTTTTTTGGCTTGTTCAAACATATCACGGACACGCGACGCACCAACCCCAACAAACATTTCCACAAAATCAGAGCCTGAAATCGTGAAAAATGGCACTTTTGCTTCACCTGCAATGGCACGCGCGAGCAAAGTTTTACCCGTTCCAGGAGGGCCTATCATCAATGCACCACAAGGCACTTTTCCGCCTAATTTTTGATATTTTGACGGGTCTTTTAAAAAGTCCACCATTTCGGTGACTTCTTCTTTTGCCTCATCACAGCCTGCAACATCGGCAAAGGTGACTTTATTTTGGTCTTGTTCCAACATCCGTGCTTTGCTTTTGCCAAACGACATCGCACCACGACCGCCTGCACCGCCGCCTTGCATTTGGCGCATAAAAAATACCCAAACCGCAATCAGCAATAAAATAGGCCCAAAGGAGATGAAAATTTGCATGAGCATCGAAGGTTGTTCAGGTGCTTGGGCTTTTACTTCGACATTGTTGGACAACAAATCATCGACTAAATGGGGATCATTCGGGGCATAGGTTTTAAACGAGTCACCTGTTTGCAATTTGCCTTTAATGACTTTTTCATCAATGACAACTTGCTGAACTTGTCCTGCTTTGACCGCATCAATAAATTGGGAGTAAGACCACGAAGTGTCATCAGCACGATTAGCGCGTGAACTAAAGCCGTTAAATATCGACCCAAGCACAGCCGCAATGACGACCCATAAAATTATATTCTTAACCATATCGTTCACGTTATTCGCTCCTGACTGGAACAGTTCTCATTATAGAAATACATAATAATTATATCAGGAATTAGCATTCCTGCCCTTGCCTAAATTAACACATAGTCTCAAAACTATCTGTTGTGTAATGAAATTTTACTCCCACAGCGTAGATGTAAGGATAAAAATTGTTATTTAAACCCTTTAGCAAGAATATAAACCTCGTTGCTTTTAGGGCGTGATGCTTTAGGTTTTCTGATGACTACCGAGGAAAAAGCGTTTTTTACTTGGCTGTGGTAGGCATCAAAACCAACCCCTTGAAAGACTTTTACTAAAAAAGTGCCGCCACGCACTAAAACCGTTGTTGCAGTCTCTAAAGCCAACTCTGCCAAATACAAGGCACGGGCTTGGTCTGCTTCCTTATTCCCACTTAAATTAGGAGCCATATCAGATAAGACCACATTTATAGCCTGACCATCAAGCATTTTATACAAACAATCAAGAATAGCTTGTTCTCTAAAATCCCCTTGGATAAAATCAACGCCCTCTAGGGGCTGCATTTCTAAAATATCCAACGCAATTATTTTGTCTTTTTTAGCAAGGATTTCACGCACATACTGTGACCAACCACCCGGAGCTGCGCCTAAATCGACCACATTCATCCCAGTACGGATAATTTTGTCTTTTTCTTGAATTTCCATTAATTTGAAAATTGCTCGCGAGCGATAGCCTTGTGCTTGGGCTTGTTTAACATAAACATCGTTAAAATGTTCTTGTAACCAAAGATTGCTGCTTTTACTTCGTGCCATAGTATTTTCGTGTAGAATTGAGTTATTTTTTTAGAAGAGGAAACAGTGTGAATTCTGCCCAGATAAGAAAGTTTAGAGCCGGTGCGCATAATCTAAACCCCGTTGTAATGATAGGTCAAGCAGGGCTTACACAAGCCGTGTTGGCAGAGCTTGAGATTGCTTTGGATGTGCATGAATTGATTAAAGTTAAAGTGCGAGCAGAAAAGCCAGAGCGTCTTGAAATAAGTGAGAAAATGTGTGCAGAAACAGGAGCGCAGTTGATTCAAAGTATCGGACAAGTTGTGGTGCTGTATCGTAAAAATCCGAATAAGGTCTCGTGAAACGGGCTTTAGTTCTTGCCTAAAAGGGTGGATGCTATGTGCGATTAGTGCAATGCACTTAACCTTCTGTATGTTTTACGCAACGGCAAACTCTGTAAATTGCCTTTTATAAGCGGATTGAAAACCCAACACAATCCGTTCTTTAGGAATCCCCATGTTGACTAATTCCTGTGCAATATCCAATTCAGTGCCGTTGTGTTGTATCCATATTTTGTCATTTTTGATGTCCAGATGTAACACGCAACCCTGCACGCGGCGGTTATTTTTCCAACCCACTTGGGTGATTTGGTAATGGTCGTGTTCAGTATCAATCAGGATTTGGCTTTCTACCTCATCAGCGGGTGGAGCAATAGATTGGATAAAGGCTTTAATTTTAGTGCGAATATTTTCTAAGCTATCCATTGAATTAACTCCTCTGTTTGCCGAACCAGAATATTGGTATCAATCGCTATCATGTTCGCCCCATTTTGCAATAATGCCTTGTCGAATCCCCTCGTCCATTTCTTCAAGCGTTTTAGCTTTTCCTTGATAGCCTGTGCAGCCGATTAAGTCATTCAGAGTTGTTTTGACGGGCTTATTTTTAGCTTTTAACAAAATACCTTGTGAAGTCGCTTCAATTTCCAATTCCTGCCCACTGTTTAAATGATAAGCATCGAGAATGGCTTGGGGAATAATGACGTGTCCTGTGCTGGAAAGCCGTGTAGTTTGAAGTTGCATAATGTAATTCCTCAGTAAAATTTATAACGTTGTTTTAGTTTCGTAGCCCGTGTGGAGCGTAGCGGAACACGGGAAAGCTGGTGTTATTGCGTTTGCCCCGTATTCCATTTCATTCCATACGGGCTACCTTGCTGCACTGATTTTTCATTCGGGCTGCCAAGATGGCGATATAAATCAATGGCTTGTTGTTAATAGTATTTCACTTAGGTTAATTTTTATAATTAATTTTAAGAGAAAAGTTTTTTTGTGGTATTAACTTTATTCTAATTTCATCTCCCACTTTTAACGTTGATATATCAACATCAATCACAGGTATAACTGGGCTGGCTATAAACTCTCTAGGAGGTAGATTTATTTCTTGATTGAATAATTTTATGTTTTCTCCAAATGAACTTATGTGATGTATATTCATTTCATCTGAGTTTTTAATAGCTATAAAAAAATCTTCATCTTTAAAATTATCAGGAATAATCCACTTTAAACAAATATCTTCTTCCTTGTAAATTTCATTACCTTGAATAATATTTACAATTTCAGAAATATGTTCATATTCCTCTGCTGTGCAATTAATTCCATGAGAAAATAATATAGGTTTTTTTGTATAATTTGATACTATCCTACATAATTCAGTATATTTTAAATACGCATAAACTTTTTTTATAGAGTCATTTTGATTAAAAACTACTTTAAAT
>JFJP01007612.1_pt1 | contig 10288 bp, 14 predicted proteins | sample 431651 | NCBI WGS metagenome assembly JFJP01 (sample SAMN02602958, study PRJNA72255) | Microbial mat metagenome, whole genome shotgun sequencing project. | biome: fresh water; feature: sink hole; material: water; isolation source: purple microbial (photo- and chemosynthetic) mats found in... | reverse complement strand
TCACGTTGCAAAACACGGGCAAATCGTGCCCGTGATCCAGTAGATTTTTTGAAGGAGTTAACCATGGAATTTGGTGGTTTCACACAGTCATTCGACGTAGCACAACTTGTGCTTTATATTTTCTGGGCCTTTTTCGCTGGGGTGATTTATTACCTTCAGCGTGAGCAGCACCGGGAAGGTTACCCAATGGACTCCGGTCGACCAAATGGGCCTGTGATCACCGGCTGGCCTCTGGTGCAACCCAAAACCTACAAGATGCGCCATGGACCCGACATGGTGGCACCCGACCCTGGCCGTCCGGACGGGGAGTATTCGTTTGAGCCTGGCAACCCCTGGAGCGGTGGCACTATTGTTCCCAAAGGAGATCCGTTACTCGCTGGTGTTGGCCCAGGCGGGTGGGCGATGCGTGCGGACGAACCTGATCTGACCTACGAAGGCAATCCGAAAATTGTGCCCTTGCGTGCAGCCAAGGACTACAACGTTGCCAAGCAAAATGTCGACCCTCGCGGTATGCAGGTGATCTGCGCTGACAAAGAAAGTGCGGGTCAAGTTGTTGACATGTGGATTGACCAGTCAGAATCCATCTTCCGCTTCATTGAAGTGGCGCTTAAAGACTCCGGTACACGCGTCCTGATTCCGCTGAACTTTGCCCGTATCAATAAGCAGGGTGTGCACGTGAACGCGCTGATGTCCTACCAGTTCGGCAATGTTCCCAAAACCAAGTCTCCAGAACAGATCACGCTGCTGGAAGAAGAAAAAATCATGGGCTATTTTGGTGCCGGATTGCTGTACGCTCACCCCAGCCGATTGGATCCATTGCTGTGAAAGCCACCCATGAGCATGAGTTCGAGGCAGCGCTTGGGCTGCCAGAACCCCTGCCTGCGGGCGAAAAATTGCTCTGGCAAGGAGCTCCGGATTGGTTCCAACTGGCGATTCACGCATTTCACGTGCGCAAAATTGCCATTTATTTCCTGGTCATGCTGGCTGTTCAGCTGATCTACCTGATCGATAGCCAAGTCAACAACGGTGAGATCACGGTCTCCATCGTGAAGAGCTTGCTGACAGGCTTGCTCGCACTCGCCATGCTGAGCACCATCGCCTGGCTATCGTGCAAGACAACGATGTACACCATCACAGACAAGCGTCTCGTGATGCGTATTGGTATTGTTCTCACACTGACATTCAATCTTCCCTACAAGAGAATTGCCGCTGCCTCCATGAGAAATGTTCACGGAACAGTTGGTGACATTGCTCTGAGCCTCTACCCCACCGATCGCATTGCCTGGTTGCACCTCTGGCCACATGCCCGCGCCTGGCGGTTGACGCAACCTGAGCCCGCGCTTCGTTGCATCAAGGACGTTGATGTGGTTGGCAAGTTACTCCTGGCGGCATGGAGTCAGCACCACACGGGCGAAAGAATCACGGCTGAAGCTGCTTCACGCTCGCCAGATCTGCCAGAACGGTCAGGTCAGGGCTTGCCTGCATGAAGCAGCCCTTGCCCCCTGGTCAGGTCAGACCACCGATACGAAAACCCATCAGCTTTTTGCTGGTGTTTCTCGGCCTCATCTTGGTCATGGTGGCCTTTGCCAAATTCCAAGGATTTGTCTGGACTGTCCAAGATGCACCCGTTCTTTGGCAAAGGGATCTCGTCTTTGCAGATACACCAGATGGACAGATCTCAGTCGTTGATTTTTCTGATAGCAAAGAAGTGGCGCGCTTTCAGGGCGAACAAGGGTTTTTACGTGGAACTTTAAGAGCGCTCGCGCGCGAGAGAAAGCGCCGTGGTATCGGTCCTGAAGCGCCATTCAGGGTGATTGAACACACAGACGGACGGCTTACTCTGCTAGACCCGAGCACGGCTCAGCGAATTGATCTAGAGTCCTTTGGCCCGGTCAATTCCGCTATATTTCGCAAGTTAAAAAAACAGTAGACAACCAGGATACTCTCCATGAATACCCTCGTGCAAAGCATTGAAACATCGAAAGATGCCAACAACAAAGCAGTACAGAGCAGCATGCTCAGTCCCAGGTTCTACACCACTGATTTTGCTGCCGTAGACCGCATCAACATCGAGCCGCTGCGAAAAGAGTGGGACATCATGATGAAGGAGTACGAGGGTGATAACAACCACGATCACTTCCAACGTGACGCTGCGTTTGCCGAAGAAGTGGCAAGAACAATGCCGTTGTTGTCCAAGGAGATGCGCCAGGAGTTCATAGATTTTCTGGTGAGCTCACTTACCTCGGAATACTCTGGGTGCATTTTGTACAACGAGATCCGAAAGAACATCTCCAACCCTGACCTGAAACAGTTGATGTCTTACATGGCGCGAGACGAATCCCGCCATGCCGGTTTTATCAACCAATCATTGCGCGACTTTGATCTTGGCATTGATCTGGGCAATCTCAAGCGTGAGAAGGCATACACTTTTTTCAAGCCCAAGTACATTCTTTACGCGACTTATCTTTCAGAAAAGATCGGCTATGCGCGCTACATCACGATTTATCGCCAACTCGAACGGCATCCGGAAAAGCGATTTCACCCTATCTTCCGCTGGTTTGAGCGTTGGTGCAACGATGAGTACCGCCATGGAGAGTCGTTTGCATTGATCATGCGAGCTAACCCCCATCTTTTGCGCGGTGGAAATGTGTTGTGGATCCGATTTTTCCTGCTGGCGGTTTACGCCACCATGTTTGTACGAGATCACACCCGCCCGATGTTGCACGAAGCCATGGGACTGGACTCCGCCACTTATGACTACACCGTTTTTCGGATCACGACCGAGATCACACAGCAGGTCTTCCCCATCGCCCTGGACACTGACAACCCCAAGTTCAAGGCTGGGCTCGAAAAACTCTTCGCCATTTCAAAGAGCAATGATTTGGCCAAAAAACAAGGTGGCATCTTTGGCAAGCTGAAGCAGGCCTGGGCGATATCGCAAGCTGCGGTAGTTTTTGGCAGGCTTTATTTCTTGCCCGTCAAAAAACAGACACTGACAACCGACGTGCGCATGGAACCCGCGTGGTGAGTGACACCGTTTTGGCATGTGGCTATGCAGCGATGTGCTGGTGGTTCGGCACGGGAATCATTTTGTGGCTTGATCGGCTTCCACCGCGCAGCTTTCCCTGGAGCATGGGCGGTTGGAGTATTTTGTTGCTGCTGAGCTTCTGGGCAGTTTCTGAAAGTATGAAGAGCGTGAGCGTGAGTAACGCTTATTTGGGTTTCGGCAGTGTCATTGTGATGTGGGGTTGGCACGAATTGGCTTTTTTGACAGGCTGGCTCACCGGCTCGCGCAAAATCCCTCTTCAGTCAGGCGTCACGGGATTTGCACGGTTCAAACAGTCGCTGGACGTGATTATTTACCATGAGCTTGCGCTGATTTTCAATTTCATTCTTCTTTGGGTGATGCAACGAGACCAGCCCAACCATGTGGCACTCTGCACTTTTGCATTGTTGTGGTGCATGCGTGTGAGTGGCAAACTCAACTTGTATTTCGGCGTCCCTAGAAATGGGGCTCAGTATCTTCCCAAACACCTGAGCTATTTGGCCAGCTATTTCCCGACGCGGGCCATGAGTTCTTGGTTTGTTTTTTCTTTTGGTGTTGCCCTTGCCGTCTGGGTGTGGATCATCAGTCAGGCGCAATTGGGCTTGGTTGAGACCTCCACCGGCTGGGTATTGCTGGCAACTCTGCTTGGGCTCGGAATTCTGGAGCATGCCATGATGGTTTTACCTTGGCCTATTGAGCGGCTGTGGGGTTGGGCCCTCAACACCAAAGAGGAAGCTGTACTGGATAACGCAACATTGGATTCCAAATGAACGCATTTTCGAATTTAGAGATCACCACCGTCAACAGTGGCGCATCAGACGATAAGCGACCAACTGCTATCGTCATCGGTAGTGGCTTTGGTGGTTTGGCAGCTGCAGTCAGGTTGAGCTGCAAAGGGTATCGTGTTCAGGTACTGGAAAAGCAGAATCAGGCTGGTGGGCGTGCTGCTGTCTGGAAACGCGACGGTTTTACATTTGATGCCGGCCCAACGATCGTCACGGCGCCGTTCATGCTGGAGGAGTTGTGGGACATGTGTGGCCGACGCCTGGCCGACGACATCACCCTGATCCCAACGACGCCTTTTTATCGCATCCGTTATGACGACGGAACGCACTTCGACTACGGGAGTGACCAGCAAGCCAACCGGGACCAGATCAAGGCCATCAGCCCCTCTGATCTGGCTGGTTATGAGGCTTTCATCAAAGAAGCGGAGCTCTGTTACCAACTCGGTTTCGTGGAACTTGGGAGCATTGTTTACGACAGCCCCAGCGATTTGGTGCGCGCCATACCCAACATGCTACGCCTGCGTGGCTGGCGCAGCATGTACGCCATGGTGTCGAGTTATATGAAACACCCCAAGCTACGCGCGGCTTTTACGCTCCAATCGTTGCTGATTGGCGGCAACCCCTTGAGCGTCACCGGCATTTATGCGCTCATCAACGCCCTCGAACGGCGTTTTGGCGTGTATTGGGCTATGGGTGGCACGGGAGCCGTTGTGCAGGGATTGGTGGGCCTTTTGACGGGCCGCGGTGTGCCTATCCGCGTCAATGCGGAGGTAAAACGGATTGTGGTTGACCAGGGCCGTGCCACAGGTGTCGAGTTGGCCAATGGAGAATTCATTGCGAGCGACATTGTTGTGAGCAATGCTGATACTGCCTGGACCTATCGGCACCTGATCAATGCCAAAGACCGGCCGCACTGGACCGACAAACGCATTGAGGGCAAACAGTATTCCATGGGGTTGTTCGTTTGGTATTTCGGCACCGACAAACAATATTCCGACGTGCCCCACCACACCATGGTGCTGGGTCCTCGGTACCAGGAACTTCTTGAGGATATTTTCAAAAAGAAACACCTCGCCGACGACTTCAGCCTGTACCTGCATCGGCCAACGGCCAGCGACCCAAGCATGGCACCAGCAGGCTGCGATACCTTTTATGCTTTGTCACCCGTGCCCCACCTCGACAGTGGAACCAACTGGAAAGAAATGGGTGAAATCTACCGTCAACGTATTGAGAAGCGCTTAAGCGAGACGCTCTTGCCTGACCTGAAGGCCCATATCGTCACATCCCAATTCGTCACCCCGCAGTACTTTCATGACCAATTGTTGTCCTACAAGGGGGCCGGCTTTGGTATGGAGCCCCTGCTGTTGCAAAGTGCTTACTTTCGGCCGCACAACCGCAGTGAAGACATCAAGGGCTTGTTTATGGTTGGGGCTGGTACGCATCCGGGGGCTGGTGTCCCGGGCGTTTTAATGTCTGCCAAGGCGCTTGAACAGGTTGTGCCTCATGTCAACAGCTTCGCTTGAGTACGATTCGCGCGATCTGAAGGCCTGCATCGCCATGATGAAGGGCGGATCGAAAACTTTCTTCGCTGCCAGCCGTTTGCTTCCGTTGCGGGTACGTGCCGCATCTGTGGCCTTGTATGCTTTTTGTCGTGTGGCTGACGACCTGGTCGACCAGGGCGGTGATGTTCACGCCAACTTGCTTTGCCTGCACCAGCGACTAGACATGATCTATGCAGGTACGCCCACAGATTGTGTGGAGGACCAGGCCTTAACACTGGTCGTCAAGCAGTATCAGTTGCCGCGCTTGTTCCTGGATGCCCTACTTGAAGGCTTTGAGTGGGACGCGCTGGGTCACCGTTATCAGACGCTTGAAGAGCTCCAGACTTACGCCGCGCGGGTTGCTGGCACTGTGGGTGCCATGATTGGCCAGGGCGTGTGAGTTGGGTGTTGCCATGCAACTCACCAATATTGCCAGAGATGTCGGTGAAGATGCCAGGAATGGCAGAATTTACTTGCCGCTGGAATGGATGGAAACCGCCAATATTGATGTTGAGCAATGGCTCAAAGATCCCAAGCCTACTGCGATTGTCAAGGCGCAGATATCACGGCTATTGGATGAAGCAGATACTCTGTACCAGAGAGCGCAATCAGGGATTGCCGAACTGCCACCAGATTGTAGGGCCGCCATCTTCGCAGCCAGCACCATCTATGGCGAAATTGGTGCGCAATTAAGACGTGAAGGACTGGACTCAGTCACCAACAGAACCGTCGTCAGCACCACGCGCAAGCTGGTATTGCTGGCTGCAGCTTGGACACAAGTGCGATGGGTGTATACAAAATCAGACCAACCAATGCCTCTTAAAGCCATCAGCTTCCTCGTGGAGGATCAACAACTCAAGCTCGATGCGTCTGATCGCCCCAATTACTTCCCCAACAGAGCGATGACACACCGCATCGAAAGAATAATTGGACTTCTGGAACGACTTGAGAACGAAAAAATCGGTCGCAAGCCGTCCGAATTCAAAAGCTAAACTTATTTTTTGTCGTCGGGACGATTCATCCAGTTTGCGATCATAAACAAGATGAACACAATAAACATAATAATTAATATGGCACTGGTCTTCATAAATTCTCCTTCAGGTTGACGTGGACTTACTCTTTAATTAACACGGGATTCAATTTACCAGAACTTCGATAATTACTTCGAATCAGCGGCAGCATAACAACTAGTGTCACCAGCAACAAGACTACTTCAATGGTGTAAACGGCATTGTAGCCATTGAAGGCGTCGTAGCGGGCAGCGACCAAGTCACGTATCAGGCCCCCAATGGCCATGGCAACACCGGCCGCAGTTGCCTGTACAGCACCCCAAGCACCCAACGCCAATCCGACCTTGTCTTTTGGAGCCAAAACCATCGTTGAAGTTAAGGTTCCGTGCCCAAAAAGCCCGACTCCGCATCCAATCAGGAAAGCGCCCAGAGAAAAAAGCCATGGCACTTGCAGATACCCTGACGCAATCACCAGCAAAAAGGCCGGTATACCCAAAACAACTCCACCAGCTGCCATCAAACTGGGATCCGTGCCCCGACTCAGTACCCGTGAAGCCCAGCTAAAGCCAATTTGTCGTAGAGGAAACGCTGAGCCCCAGAATCTCCCCGCCGTAGGGCTCCAGCAGCACATCTTCCATCTGAAAAGCCATGGTTCCAGCACCTAGAACAAACAAACGGCGAACGGCTTGACCGCCTTGGCAAAAACTGTTCCAGGCCGCGAAAAAACTTTCGTCGTCTGCAGGTGCGTTCATCCTGCCAGGTTGCCTGGCTTCCTGCTTCCAAGCTGCGCCCTGAATAACTTGAACCAGACGACCCGGACTGTAATCCTCCAGCAATTTCCCATAAATGAAGGCGCTACTGATCATGCCAACCAGCAACATCACATACATCAGTCCAACCACCTTTGGCTGCGACTCCTGCGGCGCAAGGTCCGTAGCCAAAGCCAGTCCAACCGTTTGGGTGGTGTGCAAACCTGCACCCACCAGCAAAAACGCCACAGCGGCCCCCATTTGCCCAATCCAGGGCGGCGCATTGGCCGCCTGACCTGCCCCGGCAAGTACCAAAAGGGCAAAAGGCATGATGGCAAACCCGCCAAACTGCAGCAGAGTTCCCATCCATATAAAGGGTACACGACGCCATCCCAAGGCGGAACGGTGTTTGTCAGAACGAAAACCGATCAAGGCGCGAAGAGGCGCAAAGAGCAATGGCAAACTCACCATGATCGCAACCAGTGCCGCAGGCACCTTCAGTTCGACAATCATGACCCGATTGAGGGTACCCACCAGCATGACAAGTGCCATGCCTACTGAAACTTGGAACAGCGAAAGCCGCAACAACCTCGACAACGGCAAGTCCGCAGATGCTGCATCTGCAAACGGAAGAAAACGCGGGCCTAAGCGAGCCCAATCCGAAACAAATTTTTGACTGAATTTAGGCATCAGAAAACGATCGGAACCCGAAGGTTCCGATCTCTTGAGCTCTTTGGAGAACTACGTTTTTGCAACAACGGCGGCAGGCAGAGCTGGCACCGCGTCAGCAGTTGCTGCCACTGCAGCCTTTCCGTTAACGAAGGTCTTGAACCAGGACGTATTCGACACTACTGCGAGGTGCACAGCAAACGAACCGACTGCCACAGCTGTCAGAAAAAGTGGAATACCAGTTGAGGGCTTCACATAGAGCCAAACTTTTCCGTAAATCATGGTGTTATCTCCTTATTTGAGCCAAGGTGAGTAAATATAGGCAAGCAAATGGGCGAATGCAGCAATCATGCCGAAAATTTGCGTTCCCTGAATAAGATTCCGATGAATCTCTTGAGACTCTGCCTCAGTCAAACCACTTGGGTATACTTTGTCTGTATCAGACATGGTTATTCTCCTTGCAACGTGCAAAACCCGCACGAGGGTTATTTAAGGCCGGGATGGCCAAAAATTCTGCTCTATTGTCTCTGCTGTCGCTCTTCGCTACAGCCTTCTTTTGATGATCTACATCAAAAGATGACAATGAAATTAAATCATCTAACATGAGCGCCAGATTAAAGCCGTTCATCAAAACCTCCTGGGCATGCGCCAAGGCAGCATGGCACGCACAACTGGTGAAACCAGTCGGGGAATTGAAAGTGATTCATGAAAACTGGATACTTGTTCACCTAGCAACTCACTGCGCAAAATAGCGCGCTGGTAGAAAGGAGTATCTTCAAGCTGTTCGTGAATAACAACGCTGGAACTACTGCGAACACCGCGATTCAGCCGCCAAGCCGTGCGCGGAAGCACCTTACGTGAAGGCGCCTCAAAAGCTTCAACCGTACCTTCTGGACGGAACAGCAACGAAAGCAGCGAGCTACTGTGATCCTTGTACGTCATGTCATACAGCACTGCGGTGTTGCCATTGCGCATCAAACTTCTGGACCAGTCCCACTCATGAAAAGCGTTCTCAATGGGCTCATCTCCTTCATTGGAGTCAAGATAAGCCATGCCGCTCCATTTTTGACCAGGTTCAGCCAAGTCAACTTCTATGCGCGCGGAAGGTGCCAGCGGCCCCCAGCGGTGCTTCTTGTTAGCATCCAACGGGGTGCTGAAATTGAACAACTGCAGCGGCTCAATGCGGATTGAGCCCGTGATCCGATGCGGGATCGGCGCACTAACTTCCTTCACACTGATATTCAAACTGGTCCCATTCCATTCGAGCTGACTCGGCCCCACGACAAACCGACTCGCATCACGCGCTGTGTGCTTGCGCCCACGCTCCGTCATGCTCCAGCGCTTATGGTGCCGACTGTACAAGGCAACATTCAACGCACAAAAGTTGTCAGGGTCAGCTCCATCTTTGCGTCTGGCCCAAGCATAGTACGGAGAGAAGACGCTCCCAACAAAAGCAATCATGCTGAGCCCGAATTTGCCGTCATCACTCATGGCGTCGACATACCACCAGAGGTACCCACCGTGCGGAACTGCCTGGTCAAACCGAGGTTCTCCATGACTGCCTCGGCCACCAAACGCCCTGACATCGCCGCCATCGGAACTCCCGGACCCGGATGAACACTCCCGCCCGCCAAGTACAGCCCCGGAATCAGACTGATCGAACCTGGTCTCGAAAATATGCTCAGCCATCCGTGTGTCGCTTGTCCGTAAAGAGCCCCCCCGGTACCGGGGAAACGTTGGTGAAACTGACGAGGTGTTGTTCGAACTGCCTGGCGATCATCAAATTCGATCTCCAGGCCGCAGTCCTTAGCGCGTTTAAAACACAGCCGCTGCAAATTTTCCAACCTCTCAGGTGCTAGGTTGGCATCATCCCCGTCGCCGATGGCCGGCGCATTGACCAAACACAACATTCTTTCAGACGCATCTGAAAAGTCTTCGGTTCCGCGGTCTTGTGCACAGACATACAAGGTTGGATCTTGTGGCAAGCGCTTATGGTCAAAGATGTCGTCAAATTCAGTTGCATAGCGGCGACCGAAAAACAAGTTGTGTCGATCCATTTTGATGCCTCTGGTCTTGGCCAGCAAACACCACGTTACCGCCGACAAGGACCGCGGCTGCGTGCGCGAAGACACCGCTGAACGAGCCTTGGCACCCAACAGACCCTGACGCAAGGCCGAGGCATCACCATTGAACACGACAACATCTGCAGAAACCACTTCCCCGTCGTTGAGCAAGACACCTGTCGCCCGGCCTTGGGACACTTGGATTTCCAGGCATTCAGTTTGATATCTAAACTGCACACCGTTTTGCTTACATAGTCGAACCAAGCATTGCGCCAGCGCTGTCATACCGCCTTGAACCGACCAGACACCGTCCATTTCGACTTGAGCAATCAAATTCAGTGTGGCGGGAGCCTCCCAGGGAGAAGAACCACAATAGGTCGCGTATCGGCCAAACAGTTGTTGGAGTCTTGGGTCAGTGAAATGCC
>JFJP01041034.1_pt1 | contig 10289 bp, 7 predicted proteins | sample 431651 | NCBI WGS metagenome assembly JFJP01 (sample SAMN02602958, study PRJNA72255) | Microbial mat metagenome, whole genome shotgun sequencing project. | biome: fresh water; feature: sink hole; material: water; isolation source: purple microbial (photo- and chemosynthetic) mats found in... | reverse complement strand
ACATAAGGTTTCCCTTGACCAAAATCTTCTTTTGTCTTACCTGTTAGACCGTTATAGGTTTGCCCAATTTCAGAAAGGGCTTTCTCCTCCCACTCCGGAAACTCTTTCCCCTCATCATCCCTAAACCGTATCTCCCTTGAAAACAGTTTTTGCATCACCCCTTTTTTGTATTGCTCCAGAAGGTTTTTCTTTTGTTTGAGCTGGGTGAGCCTGGTGTCAACGGAGGTGAGGAAGGAGGCGATTTTTTGTTGCTCGGGGAGGGAGGGGAATGAAAGAACTATACCACGAATACTTTGAAAATTCAATCCTTCTCTACCACTTCCTGTTTGCAAGCTATTAAAAATATTCTGTCCTTTTTCTGAAGCAAAAATGGGTTGAATAAAATACGGATCGTTATTTTTATTAACGCGAATAATGCAAACATGTTGATTTACATTTCCAGTTAAGAAGTTTTCAGGTACAACACAACTTCTACCTAAGGATGCACCAGTAATATTTAACAGAATGTCTTTCGGCTCAATAACGCTATTCCTCATAGTATCATTAACTTCAGGTGTTATGTAGGTCGAGTTTTCAAACGATAGCTTATTGTCGGTAACATTCTGACTTCTTATAAATAGAATACCCTGTTCAACATATACGTTTTCACCCCCTAATGGTGTTTTTCCACTATTGACTTTTTCAGCAACCTCGTGAATTTTTTTCTTTTCCCAAATACCATCAAACTCAGGGAAACGCAATTCTGGTATATTCTTTTGCTTTTCCATTTAATTTTCAGGTTTCTTGGGATTTAGTTTTTTTTCAGCGTCCTTTTTATTCTGAAGAGCTTTCGCATTTAAAGAACTTACCACTTTTTTCCCGGTCTTAGCTTCCAGTTCCAGTCTGGCTACCTTGGCTACATTACCCCCTTGCTTAGCAACCTTTTTGCTTTCCTCAAAGGTTTCAGGGTTTACTGCCTGGGAAATATCCTTGGTAGATGCTTCTGCAAGCATGTTCAGGATTAACTCGGTATTGGTCATATTATCCCTGAGGTTTTCCTTTTTCAGTCCCTTCAGGATTTTATATTCTTTTGTGGTTTTATCTGCCCATGCTTTGGTAATAATATCTGTCAAAGTTGCAAATTGCGCTCCCTCTTTTAACCCTCGCTTTTTCCATTCATCGGTAAGTTCTTTGCGGATCTCAATACTTTTAAGACGTTGGTTAATCCAGTTTTCAGAGTAACCCAGTTTCAAATATTGCTCTAAAGCTCTGTCGATGGTAAGTTCGGGATCTTGCATTTCGTCCAGGCGTTCTGATGCTACCTGTGCAAGCCAGAGTTTGAATGGTTCTGCTTTGTGCGATGGAATGGATTGTATTAACCTGAAAAGTTGTTCGGTATCGGCAACATCTGTTTTATAAAACTTCCCATCGGCAGACAACAATTTCAGTTGACTACAATTTGTAGCCAACTGACTTCCTTCTTTTTTCAGACGGGTCTTCAGCACACTCCAATACTTGCGGGGATTGGGACTTCCTGTTAATACTTCAACCGTATCAACAATTGAGAAATACCATTTTTCCTGTTCACTGTCCCAGACTGTCCTGACTTTTTTATCGTCAAAAACTTTAATGATGTCCTGCTTTGTCATAATGAGGCATTAAAAAGGAGTTGAGATATTTAATTCTTTGCAAAACCCTGCAATAACCTTGTCTGTTTCTTTCATCGAACGGTCGAGATCGACAAGCTCACCCGCCAGCTTACTTATGTCAATGCTGTCCTCTGCTTCAAAGGTGTCAACATAACGAGGGATGTTAAGGTTGTAGTCGTTATCCACTATGCTTTGCGTAGGAACAAGCTTGCTGTATTTTCCTTCTTCAGAACGCTTGCGGTAGTTTTCGACAATTTTTTCTATGTCTTCATCCCGAAGGTGGTTTTGGGTTTTCACCTTTTCAAAATGCTGGCTGGCATCGATAAACAAAACATCTTCCGGGTTTTCACGGCATTTCTTGAAGACCAGGATACAGGTTGGTATGCTTGTTCCATAGAAGATGTTAGCCGGCAAACCGATAACCGCATCCAGGTAATTGCGGTCTTCGATCAGGTATTTGCGGATATGCTGTTCTGCTCCTCCGCGGAACAATGCACCGTGAGGCAATACAATAGCCATGGTTCCGTTTTCTGCCAGCTGGTAGATCATGTGCTGCACAAAAGCGAAATCGGCTTTGCTGGAGGGTGCGAGCTTCCCATACTGGCTGAAACGGTCGTCGCTCATAAAAAGCGGGCTTGCGCTCCATTGTGCGGAGAATGGTGGATTGGCTACGATGGCTTCAAACCTCTTATCCAGATGCTGGGGATGCTCCAGGGTGTCTTCCTGCTTAAGATTGAATTGGCGGTAATGAACATCGTGCAGGATCATGTTCATGCGTGCCAGGTTGTAGGTGGTACGGTTTAGTTCCTGTCCGTAGAAATTATTTACTTCTTTTACTTCCTTGGCTACACGTAACAACAGTGATCCCGATCCGCATGTGGGATCATAAACGGATTTGAGTTTGCTTTTTCCGGTGGTAACCAGTTTTGCCAACACCTTGCTTACTTCCTGAGGCGTATAGAATTCACCTGCCTTTTTACCGGCACCGCTGGCAAACTGTCCGATAAGGTATTCGTATGCATCACCCAGCACATCTGCTTCGGCGTTTTCAAGCTGGAAGTCTATCTTGTCCAGATGGTAGAGAACTTTGGCGATAAGCTCGTTTTTGGCAGATTCGGTTCTACCGAGTTTGGTAGAGGTAAGGTCGAGGTCTTCGAAGAGATTGTCAAAATCATCCTCACTGGCAGTTCCCATCGTACTTTGCTCAATACTGACAAGGATTTTGGCAAGGTCCTGAAGAATGAAATTGTTTTCCCCTTCCTTATCGCTGTTCCCACGCTTTGCAACTTCGCTAAAGAGCTCTGAAGGTCGAAGGAAATATCCCAGAGTAGCCAGAGACTCTTCCTTTATGGCTTCGATGTATTCTTTTCCTTTTGGTGTATTTTCCTTAATATCCATATATCGGATTCCGTCCTGCTTCAGGATGGAATCGGCATACCGGTACATTTTTTCGGAGAGGTACTTATAGAACACAAATCCCAGAATGTAATCGCGAAACTCATCCGCATTCATCTTGCCCCTGAGGGTATTGGCTATATTCCAAAGTTGTTGTTCGAGTTGTTTCTTTTGGTCTTCGGACATTTATTGAAGTGGTTATATTATATTCAAATATACATTTTTTATGTATGAATATTCACTATGTGTATTAAAGGTAAACGAAAAAGTTTCACTTGGTGAGGAGAACCCTTCCTAATGATTTCAACCCAATGAATTTTCAACTTAGGATGCAAATGATTATATTAGCATATAATAATAAACATGAGCAGTAATTCCACTAATAGATTATAATAATAAAAATCAAATGAAACAGTCAGCAAAGGTTCTCTCATTTGGAATTATAATACTTTTTCTATCATCTTGTGCAGTGACAAAAAAATTTGAAAAAGCAGTTGTAATGAACTCAATATCAGCATATGAGAATTATCAAAAAAGCTTCCCCAAAAGCAAGTATAAGCAAGATGTTGAAACCAGATTAATGAATTTATATGATGAACAAGCATGGAAACAAGCTGTATCCTTCAATACAATCAATGGATTTACGAATTATATAACAAAATATCCTATTGGAAAACATATTGAGGATGCCAGAAATAGGATTGAAAAAATTGAAAAGCAGAATGAAATAGACAGTAACTGGAACAAATCCCGAATTGAGAATACAATTGAAGGATACCAGGCATTCATAAATATTTATCCGGGTTCTTCATATGTGTATGAGGCACAGTCAAAAATAAGAAGCTTACAGGATGGTAATGCATGGCAGGTAGCTTTGAATACCAACTCACTAGAGTCATATGCTGCATATATAAAAGCTTCTCCTAATGGCAAGTACACCGAACTAGCTAACACAAAAATTGCAAAATTAAAAGAGGAAAAATATATCTTACCTGTTTGGAATGAAACCAGCAAAAAAAATACCTATGGTGCTTATTTGCTATTTTTTAAAGAATATCCAAATTCCTCATATGCGCTCATTGCCAAAGACCGGATGATAAAGATCGAGAAACAGGAATGGGATAAAGCATGCAAAACAAATACAATAAAGGCATATAAAGACTTTAATGATAAATTTCAGTTTGGAGTTTACTTCGAAATCGCAGAAAAGAAAATAATTGATTTAGAGGTCGACAAAATCTTTCAAGGAGATTATGGAAATTTGCCGCCAATGAGCAAAAGTTCTGATGGGTATGCATATAGTACTATAAACACTATTGAAATCTACAATAAAACAAATTATACCTTAACTGTACGTTATAGTGGGAATGAAAGCAAAAAAATTGTTTTATCCCCTTACCAACGAGTAACCACGGGACTTCAGAATGGAAAATATAGAATTGCAGCATCAGTAAATGCTTCAAATGTTAGAAATTATGCTGGAGAGGAATACTTGTCTGGTGGAGAATATGATTCGGAATTTTATATCAAAACACAAAGGTATTAAGCTTTGATTTTATAGGTTTAAATAAGCAAGTAGCTAGGAAGATTAAATAGGAAGTACCGAAAAAGTTACTTGGCAAGCATTCAATTAAAATAATAGCCCGAGTGTTTTAAACTCAGGCTATTTTAAAGTTAAAAGTCGCGCATCACCACGGCTAAATCAACAAACGACTCATAATGAGCAATAGTGGTATTGATATTAACCGTAAGGATTCCATCCAACCCCTGGCAGACCTTTTCAATTTCCATCCTTGCCTTGTCATTAGACCACTGCCTTACAAAACCCATTATTGATCTGAGTCCGATATCTTTAGGTTCCAGGACTTCAAAGAACGAGTAGACGAATGGATTAGTGATCAACCGGTCATGCAGGTTAAAATATGCATCCGGAAGGAATTTAATGCGGAAAACAAGCACTGTATCCATTCCAAAGTAACCATAGTTCATCTTCAGCGAAGATCCCATGATAATCCCCTTTTTGGTTAAAGTGTTAACCCTTGTCAATGTTGGACCAGCTGTTAATCCGATTTTTTCTGCAAGTTCGTTGTTTGCCAACTGTGGATCCTTGTGAAGTTCACTTAGAATTTGAAGATCCAAATAATCAATGTCTTTCTTTTTCATTGCGTATAAGATTAAGTTATTAATAAGAAAAGTACCGGGGGTATTTGATTCCCCCAGGACGTAGTGGGGGTTTTTTTGGATGTGGATAGGGAGTGAGAAAAGGGAGAAGTAATTTTTTTTGAAATTATATTTTTGATTTGCACAAATACAACTCAAAGAGATTACATTTGTTTAAGTGTTCTTTGCAAATGCAGTCTCATGTAGCTTAGTGTACAATTCGGTGGTTCTGCAGATATCTGAAATGAAACATCAGTAAATACGGGATATACAGGCAGGGGTTCGAAACCCCTTATCTCCACGGAAATGCTAAACAAAAAAAATCGCAAAAGTGAATCTTTTGCGATTTTTTGTTTTTTTGAATCCTCTGTGGCATTCCTTAAGTCCTGCCTTGCGGACATCAAAAATCCCCCGAGAAAATAAAGCGCCAGTTCTTACTTTTCCGTTTCTTCGGAAGCTGCAGGAGTTATATTCATTGTCATGACCGTATATCCCACGGTACTTATTTTTGCAGGGGCATTCTTGTTTACCTCCTTCACAATCATGTGCGATTTCTCTTTGGAAGTTTTTTTGCGCTGGTCAGATTCCATTACATAGCCGTTGGTTCTTCCTGTGTAAAGCGAAGCAAATGCACTGGAAGAGCCAACCTTCGCCCAAAGATCAGCAGGTATATCGCTGGTCATCCAGTAGCTGATCATATCTTCCTCATCTTCATAATAGTACTCGTCGCATTTATAACCTGCAATTGTTTTGGATTTCCCGGTCTTCTTGAACGATGAATAATAATCGTCGATGTTTTCTGATTCGGTTCCGGTTTGGACATTTGCGGGTTCCTCATTTTCTGTGGGGCCTTCTACCTTTTCCTGGTAGGGAGAAAGCGTGGAGGCGAAGCCTGACTTATCGGTGCCGTTATCGGTTAAAATGAGCATCAGCTGATTGTCGTAATCGAAAATGATGGTTGAATACCCGTTGTCCTCGTCCTTAAACTCCATGGCAAAACCGTTATCCTTTTCGGAGTATTGCGTAGTGTAGGCAACAACCCCTTCCGATTCCCCCTCATAATTCCACGATTCAATATCCATTTTGATATTTCCGGTATAATCATAAGAATCCTTCATGTTGGCCGGACGCTCCATGTTGATCCCCATTTTTCCCATCAATGCTTTTGACATCGCGTCGTCTCCGGAAGATTTTGAGCTTTTTGAGGAATTATCCGTTGATTTGACTGACTCGCTGTTTCCTTCAGCCTCAACTGGTTCTGCTGTGGCATCGTCATCCTTTTCCAGGATTTTATCTTTTATTTTGTTGAACTCTTTGTCAACGGCCTTGTTGATCTGGTTGTCAACTTCTTTGTCGGCATTTTGTCCAACCCGGTTGGTAGCCGTTCTGGCTTTGGATTTCATGTAACTGTCGAGCACCTGGGCATTAACTCCAAACATACTTACCGACAGCAAAAGAACGGTGAATAGCACTGCTTTCCTTTTCATTTCAGGGGATTAAATTGGTTATCCATTCAAAAATAATACATTCCGCAGAATCTACCGCAATTATTTTTTAAGCATTTGTAATTTAATCCGTTTTGCTCTTGAGGCAAACCCTGGACTGTTTTTCGGAGTTTGGTCGTCAAGGACCTCAATAAATTCGTTAATCAGTTCGGGATAGAGCTTCAAGTGGTTGGCAATAATCTGCATAGCATAAACCTTCTCGGCCACTGTTCGGTCTTCAGCCGAAAGCCATTCGAAACAAATGTCCAATAATATTCCGTGGTACTTTTCGGCGATTTCCATTCTGGAAAAAATTTTAAGAAGATTTCTGCGTGTGCCCGGGTGAGTATATTTCCGGAGGTTTCTGATAAGCATTCCGATGTAGGGAAGAATCATTTCCGGGTATTTTTCGGTAATTCCTTCCATGACCCAGGAAGCGCGCATAGGAAGGGGGTCGGGGTCATTAAAAATAAAGTGTACCAGTTCTTTAAAGGGAACAGGATCATTACCCAGCATGTGAATTGTGAAATCGATGTTGTTTCGGGATAACTCCGACAGAAGTTGAGTACGGATATCCATACCTTATTTTGCTTAATAGTGAAGGGGGTTGTTAGTACTTTTTAACTGCATACAGCAAGTTTTTCTCGTCGTCGTAAAAACGGAAGAGGAGAAGAGGGCTATTGTATTCGTCTCTTCCGGAATTAACCAGCAGGAATCCTCCGGAAGCTTCTTTTTGAACGAAGGGTTGGATAATCGTGCCATCAGGATCGGTTGAAAGTGAGTCTCCGGGAATCCTTCCCAGGCGAGCGTTTGCATCAACCAGGGCTCCGCACGAGAATTCCTCAAATCCCGATGGGTCGATGGAATGGTATTGCCAATGACGGTCGCCACAGATAAAATAAAGTCCGTTGTTGCGAAAACCATGTGTAATAAGCCAGAAAAAGAGACTGTCCCTTTCGCTCCTGAATCCCCCGAGATTCGCGTGATTATCTTTTTTGTAGGCTTCATCGGGGCCAATGAGGGGGGTGGGGCTTATTATCAACTTAAAGGGAGCGTTGCTTTCCACAAGGGTTTTTTTAAGCCACGACAACTGTTCCTTTCCAAGGATGCTTTTACCAGGTCCATCGGGCAATGAATTAGCACTTCGGAAAAGGCGGCCCTCAAGCATCCATATCTGCACATCCTTGTTGAGGCGATGTGTTCTGTAGCTTAGTTTGGATTTCGCTTTTTCGGCATCGAGAGGAACTTGCTCACGAAACACTTCTTCAGCAATTTTTGTTCCGGGGAGGAGGGGATTCCCCAAGGCGTCATTCATAGATGTATCGCAGTCATTGAAACGGTAATCATGATCGTCCATCATCCAGAAGGTTGCAGTATGTGACAGCATCGCATTGAAGTCAGCCATACTGAACAGCCGATGCCAGTGCATTCTCATGTCTTTTGGATTGGTTGCAGGACTTTCCGGCGATTTATCGTAATAAACATTGTCGCCGTTACCAATCCAAAAGTCGGGATGAAAGGAGGAAATAACATGAAAAGCGGGAAATCCGGATTTCAATTCTTCGGGAGATGCTTTGGGGATGTTTCCGCCAGCATTTCCACTAGAGAAGTCGTTGAAATTCATACCGGTTACAACAACGAAGCTGGTGCTTTTATCCGAATTTGACGGGCAAAGGGTTTTAAAACTATTCCAGGCACTTGATGTAACGTTGGAGCTGTCTTTCCCATAAGATATTCTGTAAAAATACTTTTGTCCGGGCATCAAACCTGTATACTCATATTTGGCGATGAAATCGGTTTTGTCGGATGCAGGGAAAAAGGGACTTTCCATAAAGGATTTCGAATCGGTATCCCTCGTGATAAAAAATTTTATATATCCCTCGATTCCCGGGATATGATTGTTTATGAGCGTGTCGGATTTGTGAAGCCGGGCCTGCAGCACGATGGAGGTCTGGGTGGGCTCTCCGGCCAGCAGATGGCAGTAGTACTCATCCGGTTGCTGAATCGTGTGGCAGCCGATAAGGGAGACCAGGATTAGAAACACGGATACCCCGATTGAAGAACTGTGAATTTTGCTCATTGTTTCAGTTGAAGATCCAATTATACTTAAGCTAAGTTGCATCAAGTACCAAAGGTAATACCTAAGAGGTACAAAAAAAGGGGTGAGAACAAAAAACTCCCACCCCTTTCATTAAATAGTTGCGACTCAATCGGGCATATCAGCAAGTGCCCATCCTTCGCGGTATTTGTGATTAACAAGTTCTTTGGAGAACTGCTTGGCATTAATCGGCTCAGTCCATTTCTTATCGAAAGTGGGGTGCCCGTCGTGGATCTTGAAACCATCCTCGATAACCGTCTTGATTTCTTCGCTGTCGCCAATGTTGGTAAATTCCATTTTTTCGCCGTCCCATAGGAGCTCTTTGTTAAGGGCCTGGAGGCGGACCGCCATAACGCCCATAACAACCATTTCGTTGAAGGGGCCTGCCACTTTGAAGGGGGAAGCGCATTCTACGCGGTTTTCGGGGCTTTCCTTGGCAGCTCTTACCCAATCCATCTCGTGCGATTCTTCCACGCGGCGGAGGGTTTTGGGAACAACAGGAACTCTGCCGGAAAGAAGCCAGGGGTTAACTCCGTAGCAACCGCATATCAAAGTATCTTTGGTGCCGTGGAAAATCACTCCACCACCGGAATCGTTCATGTTTCTTCCATCGGGCCAGCCTTTTGGTTTTTGGGGCTGAAGACCGCCATCGTACCAGATTACCTCCACTTCAGGAAGGTTAATTTTCACGTCAGTTTGCTTAGGTCTTTGCGGGAATGTAAGTTTCACCATCTGGGCATTGGGGGCGCTGTCGGTAAGTAGAAGCGTTGAGCTGCCCTGGGCTTTTGTGGGGTAGTTGAGTTTAAGGCCCACGAAAACAGGGTGCAGGATATGGCAAGCCATGTCGCCTAATGCACCTGTGCCAAAATCCCACCATCCGCGCCAGTTCCATGGAGTATAGAGTTCGTGGTATGGACGCATGGGTGCAGGACCGATGAAAAGATCCCAATCGAGGGTGTCGGGAACCCACATGCCTTTAGCAGGACGGTTCTGACCCTGGGGCCATATCGGACGGTCAGTGAATGCTTCCACCTTGGTTACTTCGCCAATTTGCCCGCTCCAGATCCATTCGCAAATCTGGCGAACGCCTTCACCTGAGGAACCCTGGTTTCCCATTTGTGTGGCAAGCTTATGTTTCGCAGCCAGTTTGGTTAGTAGTCGCGACTCGTAGGCCGAATGGGTAAGGGGTTTTTGAACATAGGCATGTTTTCCCATTGCCATGGCATGCGATGCGGCTACAGCATGGGTATGATCGGCTGTGGCAACAACAACAGCGTCAATAGAACTTCCCATTTCATCGTACATTTTCCTGAAGTCCTTATATTTCTTTGCTTTGGGAAAGTATTCAAAAACACGACTGCTATATCCCCAGTCAACATCACATAATCCGATGATGTTTTCGGACTCCAGCTTTTTAAGGTTGGCGAAACCCATTCCTCCAACACCAATACCCACAATATTCAGCTTATCGCTAGGAGCAGTTCTGCCTTTGGCACTGATTACACCGCTGGGCAGAATTGTAAG
>JFJP01003562.1_pt1 | contig 10289 bp, 4 predicted proteins | sample 431651 | NCBI WGS metagenome assembly JFJP01 (sample SAMN02602958, study PRJNA72255) | Microbial mat metagenome, whole genome shotgun sequencing project. | biome: fresh water; feature: sink hole; material: water; isolation source: purple microbial (photo- and chemosynthetic) mats found in... | reverse complement strand
GGGCGCGGCCACGACCCGCAGAACGTCGCCCACTTCCTCATCCAGTGCCTGTTCTGCATGTTTGCCGAAGACATCGGCCTGTTGCCGGCCAAGCTGTTCCAGCGCATCCTCAACAAGCGCGGCACCGACACCGTCAAGCTGAGCAACGCCTTCGGCGAACTCTTTCGTACCATGCAGGCCGGAGGCGATTTCCTGCTCGAAGACATCGCCTGGTTCAACGGCGGCCTCTTCGCCCACGTCGAACAGATCGAACTGACGCACGGCGAAGTCGACGCCCTGCACGCCGCCAGCCAGATGGACTGGAGCGCCATCGAACCGGCTATTCTCGGCACCCTGTTCGAGCGCGGCCTCGACCCGAAAATCCGCGCCCCGCTCGGCGCCAACTACACCGACCCCGGCACCATCATGAAGCTGGTGAACCCGGTCATCGTCGAGCCGCTGGCGCGCGAATGGGCCGACGCCCGCGAACGCATCGGCCCGCTGCTGGACAAGTACCACGACGGTGGCCGAGGCTCGCAGAGCGCCTACAAGGACGCGCAAGTCCTGTTCCTCGGCTTCCTCGAACGCCTGAAAAACTTCCGCGTGCTCGACCCGGCGTGTGGCAGCGGAAACTTCCTCTACCTCAGCCTGCGCGCCCTCAAGGATCTCGAACACCGCGCCAACCTCGACGCCGAAGCGCTCGGCCTGCACCGCCAACTGACCATCGAAACCAGCCCGGCCAACGTCCTCGGCATCGAGATCAACAGCTACGCCGCCGAGTTGGCGCGCGTCACCGTCTGGATTGGCGAGATTCAGTGGATGCTGAAAAATGGCTACGACTGCCGGAGAAACCCGATCCTCGCCACGCTCGACCACATCGAGAATCGCGATGCGTTGCTCAATGCAGATGGCAGCGAAGCGGAATGGCCGGCGGTGGATGTGATTGTGGGCAATCCGCCGTTCCTCGGCGGTAGCAAGAAAGGTGGCGAACTCGGGCGTGACTATTTCGACGCGCTTAATCGCGTTTACGCTGGCTCAGTGCCGGGTGGTGCCGATCTGGTTTGCTACTGGTTCCACAAAGCACGTCAGCAGATCGTTGGCGGCAAGTTGGGCGCGGCGGGGCTGGTCGCCACGCAAGCCATTCGCAGCGGTAGCAATCGCAAGGTGCTTGACGCCATCGGTTCTGAAACCACCATCTTTGATGCGTGGAGCGACGAAGCCTGGGTGAACGAAGGTGCGGCGGTAAGAGTTTCGCTGGTCTGTTTTGCCGCACCTGCACTGGATTCCGGGTTGCCTTCGGCCCCCGGAATGACGGTATGTCTGAATGGGCTGGCGGTTTCAAGCATCAACGCTGATTTGACCGTTGGTGGGGCAAGCGGTGTCGATTTGACGCAAGCCCGCTTGTTGGTCGCCAATGCCTCGGCAAGCTTCGAAGGCACGAAGAAATATGGCGACTTCGATATTCCCGGTGCTTTGGCACGGCAATGGTTGACCTGCCCCAATCCGCACGGCAAAAGCAACAGTCTGGTAGTCAAGCCGTGGGCCAACGGTCAGGACATTACCAAACGCCCCTCGGATACGTGGATTATCGATTTTGGTACGGACATGGCGGAAGGCGATGCGAGTCTTTTTGAGGGGCCGTATCAGCATGTGCTTGCGAACGTAAAGCCATATCGGCAAACAGTTAATCGCGAGCGCACACGGCGAAATTGGTGGCTGCACGAGGAGGCTCGCGTAGCGTTGCGTTTGGCAACTCTCAATCTGCCTCGTTTCGTTGCAACCCCGAGAGTCTCCAAGCACCGCTTCTTCGTCTGGCTTGACACCAAACTTTTGCCAGACACCCGCCTTTGCGTCATCGCCCGTGCCGACGACACCACCTTCGGCATCCTCTCCAGTCGCCTGCACGAAGTCTGGTCACTGGCCAACGCCTCCATGCACGGCGTTGGCAACGATCCCACCTACAACGGAAAATCCTGCTTCGAAACCTTCCCCTTCCCTGCGGGCCTCACACCCCGCGACACCGATCCCTCACTCCCTCCCCTTCAAGGGGAGGGGCGGGGTGGGGATGGGGAAATAGCCGATGTCGATGCAACCAAACCCCATCCCCATCCCAACCTTCCCCTTGACGGGGAAGGGGTAAAAGCGAGGATTGCTGCAGCCGCCCAGCGTCTCAACGAACTGCGCGAAAACTGGCTGAACCCGGCCGAATGGGTCGATTGGGTGATCACGCCGGAAGAGGAAAAAGCCGGCTTCCCGAAACGCCCGGTCGCCAAACCGGGCCACGAAGCCGAGCTGAAGAAACGCACCCTGACCAATCTCTACAACGTGCGCCCCGCGTGGCTTGATCTGGCGCATCGGGAACTCGATAAAGCTGTCGCTGCTGCGTATGGCTGGGCCGATTACACACCCGAGTTGCCCGATGAGGAGATCCTGCGCCGTTTATTGGCCTTGAACCTGGAACGGGCGGCCTGAGCACCGCGTCGATTGGCGCTGTACAAGGCGATGCTCTGGAGATGCCCGTATTCATTGGCTCTCCGAGGCGGTTGATCGATGATTACCTTCGGGTTCGGCAAGCTGAATCAACTTGACCCTTCAAAACGGGAACCCGGACTGAGGGCGGCTCGTTGTACATAGGCCTCGAAGTTGTCCAGCGGCAGGGGACGGCTGAAAAAATAGCCCTGATAGGCCAGGCAGCCGGAGGCGGCGAGAAAGTCTCTCTGGGCTTCTGTTTCAACCCCTTCGGCGATTACGCCGAGCCCCAGGCTTTGTGCGAGCGTGATGACCGCCCTGGCAATCGCGGCATCGTTCGAGTTGGTCTGGATCTCGCGAACAAACGACTGATCGATCTTCAGCTGGTCCAGCGGCAAGCGTTTCAGGTAGGTCAATGATGAGTAGCCGGTACCAAAATCGTCGAGTGAAAAGCCCACGCCCTCGGCCTTCAAGGTGTGCATTTTCGTGATCACTTCCTCGACATTGGCGACCAGCATGCTTTCGGTCAGTTCGATCTTCAGCCGCTGTGGATTGGCCCGGGTCGTGTTGAGAACGGCGATTACCTGATCGACAAAGTCCGCTTGGTGGAACTGGTGGGCGCTGACATTCACCGCGATCGTGAGGTGCGCCATTTCTGGCCGGATGGCCCAGGCGGCCAGCTGGAGGCAGGCCGTTTCAAGTACCCAGTGACCCAGGGGCAGGATGAGGCCGGTTTCTTCGGCCAACGGTATGAATTCGGCTGGCGAAACCAGACCACGCTGCGGGTGCTGCCAGCGCAAAAGAACCTCGGTTCCGGTGATCTGGTTTCGAGTTACCTGTGGCTGGTAGTGGAGTGTGAACTGCTTTTTCCGGATGGCCTCGCGCAGGTCCTTTTCCAGTGCGGCGCGCTTTACGACCGAAACCTCCATGTCGGGATCAAAGAATCGAACGGCATTTCCTCCGTCTTTCTTCGATCTGCCCATCGCGAGGTCGGCTTGTTTCAACGCGGTTTCGAGCTCGGTCTGGTGGCCAACGAACACGCTGGCGCCGATGCTTGACGTGACGTTGTATACGTTGCTTTCTAGCAGATAGTTCTGGTTCAGTGCCGCGACGATCTTTTCGCAAACCAGTTCGGTTTGCGTTGCGGCATCGTTTTTCACCGGGCTCAGGTTCGTCAGGATCAGCACGAATTCGTCTGCGCCCAGTCGAGACACGGTGTCTTCGGCGCGAACACTGGCCGTCAGGCGCTCGGCCACGCGTTGCAGCAACAGGTCGCCCATGTCGTGGCCAAGCGTATCGTTGAGCATTTTGAAATTGTCGAGATCGAGGTGCAATACGGCGCCATATCGACCATCGCGTGAGCTGGCAGTCATCGTTTGCCTCAGTCGATCCAGCAGCAGCGTTCGATTCGGCAGTCTCGTCAGCGGATCAAAGAAGGCCAGTTCATTGATTTTTTCTTCGGCCTTCTTGCGTTCCGTGATGTCGAATTGCGCTCCGATGTGCGTTCTTGACAGTCGAGATGGTCAGCCATTTTTGATACTCGGCACCATCCTTGCGACGATCCCAGATCTCTCCCTGCCATCCGCCCGTACTGTTGATGGTGTCCCACATGCTCTTGAAGAACTCTGGTGGGTGACGATTGGATTTGAGCAGGCGCGGATTCTGGCCCAGCGCTTCTTCTGCGGTGTAGCCGGTGTTCTCGGTAAACGCGCGATTGATTTGCAGGATCACCGAGTTCTGATCGGTGATGACCATTGCTTCCTGCGAGTCAAAAGCCACCGCCGCAATCCGAAGATCGGTCTCGATCTGTTTGCGTTCGGTTATGTCCTGGATTGTGCCGATCAGGGCTACAGGCGTTCCATCTTCGTCGACTTGCAGTGTGTCCAGGCAACTGATCCAGCGTTCGAGACCATCGCTACGGCGAGTGATCCGGAATTCCCGGGCAACAGGGGTGTGATTCCCCAGGGGCTTGGTCAAATGGCTTCCCCATGCTTCGCTGTCTTCCGGCGAGACCAGCGCCAGCCAGTGCTTGCTGTCGTGAGGATAGTCACCGTCCAGCCCGAAGATCTCGTCGAAAATATCGGAACTCTTCCAGCGGTGCGTAAGCAGGTCAAAGGAGTAATGGCCGAGATGGGCAATTCGTTGCGCCTCTTGAAGCGAAGCCGCCATCTCGGACTGTCGCTGCCAGGCGCGGCGAACCACTTGCATGAACCCGAGCAGTGCCACTATGAACGAAGCGACAAGTGCCCCAACGATCCAGGCCTGTTTGCGCCATGCCTTGTAAACCGAATCGTTGTCGATCCCGACATTTACGATGAAGCCATGTTTTGCGCTTCGGTAATAGGAATAGGTCCGGTCAATACCGTCGATGCTCGTGTTGCCGCTGCTGTATGTACCTTCAAGCGGGTTTTGATCGAGTGCTTCCTCGAATTTTTGTGAGCGGTTCGTTTCCCCGATGGGAAAACTGCTCAGACTGTCCGATGGATATCGGGCAAGTATCCGGAGTTCGGCGTCCCGCAATGAAATTGAGCTGCCGGAATCAATTTTTATTTTTTCCAGCAGCTTGTTCAGTTCATCAATTGAGACACCCGCGAAGACCACACCACCGAAGGAGCCATCCGCTTTATTGATGCGTCGCGCAAACGTCCAGACCCATTTTTTGATGACTCGGCCGAGAAAGGGTTTGTCCGAAACAAGTTCAAGTTTCGGGTCATCGCGCAGCCGGATGAAATGATCACGATCAGATGTGTTGACCGGGGGCGATAGAACATCAGGACCATAGAGGATGTTTCCCGAATCATCGGTGGCTCTGAAGTAGGCTACATAGGGGATATGCTTCCGCATCCCGGTCAACATGCGGTTGATTGATGCGCTGTCGACGCGATCGGCTGACAAGTGCTCACCAATTTTATCGGACGAGGCCAGCAACGCGATGTCGATGGTGTCGATCAGTCCGTCAAAGGTCTGTTCAAGGGACTTTGCCAGGTTTTTAGTGGAAACCGTCGCCCGACTTTCGGCCTGATCGCGTGACTGCGCCAGCATTGTCCACGCCGTAAAGGTAACGATCAGGATGACTGCAATGACGCCCCACTCGAAGAAGCGGTAATTGCTCGGGCTGGATGGACTGGCAACGGATGGCTTTGGAGTGGACATAAGCGTTCCTGCTATCCGTTGTCTATCCTGGCCGGGTTTGGGAAATCAAGCATTTTGATAAGCCTCAACGTTGCACATCAACAGAAACCGGATCGCCGCGAACGCCTGGCCCGCCCGCGGGGTTGGGAAACTGAGTAGTTACAACTTTACATGATAACGGTGTCGAAATTCACAAGGAGAAACCGCAGGCAATATTAACCCCCAACGTTGTTTTGTTTGCTGAAACACCTACTGCATTGGCCGTGGAGCCTGATAGGCATGCGCTTGTTGCACAAGCCAATGTCCATGAGGGTCTCGGGGCTCCACGCCTGAAATCAGCAGTCTGCCGCCGCTCCACGACTATGCCTTTGATACAGTGCCTCGTGAATCCGGCCGTTTGTAATGCCAGTCGAAGGAGCCGCCGCTGCCGGAGAACAGGCTCATGATGGCTCCGTCGACGATACGCAAACGCAGCTTGAGTTCCTTTGGCGTCAGCGTTGCCAGCGGCGGCTCATCACACTTGATGCGCAGACCGCGAATCCGCGTTTCGCCACCGATTTTCCTGACATTACACGCCACATCGTCACATGCCGTCTGTTCGGCAGTCTGAAGCTCTTCCATTTCCCTGGACAGCTCAACAGCCTGATCATCGAGTGTCTTGACGTAATCGCCCAGTTGCGCCAGAGCGCGCAAAGACGGGCCCACCTGCGCAGTCAGTTTTTGCCAGGCAAGCAGCTGGTCGTCGTTCAAAGCCAATTCCCTGCGCTGCAGCCGATTGGCGAGAGCCAGATAACGGGCCACGTCCTTCTGGCCGCGCAACTCGTTACTTTTCAGGCGCTGGGCTTCAATCTTGAGTTCGAGCGCCGTACGCTTGCCTTTCAGCACATCGATTCTGCCCTGATACTCCGAAAGATCAGGAATCAGCAGCGAAAAGACACAGTCAATTTCACCGCGCGCACGGGTTTCGAGGGCATTGATCGTCTTGCCAGCAATCGCGCAGCCTTCTGCTCGCTCAACCAGAACCTCATCGGCCAGCACATCGCAGCGCGTGACGTTGCCGAGCACGACAACGCGCGCAATGATCAGGCAACTCTCGGCGCGATTGACCGTAACACAGCCGTCAGGCGCAATCAGCACCGCCCCGGAGGCGAGTCCATCAACGACGATGTCGCCCGCCTCGTTAGTCACTCGTCCACCGACGACATTCTTCCTTAGCGAAACCGTACCGCCGTGGGAAAGAATAGTGCCGAAAACATCGGAATGCGCCGTGATGCTCCGGCACTCGACCGTCCGCTTTTCCTGAATTTCGCCAAACTCCTCGAATTCGTCGCCGGTCAGCGAGAGATCACCGGTGGTGCGGATGCTGACCCCTTCGCGATTGACGATCTTGTCCGTAATCGAGAACTGATGGTTCAGCGTATCAATGTTCAGAAACCCGCCAACCGCGGCAATCAGCTGTTCGCTCCCCTTCTCCTGCACAACGCGCGTGCCGGGTCCGCTCAGCGTCAATAGATCAATATCCTTGGGCAGGGGAGCCAGAAGCGGTTCGCCGGTAATGGCCCGACCATCGACACCGAGAACACGTGGATTCTTTCTGACCAGACTTTCGCCAGCGACAACCTGCGGATACCGGTTCTGGAACTGGCGCAGATCGATTCTTCCGTCGGGAAGCTGCCGTGGTGCGTTATCGCGGCGCAGGTGGGTTGCCTGTTCCCTGATCTCGGCATCGCGCCCCAGCTTTAAAGGGAGCGGTCGGGCGATGACAAGACGTTCATTGATCTGGTTTCTTATCGCCGCGGAAATAGCCGGATAGTCGAGGCCGTAGCGAACACCATGCTGCCAGGCGACGGCGACGAATTCGTCAACATCCAGACGGGTAGGAACGTTCACGGTTCTTTTGTCGACGCGTATGAGACCGAAGCCACCACCGGCCAGGTCCCCAAACACACCCTCTTCGATTACCGACTCAAGAAAGACCGATTCGAACTGATACTCGGCCACGCCGTTTTCAATCTTCAGCATTTTGTATAGCGCTTGCCGCTCAGGCTGAAAGCTGACGACATCGGCGGCAAAACGAACTTCCTGCGTGCGTTCTGTCGCATCCAACCCATCTTCATAAAGCAGCGAGAAGAAGCTTGGATAGTCAAGCGCACGAAAGAAAGTACCGGCAGAAAAAACCCGATCAACAAAGGCGAAAAAATCGAGGCTGGCACCGATCCGTGAAAGATCGACATAAACGCCGTCATCACGCTTGACGATGAAGCGTGACAGCACGATCTGTCCATCTTTTAAATCGACCAGATTGGCGGTGGCGCTGTGCTCAACAACAGATTCGTTAGTCATGGCAATTAACGGCGAGTCGTTCGGGCATCAGGAGAGTGGAAAGCAGTGTAGCAGCAAGTATGGCCGGCGTGCTTCAGCGAAGCGCCAACGGTTTTCAAGTGCAGCGTTGAGCTCAAGCAATAGAAAAGCAAAGACTTACCATAAATAAAACAAAGTTTAACTTTTAATAATGAAACTGCCCACCTAAACTTGAATCACTCCGATTGAAACGTAAAACAAATGCACGCCCCACAACAGGCCAAGCCAGCAATGCCCAACATCCCGTCCCTGCAGGCTGTCATCTTTGACGTCGACGGGACGCTGGCTGAAACTGAACTCGCCGGACACCGCGTTGCTTTCAACCGGACCTTTGCCGAATTTGGCCTTGACTGGAATTGGACACCGGAATTGTATGGCGAGTTGCTGGCTGTCACCGGCGGCAAGGAACGTGTCGCACTCTACGTAAAGCGCTACGCACCCGCGCTGCCCGAACAGGTCAATTTCAACGCCTGGATCGCCCGCCTGCACCAGCGTAAAAGCGAGATCTATTCCGAACTCGTACTGGCCCGCGCCATACCACTGAGACCCGGCATTGCGCGGCTGATTCGCGAGCTGAAAACGAACGGAATCCGTCTGGCGGTGGCCACGACGACCACTCCATCCAGTCTGAACAGTCTGATCGTGGCCAATTTCGGATGCGAGATGGGATCGCTTTTTGAGGTGATCGGCGCCGGCGACTCAGTCGTCAACAAGAAACCTGCACCCGACGTCTATCAGTGGGTGATGGAGCAATTGGACTTGCCGCCGGAAGCCTGTCTGGCGCTTGAAGACTCCTATCCTGGCCTGAGCGCCGCTCGCACTGCCGGCCTGCCCACGCTGATCACCGTCAACGGGTACACCGCCAACGATGATTTCAGCGGCGCTCTGAGCGTTATTTCCGATCTGGGCGAACCCGATTCTCCACCGCGCCACATCGCCGGCCAGCCGTTTGCTGGAACCTGCATTGACCTGACCCAACTACGCGCATGGCATCAGGCATTGCTCGCCGAACCCCTGCCTTAACTCCACGGAGCCCCACATGGACCAATCAAAACGCTATGCCGACCTCAGCCTGAAGGAAGACGACCTGATCCGGGGCGGTCAGCACATTCTGGTTGCTTACACGATGAAGCCCAAGGCCGGAACCGGCTATCTGGAAGCCGCTGCGCACTTTGCCGCCGAATCGTCCACCGGCACCAACGTCGCCGTGTCCACCACCGATGACTTCACCAAGGGCGTCGACGCCCTCGTCTATCGCGCTGATGAAGCGAGCGAGGACCTGCGCATCGCCTACCCGCTCGAACTCTTCGACCGCAACGTCATTGACGGCCGCTTCATGCTGGTTTCCTTCCTGACGCTGGTCATCGGCAACAACCAGGGCATGGGCGACATCGAGCACGCCAGGATGATCGACTTCCATATGCCCGAACGTGTCATCCAGATGTTCGACGGACCGGCCAAGGGCATCGCCGACCTGTGGCGCATCCTGGGACGTCCGGTCAAGGATGGCGGCTACATCGCCGGCACCATCATCAAGCCCAAGCTTGGCCTGCGTCCCGAACCCTTTGCCGAAGCCGCCTACCAGTTCTGGCTCGGCGGCGATTTCATCAAGAACGACGAGCCGCAGGGCAACCAGGTTTTCGCGCCGATCAAGAAGACCATCCCGCTCGTTTATGACGCCATGAAACGCGCGCAGGACGTCACCGGCGAAGCCAAACTGTTCTCGATGAACATCACCGCCGACGACCACTACGAAATGTGCGCTCGCGCCGACTTCGCGCTGGAAACCTTCGGCCCGGATGCCGACAAACTGGCCTTTCTGGTCGACGGCTTCGTCGTCGGCGGCCCCGGCATGGTCACCACCGCCCGTCGCCAGTATCCCAACCAGTTCCTGCACTACCACCGCGCTGGCCACGGCATGATCACCTCACCCAGCTCAAAACGCGGCTACACCTCCTTCGTACTCGGCAAGATGAGTCGATTACAGGGCGCGTCGGGCATCCACGTCGGCACCATGGGCTTCGGCAAGATGGAAGGCGAAGGCGACGACAGGATCATCGCCTACATGATCGAACGCGACGAATGCCAGGGGCCGGTCTACTTCCAGAAATGGTACGGCATGAAACCGACCGCACCGATTGTTTCCGGCGGCATGAACGCGCTGCGCTTGCCCGGCTTCTTTGAAAACCTCGGCCACGGCAACGTGCTTAACACCGCCGGCGGTGGTTCCTACGGTCATATCGATTCTCCGGCCGCCGGCGCCCGCTCTTTGCGTCAGGCCTACGAATGCTGGAAGGCTGGCGCCGACCCGATTGAGTGGGCCAGGGAACACCGGGAATTCGCGCGTG
>JFJP01059106.1_pt1 | contig 10290 bp, 7 predicted proteins | sample 431651 | NCBI WGS metagenome assembly JFJP01 (sample SAMN02602958, study PRJNA72255) | Microbial mat metagenome, whole genome shotgun sequencing project. | biome: fresh water; feature: sink hole; material: water; isolation source: purple microbial (photo- and chemosynthetic) mats found in... | reverse complement strand
CGGCTGTGCTTCACTTCAGCCCAGGGGAACGCAGGACGCAGTCGGGCGATTTCCTGCTCATCGACTCAGGCGCACAGATCGGGCGCTACACCGCGGACGTGACCCGCACCTACTGTATCGGAACCCCCGATACCTTCAAACGCGATCTCCACGCCGTGGTCCTCGCAGCCCAGCAGAAGGCGATCGCCAAATGTCTTCCGGGCGCCGAATGGAAGGAAATCCACCTGGCCTGCGCAGTCGATCTGGTCGAGGGACTCAGGGACATGGGTCTGTTCCTTGGCAAGCCCCAGGATTTGGTCGAACAGGAGGCTCACACCTTGTTTTTCCCCCACGGACTTGGCCACATGCTCGGCCTCGGCGTACGCGACGCGGGTGGCCTGGAGCCTGGACGCAGCCCCGATCCCAGACCCTGCCTGCGAACCCTGCGCATGGACCTTGTCCTGCGCGAAGGCTATGTCGTCACCGTGGAGCCGGGCTTGTATTTCATCCCCGCCCTTCTACAGGATGCTGCGCGCCGCGCCCGTTATGCAAATCAAGTTAACTGGGACCTCGTCGACCGGCATCTGGATACAGGCGGGGTGCGCATTGAGGACGACATCCATGTGAGTGCCTCCGGCCCGGAAGTCCTCACAGACATGATTCCACGTGAGTTCTGAGCACCCTGGGAACGCACTCTTCACAACGGGTTTTTGCGCTTAGTGCCTTCCTCCTTGCTTTTCGCCCCAGGCACGCGCACGTTCGACGGTTTTCCGAGTTTGCTACGCCTTTCCGAACATGAATCAGAACATCCGAAACATCGCCATCATCGCCCACGTCGACCACGGGAAAACCACCCTCGTCGACAAATTGCTCAAGGAGGGCGGCGTTTACCGCGCCAACCAACAGGTCGAGGAACGGGCCATGGACTCGATGGATCTGGAGCGCGAGAAGGGCATCACGATCAAGGCCAAGAACACGGCGGTGCACTGGAGGGACAAAACCATCAACATCGTGGACACCCCCGGACACGCCGACTTCGGTGGAGAGGTCGAGCGCGCGCTGCGCATGGTCGATGGCGTGCTCCTCGTGGTCGATTCCTACGATGGCCCCCAGGCCCAGACGCGCTTTGTGCTGCGCAAGGCTCTCCAGCACGGACTGAAAGTCGTGATCGTGGTAAACAAGATCGACCGCGAGAACTCCGACCCGAAGCGTTCGCATGAAAAGGTCCTCGAACTGCTGCTCGAGCTCAACGCCACCGAGGAGCAATTCGACGCTCCCGTCGTGTTTGGTTCCGGCCGCGATGGCTATATGATGACCACGCTTGAAGGAGAGAAGAAGGACATGGCCCCCCTCTTCGAGACGATTCTCGACCACGTGCCACCCCCCTTTGCCAAACCCAACGCACCTTTCCACATGCTCGTGTCGAACATCGACTGGAGCGACTACGTGGGTCGTATCGCCGTGGGCAAAATTCTGGGCGGAACGGTCACTGTAGGTGATACGGTCTGGGTCGTTCGTCCCACCGGGCAAAAGCGTATTCGCGCCAAAATTACCAAGGTATTCGAATACTCCGGCCTGGGTACCTCCGAATCTGCGACCGGCGTGGCGGGAAACATCGTGGGCATTTCCGGCTTTGAGGATGTCGACATCGGCGACACCATCACGGCGGAGGAAAACGGCCACCCGCTTCCCTTCACACAGATCGATCCTCCCACTCTGGAGATGCAGTTCTGCGTGAACGACGGTCCCCTCGCAGGCCGCGAGGGCAAATTCGTTACCTCACGCCAGCTACGCGATCGCCTCCAGAAGGAGATCAAGACCAATGTCTCCATCTCCGTCGAGGACTCCGATCGCGCGGGTGTTTACAATATCAAGGCACGCGGTGCCATGCAGATCGCAGTGCTCGTGGAGACCATGCGCCGCGAAGGCTTCGAGATGCTCGTCTCGCGCCCCCAGGTCATCACCCAGAAGGACGAAAAAGGCAGCCTGCTCGAGCCCTACGAGACGCTTTGGGTGGAAGTGCCCGAGGAGTGCGTCGGCTCGGTCATCCAGAATCTCGCAAACCGCAAGGGTCTGCTGATGAACATGGAAAAACACCCCCATGGCACCACCATCGAGGCCAGCATCACCACCCGAGGACTGATCGGCTTCGAAATCGATTTGGTCAACGCCAGCAACGGTCGCGGCGTCATGTCCCACTTGTTCAAGGAATATGGTCCCTGGGCGGGCGAACTCATCACGCGACTCACGGGCACCCTTCTCGCCACCGAGTCAGGTGTCACCACCGCCTATGCCCTCGACCAGATGGCCGAGCGCGGACGCATGTTCGTCGGGCCTGGCGAGGATGTCTATGAAGGCATGATCGTGGGAGAAAACCCGCGCATGGAGGACATCCCCCTCAACGCTTCCCGCGCGAAGCAGTTGACCAACTTCCGTTCCCAGGGCGACGGCAAGGGCATCCAGCTCTCCCCTCCCATCAAACTCTCCCTTGAGCGTGCCATCGAATACATCGCTTCGGATGAGTACGTGGAGGCCACTCCGAAGTCCCTGCGCCTGAGGAAAAAAATCCTCAGCCAGACGGAACGCCGCAAGTTCGAACGCTCAGGCAAAAAGCAGGAACAAGCCTAGTCGTCGGAATTGAAGTGGAACCATAGAGGCAGACACGCTCTGTGTCTGTGGTTCACTTTCCGTCCTGGAGCAGCGCCCCGAAACCCTCACGAAAGCTGGGGTATCGGGGCTGCCAGGAGAATTCCCGTTTGAACAGGGCGTTGCTGATGCGCCTGTCTGCGGAGCCTCTGCGCCCAGGGGCGACTTCCCCACTGAAAGGTGGGATCGGCAGCCCAAGCCGCGAGGCGCTCCAATGCGCGACTTCCTCACGGGGACTGGGCTGATCATCGACGAGATTGAAACAACGCAACTTCGAGCCCTTGGAACGCCAGAGACAGAGCACCGCGCCCACGATGTCGTCGCGATGGATCAGATTCATGCACTGCTCGGGCCGTCCGGAAAGCACCTCGCCGCAGCGCACCTGGTCGAGAAAGTAATGACGAGCCGGGCCATAGATACCCGAGAGCCTCAGCACCGTCTTTCGCGAGGAAAGTGTGGACTCGAGCAGGGCTCTTTCAGCCTCGACAAGGAGGGCCGACAAACCCGTGGAAGCCTCGCATCTGAAAGTCTCATCCACGAGAACTCCGCCACTCTGGGGATAGACGGCCGTGCTGCTCGTATAGGTGATTTCCGAGACAGGGCGAGTCCCCGCCCAGTCCAGCATCGAACGAATCCCATGGAGGTAGGTCCTGCGATAGGCGTCCTCGCCTCCGCCACCGGGAGCGGCGCAATAAAGCACATGATCGGCCCCGCCCTCCAGGCTCGCGTGCCAGTCAGCCGAGGCAAGGTCTGCAAGGACCACGCGCACACCGCGCTCCTGAAGCTCTCTGGCCTTCTGCGGATTGCGGGTGACTGCGCTCAATCGCGCCCCTGTAGGCAACAGTGCATCGATCAAGGCGGAGCCCACATAACCCGCTCCGAGGACGAGGATATGACGACTCTCAAAAAAATCCTGTAATTCGCGGCCCATCTGTCCCACACTTTCATCATGCCACGTGTCTTAGCAATCCTGGCCGAAGGATTTGAGGAAATCGAAACCGTCACTCCCATTGACCTGCTGCGTCGCGCAGGCGTGGAGGTCGTCACGGCCGCCCTGACCAAGGACATCCATGTCGTGGGTCGCTCAGGCATTGTCCTGCATGCGGATACGAGCCTGGAGAAATTGGCTGAACGCAACTTCGACTGCCTATTCCTTCCCGGCGGACCCGGCGTGAAACTTATGCGTGCGGACCGCCGCATTGCAGAGCTGGTTTCCCTTCTTCACGAACAGGGAGCCTGGATGGCTGCCATCTGCGCTGCGCCCACCGTGCTCAAGGACGCCGGCCTGCTCGAAGGTCGCCGCCACACAGCGCATTTTTCGGTGAAGGAAGAACTTCCCCAGGCCGAGCTCGGAATGAAAGTGGTCGTCGATGGACGCATCATCACCTCCCGGGGCGCAGGCACCTCGGTGGATTTTGGCCTGAGCCTGGTGGAACACCTGTGCAACCCGGCCAAAGCACGCGACATCGCTTCAGCGATCTGTTTCTAGGCCGCGGAGCCGAACACCGGGCGCAGCCAACCACAACCCCGCGCCGCCCCTCCTCTCTCCATGTGTGGCATAGCCGGAATGATCTGCCCGCACACGCCCGCCAGGGAACGTGAACGCGTGGTGGGACTCATGTTGGGACGCATGCTGCGGCGCGGCCCCGATGAGGGCGGAATGAATTCTTCGGGTGCCTGCACCCTGGGGATAAGACGGCTTGCCATTTTCGATCGACTCAAGGGCGGGCAACCCATGCAGACCGACCGCTTCGGCGGACACCGGATCGTCTTCAACGGGGCGCTCTATAACTTCAGGGACTTGAGGCGACCGCTTGAATCCTCCGGGATGAATTTCCGCAGCGACTGCGATACGGAAGTCCTGCTCGAACTCCTGGCCGAGAAAGGTACCAAATGCCTGGATACACTCCGGGGGATGTATGCCTTCGCGGTTCTGCGCGGGGAGGACAACTCACTGCTGCTGGCGCGCGACCCGCTTGGCATCAAACCGCTCTTCTACCATGCGGCAGGGGAGCGCCTGCTCTTTGCTTCGGAGATCGGAGCGCTGCTGGCCACGGGACTCGTCCCCGCCGAACAGGACCCCAAAGCGGTCGCCGACTACCTGCGGTGGTTTTCCATACCCGCTCCAGGAACCCTGTATCGGGAAATCCACTCCGTCCTTCCAGGCGAATGCCTGCGCTGGCAGGCCGGAGTGCTTCGGCGCGAAGGCCTGTGGAATCTCACGGACTTACCCACCCAGGAGCGATGCACGACGGCCCTGGACTTCCGCTCCACCCTGCGCGAGCGACTGGAGGACAGTGTCCGCGCACATGCCCTGGCGGATGTGCCCGTGGGTGCCTTTCTCTCGGGAGGCCTGGATTCGGCGGCCATCGCCGCGCTGCTGTGCCGGAGTCAGACGCAAAAGCTCAGGACCTTCTCCATCATTTTCTCCGAAAAAGCCTACAGCGAAGAGGCTGAGGCGGAAGAAACCGCGCGTTTCCTCGGGACTCAGCACAGCAATTTTCTGCTGACGGGGCGACAAGTGGCGGACGACATGGAGGATATCCTCGCCACGATGGGGCAGCCAAGCGGCGACGGCGTCAACACCTACTACGTGAGCCAGGCTGCGCGTGAGGGAGGGGTGACCGTGGCTCTTTCCGGATTGGGTGGAGATGAATTGTTCGGAGGCTATCCCTCCTTTGGGGATGTCCCAAGGCTGGCTCGCTGGATGAAGGCATGGAAGGCACTTCCCGGCCCCCTTCGCTCCGCCCTGCTGAAGGCGCTTCAAACCGGAGGGACGCGCTGCGGCAAACTTGCCGACCTGCTCCTGCACGGCCGCGACCTGGCCTCAATTGCCTGCCTTCGCCGTCGCGTGTTTTCGGAGGCTGAGCTCGCAAAGCTTCTTGCTCCGGGAACCAGGTCGGCAGGTGGATACTGCGATCCGCTGCACCCGAGGCATGCGCACATCAGCCAGGCCCTCCACGGGATGAGCCCGCGCGCCTCAGTCGGAGCGTATGAACTTCTTGGATATATGGCCGACGTGCTGCTGCCCGACAGCGACACGATGAGCATGCGTCATTCCCTGGAGTTGCGAGTACCCTTCCTCGACCTCCCCCTGCTCTCCTGGCTCTCGAGCCAGCCAGACGCCTTGCGTTTCGACAGCGAGCACCCCAAGCGCTGCCTTGCCCTGGCATTGGCGGATCTGCTCCCTCCCACGCTTCAGGGGCGTCGCAAACGGGGTTTCTCCCTCCCCTTCGACCCATGGATGCGCAAGGAGCTGCGTCCTTTCCTGGAACACTGCTTTTCCACCGCCACCCTCGCCCAAAGCGGTCTGCTCAACACGGAGGCCGCGCAGCATCTCTGGAAAAGTTTTGCTTCAGGCTCCGACCCGCGTCTCTGGTCCCGTGTATGGAGCATTGGCGTGCTCTCAGCGATCCTGACCCGAAAAGGACGCCCATGAGAATCCTGCTGCTGGCGCCGGCCTTGTTTTTGCCCGAAGGAGGGATCCCGCGCATTCTCTCGCTCCACCTAAAAGCGCTGTGTGAACTCTCCGAGCCTGACGGCGGAGTTCGTTTTGTATCGCTGCTGGACCGCGAGCCCAGCCCACAGGCTCTGCAAGGCTATGGAGGTCCCCAACTCGAAGCCTGGTCGGCCTGCGGAGGGTCGAAGTTGCGTTTTATGCGCGAGGCCCTGCGACTCTCCTCGGGCTGCCAGCATATCCTGTGCGGCCACATAGGGTTGCTGCCCGTGGCCGCGCTTCTGTGCCTTCGCCATCCGGGCTGCACCTTCGATCTGGTGGCGCATGGCATCGAAGTCTGGCGCAAGCCTCGCCTTTCCCAGGCCCTCGCGCTGCGACGGGTCCGGCGCGTCCTGTGCGTGAGTGCGCACACCCGCGACCACATGCGCGCATTTGCGCCCGTCCCGCTTTCGAAAATGGAGGTCCTGCCCAACGGTCTCGACCCCTTCTTCCAGCTGGAGGAGGAGGCCTTCAAGCCAGACGAGCCTCTCATCCTGAGCGTGGCTCGCCTCTCGCGCGAGGATGCCTACAAGGGCATCGACCATTTGATCCAGGCGATGCCCGCCCTGCTGCTTCGGCACCCGGGAGCACGCCTGCGCATCCTGGGCCAGGGGGAGGACTCCTCGCGACTGCGCGGACTCGCCGATTCCCTGAAGCTCGGGCAAAGCGTCGAAATGCCTGGCTTCGTCTCCGATGCGCAGCTCCGGTCCTCTCTCGCAGGCTGCACACTTTTTGCCCTGCCCAGCAGGGGCGAAGGCTTTGGACTGGTCTTCCTGGAGGCCATGGCGCAGGGAAAGCCCTGCCTGGGTGCCCGTGCGGGAGCGCTCCCTGAGCTCATCACTCCGCAGACGGGTCAACTCGTGGACTATGGAGACGTTCCAGGCATCACAGCAGCCCTCCTTGAAATGCTGGGTAGACGCTGGGACCGCCGCTCCATACTCGCCAGGTCTGCGGAATTCTCCTATCCCGAATTTGTGAAGCGGCTCGCAGTCCTGCTTCCGCCACACAGATCCAATCCACCGACATGACTCCTTCTCCACATCCGAGCCCCGAACGCACGCGCGAACTCGTATCCAAATTCTCCTCACTGCGCATCCTGTGCGTGGGCGACCTGATGCTCGACGCCTACATCTGGGGCAAGGTCAACCGCATCTCCCCCGAGGCCCCCATCCCGGTGGTGGAAGTCACCCGGGAGGAGCAGCGCCCCGGCGGAGCGGCAAACGTGGGCCTGAACATCCTGGGACTGGGTGCACGCGCCTCCTTCGCGGGTCTTGTCGGGCGAGATCCCGCGGCGGCCTCCCTGCGCGATTATCTCGGCAGCCGGGGTGCCGACGTGAGTGCCATCCTCGAGAGCACATTGCGCTCAACGACCGTGAAAACCCGGGTGCTGGCGCAACACCAGCAAGTCGTCCGCATCGACCGTGAAACAAACCTGAACTTAGCTTCGGAGGAGGAGAAAAACCTTCTGGAGGCGCTGAATCCCCTCATCCCTAAAGCCGACGGCATCATCCTCTCGGACTACAACAAAGGCGTGCTGAGCAAATCCTTCGTGGCCTCTGTCATGAACCGTGCCCAAGGGCGCATCGTCACGGTGGATCCGAAACCGCAGAATATGCGCCTCTTCAAGGGAGCCTCCCTTATCACTCCCAACAAAAAGGAAACCGAGGCGGCGGTGGGTTTCGCCCTCGACTCCGAGGCGGCCGTGGAAAGAGCCTCCGCACAACTGAGAAGCGAATTGGCGCTTGGCGCGACCCTCATCACCCGGGGAGAGGAAGGCATGAGCCTCCACGATGGAAAGACCCACCTCCATATCCCCACGCGCGCCAATCTCGTCTATGATGTGACCGGTGCAGGGGACACCGTCATCAGCGTCGCCACCCTGGCCCTTTGTGCGGGAGCCACACCCGCCGAGGCCGCCATGCTTTCGAACATCGCAGCCGGGATTACCGTGGCCCATCTGGGTGTGTATGCCGTCTCCCAGGAAGAGCTGATCGAGGCCATGCTGGAGGCCTGAAGACCAATGAAATTTTAGGACCGTGAGTGAGTCCGCATGAAACGAGTCCTCATCATCAGCCCGCACTTTGCGCCCATCAACGCGCCGGACCTGCATCGCGTGCGCATGGGCCTGCCCTTTTTTCGGGAGCTTGGCTGGGAACCCACTGTGCTCGCGGTCGCTCCGGAGTTCATCGAGGGGGGCCTGCGCGACCCACTCCTTGAGGAAAGTTATCCCAAGGACATTCGTATCCTGCGATGCGGCGGCCTGACTCCCAGCTCCACGCGCTGGGCCGGACTGGGCAACCTGTGGCTTCGTTGCGGAGCTTCCCTGCGCCGCCTGGGCGACCAGGTGCTGGAGCGGGAGCACTTCGACCTGGCGTTTTACAGCACCACGCAGTTCGCCTTCTTCTCGCTGGGTCCGCGCTGGCTCCGCCGGGCCAGGCTACCCTACGTCCTCGACTACCAGGACCCCTGGCGCAACGACTACTATCGCCGCACGGGCACCCGTCCACCAGGAGGACGGATCAAGTTTTTCCTCAGCCAACTGGAGGCCCGACTAAAGGAACCCCCTGCGCTGCGAAAGACCTGCGGAGTGGTTTCCGTCTCCGCCAACTATGCTTCCCTGCTCCGCAGCTGCCACCCTTGGTTCGATGCCTCGAAAGTCTGCGTGCTTCCCTTTGGCTGCTCGGAAAACGATTTCGCCTTGGCACAACAACACCCACCAGGCCGCCCCTTGGTCGACTTCGACGACGGACTCGTCCACCATGTCTATGTGGGGCGTTGCGGAGACGATATGCGTCTGGCGATCCGTATTCTTCTCCAGGCTTTTGGCCTCTTTCTCAAGAGCGATCCCTCGGCAGCGGCCCGCCTGCGCTTTCACTTCATCGGGACAGACTACGCGCCGCCTCCACTCGGGCGCGAATGGGTGCTCCCCATCGCCCGCGAACTCGGCCTGCAGGACTTCGTCTCGGAACACACAAGGCGCGTGCCCTATTTCGAAGCCCTCCACTACCTGGTCCGAGCACAGGCTGTTGTTGCCTTGGGCTCGGACGACAGCCGTTACTCGCCCTCCAAACTCCATCCCTGCCTGATGGCGGGACGTCCCCTGCTTCTGATCTGCGCGGAAAACGGCCCTGCGGAAGCCCTCGCTCGAGGCATTAAGGGTCCACTCATTCAGCCCTTCCGTCCCGGAAGCGACCCCTCCCTTCTCGCTGCGGAGCTGTGCGCTCGCTGGTTCAACCAGGCCGCATGGCTCGATACGCCTCAGCATGATGGGAATGCACTCGCAAGCTTCAGCGCTCACACATCCACCACCACCCTGTGCCGCTATTTCGATCAGGCACTCAGTAGCGCCCAGGAAGCGACAACGTGAATACTCCTGAAGCAAGTCTCCCGGAGGAGGACCTCCACCTAAGCCTGACCCTGGGTGACATCGGGGCCAATATATACCGCTTCCTGGTGAGGGCCCGTCTGTGGCTCGGCGTGCTTCTCGGACTGTGCTGCGTCTACCTGTTTTTCTCCGACAAGCCGGGTGCTCCGGCCTTTTTTCTTCTCTCTGCCTCGGTCTTTGCCTGCCTCTGCCTTTGGGTTTCCCATGGAGACGGACTGCCGCTCATGCCCATGATGGCCGTGCAACATTTGATCATCTACGGCCTCCCGCTGCTGATCAGCCACCCGGAAAGCATGGCCTACCCCAGAAGCCTCATCGACGGTGCCGGTATCGAATTGTTGATACTCATGGCGAGCCTGGGGCTGGGTTGGTACGCAGGCAGCTCCCTTTTCGCTGAAGGATCCCCGTATTCCCATGTTCTCGTGGCGGCGCGCCGCGAAGGCTTCCGTGTTTTCCGCCAGGCGGGCCAGATTCTTGTGCTCTCGAGCACGCTCTATCAGGTGCTCCTGAGTGCGGACCTTCTCAAGGCGTTCTTCGAGCAGGTTCCGGTCGGCACTTTCCCCCTTGTCAACTCGCTCGTGACTGCGGCCACCATGTGCGGTTTCTTCATTGCGGCGCTTAAAGTCCAGGAGCCGCAGACAGCCCTGCTGAGCAAAGCCATTTTTTGGCTATGCCTGTTGCTTCAGTGTTTTATCGCCGGCGGCAACCTCCTGCTCTCCGTCTCCACCAATCTGCTTGCGACCGTCGCCATCGGTCTGTTCTGGAGCAGGGGGAGGCTGCCCCT
>JFJP01042126.1_pt1 | contig 10290 bp, 10 predicted proteins | sample 431651 | NCBI WGS metagenome assembly JFJP01 (sample SAMN02602958, study PRJNA72255) | Microbial mat metagenome, whole genome shotgun sequencing project. | biome: fresh water; feature: sink hole; material: water; isolation source: purple microbial (photo- and chemosynthetic) mats found in... | reverse complement strand
ATAGCGCGTATCTGCCGCGTGAGCACCGCCACCGTGTCTCTGGCCCTGCGTGGCAATCCACATGTGGCCTTGGCAACGCGACAGCGTGTTGTGAGCGTGGCGACAAAACTCGGCTATCGACCCAACCCACTCGTTTCGGCCTATCAGTCGAGCGTACGCCGACGCTCAAGCCTGGCCTTTCGCGGCACCCTGGGTATCGTGAACGACTATCCGACTGCCGCCGGACTTCAGCAACCCATCCCACGCCAATTGATCGCGGGAGCACGGATCCGAGCAGAGACTCTTGGCTACGGCCTCGACGAGGTGCATCTGCCCTGCACCGACATCAACGCTGTCGAGGAAATCGCCCGGCAATTCACACGCATATTCCATGCTCGAGGAATTCACGGCCTGCTCTTCATCGAGACCCACATGATGCGGCTGCTGGCCCGCGACTGGAGTGACTTCGCGGTGGTCAGTTCCGGAAGGGAAGGTTTTTTGGAAAAACGGGCTGCGCCCAAGTTCGAGCATTTATGCTACCACCACGCGGAGCCCGACTATTACGGCAACTTTCTCGAGGCAGTTCGCCAGGTCAAACGACGCGGCTTCCGGCGGATTGGTTTGTGCTCTCTGGAGTTCCTGGAAACTTCCGTCAGAGGACTCTGGGGTGCCGGACTTCACGTGGCACAGAGCGCAGGAGGGATTGGGCGCATTCCTCCGTTTTTTCGTGATAATCCGGAGAAAGGTGGACTCAAGGAATTCCGCACCTGGCTGGAGAAGCATCGGCCGGACGTCATTCTCACCAACAATGCCTGGGTCCGTGATGATCTGGCCAAACTCGGCCGCAGCGTTCCTGAGGAGATTGCCCTGGTGCATGTAAACCGGGCACCCGACGAGGTGGACTGGGCGGGCATCGACCCACGCTTTGAATTGCTCGGCTCATTCCTGGTCGACCTCCTGGTGGCGCAGGTGAGCCACGGTGAACGAGGGATGCCGCCTCACGTTAAAAAACTCCTCGTCGCAGGAAACTGGGTGGACGGGGCCACCTGTCCGAAGGCCTTAAGCTAACCAGTTTAGTAACGCGGCGGTTGTTGCATTTCCAATGCGCACCAGACTGCGCCCATCATGCCATCCAACCATCGATCCGATCATGAACAGGCATAAACTGGAAGCGGATCTGCTGGTGGCCGGCGGCGGTCTGGCGGGGGTGTGCGCCGCTATTGCTGCGGCGCGACTCGGCGCGCGGGTCGTGCTCGTGCAAAACCGTTCCGTGCTGGGTGGCAATTCTTCGAGCGAGATCCGCATGCATATCTGCGGTGCGGATGCACACGGTGGAAAACCTGGCGCACGCGAGACGGGCATGGCGCACGCGAGACGGGCATCATGGAGGAGTTGCGCCTGGAGGATGCGGCCCGCAATCCGCAACGGTCCTTTTCTCTGTGGGACTTGCTCCTCTATGAGAAGGTGATTGCCGAAAAGAACCTCACCTTGTTGTTGGATACGGATCTGGTCGGCGCCCAGGTGGAGCGACGGGGGCCTGAGCGTCCCAAGTCGGCCGACGCAGCCAGGGCGATGAAAGAAATCGACACGCGACAGCGCATTAGCTCCGTGCGAGCGGTTCGCCAGGCAACTGAGGACGAGTTCCTCATTCGTGCTGCATTCTATGCGGATTGCACGGGCGACGGTCGGCTGGGCTTCGAGGCCGGGGCTGATTTCACCGAGGGTCGCGAGGCTCGGACGGAGTTCGACGAGCCACTTGCTCAACCCACACGCGACCTGCACCGCCTGGGCAGTTCCGTCATGCTCATGGCCCGTGATCATGGCCGCCCTATGCCGTTTCATCGTCCCGAATGGGCGCGCCATTTCACCCGCGAACAGTTCACGGTACACCGCGACATTCGTTCTTACGAATACGGCTATTGGTGGTTCGAATGGGGTGGTGAAACTGACACTATCAAGGACGACGCCTTGATCCGGCACGAGTGCACACGCATCGCCCTCGGCGTCTGGGATTATGTGAAGAACTCAGGCGACCATCCAAAGGCAGCCAACTATGCGCTCGACTGGGTGGCGCCGATCAGCGGCAAGCGGGAGAGTCGCCGTTTTCTGGGTACACATATTCTCACGCAGAAAGACGTCCTTAACCCCGCAGCCCGGACTGATGCCGTGGCTTATGGTGGTTGGCCCATGGACTTGCATCCCCCCGGCGGCGTGGATGCCAGCCAGGAAGCAGCCTGCACGCAGCATTGGTTTCCGCACCTCTTCGGCATCCCCTACGGATGCTACCACTCGCGCAATGTCGACAATCTGTTTTTCGCCGGACGCAACCTCTCCGCGACCCACGTGGCCTTCGCCAGCACGCGTGTCATGGCGACCTGCGCCATCGGAGGCCAGGCCGTGGGCACTGCTGCGGCCTTGCTGGTCCGTGCGAGTCGAACCCGCTGCGCCGAGGCCGCCCAGAAGGGTTTCCTGTCTGTTCTGCGTCAGCAACTGCTCAAGGACGACTGCTTCCTGCCGGGGGCCACCAACGAGGATCCGAAAGACTTCGCGCGTCGTGCGACCCTCAGAGCCGATTCGGCGAGCGAACCCGTCCGTAGGATATTCTCGGGCATTTCCCGGGACCTGCAATCGGTGTGGGGGCCGTGGTCCTCCAATCGACGCCAGGCCTGGTCCCCGAAAGGCAAGACAGGGAAACTCACTTTGAAGTGGCGCGAGCCGATTCCGGTGCGCGAAATCCGGCTCACCTTCGACACGGGACTGATGCGCGAATTGATTCTTAGCGGCAGCGACCCTGCGAATGAGCATACCCTGCGCACCCCGCAGCCGGAATGCGTGAGAGCGTATCGATTGTACCTGGACGGTCGACTGATCGCAGAGGTGAACGACAACCTGCTGCGCCACCGGATTCATCGGTTTCCTGATGCACAGAGAGGCCGTGAGCTGACCATCGAATGTCTGGCCACCCACGGCGGCGTCCCGCCCCGCGTCTTTGAGGTGCGTGTCTACTAATCCCTCATGCCATGAAACCCCTCCGTGTCTGCATCGTCGGTGCCGGACAGTTTTCGCAGTGCTTCGTCCCGCTCTATCAGTCCCACCCCTTGGTCGGCGAAGTTTCCCTCTGCGAAGTCCTGCCTGAACGTCTCGCAACCGAGTCCCTCCGTCTCGGAGTGCGACGGACCTTCACCCGCTATGAGGATGTCCTGGCTGCCAGGGATATCGATGCGGTTGCTCTTTTCACCCAGCGCTGGAGCCATGCGCCGATGGCCTTGCAGGCTCTTGCGGCCGGCAAACACGTTTACTCTGCCGTGCCCGCGGCCACCACGCTTGAGGAACTCCACGAGCTGATTGAGGCTGTGCGGCGCACCGGTCTCACCTACATGCTCGGAGAGACCAGCCTTTATTACGGAGCGCGGCTGTTCATGAAGGAGAAATGGGATGCCGGGGCCTTTGGCCGCTTCGTGTATGGCGAGGGTGAATACTACCACGACATGACCCACGGCTTCTACGAAGCATTCCAATACTCGGGCGGCGAGCAGTGGAAGGCGACCGCCAGTTATCCGCCGATGCTCTACCCGACGCATTCCGTGGCCATGATTCTCTCGGTCACCGGCGCGCGCGCCACCAGCGTCTCCTGCCTTGGCTCTGAGGACTGCCACCCGGACGGCGTTTTTGATCCGGCGCTTTCGCTCTGGCAAAACCGCTTCAGCAACCAGAGCGGCCTCCTGCGCACCAGCGACGGCGGCATGCTTCGGATCAATGAATTCCGCCGCATCGGCCAGAGCGGAGGACGCAGCGTGAGAGGCAGCCTCTACGGCACGGACGGCGCCTTTGAGGAACAGACCAACGGCGCGATCTGGACCACACGTGATTTGTGGGCTGCGGAAAACGTCGAGGACCTTGTGAAGTGCGGCGGAGTTCACTCCCATGAGCAGTGGGAAGCGGTCAAGGTGGACGCCGCACTCAAGGGCGAATTCACCAGCGGCTTCGGACACATACATCAGAAATACCGCCCCCGCCTGCCCGCTTGCTACAAGCTTCAGCCCAATGGCCATGAAGGCTCGCACCAATTCCTCACCGACGATTTTGTGAGCGCCGTGGCGCATCAGCACGCGCCGACGTGCAGCGTCTGGGATGCTGCGCGTTTCAACGCACCGGGCATTGTCGCGCATGAGTCCTCCAGGAGGGAAGGGGAGCGCCTGCCGGTTCCCGATTTCGGAACGCCTCCGGAGACTTAGGTTGACCGTCATTCCGGGCGAGGGCCACCTTCCGCAAAATCTTTCCATGCCACTCCGTCGGCCATGTCGCTGGCAAGAAGGACGCTTCGTTGCCCGCTTCGATTCTTCTTGTATTATCTGATTTTAAGGCGATATGTGAAATCAGACATGCCACTCCCGGAAATCACAGTCACCGAAGTTGCGCGGAACTTGTCCGACTTCTTCAGTCGCGTTCATTATCAGGGCTCGGGCGCATTGGTGGTCAAAGGCGGCAAGCCCTTGGTCAGGGTAACGCCGGCTCGCCGGTTTAAGACTTGCGGGGAACTGGCTAAGCTCCTGCCGTCGCTACCCACGGTCCCTGTGGTGGAGGCCATTCGCTTCGAGCGGGACCTGAAAGCGGCCAAACGCAATTTCAGCCCGATGAAATCCAAATGGGACTGATAATCGACAGTTCGCTTTTCATCGGGGAGGAGCGCAAGAAGTTCAACTTGTCCGCGTTCTTCGCAGCCCATCCCCTTGAGATGCCCTACATGGCCGCCATCACTGCTGCTGAACTGCTGCATGGCGTGGAGCGAGCCGCGCCGGAGCATCGGGCAGCCCGGTCTCTCCGGGTTGAGCAGTTTATCGCCGCCGTTGAGGTCATCGACTTCGACCTCGCAGTTGCCCGCCGCTATGCCGCCGTCTGGGCTGCCATGGCGTCAGCTGGCACTAAACTGGATGCGCACGACCTCATTATCGCCACGACCGCCCTGCATTTTGGCTTCGAGGTGGCCACAACCAACACACGCCACTTCGCTCCCATCCCCGGGATTCGGCTGACCGACACCAAGCCGTATCTGTTGAAGTGAGAAACCTGGCTCTGCTGGTTTTCAATGCTGGGTGCCAACAACGAGGTCCAAACGACTTCCCTCACCGCGGCCCGCCATTGCGCTTGAAGGCGCCGGGGCCCTGGCCGCGGACGCGCTTGAAGACCCGGCTAAAGTGGAAGCGGTTTGTGAAGCCCAGGGCTTCGGCGACCTGCTCGATCGAGTCATCGGTGAAGGCAAGGCGTCGGCAGGCTTCGGTGATGCGTCGGCCCTGGATATAGGCTGCGGGCGACATACCCATCGATTCCCGGAACCAGTGGCTGAAGTGCGACTCGCTCAGGTGGGCGATTCGGGATAACTCAGGTACCTGCTGCGGACTTGCCAGGCTCCGCTCGATGGCTCCCAGGACGGTGCTCAGTCTGGGTGACGGCGCCTTGTTCGACTCGTCGGCGCTGTCTGCAAAGACGGCATGAAGCATCGCGCGGCTGATCTCCCCCACCTTCCTGGCGGAGATATCCTTGTCGTGGAGATTTCGTTTCATCCAGGCAAGCAAGGCCCGAAGAGGGGCATGGAGGGTGATCGAGCTTGGCTCGTCCCAACTCCGATGAGCGGCGAGTCCCGGTGAGAAATGGATCCACAGGTGCTGGGGTCCCGCTTTCCCGTGGCAGTCAAAGGTGACGCCAGCGGGAACCAGCCAGGCCCGGTCCGGGTTCAGGGGACAGGTCTTCCCCTTAGTTCGCAGAAAGGCACCGGGCTTGTCATTGTGGTAGAGTCTCCAGAAGGGGCTGCAAACCCCCTCATAATTCCAATCCTCGGTCATGCGAAAGCACCCCGCGTCGTGCACCTGGAAAGCAGACTGCGCAAGATGCTCGGTATCCGGTGGGCGCACGCCTTCCTTCGTGTAGGGATTATCCCAAGAAGTAGCAGAAACAGATATAGGTTTTCTAGGTATGGACATGGAAGTGATAAATGGAAACTGGTATACTTCGAGCTCCTCTTATGGCAACCTGCAAGTCCATACAAGATCCCTGGAGTGGCACCCATCCTCAGGTGCATCTGGATTTTCATAATTCGCCGTACATCACCGATCTTGCGGCGGAATTCGACGCGCCGACGCTCGTACGCCGTTTCAAGCAGGCCTGAGCGAGCTTATCGGTCCGTCTTCTCCTGGAAGTCCCCGGGTATTTCTCAATCTGATACGGTCTTAATCTCAAACGCCTATCCACCATGTCCACGCAACTTGCTCTCGAATTCCTCAAGCCATGCTATAAAGGCTCCCGCATTCCCGTAATGGAACACTACATCGGCCTCTCCCGAGAGGTCGTTGTGCACTTCACCGGAAGCGATCCCCTCGCTCCCGGAGCCGACCTCACCTACATCTACCGTCGCCTGGCCATCGCCCTCGACATCGATCTGTTCTGGGGCGAGGGGCCTGTCGTCGCCGGACGCGAGACGCACGACTGGGGCGACGGTCAGACCGTCAAGATGACCCGCGAGGGGCACCCGGCCGTCCAGTGGGGCGTGTTCCATGTCGTCTCGCAGGAGGACGGGCGCCACTTCCTGCACGTCCCCAAGCCCGTCTCGGTAGAGGAGGCCCTGCAGTTGGATCCTTTGAAGTACTTCCCTGATACAGTGGATCAATATCGACAGCGCTTCCAGCAGGAGCACGACGACCTGCAGGCGCGCGCGGGCGAGGCGGGTTACGTCATACCCCAGCATTACACCACGCAGTTCCACTGGGCGCTCGCCATCATGGGTTTTGAGCTGCTCTGCGAGGCGGGCATGGAGGAGGACGATTTCCACGCTCTGATGGACAGGTTTGCCGTGATTTCCCGGCGCATCACCACCGCCTGGTCGCAGGTGAAGGGCTTGAAGGCCTTCATCTGCCACGACGACCTGACCATGACCAGCGGGCCGATCTTCAAGCCCGACTGGTATCGCAGGCACATCTTTCCGCATTACGTGAAGACCTTCGCTCCCCTCAAGGCGGCAGGCGTGCCGATCATCTTCACCAGCGATGGCAACTGCACCTGCTTCGTGGAAGACATTTTCAGCGCCGGAGCCGACGGTCTCAATTTCGAGTACCTCGTCAGCCTGCGCGATCTGGTGGAGTGTCACGGCGACAAAATCCTGATCGGCAACCTTTCGAGTGACGTCGTTTCACGCGGCCCGGTCGCGCACATCGAGAAGGAGGTGCGCGACGCCATCGATATTGGAAAGCACGCCCCACGTTTTGTATTCAACGTAGGAGGCGGACTCACCCATGGCATGTCCCCGGAGAACCTGGACGCCTACCTCGCATTCCGGCGCAGGCTGTGCCGCGAGGCCAGGGGCTGACCTGATCAAGGTCTGGTCTGTTTAGCTGTGAGGGGGTTTTGAGTCCACGCTCGGAACAAAACGAGAGGAATGGGGCGTTATCCGATAGGGCTTGCGCGCGGTCTTCCAAGTGCAACCCAGACCCCTGCGGAGTGCCAGATTCACGATCTCCTTGAGGGAGTGTTTCCCAAGTATGGCCTCCTTCTCGTATCAGCGTCCGGCCTTGAACACCGCGAACACCTCGAAGTCGGAGAAGTTCGTGCTGAGAAGACTGTTGATGCCCTCGGCGTAATAGGTGGCCGCGAGTTGCGTGTCGAGGAGGCGTTTGCGGCCCAATCGGTGCTGGCGCAGCCACTGCAGGGTGAGTCGTGTGGAGTCCAGGGAAGGGTAGACGGGGCGCACCTCCCTTGCCTCCCACCAACCCAAGGCCTTCCCAAGCGCCTGCTCCATGCTCAGAGGCGCCGAGAAGCGTCGTGGATCTGTCACTACATGTATGAATTCCGCCAACACCTGTGGCGCCAGTGCGAAGGGCTGCGGAGTCTCCGCCATGGCCTGATCCATCCAGAGCCTCGCGGCCTGGTGCCCGGGAGCCTCGATCAGTTCCACCTGAACGAGAAAGGTGGTGTCAATGCCGTGGATCATGGGCTCTCCAGGAGATCGTCCAACAGATCCTCGCGCCCCTTCCAGGGTTGCAGGATGCTTCCCGCCGACGAAGGTCTCAGGTCCCGAAGGGTTCTGGCAGGACGGATTTTGGCCTGTCGATAGTTCTCCATAGCCTCCCTAACCAACTCTGATGTAGTGCGATCCTGTTCTTTCGCATATCGCTGAAAGTCCGCATATACCGGTTCGCTCACATTGAGAGATATGGTCTTCATATATGTAAAGATATATTGATCTAGTGGTGGGTCAAGTGGCTTCCGGAATGATGATCCTCCTGTGTGAATGCGCTTTCTAGATCCCGGATGCCGTGTACGCAGTCATGTTGGCAAGAATCGCCGCCCTCCACGCAAGGGGGTGTAACCCCGCAGGCTGACCTGAAGCTCTTGAGGCGGGAACTCCTAGCGCGCGGGGCCTGGCTCGGTGAGGAGGAGTAGGCGGGTGATGATGCCAGAGTCGACTTAGTTCGAGAGAGCGTAGATGCCGAAGGAGAAGGGGCGGCAGCGGAGTGTGGAACCGGCGAGGGTGACTCCGTTCACAAATAGGGGTGAGGCGTCTGCAAGCTTAAGACCGGCGAGGTGCGCGCTGCAGGCCTTGGCGGTCGGGTTGAGGGCCACCAGCACGCGGGAACTGCCATCGCTGCGTTCGTAGATAAAGGGAGCGCGGCCCGCCACGGCGTACACAGGCACAAACTCAGTTGAATTGCCAAGGGCGGTTTGGGAGCGTCGCAGGCTGAGGAGGCTGCGCACAAGGTTGAGGAGTGAGTCGGGATCATTCTCCTGCGCGGCCACATCCTGGCCCGCCGTTTTGTTGACGGGAAGGTAGAGCGCGGAGGCCGGTCCCGAGGAGAAGCCCCGGTTCTTGCCGGAGCTCCACTGCATGGGCGTGCGCGTGCCGGTGCGGCTGTAGGCGCCCTCCTTCGATTCAAGGCCCTCGCGGAACTCGAGTCCGATCTCATCGCCGTAATAGAGGAAGGGCACACCGGGCATGGTCAGCAGCATCGCCAGAAACACGCGCAGTTCCGCCTCGCTGCGACGATGGCGAAAACGGGCGAAATCATGGTTGCCCGTCGGAAGCGCAATGAAGCCCTGGGCGCGTGTGGCACTCAGGTGCCGGAGGTAGTTTGCGAGAAAAAGCTGAATGTCGCCGCGGCCACGTCTGTCGAAGAAACCACGGGGCGCGTCGGGGCGTGGTGACACCTGCGGAGCGCAGAGGTGCTGGTAGGCGGGCTCTCCGAAATGCAGCATGAAGTCGATGTGGAAGCCGGCGGGGATGGCCTTCGAGGGGTTGCCCCATTCCGAGACGAGCACCGCCTCGGGGTAGGCGCGGTCCAGCCAGCGACGGACCCCGTTCCAGAGCTGGTGGATGCCGCTTCCGTCCGCATCCCCCTTCACAAGCGAGGAGGCCATGTCGACCCGGAAACCGTCGCATCCCGCATCGAGCCAGAAGGCCATGATGTTTCTGAGCTCCCTGAGCACGGACCTGGGGCCTGGGGCGTTCATCGGCTGCTGCCAGGGTTTCGCCGGGTCGGGTTTCGCGTAGCCGTAGTTGAGCGAGGGCTGGCAGGGAAAGAAGTTGGGCAGGTAGCAGCCGTCGCGCTGCTGGCCGGGCAGCGGGCGCGGCTCCGTGAAGGTCGACCAGACGGAGTCGGTCCAGATGTAAGTATCGGAATGGCGGTTACGTTTTGGGCTGGCGGAGGCCTGGAACCAGGGGTGCTGGTCGGAGCTGTGCCCGGCGACGAGATCGAGCACGACGCGCAGGCCGCGCTTGTGGGCCTCCTTGAACAGGTGCTTCAGGTCGGCGTTGGTGCCATAGCGGGGGGCGACCTTGCGAAAATCGCTCACATCGTAGCCGGCATCCTTGAAGGGCGACTCGAAGACCGGATTGAGCCAGAGTGCGTTGCAGCCCAGCGACTGCAGGTAGTCGAGCCTGGAGATCAGGCCGGGAAGGTCGCCGATGCCGTCGCCGTTGGAGTCGCAGAAGCTCTGCGGGTAGACCTGGTAGAAAACGGCGTCGCGCAGCCATGAGGGCTGGCGGGTGGAAGGAGTGGCGGAGGCGCTCATGGAGTGGATGCGGGCGCCAACTGTTGCGGACGCTCGCGCCCAAGTAAAGAGGCGCTTTGGGGCGAGGACGGCAGGGCATCCGTATTGTGTTGCTATGGGTGAGTTGTCACGTTTTATTAAATAAAATACCGATGAAGTATTTAACCAAAACAGAAATTGAAAAGGCTCTGGCGCGCCTCTCCGAGCTGGCTGCGGGGGAGGGAGTCAGGCTTGAGATGACGCTTTATGGCGGGGCAGTCATGCTGCTTTCCTATG
>JFJP01041879.1_pt1 | contig 10290 bp, 9 predicted proteins | sample 431651 | NCBI WGS metagenome assembly JFJP01 (sample SAMN02602958, study PRJNA72255) | Microbial mat metagenome, whole genome shotgun sequencing project. | biome: fresh water; feature: sink hole; material: water; isolation source: purple microbial (photo- and chemosynthetic) mats found in... | reverse complement strand
AGCAGTCCGAAGAAATGCGCACCAAGATCTGTGTGTTCGCCAGAACTGCCAAGTGCGGCGAGGAGTGCGGCCCCAGCCATTATTGGTATGAGAAAGTGAGAGCCGGTAAATTTTCTCCGTCCCTGATGGGTGAGAACTGCCAGCATGCCAATGACGGCAAAGACTGCTGTCGAAAAACCGACAAACTGATACCCTGATCGATGAATAAGGACGTTGATCAGATTGCCGCACCCGGCAGTCAGGAGCAGTGAGCTGAGTCCAAGGCCGGTGCCTGTCAGTAGGCAGAAGGAATGGACCAGCCAGCCCCCGATGAGGCAGTTGCTGAGCAGATGTACCACATCAGCATGGAGGGTCAGGGCTGTCAGGAGTCGCCACCACTCTCCTTTCTGCAGGATGTCGTCAGCGTTTCCGGCGCCTTGCAGGAACCATATTGAGTCTTTGTTCCAGGGACCTGTTACGGAATAAAAGAGAATGATCGCGCCGATGAGAAGCAGGGTCGGGGGTTGCAGCAAGGGAGTGAAGTCGTGATTCGGGGCTGGGCGTTGGGGGGGCCAGTCTTTATTCTCAGCAGCGTAGGATTCCAACTCATGGATTGCTCGCAGCTCTTTGCCGGCAGGGACAAAAAGCTGCCAGGTGTGGTTCGAATGGTAAATTTGATGCGGGATTTGAACCGCTGACAGGATAAGGCTCCAGATGGAGGCGGTTTCCTCCTGATCCGTTGTCAGGATGGGGTTGGATTCCGGCGGGATTCTTTTTGGAGAAGTCATGTCTGCGTTTGTGACTCACAGGAAGCAAAGGGGAAAATGATGATCGTCCATACGATGGATCATATTTGCAAAGTAGCCATTGAATTTCGTTTTGGCAAACAAGGGTGTGGTGGCTGATCTTCGAGCCCTAGACAGGGAGGAAAGCGATGCCGTCCCATAATATCAAAAGAGCACCCGGCAGGATTGCGGGAAATGAAGTTTCGTGCTATACGCAACAGGCGGGTAGGCGTGATGTTTGAAAGAAGAAGAGAGGGATCGTAGTGGAGATAAAAAAAAAGGGGCTGACAATCGGGTACCGTAGAGAAGACTCGAACTTCCACGAGGAAACCCCCACTAGGACCTGAACCTAGCGCGTCTACCATTCCGCCACTACGGCACAACGTGCAACAATATGCTTGTCTTGAGGAGTTTTGTCAAGCCTTTCTTCGTAGCGGTTTAAAAAAAGGAAAATTGTGGTGTATTAATGGAAATTTTCAGAGAGCTTGAAGCTATCAAAAATCCGTTTCCCTATTCTTGTGTTACCATCGGTAATTTTGACGGAGTACACCTTGGCCATCAATTGTTGTTTGCCGAGGTGGTGCAGCGGGCGTATCGCCATCGTGGCACTAGTGTGGCCATTACCTTTAATCCCCATCCGCTCCAGGTCCTTCGAGCAGAAGGGATCAAATTGATTTCCACCTGTGCCCAGAAGATAGAGATGATCAGTCACGCCGGCATTGATGTCCTCGTCATTGTCCCCTTTACCATGCAGTTTGCCGGTATTTCAGCCGATCATTTTGTTGACGAGATCCTTCTGCGTCGCATTGGGGTGAAAGAATTAGTGGTGGGGTATGATTATGCATTTGGCAAAGGCCGGTCGGGTAATATCCCATTTTTGCAGAAGCAGGGAGAGGAAAAAGGGTTTCCGGTGTCGGTGGTTGACGCATACTATGAAAATGGGATGCTGGTCAGTTCAACCAAGGTTCGTGAATTGATAGCGGAAGGGCGGATGGCTGACGCCAAGATGCTGCTTGGTCGTTTCTATCAAATCCGCGGCGAGGTGCAGATGGGAAAACAGAGGGGCCGCAGAGAGATAGGTTTTCCTACGGCCAACTTGCATCTGGATGCAGAAGACCTGATTCCAAGGATCGGAGTTTATGTGTGCCAGGTCATTTGTGATGGAAAATGTTACGGAGGGGTGCTCAATATTGGCTACAATCCAACTTTTGGTGAAGAAAAGTTGGTGGCCGAGACCCATATATTTGATTTCAATCAAGATATCTATGGTAAACCGATAAAGGTGAATCTGTTGCAATTTATTCGCGGTGAACAGAAATTCTCAGGTACACAGGAACTTGCTGCGCAGATTGGTCGTGATGTGATTCAGGCGAAACAGTTTTTGGCGAGTCAGCTCAATGAGCTGACTCTTTCCTGTGAAGAAAAGCACAACAGTTGAGTTTGTTTGGGTGGGATATTCATAGAGATTATGGAGATTACTCGGCGTTAATACTCAGTGGATGGATTTTCTCCTTGCAAGTGTATTGAAGGTGTCTATATTATCACGAAATTTTCGTGAGTAAGAATAAAGTGAGCCTACTTGTCAGGTTTATTGAAGGATTTCTTAAAGAAAAAAGAGAGATAGTGGCTTGAAATACTGATATCAGAAGGCCAGGTATGGTATTTCAGGATCCTGTATGATCAGAGTTGATAGAGGTGGAGAATGTCAGAACAGTTACCAGAAGATTTGCAGGAAGATTTAGCCAAAGTTATTGAAGAATTTGAAAAGAAATGTCAGCAGAACCCAAATAATGTGATGGCGCATCACCATCTTGGGCTGGTGTATCTAAAGGCCGGACGTGTGGATGATGCTGTCCGAATGCTGGAGAGAGCCATTGCCATCGATCCCATGAGTGCGGAAAGTATGATAAACTTGGGGGCTATTTATTTTGGCAAGGGCGATATGGCTCGTGCCCAGGAGTTAAATGAAGAGGCGGTGCGGGTTGTGCCGGAGACTGCTCAGGCACATGCCAACCTGGGGTTGATCTGGCAGCAGCGCAATGAGTTCGACAAGGCTCTGGATGCTTATGAAAAGGCCATTCAGCATAATCCAAAACTGGCGGCAGTATGGATTAATATGACTGCGGTGCTGACGATGAAGGGAGAGGACGAAAGGGCGCTGAAGTCAGCCCGCAAAGGGGTGGAGCTTGACCCAGATTTTCCTTTGGCCCAGAATAATCTAGCGGTGGCCCTTTTCTTTAGTGGGGAGTTTAAGCTTGCCAAAGAACACATGGAAAAGGCCCGCGAGCTTGGCTATTCCGTGGATCCAAATTTTGTTGATCGGCTCCAGCAGGAACTGCCGTAAAACGTCAATGTCACGGGGAGTTATGGCTACTATTCTGATATCTTATGAGTAAACAACGTCTAACAACACCACCTTGGTGTCCATTTTGCGGCCAGAAAGTCGGGCGGGCAACGGATGCCATAGAGCGGAAAATGCATGAGTTCAAGGTTGGACGCTGTGAGTGCGGTGCGGTCTATAGTTGTGATCCCACTGGCCATAATGTCGGAGCGGCCATCGTTGAAACCCTTGTGTTGGCCTGCGATAACAATTGGGACTATGCCTGGGATCTTCTCCCTGAAGATGATTATCTGACCGGCCGAGTTGAAGATTACGACGAATTGACCCACCAGGTGGTGAATACCAAAAATATGGATGGCCGGCCGGTTCGCGGTGTCCTGTATTTTGTCCGTCTGCACACGGCGATTAACGAGATTTCAAAACGGGTCAATGAGAAGAAGGGTGTTCAGGCTGGTTGTCTGAATCTTGGAGGAGAGGAGAATCCTGTCGTTATTGAGCCAGCTCCTGATCCTCAGAGAAAAAAGGTCAAAGGCACCAAGCAGAATGTGACGGGATATGTTGAGCTGGGTGATATTGATGCCCTCGTTGCCTTATGTTTTGATGACAAGAAGACCCTGCGTCTGCTGCAAAGGTTGTTATATGAGCCCGATGAGCGGCAACGTCTTCGGATTGCCTGGATTATCGGGCAGGTGTGCGCCCGAGTGGCCAGTCGAGATCCTGGTCAGGTCTCTGGAGTGTTGCATCGACTTTTTGAAGCCTGTTCCGATTCTGCAGCCACCCCTTGGGGGATGGTGGAGACTCTCGGAGAGATCATTGCCGGTCGGCCTGATATCTTTGGTGCCTTTACCCGGCATCTCCTGAATTATATGGGGGATACTTCTACCCAGAGCCAGGTAGTTTGGGCGCTTAGCAAGATTGCCAAAAGCCGGCCTGATCTGATTCGGGCAACCCCGTTTTATAATCTTTTCCATTTTCTGAGTCACCCTGATCCGCTCATGCGTGGACAGGTCGCCCGTTTGTTGGGTCGTATCCGGGCAACTGAGGCCGCCCTTCAGCTCATGGCGCTGAATGATGACATGGCGGAGTTGTCCATATGGGAAGATGACAAATGGAATACTTATACTGTTTCAGCCCTGGCCAGGGAGGCTGTGGCCAGGATTCATGAAAAAGAGGTTAACTTATGACAAAAACTACCCTGCAATCGATTGACTCAATTGTTGCCGTGGATCAGAAGAAACCTTCTGATCCGGCACAAGCCCAATATGAAGAGGGAAGAGAGTTTTTGAAAAAAAACGAACTGGCCCAGGCTGCTCTAGCCTTCCATAATGCGCTCCTGGCCTTTGAAGAAAAGGATAATCAAAACGGGATCGCCAATGCCTCAAATCAGCTCGGCAATGTCTGCCTGCAGCGACGGGAATATGCGAAAGCCATGGCACATTATCAACGGGCCTGGGGTATCTGTGAAAAACAGGATGACCCCATGAGTCTGAATGTCCTGTCCTCCCAGCTTGTTCTGACTCACCAGGGATTGAAGCAGTTCCCAGAGGCTGTCAAACTCTGTCTTGATATGCTGGAAACATATCATCGGGGTAATAATCCTCAAGGGGTTGTGGAGACTCTGGAGAAGCTGGTGAATGTTTATATTGAAGCGGGTGATAATGCCAAGGCTGCTGATACCTATCGGACAATCGCCTCAATCCATGCCCAGTTTAAACATAAGAACATTGCCGAGGGTTTTCTGAAAAAGGCTCAGGCCCTGGAAGAGTCTGCCTGAGAGGGGCCTGGGGCGAATAATGTTTACAGGCATTGTAGCGGGCACAGGGATATTACGGAGAAAACGAGGGGTGGATGGTGGCATGGCTTTTGATCTTGAGGCCGGATTTGCTTTTGCTGATCCGAAAGAAGGAGAATCCGTCGCTATTAACGGCGTTTGTCTGACTGCCTACAGCATAAAGGATCAGCGCTTTACGGTCGATGTTTCTCCTGAGACCCTGAAGCGTTCAACCCTGGGGGGGCTTGGTGCTGGGGGTTCTGTGAATATGGAACGTGCTTTGCGGCTGTCCGATCGGTTGGGGGGGCACATTGTTTCCGGCCATGTTGATTGTGTGGCCATGGTGCAGGAACGAAGATCCATGGGCGCCTTTACCTTTTTTTCCTTTACCCTGCCTGAACAATGGGATCGGTATGTTGTTGAAAAGGGATCGGTGACCATCGACGGGGTCAGCCTGACTGTGAATGGTTGCAGCCCGGGGCAATTCGACGTCTCTATTATTCCCCAGACCCTTCAGACAACCACCCTTGGGCTGTTAAAAAACGGCAGCCGTGTTAATATTGAGGTAGATATAATTGGTAAATACGTGGAGAAACTGCTTGCCCCTCAGCCGTCCCAGGTTCTCGGGTCAGTTGAGGGGAAGATTAGTCCCGCCTTTCTGGCAGAGCATGGTTTCTTTTGATCTCGCTTCATGAAGTCATTCAATAGTATTATTTCTAATAAAGGTATTTGATCATGGCAGTCAGCCCAATTGAAGAAGTCATCAAGGACATCAAGGCCGGAAAGATGGTTATCCTGGTGGATGATGAAGATCGTGAAAATGAAGGGGATCTGTGCATGGCTGCGGAGGCGGTAACCCCCGAGGCTATTAATTTTATGGCAAGATATGGTCGAGGTCTGATCTGCCTGACCTTGAGCCCGGATCTTGTCGAGAAGCTGCAACTGCCGATGATGGTCAGTGATAATCAGTCGCCTTACGGTACCGGCTTTACCATAAGTATCGAGGCCCGGACCGGGGTTTCCACTGGTATATCGGCTGCGGATCGGGCTCGTACCATTGAGGCGGCGGTCGCCCCTGATGCCAAACCACATGATATTATCAGTCCAGGCCACATTTTCCCGCTGCGGGCGCGGGCAGGCGGCGTGCTGGTTCGTCTGGGCCAGACAGAAGGGTCTGTGGATCTCGCTCGTCTTGCCGGCTGTCGGACTGCCGGGGTGATCTGCGAAATTATGAACGATGACGGATCCATGTCTCGTATGCCTGATCTGGAAAAATTTGCACTTGAGCATGATCTGAAGATAGCAACGATTGCGGATCTAGTTGCCTACCGGCTCCGTGAGGACATCTTGGTCCATCGTGCCGCAGAGGCCCGGGTCCCTACTGATCATGCGGGGGAGTTCAAGGTTATAATTTATACCAACGATGTTGATAAAATGGAGCATCTTGCCCTGGTGAAGGGAGAGATCAATCCAGATAAAAAGGTGTTGGTACGTGTTCACTCTGAATGTCTCACAGGGGATGTCTTTGGGTCTGCCCGTTGCGATTGCGGGGATCAGTTGTATGCTGCCATGCGCATGATTGACCAGGAGGGCTGCGGTGTTCTTCTGTATATGCGGCAGGAGGGGCGTGGCATTGGCCTGATCAATAAATTGAAGGCCTATCATCTTCAGGATTCTGAAGGAATGGATACGGTGGAGGCAAATATTCATCTGGGTTTCAAGGCAGATCTTCGTGATTACGGGATAGGCGCCCAGATCCTTCGGGATCTCGGAGTGCGAAAGATGAGTCTTTTGACCAATAATCCCAAAAAAATTATAGGTCTTGAGGGATATGGCATTGAGGTGGTGGATCGTTTTCCCATTGAGATGGCTGCCAGTGAAGAGAATAAAAATTATCTCATGTGCAAACGTGATCGAATGGGCCATTTGCTTGTCGTTGATGATGAGTAATATGGGTAGAGTTCCATCTCTCTTTTGAGAGATGGATTTATTTTTAACGATAAGGTATTGATGATATGGCAAATATAATTGAGGGGAATCTGAAGGCAGACGGAAAGAAGTTCGCAATTATTGTCGCCCGGTTTAATTCTTTTGTTTCAGAAAAATTATTGGAAGGAGCTCTGGATACTCTGATCCGTTCCGGCGCCCTTGATGAAGATATAGATGTGGCTCGTGTTCCAGGCGCGTATGAGATCCCCCTTATCGCCAAAAAGATGGCTGCTTCCCAGAAATATGATGCCGTGATCTGCCTGGGTGCAGTTATTCGGGGAGCTACCCCTCATTTTGATGTTGTGGTGAATGAGGTCTCCAAGGGTTCTGCTCAAGTGGGACTGGAAACAGGGGTACCCGTTCTTTTCGGGGTATTGACCACCGAAAACATTGAGCAGGCCATTGAACGTTCTGGATCCAAGGCTGGCAATAAAGGTTCAGAAGTTGCCGTTGCTGCCATTGAAATGGCCAACCTCCTTGTGAATCTGCAATAACTGTTGTTCAACCTTTTTCATTTGACTGTTTTATTCTATGGGAATACGCCGAAAATCACGTGAGACTGCGATGCAGTTCCTCTTTCAAGGGGAATTCTATCCTGGAGGTTTCCACTTTCAGGACGATCTTGATGCCTGCTTTGCAAGTTTTTGCGACCATTATCCGGTACAGAAGTTGGCACTTCCCTACGCCCTGGAACTGATCAGGGGAACCGGTCGCCATCTTGACCGTATCGATACGTTGATCAGGGAATGCGCCAGTAATTGGCGCATTGAGCGCATTTCCCTGACCGATAGAAATCTTTTGCGGATTGCTGTGTATGAGATGTTATACAGTGAAGAAGCGCCGGATCAAGTTGTCATTAATGAGGCGGTGGAGATAGCCAAACGTTATGGTACAGAAGATTCGCCCCCCTTTATCAATGGTGTCCTCGATGCAGTTCGCGTAGTGATCCGCAATGGCAGTGAAGCAACGAAGGGTGAATCTGAGTCCTCAACAAAAACCTGACCAGCCAATGGAGGCGCCACCAATCAAGACAAGGCCTGGTTTACGGCAGGAGGCGGTTGCTGTCTGCGGAATTTTCTTTTCTTGTTATCTTTTTATTAGTCTCTTGTCTTTAACCTGCTCCATCGATAAAAACTGGGGTGGGGAATTGGGCAGGATCCTTTCCAGCTTTTTCTTGGAATTTCTTGGAATAGGAGCCTATCTCCTTGATGGCTTACTTCTCTTTTGTTCCTTCCTTTTTTTTGTTCCTCGTCTGGTTTTTGATCGTTTACCGCAAATAACGGCTGGAGTTAGTGGTGCTGTTATAGCGGCCTGCGGTCTTCTCGCTTCTCTTCCATTGCAAGGTCTGGTGAATTTTGACGCCGGAGGGTTTCTTGGGAGAACAATTCTCACCCTTCTTGAATCAGTGATTGGCGGGCCAGGTGCTTTTCTTTTTTTATTGTTGATTTTTATCATTTCCATCATGCTTTCCACACGTCTTTCTCCGTATGGAATCGGAAGTTTTTTTCTGAGCGGGTTGGAAAAGATCAGGGGCAAAAACGATCTTGATGTAAATGACAAATCGCAGGCAGCTCCCATCCAGTCGGGGAAAGAGAAGCGACCTGCCCGAAAGGATGGAGTGCCACTTCTTGAGGTCGCTCCGCTTCTTTTGGGTGGGGTTCCCCTTCTGAAGGAGTTGCCGGTGCTGCCTGAGGCATCGAAGGCTGATGAAAGCTTCTCCCTGCACCCTTTGGCCCGGGGGGAGTGGCGTTTGCCGCCGTTGTCTTTGCTTAAAAAACCTGAGTTGGCCCTGCAGAAGGTCGATAAGGAAGAATATTATAAAATCTCCAAGCAATTGGAACAAAAGCTGGTCAACTTTGGTGTCTCTGGAAAGGTGGTTGGAATATCACCGGGTCCGGTAGTGACGACCTATGAATATGCACCGGCGGCAGGAATTAAGATCAACAAAATCGTGACCCTGGCCGATGATCTGGCCCTCGGGCTCAAGGCTCAATCTGTACGAGTCGTGGGGTCGGTGCCGGGCAAGGCAGCCCTTGGAATCGAGATCCCCAACAAAGACCGGCAGGTGGTGTACATCCGCGATCTGCTGACATCAGAAAAATACCGCTTATCGGTGGCTAAGCTCTCCATTGCCCTGGGTCTTGATGTGGTCGGTAACCCCGTCATTGCCGATCTGGCCAAGATGCCCCATCTTCTTATTGCTGGGGCGACAGGCGCGGGCAAGAGCGTTGCCATCAATACCATCATTTCCTCTCTCCTGTATAATGCCACCCCGGATGAAGTCCGATTGCTCATGGTGGATCCTAAACGAATTGAGTTGTCGGGGTATGAAGGGATTCCCCATCTTCTTCATCCTGTGGTGGTGGAGCCTAAGCTTGCTTCCAGGGCTTTACAGTGGGCAGTTCGGGAAATGGAGCGAAGATATCGGCTGCTTGAAGAGGCAAAGGTGAAAAGTTTTGACTCATACAACGAGACTGCAGTTGATAAATTACCTTATATCGTCATCATTGTTGATGAGCTTGCTGATTTGATGATGGTTGCTTCAAAGGACGTGGAGGCCTCCATCGCCAGGTTGGCTCAGATGGCAAGAGCATCAGGTATGCACCTGATTCTGGCGACTCAGCGTCCTTCGGTTGATGTGTTGACTGGTCTGATCAAGGCCAACTTCCCCACTCGAATTTCATTTAAGGTCGCATCAAAGATTGATTCCAGGACCATTATTGACACATCGGGAGCTGAACATCTGCTTGGGGCTGGAGACATGCTCTATCTCCCTTCGGGTAGACCCCTGCAGAGGATTCACGGCGCATATATCTCTGAGGCTGAGACTGTCCAGATTGTTGATTATTTAAAAAAACAGGGTGCTGCCAGCTATGATATTTCCGTCGTGAAAGAAGTTGAAACTGAGACGGATAAATTACAGCAAGGTGACGAGGATGCCGATGAGCGTTATGATGAAGCTGTGGCCATAGTTTGTGAATCAGGTCAAGCCTCAATTTCCATGGTGCAGCGAAGGATGCGGATTGGGTACAACCGGGCTGCAAGACTGATAGAATTGATGGAAAAGAACGGAATTATTGGCCCCGCTGATGGTGCTAGGCCCAGGGAAGTTTTGGTTCGAAAATCATATTAGTAATTCCCTGAGTATCGACAATTAATTTTCTTGACAATTATTCGGCTACAAACTATATAAATATTTAATAAAAAATGAGTGAGCGTTCATTTAATTGAAAAAAACAACTCTCACTTATTTTTTATACTCATTTTAAGGGGTTAGGGGATTCTGTATAGGCCCCTTGCGGAGTGTTGTAAAGGTTGTAAAAAGGTGTTTTTTGGTAGCGGTTAAAGTTGGCCCAGTCAGTTCTGGGTCGCAAAAGTAAAAATAAGCTGAGGAGGTAGTTTAATGCCAAGTTATGTAGATCCTT
>JFJP01002853.1_pt1 | contig 10290 bp, 6 predicted proteins | sample 431651 | NCBI WGS metagenome assembly JFJP01 (sample SAMN02602958, study PRJNA72255) | Microbial mat metagenome, whole genome shotgun sequencing project. | biome: fresh water; feature: sink hole; material: water; isolation source: purple microbial (photo- and chemosynthetic) mats found in... | reverse complement strand
GATGGAGGTGTCAGCCGATGTTTCCGCTCAACTTGCGGCGGGCGAGGCAAGGATTTTCGGCGTGATGGTCGAATCGCATTTGAACCCGGGCCGGCAGGACCTGCAGCCGGGCCTGAAGCTCGAGCATGGTGTTTCTGTGACAGATGCCTGTCTTGGCTGGGACGATACTGCAGCGCTTCTAGACCAGTTGGCGGACGCGGTGCGAAAACGCCGCACGGTACTTGCGGGGCATTAGAATGCTTTGACGGCGCCGGCTCATGGCGTGGTTTTGGCAGTTCGGCCTCGAGTGGGTGGCGTAAAAATCCAACTATCTGTAATATCCAGCCTATGCAAAATCCTCAAACTCTCGAACAGTTAGCCGCCTTCGAGTCGCTCGGAAGTGCGGAGGTTTTCGTCGACCGTATTCTTGAGATCATCGAACGCATCCGTTTATTTGAAGATTTCGACCGCGGCGAGATAGAAGTTCTTGCGCGTTACATGCACTGTTATCGAGCCGAGGCTGGTATCGAGATGATTCGCGAGGGCGATGCCGGAGATTTCATGCTGCTGGTGCTTGAAGGAAATCTCGAGATCCTCAAGCTTGACCCGCGCGGCTTGCCCCAGCAACTCGCGCTTGCCGGTCCGGGCAAGACACTCGGTGAAATGTCGCTGATTGATGGTGAGCCGCGCTTTGCCAGTTGTGTGACGCTGGAATCGACGGTATTTGCCGTGCTGGACCGCGACGGGCTGATCCGCCTGGTTTCCGATCAGCCAAAGGTCGGCGTGAAAATTCTCATGGAACTGTTGATGCTGCTGAATCAGCGCCTGCGTTCGGTGAGCGGCGAACTGATGACGATAGGCCTCTGCGGCTCCCTGGTAATAACTGATTGCTTCCTCAAGGATTTCCTTGCCCTTGGCGTTGGCCGGCAGTTCCTTGCCGGTAGCAGGATCGACAATCCGCCAGCGCTGCTGCGGGCGCAATTCCACTAACACGCCTTCCTCCAGATAACCGACCGTCTGGTAATTCGCCATGAAGGCACGCTGGTGTATCAGCCCGTCAGTCAGGATATCGTGGCCGAAAAAGTGTGAGCGGTAGCTGAAGTTGAGCAGGCTCAGCAAGGTCGGCGCCACGTCGATCTGCGAGGACAGCGTATCGATCCTGGCCGGTTTGATGTGTTCCGGGGCATAGATGATCAGCGGGATGCGGAAGTTCTCGATGGGCAGGTCGGTCTTGCCGCGACCCGATGCGGTGTGATCTGCGACGATCACGAATACCGTGTCGGCAAACCAGGGCTTGGCACGGGCGCGCTCGATGAAATCGCCGATGGCCCAGTCGGTGTATTTCACCGCGCCTTCGCGACCCTTGCCCGAGGGAATGTCGATGCGTCCGCCCGGGTAGGTAAAGGGCCGGTGGTTCGAGGTGGTCATGATGTGGGCGTAGAAATGCTTGCCCTTGGCGTAGCGCTGATCCAGTTGATCAAGCGCGAGCGTGAACAAATCCTCGTCGGCGACGCCCCAGATGTTTTCGTAGTGAATCGCTTCTTTGGCAATCGCACTGCGGTCGATGACCGTGTAGCCATTGCCGCCGAAAAAGGCGTTCATGTTGTCGAAATAGCCATAACCGCCGTAGATATAGAGTGGCTCGTAATTGCGCTCGGCGAATATCTCGCCGACTGTGTGGAGATTGTCGTTGTTCGGCCGCTTGACGATCGAATTTCCTGGCGTGGGCGGGATCGAGAGGGTCAGTGCCTCCAGACCGCGCACGGTGCGCGTGCCGGTGGCATAGAGCCGGGTGAACAGCATGCCACCGGCAGCCAGGCGATCCAGGTTCGGGGTGATTTTCTGGGTATTGCCAAAACTGCCGAGAAACTCGGCGGAGAGGCTCTCCACCGAAATCAACACCACGTTCAGATGCTTTTCAGGACCATGACCGGCGATGTCGCGCTCGATGGCCAACTTCGCTCTATCAGTAAATCTTTGCGGGCCGACTTGAGTGAATTCGGCGCGCAGCAGTTTGTACGCTCGCTCCAATGGTTCGGTGCTGTAAAACTGGGCGTAGTCGATTTCGTTGGTGCGAAAGGCATGCCAGAACTCGTAATGGCCATTGCCCGCCAGTTGGGTCGCCTGGGTCTGGTCGGTAAATTCCTTGAAGCGCGCATCAACGGCGTAAAACGAGAGTACCGGCAGTAGCAGGAAGATCAGCAGCCGGCCGAGGCGCTCGCGCCAGGACATGCTGCCCGCAATACCACTCGTGCTGGCACGTTGCAGGCTGCGCCAGGAGAAACCCAGGGCGCCGAGCGCCGCAATGCCGATGCCGGCAAATAGCGGCCGCAGATCATAGGATTCGCGGATATTGCCGATGACCTCGCGGGTATAGATCAGGTAATCGACGGCGATGAAGTTGAAGCGGGAAGCAAACTCGTTCCAGAACACGAATTCCGAGGCGCCGACAAACGCCCAGATGCCATAGGTCGCCGCCAGCAGCACGGCCCCGGTGACGAGGAAAGGTTTATGCGAACGTGGGCCGCTGGGCCACAGTGCCACGAGCAGGGCAAAGAAAGGCAACCACCAGGCTGCAGCAGCGAGGTCGAACAACAGCCCAATGGCGAAAATCGGTATGGAGAATTGCGGCAGGAGCAGGCTCCATTCGCCATTCAGTTGGCCATTGAAGAACAGCAGCCCGGCGCGAACCAGGGCATTCAGGATCAGGTAGGCAACCAGCACCAGCCCGACGAGCTGGAAGCGTTGAGGGAAAAGCCGGGTGAATAAGGTTACGCGCAGGGGATCATGCATTGATGGCTTTTTGCCAAAGCACATCGCCGCGTCCGGCATGCTTGTTGAACCAGCGCGCCAGCACGAACAGCAAATCCGACAGGCGATTGAGATACTGGCGCGAAGGTTCTGAAACGGCTTCGTTGTGCGCCAGCGCTACCACAGCGCGTTCGGCGCGCCGGCAGACGGTGCGCGCCTGGTGGGTCAGGGCGGAAGCGCGTGTGCCGCCCGGCAGGATGAATTCCTTGAGCGGTGCCAGTTCGGCGTTGAAACGGTCGATAGCGGTTTCGAGACGTCCCGGCTGGGTGTCCTTGAGAAAGGCGCCGCCGGGTACCGAAAGTTCGCCACCCAGATCGAACAGATCGTGCTGTACGCCTGTCAGCAGGCTTCGAACTTCATCGGGCATGTTCTCGCACAGCAGCACGCCGAGGATCGCGTTGAGTTCATCGACATCGCCCAGCGCAGCGACGCGCGGTGCGTCCTTGCCGACGCGCGAGCCGTCACCGAGGCCGGTGGTGCCGGCGTCGCCGGTGCGGGTGTAGATTTTCGAGAGTCGGTAGCCCATGTTTATAAAAAGTCGGCGCTGGCGGGACGGCGCAGTTTAAGCCCAGGTATCTGCGGACGGCAGCATCATGATTGCTTGTTCACTGCCCTGATCAGACTGTTCGGTTCGGGAGCGCGTTTGACAACCAGCACGGCACAGGCAAGGCCGCCGACGACGCGATCGGTAGTTTGTCCGGCAATCTGGCGAGTTAAGCCCTTGCGCTGGTCATTGCCGATAACGACGAGGTCGGCGCCGATTTTCTGCGCTGTCTCGAGAATCGCCTGCTCCGGCGCAAGGTCAACGATGACGCTTTCGCACTCGACACCTTCAAGCTTGAGCGTTCCCAGTTTGTCTGCGACATCCCGCTCGACCTGGTTGCGATCGATGCCCGCAGGTACGGCTGCCAAAACGGTTACGGGCAGGTGCGCAGCCTTGGCGATCTGGGCGGTGACCTCCGCTACGGTGGTGCTGATCGGTGATCCGTCGGTCGCCATGAGAATGCGGTTGTGCCAGGGTTGTGCCTGGGGGTTGGCGATCAGGACGTGGCAAGGCGAACTGATGATGATCTGCTGGGCGATGTCACCGAGCAGGCGTTCCTTGAGATCCCCGGTCATCGGTTTGCGGCCGATGATCAGGATATTACTGTCGGCAGCCCGGGCTGCAGCAACGACCTCCTCTACCGGCTTGTCGCCGTGGCGCAGATGTGTTTCGTAATCCACACCGGCGGCCTGTGCCTTGCTCACTGCGCTATCGAGACGTGCGCGGGCAGTAGCGTCTTCATCGGTCGATGCGACGCTGGTCATCACGTCCAGAGTGACGCCGAAGTTCTTGGCCATGGCGATGGCGATAGATTCGGGCGCATGACTGAACTTGCTGCCATCGGTGGCGAGGATCAGGCGTTGGCGGCGCAAGCCATCGGGCAGCACCCCGCCATGGCACTCCTTGAAGATGCGTGTCTTGCAGGTGCGGCAGACATCGGGGTCGAGTGTCCAGTAAAGCGATCCGGTGACATTGGTCATCACTGGGAAGAATGCGCCCTCACCGATATCCTTGAGGTAATCGCCCTGTCGAAGGAATTCGTAGCAGCCGGAGTTGAGTCGATAGAAATATAGACCGCCGCCCATGCGCCGGCGGCGCCGCGCTTCCTGAGCGATCACTTCGGCACCGGCGACGTCGATGTAGCTGAGGCTGGCGGCGGCAATCAGTACCGATTTTTGCTGGGGGTTGTCTTCGTCGATCTGCTGCAGTGTCTGCTGCACATGGCTCGAAGCGCCGAAGTAGAGCGAACCATTGATGCGCACAATCTTGAGTTGCGGGCACTCGGGCCGGTGCTCGGCGCGCACGAAGTGATAGGCGCCCTCGTCGGGGGATGGCACCACCGGGACGATTTCAGGCTTCGATGACCGGTAGAGGTAGAAAATCAGCGACAGCAGAATGCCGAAGAAGATGCCCTCCTCAAGGCTGAAGAGCGTGCCGATCAACGTAGCGAACAGGATGATCGATTCGGTCTTGCTGGTATGCCAGATATGGCTGATGTGATGGAAATCGATCAGGCCCCAGGCGACGAGGAACAGGATGCCGGCCATGGCCGCATTTGGCAGATAGGCGGCGAGCGGTGCAACGGCCAGCAGCACCAGCACCAGTGTCACCGAGGCGAAGATCGAGGCGAGCGGCGTGCGCGCGCCGGCTTCGTAATTGACGCCGCTGCGGTTGAAAGAACCGGAGGCGGCATAGGACGAGAAGAAGGCGCCGACGATATTGGAGAGCCCTTGGCCGATGAATTCCTGGTTGCCGTCGATGCGTTGCTCGGAGCGCACGGCGATGGCGCGGGCGATCGACACCGCCTCGGTCAGCGCCAGCATGGTGATGATCAGCGCCGGACCGACAGCCATTTTCAGGCTGTCGAGTGAAAAGTCGGGTGCGGAGAGCGGCGGTAGGCCTGATGGCAGGGCACCGACCGTCTTGATGCCGGTGTGGTCCTGTCCGAGCATGTTGTTGAAGATTGCGGCAGCGACGCTGCCGACGACCATGGCGGCGATCATGTACGGCACTTTCTTGACGTACATCTTGGTTAGGATGCCGGTGGCCAGCGTGATCAGGCTGACGCTTAACACATACGGGTTGCTGTCGAAAAACTGCACGGCCAGCTGGTGGATGATCTCGTAGAACGGCGTGCCGCGCGGGATGTTGATGCCGAAGAAGTTGCGTACCTGGCTGGCGCCGATGAGGATGGCCGCCCCGGCGGTAAAGCCGATCACCACGGTATGGGAAATGAAATTCACCAGTGCGCCCATGCGCGCCAGGCCGAGGAGAAGCTGGAACACGCCGACGAGGAAGGTCAGCGTCAACACCAGGCTGATGTACTGGGCAGAGCCGGGTTCGGCCAGATGCGAGAGCGCGGCGAAAACCGCGATGGAAATGGCTGTCGTCGGACCCGAAACCAGATGCCAGCTGGAACCGAACAGCGCGCCGATCACCGCCGGCATCATCGCCGCGTAGAGACCGTATTGCGGCGGCAGGCCGGCAATGGTGGCGAAGGCCACGCCCTGCGGCAATACGATCAGGGCGCCGCTGATGCCCGCCAGCAGGTCATCCTTGGTGGTCTGGCGGTTGACCATCGGCCACCAGAGCATGAAGGGGAGGAGTTTGCGCAACCAGGAATTAGCAAGAGCGGACATGGTGGTAAGCGAAAATACGCATTGGTGGGAGTCTGAAAGCGAATATTAACAGATCGATATATTCGGTCTGTCGCCGATAAATTGCGCGTGGCCGCTCGGGACGGATAGCGGTAAGATTCTAATCTCCCTAATGGCCGAGGCTTGGCACTCCATGATCCGCAAGAACCCTTCCGGCGACCTGCCGGTTGTCCATGAATCCGCTTTCGTGGATCCCACTGCCATTTTGTGTGGCAAAGTTGTCGTCGAGGCGGACGTTTTCATCGGTCCCTATGTCGTGATTCGTGCCGATGAAGTGAATGAAGCCGGCGGCATGGAGCCGATTGTCATCGGCGCCGGCTCGAACATCCAGGATGGCGTGGTGATCCACTGCAAGGCTGGTGGCGGCGTCACCATCGGTCGCTCGACCTCGATTGCCCACCGCTCCATCGTGCATGGCCCGTGCGTTGTCGGGGACAACGTCTTCATCGGCTTCAACTCCGTTCTGTTCAATTGCGAAGTCGGCGCCGGTTCCGTCGTGCGTCACAACTCTGTGGTGGAAGGCTGTCACGTGCCTCCGGGGTTTTACATTCCTTCAACGACCAACGTCCACTCCGACGAGGAACTGGCGCGCATCCAGCCAGTGTCGGGCGATGCGACGAGCTTTTCCGAAAGCGTTGCCGAGGCGAACCGGACGCTGGTGCTTGGCTACAACCGTATCCGCAACGAGTTCTGATCGCTCTTTCTTTCCGTTACTGCGCCGTCCCGCCAGCGCCGACTTCTTAAAAATCCATGCCTGGTTTGCTCGCCATCGATTATCTGCTGATTGCCGCCAGCGTCTGGGCGGTGCTCGGTCTGGCCGGTCTGGTGGCGCAGCGCAATACCCGCTTCATCGCCAAGATGCTGTTTCCGCTCGGCGCCGTGGTCGGCCTGCTGGCCGGCAGCGTTGCCCTGGCGTCGCTGGGCAACTCGCCGCAGACGGCCATACTGGCGATCGGCCTGCCCGGCCTGCCCTTCCATCTGCGGCTCGATAATCTTTCCGCCATCTTCATCCTGTTGCTGGGCATGGTGTCAGCGGGCATTTCCGTATATGCCGCCGGTTACTTCCGGCAAGGGGAGGGTACCGCGCCCGGCCTGCTGTGCCTCGAATACCACGTCTTTCTCGCCAGCATGCTGATGGTGTTGCTGGCCGACGATGCCTATGCCTTCATGGTGGCCTGGGAAACCATGGCCTTGTCTTCCTTCTTCCTGGTCACCACTGATCATCGCCATGAGGTGATCCGGCGCGCCGGCTATCTCTATCTGCTGATCGCCCACGTCGGCGCCATCGCCATCCTGCTGTCGTTCGGCGTGATGACCTCGGGCAGCGGCGATTACAGTTTTGCCGGCATGCGCGCCCAACAGCTTTCGCCCTTCTGGGCATCGGCAGCCTACTTGCTGGCACTGGTGGGCTTCGGTGCCAAGGCCGGCCTGCTGCCCCTGCACGTCTGGCTGCCGGAGGCACACCCGGCCGCGCCCTCGCCCGTTTCCGCGCTGATGAGCGGCGTGATGCTGAAGACCGCCATCTACGGACTGTTGCGCGTGAGCTTCGATCTGCTCGGTGCGCCTCTCAGTGATGAGCGTTGGTGGTGGGGCGTGGTGGCGCTGGCGGTCGGACTGGCGACGGCGCTGTTCGGCGTGCTCTATGCCACCGTGCAGTCCGACATGAAACGGCTGCTGGCCTATTCGTCGATCGAAAATATCGGGCTGCTGGCGGTGGGCATCGGCCTGGCCCTGATCTTCCATAGTTATCGCATGGATGGGCTGGCGGCCCTGGCGCTGACTGCGGTTTTTTATCACAGCCTCGCCCATGCCGGTTTCAAGAGCCTGCTGTTCCTGTGCACCGGCTCGGTGCTGCACTCGACCAAAGAGCGCAGCCTCGGCAAACTCGGCGGCCTGATCCATCGCATGCCCTGGGTGGCGTGGCTGGCGCTCGTCGGCGTAATCGCCAGTGCTGGCCTGCCGCCCTTGTCCGGATTTGTTTCCGAGTGGCTGTTGCTGCAGGGATTTTTGTTCTCGCCCGGCCTGCCGCATGCCTGGCTCAACATGGTCGTGCCGGTGGCTGCCGCCATGGTGGCGCTGGTCGCGGCCATGGCGGGCTTTGCCATGGTCAAGTTCTTCGGCATCATCTTTCTCGGCCAGATGCGCGAGGAATCGCTCAAGCATGCCCATGATGCCGGCACATGGGAAAAAGCCGGGCTGGTCTGGCTGGCACTTATCACCCTGTTGCTGGGCATCCTGCCGTCCACGGTGATCCTGCGTATCGATGCCGCCACGCGCCAACTGCTGGGTGCGGGCCTGGCTGACAGCCTGCATGAAAATGGCTGGTGGATGTTGGCGCCGATCTCGCCGGCGCGTGCCAGTTACGAACCCGTCATCTTCCTGGTAACCATTGTGTTGTCGGTCTGGCTGGGTCGCTGGCTGGTGCATCATCTCTACCACGGTCGCGTGCGGCGCTCACCGGCCTGGGATTGCGGCTACTACTTCCAGGGACCGCGCGCGCAGGATACGGCCGAGGGTTTCAGCCAGCCGATCCGCCGCATCTTCGAGCCGATGTTCCGCATGGAGCGTCATTTCCCGACAGCCCGGGATCGCTGGCCGGCTGGCTATCGACGCTCATCACGACCTTGCAGGGCGGGCGCATCGCCGTCTATCTGATGTACAGCTTCATCACGCTGATCCTGCTGATTCTGGTGGCGCGGCCATGAGCGGCCTGTCCGGTTTGATCGGCCAGATTTTCTCCCTGGTGCTGGCGCTGGTGCTCGCGCCGCTGCTGACGGGCTGGGTGGGCATGTGCCGGGCGTGGCTGCAGAGCCGCTCAGCCCCCCCCCTGCTGCAGCCGTACTACATGCTGCACAAACTGTTCAACAAGGATGTGGTGCTGGCGGACGGCGCTTCGTCCTTGTTCCGCATAGCGCCCTTCGTCGTCTTCGGTTGCATGGTGCTGGCCTGCGCGATCATTCCCAGCCTGTCGACCAACCTGCCGCTGGCGCCGGCGGCGGATGCGCTGGCGCTGGTCGGCGTGTTCGGCCTGGCGCGGGTGTTCATTTCGCTGGCGGCGATGGATATCGGCACGTCATTCGGTACCCTCGGCGGGCGGCGTGAGATGCTGATCGGCTTCCTTGCCGAACCGGCGTTGCTGATGGTGATTTTCACGGTGGCGATGATCGCCCAGTCCACTTCGATCACCTCCATCGTCGAAACGCTGGCGCATCGCGAGGTCACCATCCACCCCAGCCTCGCTTTTGCCGGCATCGCCTTCACCTTTGTCTCGTTCGCCGAGAATGCGCGTGTTCCCGTGGATAACCCGGCGACCCACCTCGAGCTGACGATGATCCACGAGGCGATGATCCTTGAATACTCCGGCCGCCATCTGGCGCTGATCGAATGGGCGGCGGCGCTCAAGCTCTATGCCTACTCCTGCCTCGGCCTGGCGTTGTTCTTCCCCTGGGGCATTGCCGCCGGCGACAACTTTTTGACGCTGCTGGCGGCGATTCCCCTGTTGCTTCTCAAGTTGATTATCGGCGGCGCCGTGCTCGCCCTGATCGAAACCGCCAGCGCGAAAATGCGCATCTTCCGCGCCCCGGAATTTCTCGGCACCGCCTTCCTGTTGGCGGTGCTCGGCCTGCTGGTCAGGTTGCTGCTGGAGTTGAAGGCATGAGCCTGGAGGTCCCGCTGTCCGCCCAACTCATAAACTTGTTCGCCTCGGTGATCCTGCTGCTGGCGTTTGCCATGCTGGCGCAGCGCCGGATGCTGCAACTCATTGACCTGTTCGCGCTGCAGGGCTTCACGCTGTTCCTATCCACGCTGGTGGTTGCGGTGAAAACCGGCCAGCATCATCTGTACTGGTCGGCGGGTCTGACCCTGCTGCTGAAAGCCATGCTGCTGCCATGGATCCTGCATCGCCTGGTGCGCAAGCTACAGGTCAAGGGCGAGGTTGAACCGCTGATCAACATTCCCACCACCATGCTGGTGGGCATCGGCCTGGTCATCATCGCCTTCAACGTTGCGCTGCCGATCTCGCAGCTCTCGCACACCATCACGCGCGGCACGCTGGGCATCGCGCTGGCCGTGGTGATGCTCGCCTTCCTGATGATGATCACGCGGCGCAAGGCGATCACGCAAGTGGTGGGTTTCCTGTCGATGGAAAACGGCCTGTTCCTCGCCGCCACCAGCGCCACCTACGGCATGCCGATGGTCGTCGAGCTCGGCATCGCCCTCGACGTTCTGGTCGGCGCCATCATCCTCGGCGTGTTCTTCTTCCAGATCCGCGACCAGTTCGACAGTCTGGACATTCACCAC
>JFJP01041465.1_pt1 | contig 10291 bp, 8 predicted proteins | sample 431651 | NCBI WGS metagenome assembly JFJP01 (sample SAMN02602958, study PRJNA72255) | Microbial mat metagenome, whole genome shotgun sequencing project. | biome: fresh water; feature: sink hole; material: water; isolation source: purple microbial (photo- and chemosynthetic) mats found in... | reverse complement strand
TTTTTCAATTATGGCCTCCATCCCTGCTGAAAGCAATATTGTTTTGAAAGTTGAACTGATAAGCGAGAAAGGTGAGAAAATTGGGGAATCAACTTTGTCCCCGAAAGGTAAAGAGTGGAAAAAATATGAAACCTCTTTTACTTCAACAAAATCAGACCTTAAAGCCTCACTCAGGATCAGGTTCGAAGGTACAGGAATAATAGATTTTGATATGGTATCCCTTTTCCCGGGCGACACATGGAAAGGACGTCCCGGTGGTCTCAGAGCCGACCTTGTTCAGTTGCTTGCCGATCTGAAGCCGGGGTTTGTTAGGTTTCCCGGAGGATGCATAGTTGAAGGTTATGACCTTAGTAACCGTTACCAGTGGAAAAGGACAATTGGTAATGTTGAAAGCAGACAACTTATTATAAACAGGTGGAATACTGAATTTAAGCATAAACCTGCTCCTGATTATTACCAATCTTACGGGTTGGGGTTTTATGAATATTTTCTTCTAGCTGAAGATATAGGAGCTGAGCCGCTGCCGATACTAAACTGCGGAATGGCCTGCCAGTTCAACTCAGCAGAAGTTGTTCCCCTCAATGAACTTGATACATATATTCAGGATGCTCTCGATCTTATAGAATTTGCAAATGGAACCGCAGATACAAAATGGGGAAAAATCCGTTCACAGATGGGTCATCCGGCTCCATTCAATATGAAGTACTTAGGTATCGGAAACGAACAATGGGGACCTCAATATTTTGAGCGCTATGCACTGTTTGAAAAAGTAATAAACGAAATTTATCCTGAAATAAAACTGGTTTCAGGTACCGGCCCTCAGCCTGATGATGAACTCTTTAAATATGCTACCAGTGCACTAAAAAGTCTACAGCCAGCAATTGTGGATGAGCACTACTACCGTCCGCCAAAATGGTTCCGCGATAATGCCACAAGATATGATAACTATGATCGTAACAGTTACAAAATATTTGCAGGAGAATTTGCCGCCCAGAGCGTTTTTACAACTAGTCCCGATAACAAAAACAACTGGGAATGTGCATTGTCGGAGGCAGCATTTATGACGGGTCTGGAGAGAAATGCAGATGTGGTAAACCTTGTTTCATACGCACCTCTTTTTGCCCATGTTGATGCATGGCAGTGGACGCCCGACCTGATCTGGTTCAACAATCTAACTTCATTTGGCACAGCAAATTACCACGTTCAGAAATTGTTTTCTAATAATAAAGGGACCAACACAGTTTCAATCGAGCATGATAAAAAGCCTCTGACAGGTCAGAATGGATTATACGCTTCAGCAGTTATTGATAAAAAGTCAGGAGAACTGATTTTGAAAATAGTCAACACTTCCGGTAATGCACATACAAAAACGATTCAGATTCAGACATCCTCAAAACCAGATTCCAAAGCATTGCTTACAGTGCTGAAAGACTCAAAGCTGGATGCTATGAATTCAATTGATAAACCTGATGCTGTTAAACCTGTTGAAGATGAGATTACTATTAAAGGCAAAAGCCTTGAATTGACAGCTGTTCCATACTCATTGAATGTCGTTAGAATTAAGTTGAAATAAGAATGGCGGGCTAAAGCCCCTCTCTATTTTATAGCTCCTTATCCGTTGGTTAAAACCAACGGTAATTGATAACTAAATTCCCGATAATTTATTTTTGTTACCGTTGGCTTCAGCCAACGGTTCAGATTCGACCAGAAACAGGGCTTTAGCCCTCAGTTTCAGGACTAAAGTCCTTTCTTTTAACTGTATATTTTGGTTTAAACCAATAGTACTTGATACCTTTCTGGTTATAGTTCAATTACCGTTGGCTTCAGCCAACGGTAACGAATACAACTCAAACAGGGCTTTAGCCCACACATTTCGCCCCTGCAATTGCTTATTTGTAGAAGGTACCAATAAGCTGCAGAGCAGCGTAATATTAGTTATTAGAAGTCATGTTTTTCCGGACAATAATGATAATTATCAAAAATATTATTACTTTCACAAAATCAAAGTAACCGCGAAAGTAACCGCGTAAGTAAAATTTAAAATAATTGAATATGAAAAGAATTGTAGTAGCAGGTGCAGGTGGTTTTATAGGTGGTCACCTTGTTAGGGAGTTGACTAAAAAAGGTTATAAAGTACGGGCAGTTGATATCAAACCATTGAACGAATGGTATCAGGTTGCTGAAGATGCCGATAACCTTGTTCTCGACTTGCGGCTTAAGGATAATTGCTTTACAGCAGTAAACGGATACAATGAGGTATTTAATCTGGCTGCCGATATGGGCGGAATGGGCTTCATTGAAAACAATAAAGCAGCCTGTATGATAAGTGTACTCATTAATACACACCTGCTTATGGCTGCAAAAGAATGTGGTCTCGACAGATTCTTTTATGCATCTTCCGCCTGTGTATATAATGGTGAGAAACAAACCGATACCGATAATCCGGGCTTAAGGGAATCGGATGCCTATCCTGCCCTCGCTGAAGACGGATATGGATGGGAAAAGCTTTTCAGTGAAAGGATGTGCCGGCACTTCTCGGAAGATTTCGGACTCGTAACAAGAGTGGCAAGGTTTCATAATGTATATGGCCCCCATGGCACTTACGACGGCGGAAGAGAAAAGGCACCTGCAGCTATGTGTCGCAAAGTAATTGATGCCCAGCTTAATGGAAAGAAAGAAATTGTAATCTGGGGCGATGGTCATCAGACAAGGAGCTTTATGTATATCGACGATTGCATTAAAGGTATTCAGGATATTATGTACAGTAATATTGAGGAACCAATTAATCTGGGCAGCAGCGAAATGGTATCGATTAACCAGCTCGTAGATATCGTGGAAGATATTGCTGATTTTAAAATGGAACGCAAATATGACCTGGCAGCTCCTAAGGGTGTCAGGGGACGTAACAGCGAAAATACCCTGATAAAAAAATACCTTGGATGGGAGCCTTCTATTCCTCTCAAAAAGGGTATGAAAAAAACATTCGACTGGATTAAGGAAGAGATGATAAAAGAATCCGGAGAGAAAAAAGGGGTAAATAAATTCAATAAATAATTATTGTTGAATTCAAATTAGTAACATTTAACCACGGAGATTTCTATGATAACACCAAACGTTCTTTGAAAATAATTTCTGACTGGTATCCATATCCTCGTTTGATGACTGCACATAACCTGTGAATGATCTTGTTGCGCACTGCGTTTATCACGAGCATTTTGTTCTTACCCTGAGCCACTTTACGCTGATAATAATCACGTAGTTCAGGATCTCTTGAGATTACGGACATAGCCCCCATATGGAGCATTCGTTTAAGCACCTTATTTGCCATATGGCTAACTCTGGTTCGTCCTCTTACACTGGATCCGGAGCTGTGTTCAAATGGTGCTACACCGCAATAACATGCGAGCTGCTTGGGATTAGTGTACATTGAGAACTCATTGGTAAAACAGATCATAAACAATGCTGTTAGCTTACCAACGCCAGGAACAGATGTTGCAAGTTGAAAGAGTTCTTTTAGATGAGGATCTCCCTTGATGGTGTCATCAAGCTCTTTATCTATTTGATCAATTTCTTTTTCTATAGAAGATAGAGTCTTTTGACAGTTTTTACGAACTCTTGAAGCTGCGCTTTTAGCACCCATTGCTATTAATTCTTCAATAGGATTTGTCAATGCTTTTTGTGAGGTGATTAATCTTTCACGAAGAGCTAAAAGATCTCGAAGCTGTAAGATAACATCACGCTGAGGTTTCCATAGCTTGATATCATCTCTGTTCTTGTAAGCGTAAAGAGCTATCCTCTGTGCATCAACACGATCGTTCTTGCCTCTTTGAAGACCTAGTGAACGTATGATATTTACAGGCATCTCAATCCAAACATGACAGTCTTGTTCAACAAAAAAGCTGGTTAATGGACGACAATAAACGCCTGTGAACTCCATACAAAAAATGGTCTCAGATAATTGAACGTGGTGTTCTTTCTCGAGGAACTTACTCATGGTTTTTATTCCCTTTTGAGTGTTGTCAAAGACTCCTTGGATTACATGATCCTTATCCTGGCCCTTGATAAGAGCCAGATCAAACTTGGACTTAGACACATCGATACCAACAAAGTTTGCAAACATGATTCCCGTTTTTTAATTAACTTTATATGTTTAAAACCATGTTCTGAACACACTCAAGCCCCTGATAATAGGCCAAAAGCCTTAATTTCTATTTGAAGCTTGTTCAAAACACCGGTATGGGATTTAATCTCCGTATAAGTCTTCAAACTTTGTGCACGGGCTAATTCTACCATACCGGTTGGTTTTTATTCAAATTTCGTCAATTAAGAGAAAGAACAATAAATAATTATAAATCAATAATATAAATAAAATCATCAAAAATCGCATACCCTAAAATAAGCTCATGCTAATCTAAGGGTAACACGGGGTATCACAGAGTAAAATCACGGAGTAAAAAAATAAAGCAGTGCAACTCCGTGTAAACACCGTGTGACTCAGTGGTAAATTTTTTTTAAATATCAGGTAACGTTACTGTAGTTTCGTAATGAAAAAGAAAAAGGTTTTTGTAAGCGGCTGTTACGATCTGATTCATGGCGGACATATCGCTTTTTTTAAAACAGCCTCAGATTATGGTGATTTATATGTGAGCTTAGGCAGGGATGAAAACCTCCTTTTCCTGAAGGGGAAGAAACCTGTTTTTTCTGAAATTGAGCGCCTTTATATTGTCAGATCTGTAAGATATGTACATGATGCCTTCCTCGCTTCCGGTATGGGGATGCTTGATTTTGAACCTGATCTGGAACGGATTAAGCCTGACATTTTTGTAGTTAATTATGACGGGCATACTCCTGAGAAAAAGGCCCTTTGCAAAAAGCTTGGCATTGAATATAAAATCCTGGAACGAATTCCTGAGCCTGGTTTGCCGGCGCGCTCAAGTTCCGGGACTAAAAAAGAATTGAGGTTTCCTTACAGGCTTTGTCTTGCAGGTGGCTGGATCGATCAGCCCTGGGTATCTGAGATTCATCCCGGGTCGGTGGTCGTTGCACAGATCTGGCCCGACATGGATTTTAACGACAGGTCAGGACTTGCAACAAGTTCCCGAAATGTCGGGATTAGTCTCTGGGGTAACAGGTATCCCGATGGTGACTATGAACAAAATGCCAGGCTCCTTTTTGGCGCAGAAAATCCCCCGGGAAAAAAATATATTTCAGGTTCGCAGGATCATATAGGACTTCTATTTCCTGGCATTAACCGATTATATTACACTGGCGGATATTGGCCCGAGAGAATAAATTCAACAATTGATCCCGGCATCTGTGAATGGCTTTCAAAAGTACTGCATCTTGTGCCTCTTGAACCCCGTCCTGACGGATACGATCCGCTAAAAATAATGCACCTTGAAAAACCTCTGATCAAAGAGCTTGGCGAAGCCGGCGGACTTTGCTGGGACAGCATTTTAAAAAAAGATATTACAGGCCTTGGCAAATCTTTGACAGATACTTTTCTTTCATGGAAAAAAATTCTGCCTCTTACAGTACCCGAATGGGTCATGAAAGAGATGGAAACTAAATACTTCCCGAATTATCCGGGTGCCATAACATCGGGCAGCGGAGGAGGATACATTATTGTAGCCTCGGAAAAGGAAATTGAAGGGGCGATTAAGATCAGAGTAAGATGGTAAACATAAGACAATCTGATATTGCGAAGAAACTTAATATCTCCCGTGTAACAGTTTCAAAAGCACTGCGCGATCATCCCGATATTTCTGCAGCTATGAAGCTGAAAATTCTCTATACTGCTAAAAAAATGGGGTATGTGCCAAACCTTATTGCACGTCAGCTCAATGCCAGTCGCACATTTACAATCGGCATTGTAATCCCCGATCTTGAGAACAGTTTTTTCTCATATGCGGTAGACAGTATGATAGATTATGCCACTGAACATAATTACCATATTATACTCACAGTCTCGCGTGAAAAGTCGGCATTGGAAAGGCAAAATATTGAAAACCTTATTGGTATGAGAGTCGATGGTCTGCTTGTTTGTCTTTCTCAGGAAACAACGGACAGGCATGTATTTTCAACAGTCAGGAAGATGAAGATTCCCCTGGTCTTTTTTGACAGGGCTTTTGAGAATATTAGATTTTCAAGAGTTGTCTTCGATGACAAGTCAGGTGCCTCTGCTTCACTTAATTCTATTATTCAGGAAGGTTATAAGAAATTCGCCAATCTGGCCGGATATTCAAAAACCAGTATAGGCAAACAGCGATCGGAAGGATTTTTCGAAACACTTGCTGAAAATAATATTGCTGTCAGAAAAGAATGGGTAATTGAGGGCGGATTTGAACTTAATGATGGGTATAAAGCCTGCAAAAAGATAATTGATTCAGGTGATTTGCCTGAAATAGTATTTACAGTTAATGACAGGGTTGCACTTGGTGCATACAAAGCAATTAAAGAAGCCGGGCTGAGAATACCTGAGGATATCGGGGTTCTGGGTTATGGGTTTAGTGAGATTACAGATTCATTTGATCCTCCGCTTACTGTGATCAATCAGGATCCAAGGAAAATGGGACTTGAGGCTATGAAGCTTCTGATATCCGAAATTGAAAACGAAGGAAAAGGGGGAACTCACAGAATTCTGATTGAAGAGGAGTTTCTCTGGCGAAAATCGATTAGAAAAAAGTAATATATGTTTGGGGTATGGGATTTGGAAAGTCCCTGCTGAAAGCCGCAGATCCTTCGCTATCGCTCAGGATGACAGTGCTTTCTGAGGTCATGGAGGGGGAAAGAAGAGGCGATTCGATGCCGACTTTGAAAATGGGACGAAGTTGGATTTCGAATCGCCTCTTCTTTCCCCCTAGATTAAACCCAGCACCGCGTCATCCTGAGCGGAGCGAAGGATCTCATCGTGCTATAGTAAATAAATAATTATATTATTGCAACTCTCTCTGCGGTTCTCTTTTTACTTTGCGGCTCTCTGCGGTTAAAAGAAAATAAACATTGTCGTAAAACTTTCCTGAATTTCTTTTTGCATTGAAATTAATGTAAATTTATCGTTGTTAAATATTTAAAGTAAAAGGTCATTTTTATAATCGTAAATAATCGTAAAATCATTCGCAAATGACAAAAAGAAGAGACTTTATAAAAACAGGGATACTTGGAGCAGCAGGAATTGCTATCGGAGGAAGAGGCTTTAGCGCCCGTTCATACGAATCAATTATTGGTTCAAATGAAAGAATCAACATGGCTGTTGTAGGAATCAGAGGCCAGGGGGGTACTCATATTAGCAACTGGAGCAGCCTGAAGGACAATTGGAATGTTAATATTAAAACTCTTTGCGATGTTGATGAACAATACTTTGCAGAGAAATCTAAAACTGTTTTTGATAAGACAGGAATCAAACCCCTGACTGAATGGGATATGCGTAAGGTTTTTGATGATAAGGAAATCCATGCCGTTTCATTTGCAATTCCTAACCACTGGCATGCTCTTGCAACAATATGGGCCTGTCAGGCCGGCAAGCATGTATATGTTGAAAAACCCGCCTGCCATAATATTTTTGAAGGTAGAAAAATGGTTGAGGCATCGCGTAAATATAATGTTAGGGTCCAGACAGGATTTCAAAACAGATCCATCAGTGAGGTAATGGATGCAATGAAGTTTCTGCACGATGGCGGAATAGGAGAGGTGTTTATGGCTAAAGGAATGTGCTATAAGCCACGCGATTCTTTTGGTATTGCAAAAGATTCTACTCCCCCTGCAACACTGCATTACGACAGATGGCTGGGACCGGCTCCATACCGTGAGTATAATGAAAAGAGGGTGCACTATAACTGGCACTGGTTCTGGGCTACTGGAAATGGAGATACCGGCAATCAGGGTCCTCATCAGTTCGATATAGCACGCTGGGGCCTTAATAAAAATGATCATCCGGTTTCTGTCTATTCCAGCGGAGGAATATTTGGAATCAACCCTCTCGAATGTGAACAGGAGACACCCAACACTCAGACTTCCCTTTTCAAATACAGCGACGGGAAGGTACTTGAATTCGAAACCCGCGGACGTTACACTAACGGGGAATCAAGCCTTGGAATAAAAATCGGGAATATATTCTATGGCACTGAAGGATATCTTGAACTCGATGGTAGCACATGGAAAGCATTCAGGAAGAGAGAGTCAGAGCCTTTCGCAGGATCGGCAACAGTTACAAAGAAACCAGTGGATCCAACATATATGGCACCTCCAGGAGGATCGGATCATTATGCAAATTTTATTGATGCTATCAGAGCCGGAAACAACGAGGCTCTTCATTGTGACATAAAGGAGGGATTTATTTCATCGGCTCTTCCTGTTATGGCAAATATCTCTTACCGTCTTGGACGGGAACTGAGGTTCGATGGTGCAAAAGAGAAATTCATAAATGATACTGAAGCCGATAAGATGCTTACAAGGGAATACAGAAAACCTTATTTGATTGGTAATGAAATATAAATTGCCTTTGAATTTACTCTGCGGTTCTCTGCGCTGAACTTTGCGTTCTCTGCGGTTAAGAAAAAAAATTTAACGCAGAGAACGCTTTGTCATTTTGCCCCCTGCCGCTTCGCGGCATCCCCCTAAAGGGGGATTAATTCGGTAATGTAATGTAAATTAGAGATATGTATCGGTTTTAGCCCCCCTTTAGGGGGGTTGGGGGGCAAAGAATCACTGTTAAGTTGTATACTTGATTTGGTCAGGCAGTATTTAAATTAAGATTTAAACAACATAAAAAGTATAACATATGGAAAATCAAAACAACCGCCGCAATTTTTTAAAGAAAGCAGCACTCGGTACTCTGATGGCTGCCAGCATCCCGGAAATTCTCTCAGCTTCATTTGTAACTCCTGTAAAAAAGAGATATACTCTTACTAACGATAATGTAATTCTGTTTCAGGGCGACTCCATAACCGATGCCGGAAGAAATAGAGAGGAAACGGGGTTTAATAATTCAGCTGCTCTCGGCGGTGGTTATGCAATGCTGGCTGCTGCGCCGTTGCTGGAGGAATATTCAGAACTTAACCTGAAAATATATAATAAAGGTATTTCCGGTAATAAAGTCTTCCAGCTGGCTGAAAGATGGGATAAGGATTGTATTGAACTGAAGCCTGATATTCTAAGTATTCTGATTGGGGTTAATGATATCTGGCATAAATTAAACGGTCAGTACAATGGAACAGTTGAAGTTTATAAAAAAGATTACATTGCCCTCCTTGAAAGAACCAAGGCGGCTATTCCCAATGTTAAACTGATTATCTGTGAGCCCTTTGCAGTAAAAGGAGTCAGGGCAGTTGATGAAAAATGGTATCCTGAATTTTATGATTATCAGAAGGCAGCTAAGGATATTGCTGCAAAGTTTGATGCTGTATTTATCCCATTTCAGAGAATTTACGATGAAGCACAGGAACTGGCTCCTGGTGTATACTGGACCGGCGACGGTGTTCATCCTACTCTTGCCGGGGCTCAGCTTATGGCTCAGGCCTGGCTAATGGCAGTTAAGTAAATCTTCAATAAATCCACCATAACTAATACCGACGGGGGTATTTCATGGATAGTCAAATCCGGTGAAGCTCATTCTGATAACTTAGAAATGAGCGGAAGATTTATTTCTGTAATAACATCGTACGGAGTCGATGAAAAAGGCAGGCTTACAGGAACCAAACAGCTTGTTTTCCCAATGCTCAGAACAATTCCGAATGATACCCATGCAAGCTTTTCCTATTCATTCGGACAGGAAGCTGAACCTGTTATCCGAATCAATAACAGGATTGTCAGGGAGATAATTACCCGGTTCTCATTGCGAGGCATACTGACTACAGAGAGTGCTGTTAACGAAAACATATTCATTAAAAGACAGTTTTTTCCTTCAACGGACAAACCAGTTGCAATAGAGAAATTTACAGTAAGAAATTCCTCATTAAAAGATATAAGTGTTGATATTGAGGATTTTGAAAAGAATACAAGGAGTCACAGCGAGAAAAGCGTTTATGGTGTTTACGAAATTTCGGCAAAAACAGAAGGAGCAGGAATATTCAATGTTAAACCCGGAGGGGAAGTTTCTTTCAGTGTTATTTTTTCAGGAAGAAAATTGTCTGAAACTACAGTTTATCCTGATGTTGAAAAAGAACTTGCTCAGAGAAACGAATTTGTTAATCAGATGTTTGGCAGTCTTTCCTTAAAATCGCCCGATCCTGTTCTGAACAGGATGTTCGATTTTGCAAAGATCAGGGCGATGGAGAGTATTTTTGAGACAAAA
>JFJP01041032.1_pt1 | contig 10291 bp, 5 predicted proteins | sample 431651 | NCBI WGS metagenome assembly JFJP01 (sample SAMN02602958, study PRJNA72255) | Microbial mat metagenome, whole genome shotgun sequencing project. | biome: fresh water; feature: sink hole; material: water; isolation source: purple microbial (photo- and chemosynthetic) mats found in... | reverse complement strand
GGGATATTGCAAAAAAACGATAGTCTGGTAGAAGCCGAAATTAACGGCGAAAAATTAACGATAATTGCAGCCAATATCCCCGAGTTGAACTGGCACCTACTGGAAATCCTGCGATGAAATAGCCATGATTGGAATAAATCACCAATCGAAGATGTTTTTATAATCAATCTGGCGTATTCCATCTGACCTTTAAAAAACAAATCAATAACAGATGAAAAACAAATTCTATTTATTGATTCCTTTGATCTTGATTTTTATTGGATTATCCATAAGGCAATATTATGTCCTCACTTTAAACCAACGCAAGGAAACTGCCGATTTTGTACATAAACAGATAATCCTTTGTGGTAAAAGTATCGAAGATGCCAGCAATGATTTCGAGGAATTGGTAAAATTTGAATTTGCCGACCACGACTTGAACAACTTTTTCGACAATAGAACCAACAAATCTAAGCTCTATACTTATAATGTTACCGTTGAAAGCGAAATAAAAAGGATAAGGCGTTTTTATTCGCGCAACCAGGTATTTATCTCAAAAATAATTATTTATAACGATTCGCTTTACCGGAGTTTCGAGCGCAAGGACGAAAATTATTTTGTAGTGCTTCCTCCAAACACACTTACTACTAAAGCTAAATTGCTGAACCACACACAACTTATTGATTTAAACAACGAATTTGCCTACATACAACCTATCAGGAATGTAGAGGGTAATTTGGTCGCCAATATTAAATTCGAGCTCAATATTTCAAATTTCCTTGCCTCACATACCGATAAGTTTTTTATTGGCAATAATTCCTGGAGCTGGGCCATTGACACCTCAGGAAAGGTTTTGTTCAACAAATTCAGCCAACAAGCTTCTCCTGGTGATTTTAAAACCGATGTACAGGAAATTTTCCGCTCAAAGCTAAAGCAAAACCTGAGCGCAGCTTTGCAGCATACCATATATCAATCCAAAGACATCAAGGTTTATTCGGTTTTTTATCCCGTAAATATTTTGGGAAAGAAAACAGGAATAGTTTTTTCAGTTGATACCGGTTCGCTTTGGAAAAAGCAGAACGAAGCCAACATCACTATTTTCGTTTATTTCCTAATGGTTATTGCGTGCATTATTGCACTTTTTTCCATAATTATAAGGCAAATGTTGTTGGCACAAAAACGCCTCGAATCAACTGATGCCTTGTTGCTTACAGCCAACCAAGCTTCGGAAGTGTTGCTCACCAACCCCGATTTCGATAGTTCGATGCACAATTTTTTGGAAATTACCGCCAAAGCACTTGGCTACCAACGTGCATACCTTATAGAGTTTAAACAGAATGGGGATGCACCAGTTTTTAGTCTCAAACACGAATGGTACGACAAATCATTGGTAAAATCTTTTGTTAATGTGATACCCGAAATAGTGCCCGGCCTCGAAACCAATTTGTTTGGAGATGTTTTTTCCAAATTACACGACAACAAACTTGTAAAGCTTAACGAACCAGATTTTGGGAATTCCTACAAATCAATCCTAAAAAAGCTCGATTGCAAGGCGTTTATCCACCTTCCTGTATTTGTTGACGAAAATATTTATGGCACCATAGGCTTTATTGATTGCAAAGCGACAAGGCAGTGGCAGGAATTTGAAGATGCTTTGTTCGCCAACTTTGCCAATGCGGTGGGCGGTGCTTTGTCCATCCATAAAAAAAAGCAGGATCTTATATCGGCTAAAGTACTTGCTGAAACTGCCAACAGGGCTAAAACAGAATTCCTGGCAACCATGGGCCACGAAATCCGCACGCCAATGAATTCAATTGTTGGCTTAAGCCAGGTAATGCTTAGCAAAACCGATAACCCAGTACAAAAAAACTATCTTAAAACTATATCCAAAAGTTCAAAAACCTTATTATCGCTCATTGATGATATACTTATACTATCGAAGATTGAAGCAGGGCGAATAGAAATAACCCCCGAACCTGCTGATTTGAGGCTGGCTATAAACGGGATAAAACAGCTCTTTTATCGCAAAACTCAAGAAAAAAACCTCTTTTTCGACATCGAAATCGACGAGCAACTACCACAAACCATATTTGTTGACGAATTGCGGCTGCGGCAAATTTTGCTCAACCTTACAGGAAATGCTATAAAATTCACCCATTCAGGTTTTGTTAAAATTGAAGTGAAAGTTTTGGAGAAAAAAAATGGGACCCTTACTTTAGAAATAGCAGTAATTGATTCAGGGATTGGAATCGCAACCCAAGACCAGCAGAGGGTTTTCGATCCGTTCAGCCAGTTATCTGGTATAGATGCACGAAAGTATGAAGGCACAGGTTTAGGGCTTTCGATTTGCAAACGGCTTTTGGATTTAATGAACGGAACTATAAAAATAGACAGTACACTAGGGAAAGGAAGCCGTTTTACGGCTACATTTATACACCTGAAATATTCGGAGGATTTTGTTGATGTACAAAGCCAAAATATGGTTTCGGATGAAAAAGTAACTTTTTCAGGTTCAAAAATATTGGTTGTTGATGATGTTAACCACAACAGGGATTTGATTTTAGCATACCTCGAAAACTATGACCTAAAATTATTTGAAGCCGAAAATGGGGAAGCTGCCGTTCAAATGGCAAAAGAGTGCTTGCCTGATGTTATATTAATGGACATAAGGATGCCTGGGATGGATGGGTATCAAGCTACCCAAATCATTAAGTCCGAAAAATCAACTGCCCATATCCCCGTTATTGCACTCACGGCATCCATTGTGCAAAGCGAAATCGGCAAATTGCAAAACCATTTCGAGGGCTATCTGCGCAAACCAATGAAACAAGAAAATTTAATCAGCGAGCTAAAAAAACATCTTCCATACCAAATCATTGCCAGAACTGAAGATATTGACAATGGCATTATGACTAACGGCCACACTATTGGCGAGGATATGAAAGCCCTTTTCCTTTCAGAATTTGCCAACGACATCGCAACACAATCGGAATCAATGCTCAACGATAAATTGACCGAACTGGCGGAAAAAATGCAAGCATTTGCAATACAACATAATATACCCGGGCTTGCGACAAACAGCGTTTATCTTAAAAATCATATCGAAGCATTCGATTTTGATAAAATCCAAAATTCATTGATAAAAATAAAAGAGATATTCAAATCTTAAAAAAACTTGCTATGCTTAACCCTGAAAAAAAAATCACAAAAGATGTAATCCTGGTAGTTGACGATCAACCAACCAACATTAAAGTAATAGCAGGCATATTAGGTCAAAAGTATTCGCTAAGCTTTGCCAACAATGGCATGAATGCATTGAAAATCCTCGAAAAAAGCATTCCCGACCTGATACTCCTTGATATTATGATGCCCGAAATGGATGGCTTCGAGGTGTGTAAAAGGATAAAGGAAAATGAAAATACAAAAGATGTCCCAGTCATTTTTTTAACGGCAAAAACCGATACAACCGATGTTATTAAAGGCTTCAATATGGGTGCAGTTGATTACATCACAAAGCCTTTTAACCATGTTGAGATGGAAGTGCGGGTAAAAAACCATTTAAACCTTTATCATTCGCGAAAAGAAATAGAACTGGTAAACAAGGAAAAAGACAAATTCTTCTCCATTATAGCCCACGATCTCAGGAGCCCTTTCAATGCTATTGTGGGCTTTAGCCAACTTCTGATCGAACAGGTGAAAAGCCAGGACTTCGCCGGGATAGAACTTTATGCCGGAATCATACTTCGATCTGCCGAATTGGCTTTGGGCCTGCAAAGCAACCTTATGGAATGGGCACAATCGCAAACAGGCAGGATAGAATTTAGCCCAACACATTTTAAAACTGATGAATTAATAAATGAAATCGCATTGTTGTTTACCGACATTGCCAGCCAAAAAAACATTTCACTCGATTTGGAATTGGTTCATTCCACTTCCATTTTTGCTGACAAAGCAATGATAGGCACGGTATTGAGGAACCTCATATCCAATTCGATAAAATACACAAAACCTGGTGGAAAAATAACAATTACTGCTTTTGAGCGCGAAAATGACATAAGCATTGCTGTTAGCGACACAGGCGTAGGGATGCCACAAACTGCGATAGACAATTTATTCAGGATTGATAAAAACCAATCAACCCCAGGAACCCAGGACGAACTTGGCACTGGATTAGGTTTGATCCTCTGCAAAGAGTTTGTTGAAATACATGGTGGCCAAATAGAAGTTGAAAGCGAAATAAACAAAGGGACAACTTTTTTGGTTTCGTTGCCAATAAAAATTTGAACCATTGATCCCAATCTAAAAAGTCTTTTTTTTCGTCATAAATACACAAAGTTTCTATGTTTTACTAAGTGTATAATGCAGAATAACAATTCTTTGTGAACCTATTTATCATACTGAATTAGTGGCATTCCTTCATTTTTGGGGTTTGGGGAGTGGAATCAATTATTAAAACTTTCATTTTTTTTCGCCACGATTTATTTGTGTAAAGAAAAAATATTACTTTTGCAGTCCTTTAAGAAGGGAAAAACAGTTTGTCCGATGGTGTAAAGGCAGCACGAATGGTTTTGGTCCATTCGGTCTAGGTTCGAATCCTGGTCGGACAACTTTGATTGAAGTAACTGATAAATAACACTTTTTATCGTTTCCTGATAAAAAGTTCCCCTGCCAAAACAGGGATTATGGTTTGGTTACTATGTTCAGCAAATTGCCCACTTTAATACTATGTTGGCAAGTGCGTTACGACAAGTGGAGGGGACTTTGGTCCCCTCTTTTATTAAAATATACTTTAAAAAGCGAAGCAAACAGTACGGATGATCAGCGAACAACTCATAAAAGAGCTAACCAATACCCACTTAGAGGGTACCGATCGTTTTGCAGTAAGCATTGCAGTGAGGTCCGATAACCGTATCAGGATTTTTATCGACAGCGATTCGCATGTGCTTATTGAGCATTGCATCGAATTGAGCAAGTTTATCGAATCGCAACTGGATCGCGATATCGAAGATTTCGAACTCAATGTATCCTCTTCGGGCCTTGACCAGCCGTATAAGCTTTCCCGTCAGTACATAAAAAATATTGGACGGGAAGTTGCGGTTTTACTAAAGGACAACAACAAAGTAAGCGGCACACTCATTGCTGCCGACAAAGATAGTTTCAGCATCAAAGAAATTACCAAAGCAAAAAAAATAATCACCGAAACCATTCACAATTTCCTGTATAGCGATATAAAGGAAACGAAGGAAATCATTAAAATCTGAACCCCAAATATTGAATTGCCATGGGCGAAATGGAGCACATCAACCTTGTCGAGACATTTTCTGAATTTAAAGAATTCAAGAACATTGACCGTGAAACCCTGATGAGGATTCTTGAAGACGTATTCAGGCACATGTTGATCAAAAAGAATGGTACCGACGAAAATATCGATATCATTGTTAATGTTGACAAAGGCGACCTTGAAATCTGGCGCAAGCGTACAATTGTTGAAGACGATGAATTGGAAGACGAAAACCTTCAGATTTCATATTCGGCAGCTATCAAAATTGAACCTGATTTTGAAGTTGGAGAAGAAGTTGTGGAACCAATAAAGCTCGCCGACATAGGCCGCCGTGAAATCCTTACCGTTAGGCAAAATCTGATTTCAAAAGTTCAGGAATACGAGAAAGACAATATCTTCCGCAAGTACAAGGATCGCATTGGCGACATTGTAACCGGCGAAGTTTATCAGGTTTGGAAAAACGAAATCCTGATACTCGACGATGAAGACCTTGAGCTAAACTTACCAAGGAACGAACAGATCCCTGGCGATTTCTACCGTAAAGGGGATAGCATTAGGGCGGTGGTTGCACGGGTTGACATGAAGAAAAACTCTCCTGTAATCATACTTTCGCGTACTTCGCCCATGTTTTTAGAGCGTTTGCTCGAAGGTGAAGTCCCTGAAATTTTTGATGGGCTGATAACCATAAAAAATATTGTCCGCGTACCTGGCGAAAGGGCAAAAATTGCTGTCGAATCGTATGACGACCGCATTGATCCTGTTGGTGCTTGCGTGGGGATGAAAGGATCGAGGATACATAGCATAGTTCGTGAATTGCGAAATGAAAATATTGATGTTATCAATTATACATCCAATTCGAGCCTGTATATTCAACGCTCGTTAAGTCCTGCAAAAATAACATCAATTAATCTGGATGAAGAAACCAAACGGGCCGAAGTTTATATGAAACCTGATCAGGTATCATTGGCAATTGGAAAAGGCGGACATAACATTAAACTCGCAGGAAAACTTACAGGGTACGAAATAGACGTTTACCGCGATACTGATTCCGATTACGAAGATGTTGATTTGCAAGAATTCAACGACGAAATAGATCAGTGGATTATTGATGAATTAAAAAGCATAGGATGCGATACCGCCAAGAGCGTTCTCGAACTAAGTGCAGAAGAACTGGTACGCCGGTCGCAGTTGGAAGAGGAAACTATTCGTGAAGTACACAGGATCTTGAAAGCCGAATTTGAATAATCTTTAATCACAGAAGTTGGGATTTTATTTAAAAAATATCCCTACAAAGCATTGCAGTTCAAATCAACCAACTGCTTTCTGTAACCAATAAACTAAAGTTTGAAAATTAAATCGTACTTTTACTCACTTATTCCGAGCTTCAGGCGAAATTTCGAAAAAAGCATGTCAGACGGACCCATTTCAATCAGGCTTGGAAAAGCCGCAACCGAATTTAATGTCGGTGTAACCACTATCGTTGACTTCCTTCACAAAAAGGGGTTTAAAATTGATAGTAATCCGAACACTAAGTTAAGTCCGGAAATGACAACTATTTTGGTGAAAGAGTACCAGCCTGATAAGGTTGCCAAAGACAACGCCAAACATTTGGAGTTGGAGTACCAAGCCCAAAAAGCGGCCAAAGCTGAGGAAAAGAAACCTGTAATTAAGGAAACCACAGAGGTTAAAACTACTCCTGCAACTCCGGTTGTTCAGGAAAAGGTGGTTGTTGGAACTCCCGTATCGAAGCCCATCCCAGCTCAAGTACCTGCAGAGAAACCAATTGCACCTGAACCTGTAGTTACGGTTCAGGAAACACCAAAAGTTGAAGCCCCAATAACCACTCCACCTGTTGCTGAGGCAAAAGTTGAAACAAAGGTAGTTGCTGAAACTGTTGCTACCGAAAAAGCTACCGAACACCAAACTGAAATAACCCAAAAGCCCAAGGTACTTACTGAACCTGAAACTAAAGTTTCGAACCACGAGGTAGCAGAAACCAAAGGAGTTGAACAAGTTAAGGTTTTGGAACAGGCTCCTGAACTTCCGGCTATAACCGAAGCAGAAGAAACAGTTGCTATTGGGCCAAAGGTTTTAGGGAAAATAGATTTAAAGCAATTCGACAAAAAGCCTAAGGTTAAAGAAAAGCCAGCGAAACCTGAAAAAGTTCCTTTAGCAAAAGAACACCATACAACCAAAACCCATAAGAAAGAAGCCAAAGAGCCTTCGATAGAAATTGTCGCACCACAAATTCCTGTACAGGAACCAGTTGCGATAGTAGTTCCTCCACCAGCACCAGAACCAACTCCTGAACCAGCCCCTAAACCTGTTGTTGAACAAGTAGCAACACCAGAAGTTATTGAAGCACCAGTTGTGCGTCAAACTGACCAACCCTCAATTGATGGCACCTACAATAAATCAGACTCAAACTTCCTACAGACCAAGTTTACCAAACTTGAAGGTCCGAAAATCCTGAGCAAAATTGAGCTGCCACAACCATCCCGTCCCGAACCGCGCAAACCTGTTGCTTCGTCAAGCGATGAAGACAGCAAGGCAAAGAAACGGAAACGGAAACGCTTGAACAAAGGCAAAACAGGCACTGCCGATGCGCCTAAAGCCGGAACTCCAGGAAGTACGCCAAGAGTGGTTGTGCCTGCAAATAGGACAGGTGCCCCGGGTAATAAAACCGCTCCAGGAACTCCAGCAAAACCAAATGACAGACCAAGGACAAAACCTGTTATCAAAGGTCAACAACGCCCGACGCTCCCAAAAGCGGAACTTACGGAAGAAGATATCCAACGACAAATAAAAGAAACCCTCCAACGCCTCAGCGGCACCGGTAAATCAAAAGCTTCGAAATACCGCCGCGAAAAAAGGAATGTTGCCAGCCAGCACATGCAGGAGGAAATAGCGAAGTTAGAAGAGGACAAGAAAGTACTGAAAGTAACTGAATTTGTTACTGCCAACGACCTTTCGATAATGATGGAACTGCCTGTAACAAAAATCATTGCTACATGTATGGCTATTGGGATGTTTGTTTCCATTAACCAGCGTTTGGATGCCGAAACCATTTCGGTATTGGCAGATGAATTTGGGTATAAGGTAGAGTTTGTGAGCGTTGAAGTTCAGGAAGCCATTGACAATGCTGATGAAATAGAGGATCCTTCACAGTTAAAACCAAGGAATCCAATCGTAACCGTAATGGGTCATGTTGACCATGGAAAAACATCGCTCCTCGACCATATACGTAGCGCCAATGTTATAGCTGGCGAGGCTGGAGGAATAACCCAACATATTGGTGCTTATGAGGTTCAACTCGAAGATGGACGAAAAATAACTTTCCTCGATACACCAGGCCACGAAGCATTTACCGCTATGCGTGCCCGCGGTGCGCAGGTTACCGATATTGTAATAATTGTAATTGCTGCTGACGACACTGTGATGCCGCAAACCAAGGAAGCGATCAATCATGCCCAGGCTGCCGGTTCGCCAATGGTGTTTGCAATAAACAAAATTGATAAAAACGGTGCTAACCCTGAAAAAATCAAGGAAGAACTCTCAAAACTGAATATACTTGTTGAAGATTGGGGCGGAAAATATCAGAGCCAGGAAATATCTGCAAAGAAAGGTATTAATGTAACCGAACTTTTGGATAAAGTATTGCTAGAAGCCGAGTTACTTGACCTTCATGCCAATCCTGATGCAAGGGCTTCAGGAACCGTAATTGAATCCTCTTTAGATAAAGGACGCGGTTATGTTGCAAAAATGCTTGTACAAAATGGCACGCTTCGTTTGGGCGACTTTATACTTGCAGGTTCCGTGTATGGAAAAGTTAAAGCCATGTACAACGAACGCAACTTGCCGGTAAAAGAAGCAGGCCCTTCAGTTCCTGTACTGTTGCTCGGATTAACAGGCGCACCTCAAGCAGGCGACAAGTTTAAAGTTATGGTTGACGAACGCGAAGCAAAACAGATTGCTACCAAGCGCCAACAACTGCAACGCGAACAAGGCATACGAACACAAAAACACATCACATTAGACGAAATTGGCCGCCGTATTGCAATTGGCGACTTTAAAGAGTTGAATATTATTGTGAAAGCCGATGTGGATGGTTCAGTTGAAGCTTTATCCGATTCACTGCTCAAACTTTCGACACAACAAGTGCAGGTTAATGTTATCCACAAGAGTGTGGGTGCCATTACCGAAAGCGATGTACTTCTCGCATCTGCATCCAACGCAATTATTGCCGGATTCCAGGTCCGTCCAAGTATGAGTGCCCGCAAACTGGCCGAACGCGAAGAAATTGATATCCGTTTCTATTCGATTATTTATACGGCTATCAACGAAATCAAGTTGGCAATAGAAGGTATGCTTGCTCCTGAAATCGAAGAAAAGATTGTTTGTAATGTCGAAATACGTGAAGTGTTCCGTAACTCTAAAGTTGGTGCAATTGCAGGTTGTATGGTGCTTGATGGTAAGATTACCCGCAACACCCGCATCAGGGTTATCCGCGATGGTATTGTTGTCCATACAGGATCGCTCGACTCGCTGAAGCGTTTCAAAGACGATGTAAAAGAGGTACTTACAGGTTACGAATGCGGACTTAACATAGTTGGATACAACGACATCAAAATTGGTGATATTGTTGAAGGTTACGAAGAAGTTGAAGTAAAACGGAAATTGTAAACTATTTTCATAAACTGGTTTAAAAATAAAAACGGCTACTTTTTGCAGCCGTTTTTTATTTGCCCTGAAATACCTCCTATGAAGCATTAACCCAACTTGCAGCCTTACCCCTAAAAACGAAGATAAAACAGCTTAAAAACAGCTTTTTTTTAACTAAAATGGATCAATTTGTGTCATTTCATTTTGTAAGAGACTGATATTCAATGCCAAGATTTTTTAAAAATGCTTTGTAGTACTCAAGGGGGTATTGACAACCGGCAAATTACGTGTTTACTTTGCAGTCATGTATTTCAAAGTATCCATGCGTACCAATCCCGAAACGGGAATTTATTCGGGTTACTACCGACT
>JFJP01027677.1_pt1 | contig 10291 bp, 12 predicted proteins | sample 431651 | NCBI WGS metagenome assembly JFJP01 (sample SAMN02602958, study PRJNA72255) | Microbial mat metagenome, whole genome shotgun sequencing project. | biome: fresh water; feature: sink hole; material: water; isolation source: purple microbial (photo- and chemosynthetic) mats found in... | reverse complement strand
TAGAATATAAATTAAATTATATATTATTCATAAAAAAAAATCGGAGATAAATTTTTAATTTATAAAATCGTTTAGAACATAATAAACTATATTTTTCCTTTGTTTTTATTAAATTTAATTCTCATTTTTTGCAATTAATCTCATTTTTTTGTCTTGCCAATTTGGAATTTGTTTTATTCTCTATTTTCCTCATTGTTTCTTGTTTTATTTGCTCAAAATTCATATAATTGACAATCTTTTCTTTATTGTTTTCCAAATCGATCTCTTTTTGATCATCAATCAAATCATTCATCTTTTGTATAAAACTATTGATTTTGATCCCATAATTGTCTTTTTTTTTCTTCATTTCATTATTAAAATTCTCAATATTTTCGAGCTAAAAATCAAAAAATATATTGATTTTAAAATAAAAATATTCACTTGATTTTCAATTCCTTCAATTTTTTCAAATAAATTATTAGTTTTCTTCATTTTATTTTTGTTGTTTTTTAACTCTTCAAACGATTTTTCTTTTTCTTTAAGGCCTTTATCAAAAAATTGCAAATTTGCAAAAGTTTTTTGATATGCCATTTTTTTTTCTTTAATTTTTTGTTCTAAAGTAAAAATTTCCTGTTGTTTTGAGTTTATTTTCTCAGAAAACTCGATTTTCATATTTCTTAGCAAAAACCGATTTTTTTTGTAGAAATCTTCATTTAAAACTTTCAATTTAATTTTATAAAAAGCTTTTGTTTTCATTTTTGATTGAAAAAGTTCAATAATAACAGCCAATTTTTGAATTTTCATAGTGAAATTCGAAAAAATAGTTTCTGTTTGGAGCCCCAAAGCCAATTTTTTTAAGGAATTGCCTCCAGAAATTTTAATGAAAGCGATTTTCAAGAAGAATTTCATCCTTTTTTTTGTTTATTTTTGACAAAAATATATAAATTTGTACACTTTTTCTTCAGGACTAACCGAAAAATCAAGAATCCTTTGGTATAATCTGAATAAAACTTCACAAGCTCTTTTTCCATCAATATAAAGCCATTATTTTCCCTAGAAACCATATTTTTATTGGGATTAAATACAATATAATAATACTTTTCTTGAGGTTTTCCAAAATTTTTTTCAAAGGAATCAATACTTTTAATGCTTTTGGAACTATTGTTCTTTGAAATTTGTTTGTTGGATAAGCCAAAAACTGGACTTTCTTTTCTGGCATTACGCTTTTAATTATTTTTATAATATTAAGTTAATATTTTTTTTAATAGTTTTTACTTCAGCAAACGTTTGCATTTGGACTAGGAAGAAAAAGTTAGATTTTTTTTAATTTTTTTTTTTTTTTTTATAAATTAATGAGTTTTTTTAAATATTTTTAAATAATTTACAACTATTTTATTTCAGCTCTTTTTTTTTAAAAGTGGCAAATCACAAAAACTGCTCTAAAAGATTTTAAGATCATTTTTCTCAATTCAGTTTGATATTTTAATACATTTTTGAAGTTTATAATTTTTAGAAAATTATCAATTTTTCAAAATTTATTTTGTTATTTAATAAAAATTTAAATTTATTTAACATAAAGAGCGAACTCTGAGTCTGAATGAGCTCAAGGTAAATTTTCAAGTTTATTTGCAAATAAAAATTGCCCAATCACATCACACAAGAGTCCCAAATTATCTTTCATCTTATCAATCAATTCGTAAGCTTTTGCTTCATTTTTTTCTCCTATTTAAAAATTAAAAAATCGAAATTTGTTTTCTAAATAAATAAACAAACCAATAAAAATTTCAAGCATTTTCGATCTTGAAGGGGCCATCAACATCGCTGCTTTTGCAGCCACTCGAATATGTGCCTTATGTTTATCACCGAAAGCTTTACTATATGCATCACTACAACAAGAACTTGAGTATCTTTTCTTATCATTTGTTAAATTTTCTAATAAATATTGGACGAAATTCAAAAACCAAAGGATTCTGACCATTGTTCTTGAAACTTATAAGAGAATTTTAAAAGAAATTTATTATAATTTAATTTATTTGACAATTTAAATGAAATTCACAAAATTTTGATATTTTTTAATGAAATTAATTGGAATAAATTTGAAATTTTTATATGAATTGAATGAAAAAAAACAATTACTTGATTCATAAAAACGAAAAGTCTGGTTTTTATCACCTACTGTCTCCCAATTCTCACCGTTTAATATATGAACATTAAGCTTGATTTCATTCTCCATTAAAGTAAATAGCCCTGAATTTTCAGGACAGTTTGCTTGCAATTCCATTGTTTTCATGCCAATTCTCACAAGATCCATTTTTTGTTGAATATCTAAAAAAAAATTCAGAATTAAAGTGTCAATAATGAAAAAACCTGAAAAGGCCATTGCCAAAGCTCCACCCATTTGTTGAAAAATTTTCAACGTTTCTTTTAACATTGCAAGAAAAGGCAAGGTTTGTGGATCCTCTATTTTAGAAAGCGTGTCCGCTAAATTTACGGTCATAATTTGATGATCAAAAACAAGAGGCTCCATTTTTTTTAAATAAAATTTATAAATTTTTGTAAATTTACAATGACTTTAAAAAAAAAAATTAAATTTTTTCTCTCAAGAATTAAAAAAAAATCCAATCAAACCCCAAAAAAAAATCCTTTGATTTTCTTCAAAAAAAAAAACTTTGTTTTGTTTATGAGATTTTTTTCGTTCAAATAAATTTTTTTTTGACTGAATTCGCTTGAGAAAACAAAACTTAATCAGTTATAAACCTAAAATTTTATTTCTTTTTCCCTCCTTTAGCAGCTTTCTTTTGGGTTTGTTGTGCTGGTTTCTGTTCAGTTTTCTTGGTGACTTTGGCGCCAACGACTTTTTTCTCAACTTTCTTTTTCTCAGTTTGCTTATGTTGTCTTTCCTTTATTTCTCTCATAGCTTCTTCAGTCTGAGCCTTTCTCATATCAGGCTTTTCCTTTCTCTTTTTTCTGATCTCATCCAAAGAAATACCTACAATGGCTCTTTGTACTCTTAAATTTCTCCTTTTCTTCTTCTTGCCTAATTCTTCTGTTTTGACTTTCTTATTATGTTTTCTCCAGGCTGTGGTCCATGTAATTCTTTGTGCTTTGACCTTTCTTAAAGACAATTTCAAGCATTTTTTGTTGATAAAGAGGAAGGTTCTACCATCCTTGGCCACAAACCTAGTGCCTCGGCCGGGGTAGATACGATATTCACTAAATGAGCAAATGTCTGTTTTGATAACCATCGAGTGGTAATTTTTTTAAAAATGGAATCTTAAAATTTCTTTTGGAAAATAATCTTTTAGATTTTGATAAAAGGTCAGATATTTTTCCTTGATATATATATAAATTTCGAAATTTCGAAATTCAAATAAATCGTTTTAAAAATTTTTTTTATGGGAACAAGAAAATTTTTTTTTTATATAAAAATCCAAGAAAAAAAATTCCTGAAAAACTTAAAATTTACTTGGATTTGCAATTTTTTTAGCTTTAAATTTTTTCAAATCTGCCTCAAAGAAAAAAAAAAAATTTCTCTGAGTTTAAAATAAACGACAATTATTAGGGTCCATATTCATATTCATATCAGGTGCAGGTGCAGGTTGTTTTTGAGCTTGTCCCTCGCTCATTTCTTGCATATTTTGGAACATCTTAAAAGGATTATCCTTCTCGATATTCTTCGTGATTTCTTCTGGTGGAGCTCCAAATTCTTGCATTTTTTCAAATAATGCAATGAGATGTTCCTTGTTATTTGGTTCTTTCTCCAAAGTGACTAGCAAATCATCAATACATTTCTCTTGATTTCTATACCTAAGCATCTCCTCTGGACTTAATACTGTTGCTTTTTCCAATAGATATGAATCATAACTCTTTTTAGCTTCTTTTAAAGGTTCTTCAAGAATTTCTTTGTCCATGAACTCATGCAGTAATTTTGTAGCAAAATTATCGAAATTAGGTGCATTTTCAAACTTCGAAAACATATCTTCGAATTTCTTTGACATATCAGGAAGGCCCTCTTCCTTGCTTTTATGTTCTACTCCTGCAGGGTCTTCTTTGTTCTCACCATTGGGATCTGCACCCAAGTTCTTAAATAAATCACCCATCATATTAGTTAATTGGTTCAATTGGTCTGGATTATCACCTCCTGTTTGTAGATTCTTCATAAAATCGGTAAATTCCTTCTCAAGCTCAGGGTTTGTGAACTCTTCTATTTAAATATAGATTGTTTTATATATGGATTATTAGCCAACAAACCGTTATCTTTCTCATCAGCTGTAAGGTTCAATTTGTTGTCCATGTCGTCTAATGCTTGGTCTAGACAATCCAGATTCTCTGGTTCGGCCATTTCGAATTGAGTGTGAGATTTCTTTTTTGAAGGATTTTTTTTTTAATTAAATAATATAATCAAATAAATTGAATCTTATAATTTCTTTTTGTTTTGTTTTGTTAGGATTTTATTAAAAAAAATGTTTTAAAATGTAAAATTTTTTTTTAATGAACAAAAAAACATGAAAACCATTGTATTTTGATATAAATCAATACTCCAAAATTCACCAACCAAAAAAAAAAACAGAATTTCTACAAAAACCTTAAATTTAGTTTTTATATGGTAATAAAAAAAAGACTTCAAAACAATAAAAATTGATATAAAACATAAAATAAAGTCCTAGTATGTAGATCTCCCGCCTTTTATTGAGAAATTTGACTCCATCCATGATCCATTCCTTCCTTTCAAACACAGGACTATACTTCTTTAATATCAAATACAATAAAAAGATCACAATGCCATCAACCCCTAGATCAATCCCCACATATTGCAAATACCCTTCAAATATCTCCCTTTTTAAGTAATTCCATCGAGTTTTGGGGATAAAATACAAGGTTAAAGAACTAATTAATATCAGAAATGTGATGATGAAATCAGAGAAATTAAACAGAAAGAAATCCACTGAGAATTCCTTGCATTGTTTATCAATATATTCTTTTAAAGACTCTTTATTTTCTTTGAATAAATGCGAATTAGCTATAGATTCTGAGTTTTTTTTAAATTTTTTCCTATGGTTTTTCTGATCAGATTGATGTATTTTAATGCAATATTTAAACCAAATTTGTCCTAAAACTGAATAAAATGCGATTTTAAACCCAGTTTTTATCATAAAAATCGTGACCATTCCTTTGAAAACGCTATTAACATCAGAATTCAAGCTGTTATTCACTATGAAAATCATTAGTTTATAAGGCAAAAGGAAAGCAAAACATAAGAGAACTTTAAGGATTTTATCGAGTTTTTGATAAAGAAAATAGTTCTGAAAGATAAATCTCATAATATAACGATAAACAATGAATAAAGATCCTATACAAATCGCTAAAACTGCTGAAAGATCCTTATTTAAAAACGCGAAAATCAATAGATAATTCAAATAAAGCAACAGTAAAACACTAAAAAAACAGAAGAAACTTTCAACTATCGATCTATAAGGAATTTCAAAGAATTTTATTCTTTTTAACCCGATTTCTAACGTTTTTTTCTTTAAATATGAAGAATATTTCAAAGAATTATCATTATTTTGGTTAGATTTCTTCATTAATTTCGTTTTAGTTCTTTCAAAATCCTGTAGGAACCTCAAATAACTTGAACTAAGGTCTTTTAACGCCATTCTAGATTGAACGGTCATGTGAAAATCCATGCTTATTCCTCTTTCTCTTATTCTAATCCTTTCAACTTTCCGATTGTTATTATAGCAGAAAACCAAAGAAACTATGATAAAATACAGCCAAATTAACACACATTGTAAAATAATAGCAAAGGAATATAATGATGTTAATAATAAAGGAAATACTGATAAACTCATGAAAGGACTTCCAAATAAACAGATTTTTCTCCAGTAATTCAGATCTTCTTCATTATCGTTCTTTAAATTCTCACGAATAAAGGCTTTTCGATCGTCATCTATGCGAAAAACCTGCAATTCTTTCAATAGACTTGTGTATTGTATCTCTTGGATCACTTCCTCATAGATTTGAAGCACAATTTTGGATAAGAGAAAAGATAGGAGAATACCTGTGTAAAGACCTACATAGATTTCTTGGTATATTGAGACGTTTAAAACAAGGAAGTAACAAAGAAAGAGATGCTTAAGAATATCAAAGAATTTATTTGAATGGAAATCGAAATTTGAAAGGAAGCTCTTCGTAAAAAATCGTAGCTTTATGAAATTCTCCTTTATAAATTCGAGTTTATTTGCGGTTTTGCCATTGTTTTTGAACTCTTCATTGGTTTTTTCATTGGTTTTTTCAATGATTTTTTCAATGATTTTTTCATTGGTTTTTTCAATGGTTTTTTCATTGGTTTTTTCAATGTTTTTTTCATTGGTTTTTTTAATGTTTTTTTCATTGGTTTTTTTAATGGTTTTATCATTGTTTTTATCATCATTGGTTTTATCATCATTAGTTTTATCATCATTGGTTTTTTCAATGATTTTCAAGTTGATTTTTTGGGAATTTCCAAGAGGTAAATCATTAGAATCTGTCTTAGTTTTTGAGTTTTTCGTTTTATCAGAATCATTTAATCCAAAAGAACTAGCATTTGCCATTTCTTTTGTGATTTTCACAAATAAATCCTCTCTTCTTGTATTATTTAGACTCTGATTTATTTCTTCGTATTTTTTTTCTGAGCCGATTTCATCACTTATCACACTAAAACCCTTTAATCTATGAAAACTATCAGGATTTAAACTCAAATCATTACAAGGATCTGTGATAATTATATCGCCATCTGGCTTAAAAGGACTGTTTTCTTGTAGTTTTATCATGAAATGTGAAGGATTTTGAGGGTTTTCAGTAAGGGAAATAGGGTTTGGAAGGCTTTTATTTGGTTTATTCGCAGATTTTGAGAAGAAATTAAAGAATTTTCGCTTGTTTTTCATTGGAAAAAATGGGTGTTTTTATTAAATTTTTTTTTAGTTTAATAAAATTTTAAATGTTTTTTAATGAAGAAGTTTTTTTTTTTCTGGATAAAATCATAGGAAATCTTGAGTCTTTTCCTATTGAAAAAGACGAGACTTTCTTCACAGTTTTCTGTTTTTTCTCTTCAAAATTTATGTTAATTCTAAAAAAATAAAAAATTATAATGTAATTTCTTTACAAAAAACTTACATTTTCAAAGGATTTTTCTTCAGATTATTCCTAACAATGGCTTTATTCTCGTTTTTCTCTTTTAAAACTTCATTTCCTTTATAGATCTTCTCATTTTTCCCATTGTTTTTTTCAAAAAAACTCATAATTTCCCTGATAGTCTTCTTAGCTTCATTGCTATTTGCTAATGATTTCAATAGTTTTCTAAGTCCAGGTTCGAATCTAAACGGGGCTTTTCTAAGTAAATTGACTGCTAAATTTGCCTTAATAATTCTTAAATTCTTCTTATTTAAATTCATCTCAAAAAGATCTAAAATAGACAGACAAATTCCTTTGCCAATTTCTTCAAAAGCTTCAATATTATAAGCTTCTGGTTCTAAAAACCCTATTTTTTTCTCATTTCCCATAATAAACTCGAAATTCCTTGTGTTCTCTAGATCAAAATCGTTCTTAGCCAGCCATATTTCTGAAGATTTCTTCTGTTCTGCATCATATAAGGCTTCTCCACGTGTTCCCATATTGTAATTACATTCTAATGTATAACTATACATAATGCCTGTTGCTTTATGAATCGCCACTCGACCAGACCCTTCCTTGGAAAACTCATCGCCTTTTTCTTTAGAAAACATGTTTTTCATTGAGAAATCACTAGCTTCATAGTCAAAATGCCGAGAATTCATTGATAAAAGCTTTGGAAATAAACAGATTTCTACTTGATTTTTATAATCTAATGAATTTCCGAAGATAAAACAGCCTTTTTTAGAAGCATGTGCATGAAGGTCTATATACATGAATAATCTCTTAGTCTGGCTTAAATATATCGCTAATTCTTTCACTGCATAGATTGAAGGATGGTCTATTGGAGAGGGATTCATATAGAAACGGTTCAAATTTAAACCTTGGCTATCTGTACGATAATGTCCTTTGTAAACACCATCGGGATTCAGCATAGGAATGATCACAAACACGAAATTATCTAATAAATTCATCACGTTTTGATCAGATTTATGAGAAAAACAAAGGTATTTTAAGATCCCGTTTAAGACAAAAGAGCCTGGAATCTCACCAGGATGGACCCTTGCTGTTATAAAGATATATTGCTTTGAATCGAAACGCTTGGCTCGAATTTTATCAGTTGGGAAGAGATTCGTAAGCATTTTTTCTGAAGAATCAGTAATTCCTTTGTAGGAACTGATGGTTAAAAGCTCAATTTTACGGTTTTCTTTGGAAAAAGCGATGGTTTCACGATAGAAATAGATATGAGGACTGTTATTTAAGAGTTTTTCTGACAGATAATCAAAAAAATCGAGATTATCTGAATAACTCCATGGATAAGTGAATGCGAAATAAACAGTATCGTTATTTGTTTCAAATGTGTGTTTAAAGGTTACTTCCAAACCTTTCTCATTGGTTTCAAGAGAAACTATTGGATGTTTTATGCGTTTCCATTGCGGGTTTAATTGGGTTCTATAGACTGGCAACATGCCTTCTTTGTATAGTTTTCCTTGGAAATTCATGTTTTTGATCGTAAAGGTCAAGGTTAAATCCTTTGAGACTTTGGCTACGCTGAAATAGAACCAGGTCTTGTATTTGTTTTCCTTTGATGTGCCTGCACAATCAGGTGAAATCCAAAGCTCATACTATAGAATATAATGTAATAAATTGTTAAAATATATTATAAATATGTATATTATTTCAAATTGATTATTGTAAAGAAGTATTGAAATATTCTATAGGTATGTTTACGTGAAGGGGAGATATTCTTTGAACTTTTGAAAGGTTACCAGAGTCAAAACAGGAAGAAAAAATTGTGTCGTTGAGGATCTCGTAGATTTGCTGGGGATTGCTGAGAGAAACGAGCTGCATTAGCGGGGATTTTTTTAAGTTTTTTTTTAAATTTCAATTAAAGAAAAAGGTTTTTTTTTCAAATTTTTTAATTTTTTGTAAAAAATACTGTAATTTCTATTTTTTTTTATAATTATTCAATAAAAGAAAAAAAATTATTTTTCCGAGAAATGAGAAATGCAAAAATGATTAATAATTTTTTTTTCGTTTATTGATCATCACTTATTCCATTTTTTTTTTCTTTTAAAAAATATTCAAATTCATTATAATTTTTTTTTTTTTATTTATTTAAATAAAAATCTCATTTCAACAATTCCAAATACTCCCTCACAAAAATTGTTGTATTTGGCAAATTTAACTCAATTTTCCCCACCATAAAATCGGGAATAACTAAAAACCCCTTCACTTTCGCTGGCATTTTCTCCAAGAGAAACCTCATTTCAGCACTAATCCACAACAAAATCTTCGAAGCAAACAAGGTATTCCTCACATTTTGTGGTAATTCCCTAGTGCTTTGGAACCTTAAATCCACATCGACATTTTTAAAATACTTCATCAGAATCATAGGTGGTGAATTATTGAAATCAGGGTCTATTTTATTGAAAACCTTCGATAATCCATCTATGAGATTTTTCGCTAAAGCCAGTTTTATCTCTAATTTGGCACTTTGTAACAAAGTACATAAAAAGCTTTCATTATCAGCTAAAAAGGGCATCAGGTCTTTAAAATCGCAAGCTGAAGCCAAACTAACAGTCAAATGGCTTTGGTTTTCTTTACAAAGAGTGTTTAAGCCTTGTCCTATCAAAAATTTCAAAGGCTGTAATAAAGACTCTTCTTTTTCAGGCGAAAGCTTCACAACCAAAAGAACTGTATTCATTGTTTCTTTGTCAACATGGCCTGTTAAACCTTTATTATTTAAAAACACTTCAAAAGCTGATGAAAGAATCGCTTGTGATTCAGGACTATCTACTGGGAATTCAAAGACGAAAGAATGTGTGAGATCATTAGGAGATTTGGATAGAGTCTTTAGCAGTTCTGTTTGTTTTTTTATTTCATCAGATGAAAAGGAAAGGTCGAATTTCAGAGAGGTTTTGGCCTCAGACTCGAAATCCGGACCAAATTGAATGCCGATTTGGGACACGTCGTATGCACTTGTATCGATGTTTTCCATTAGTTTTAGTAACTGTTTTTTTAATTTTTTGAATAAAAGTTTTGTAAAATTATTGAAGGATTTTTCTTTTTTTTTTTTTTTTTAAAAAATTAATTTTTTTAGAAATTTTCTAAAAAGAAAACTTTTTCTATTTAAATTTTATAAAAAAATTTAGGAAAAAATTGC
>JFJP01019133.1_pt1 | contig 10291 bp, 8 predicted proteins | sample 431651 | NCBI WGS metagenome assembly JFJP01 (sample SAMN02602958, study PRJNA72255) | Microbial mat metagenome, whole genome shotgun sequencing project. | biome: fresh water; feature: sink hole; material: water; isolation source: purple microbial (photo- and chemosynthetic) mats found in... | reverse complement strand
CCGTCACCAACACCCCGATATCGGACAGTGCCCCGGCATGGGCGAACGACACCTTGCCGATCTTGGAACTATCCGCCAGCAGCACCACACGTCGGGCACGCGTCATCACCAGTTGCTTGGTGAACGCCTCATTCGGATCGGTCGTCGTCAGCCCCGCCTCGGTAATCCCAATGGTGCCCATGAACGCGACATCCAGATAAATGGTTTCCAGCAAACTCCGCGTCATCGTTCCAACGATCGTCTGACTGCGTCGCCGGAACTCCCCGCCCAGCAGCATCAACCGGGGACCGGCGGAGGCCAGTTCCACGGCGGCCCGCAGAGAATTCGTCACCACGGTAATATCGCTACGGTCGCGCAACAGGCGGGCCAGCTCCAGGATCGTGCTTCCGCCATCAAGATAAATCGTGTCGCCCTCGCGGATATGCGCCAGTGCCAAGCGGGCAATACCCAGCTTCTCGGTACCGGCCAGACCGGCCTTGTCATCAAAGAGCGGCTCCTCGAGTCGAGCCTGACCATCCACCGCACCGCCATGCACGCGCCGGATACACCCCTCGGCCTCCAGCATCTCCAGATCGCGGCGGATCGTGGCAGCCGAGACCGAGAGCGCCTCGCAAAGTTCATCCACACGCACGGCATTACGCTGCCGGATGATTTCCAGCACCCGCTTCTGCCGTTCCGGCGCAAGATCCCGATGAAGGTTCTCAATGTTCATAAGACACCTTATACAACACCAATCAATCACCGTCAATCAAAAACAATCAAAAACAATCACCACGAACTAAAGCAAAAAACGGCCCTGCCATTGGCATGGCAGGGCCGCTGATGTAACGGGCAGATACCGAGATACCGCACTTAGAACTGGCTCAGGTCATCGTCGTCCAGCGGGATCACCTCCTCCGCACGGGCACTTCTGGCCGCGATCTGCCGGGCTGGTGCCTTGGCGGTCGGTGACTTCCTGGCGCTCGGACGGGCTGACGGGGTTGCCGCCAGATGATGCTTTGCCGAAGGACGGGCGGCTGGCCGCACTGCCGGATGCGCACCGAACTGCTGGCCCCTGGCGGATCCACCAACCATGACCAGGAGTTGCTCGACCATGGCTTTCAGTTCTTCGGCCTGGCTGGAGAGTTCCTCGGAGGCGCTGGCGCTTTCCTCAGCATTGGCGGCGTTCTGCTGTACCACCTTATCCATCTCGGCCACGCCGGTATTAACCTGCTCAATGCCCTGCGCCTGTTCCTTGGAGGCTGCCGCGATCTCGCTGACCAGAGTCGCCACCTTGGCAGAGCTCTCCTCGATACCCACGAATGTCTTGATGATTTTGGCCGTCTGGCCAGCCGACTGCTTGATCTCGGCAATCGCCTTGGCCACCTGGTCAACCGCCTTGGCTCCATCGCCGACCACCTTCTTCGACTCGCCCATCATCGAATCTGCCTTGCCCGCATCGGCATTCTGGCGGATAAGCTCTAGATCCTTCGGATCCTGAGTAAGCTCACTAAGTGCTTTCAGGTGACTGTCGACGACAGCAAATCGCTTCTGCGTTTGCAGGAAATGCTCGGGACTCCGATTGGCGATCGCATACCATGTCCCGATAATGATGGCATTCCCCTCATCGATGATGGCATTTACAATCTCGATTTGCTTGTTCAACGCCAAAATATCCGCCACCTTGGTGTCGGACAGCTTGGCCAATTCCTCGATGCGGGTCTCCTTTGCCTTGATATAGGTGCGACATGCGTCCATGAAGTTTTTTGAATTGACCAGCGACGTATCTTCCTCGCGGCGCATGGTGGCAATCGCCGCCACCAGGTTGATCGACTGTTTATCATACTCCGTGGCGGCCTCCGTGGCCTTGCGCGCATTATCCCGCAACCAGCTAATGTTCTGCTCGTTCGCCAGATCGGTTGCCACCTTCAGGTTCTCCTGCACCTTGGCGATATTCTCACGGTATCTGGCCAACCGCCCTTCATCGCTGATGAAGCTATAATACAACGCCGACAACCGCGTGGACAGCGCACTTCGCTCAACATCATTGGCCACCCGTGCCGCTGGCACATACTGCCTATCCATCATTTCGGCCGTATGCCTTACCCGGTTCATACTGAAAACGGCAATCGCACCAATAATGACGGCGATGACCACGTTATATGCTTGAGGCGTTTTGAGAGCGCAGGCTGGGAAATACCGAGCAATCTTGCAGCCTGGCATTGATTACCGCCGGCCTGCTGCATGGCCTGCCGGACAAGCGCGTCCGTCGATTCGCGAAGGGTCGGCAGATCGTTGCGGCCTTGATTGACGGAATGCAGACGTCGGCCATTCTCCATTCGCAGTTTCGTGCGGAGCCAATCGGTGCCGATAACACCACGCTGAGCACGGACCGCATCGGTGATTACCGCCCTCAACTCGCGAACGTTTCCCGGCCATTCGTACTGCATCAACAGGTCCGCAACGTCACGCTCCAAAACCGGAATCGGCACTCCGGCGGCCTCGGCGGCCGACCGGGCAAATGCCTGGGCCAGAAGCATCACATCATCTCCTCGCTCCCGCAAGGGCGGCAGGTGGATATGATGCACATCTAGGCGGTAATACAAATCTGGACGCATCCGCCCCCCCGCACATAACGCCTCGACATCCCGATTCGTGGCCACAATCACCCTGGCTGAAGACCGGCAAAGGGAATCGGAGCCACCCGCATAATAATCCCCGCTTTCCAACACACGCAACAACCGGGTTTGCAGTGATAGGGCCACATCACCGACCTCATCCAGGAAGATTGTCCCCTCTGCCGCCTTCTGCAGCAGACCGCCACGCAGAGCGGTTGCGCCGGTGTACGCACCCTTGGAATGACCAAATAATACGTCACTGAACATGTGTTCATCGAGCCCGGCAACATTGATCACCACAAACTCACCCCGGCGGCCACTTATCGAATGCAACGCTCTTGCCATCAAATCTTTACCGGTACCTGTCTCGCCAGTAATCAACACCGGTTCGGCGCTTGCAGCGATCGCCTGCGCATAGCGGAACACGGACAGCATGCATTCATCGCCGGTCAATTGTGCGTTAAACGCCGAAAGATCAGTGCTGCCAACGCCCAGCAATGACTGCTTCAGCCTGAGATTCTCGTCGCGCAACGCCCAGGCATCCAACGTCCGCTTCACCGTGGTGAGCAAGCGGGCTTTGTCCAGAGGTTTCGTCAGGTAATCATACGCGCCGGCATGGACACAACGCATCGCGGTCTCGGCATCATTGAATGCCGTCACAATAATCACCGGCATGGAGGGGCGTTCCTGGCGCACGAGGGCCAGTAATTCTTCGCCGGACATCCCGGGCATAGCCAAATCCAGCAATATCAGGGAAAACCGCTCTCTGCGAATCAGGCGCAAGGCGTCATGGGGATCATGACACGTCACCACCGGCTCGAACCCGCCTGAACGCAGCGCCAGACGAGGCAAGCCGATCCGCCTGCTCCAATTGCTGATCCTGAGTCTTTAATCGTGCCGCTCTCTCGGCCAGCTCCCGCTGTTGGTTTCGGATCCCCGTGTCCGAGCGGCGAAGCATCACAAAAACCATCGCCAGCAGAGCCCCCAGCAGGGTAACCGCCACCGCACCGGCGACAAACGTTTCTTTACGTTGCGCCGCTTTCAGTGTCGTCACATCGTGCAACAAAAGCAATTCACCGACGTCGCGCCCCGATGCGTCGGTCATCGGTACGGAAGAGATCCGCCAATGTCGGGTGTCAACACGGATTTCGTCGGCGGCGGCATGCTTCTGGTTGACCGCGTCACCGCCGATAAGACACTCGGCCTCGACAGGAAGAGGTATGGAGGAATAGATGACGGCATGGTCGGGCAGACGGTCCCAATCCGCTTCGCGCCCGAGCATGGCCATCCCCACCTCGAAGCGGGATCGGTCAAGCGCATCCTTTCGAATCGCAAGAATCTTCTCAACACCATCGAATTCCACGATTCTGTCCAAAACATCCTCGATTTCCTTGCCGAGTTCCAGATACCCGAGAAGTTGGCCGCCGTCGAAAACAGGACGTACAACGCGGAGTGTAAAGGTGCCGATCTGACCGAACTCGAGACCCACGGCAACCGCCTTGGTGCGCTCGGCCTCAAGAGCAGTAAACCGGTCAATCCGATCACCGAACAGCTCCGGCTTGTGGAGGCGTAGCCACACGGTGCGGTCAGGCTTTATGAAATTGAAATGCGTGATGGCAACCCTCGCATTCAACTCGTTGAATAACGGCCTGGCAATCGCCAGCAGACGGCCGCGGTCCCCCGCCTTGAATGCCGCGATAAGTTCCACATGGCTAAGCAAGGGAACCTGAACCGCTTCCAACCCACGCGCCTGTTCGCCCAGAAGCTGCTCCAAGTCGCCGCAGGCTTGTTGTTTGACCAGTCGGCATAGATCGCGCCGTTGTTTTTCCTGGATACGTAGAAATCCCCAGTAACCGCAGCCGATCAGCAGCAGAAGAATCGCCGTAAGACCAGGCAGCAAACGGCTCAGGACGGGCCGCGGAAAGGCCAACGCCCCGCCAGCCACAGCAGATGGATCGGGCACGGTACGGTACGGCAGTTGATCATTCATAACCGTCTGGGACACTTTAGAAAGAAACTCACACGAAGACACGAGGAACACGAAGGCCGATGCGCATATCAGATAGGACTATAAAGAACAGGAACATAAAATGCCAGTGATATGATTTTTGTGTTTTTTCTGTTCACCGTATTGAATTTATCGGTAAGGCGACAAAAAAGCGGCCCTGCCATTGGCATGGCAGGGCCGCTAATGTAAGGTCTGATACCTCGCTTAGAACTGGCTCAGGTCATCGTCGTCCAGCGGGATCACCTCTTCCGCACGGGCGCTTCTGGCCGCGATCTGCCGGGCCGGTGCCTTGGGTGAGGCCGACCGCTTCACCGCCGGGCGCGCTGACGGGGTTGCCGCCAGATGATGCCGTGCAGCCGGACGGGTGGACGAACGCGCCCCGAACTGCTGACCTCGGGAGGCCCCGCCAACCATAGCCAGCAGTTCCTCAACCATGGCATTCAACTCCTGTGCTTGGCTGGAAAGTTCCTCGGACGCGCTAGCACTCTCCTCGGCATTGGCCGCGTTCTGCTGCACCACCTTGTCCATTTCGGCTACGCCGACATTGACCTGCTCGATGCCCTGCGCCTGCTCCTTGGAGGCCGCCGCGATCTCGCTAACCAGCGCGGCCACCTTGGCAGAGCTTTCCTCAATGCCGACGAACGTCTTGGTCAGGTTATCCACCACGGACACACTGGAATCCGCCTGCTTTTGCGAGGTCTCGATCAGTTCCGAGGTGCTCTTGGCCGCCTCGGCGGCACGCCGGGCCAGATTACGCACTTCTTCGGCGACAACCGCGAAGCCCTTGCCCGCTTCACCGGCACGGGCCGCCTCCACCGCCGCATTCAGCGCCAGCAGGTTGGTCTGGAAGGCGATCTCGTCGATCGTCTTGATGATCTTGGCCGTCTGGCCGGCCGACTGCTTGATCTCGGCAATGGCCTTGCTAACCTGATCCACCGCCAGCGCCCCTTCGCCAACGACCTTCTTGGACTGGGTCATCATCGAATCAGCCTTACCTGCATTATCCGCATTTTGGCGCGTCATCGACGCCATCTCCTCCAAGGCCGCGCTGCTTTCCTCCAGACTGGATGCCTGCTCGCTCGCCCCCTGCGCCAAGGACTGACTGGCGCTCGAAACCTGGCCCGAGGCCGCCGTCACCTGCTCCGCCCCGCTGCCGAGGGCATCCGCCAGACGTTTTAATGCACGGTTGATCCCGCGGGTGATCAGGATGCCCAGCGCAATGGCCACCAATACCCCGATGACGGAAGCAAACAGGGAAATCGCCTTCAGCACATTGGACTGACGCATCGCGGCGGACATTTCCGCTCCAGCGGCGGTCGTGTTAATCTCAGCCAGCCTTGTCAGCAGCGCTTCCGCCTTACCAAACGACTCCCGATTTACAACCAACGCCTGATGAACCATCTGGGCGTAGCTTTTGTTGGCCTCTATGACGGCGTCCACGGTGGCATCATAGGCCTTGGAAAAGGCGATATAGTCCTCATGATTATCCCGCCAAGCATTCCACGCTGGCACGAACTGACTCCACAATTTCGACTCCGCTTCCGTTTGCGTCAGAGGTTCATATAGTTTCCATGATGAATCAATCCGTTTCCATGCATCGGTGACTCGCGCATATTGGGCGTTCCGCATATCCTGCGTGATGGTGCGATCCAGCAACCCGTTTTCCGACGCATCGATCGCCGTCTGTCCCTCGCTGATCGTGAGCAACGTGTCGATGTCGATCGTCAACATATCCACACGGGTGAACGTTTCCTTGGTTTTTGCAGCCTGGCGGTAGATCTCGACGATCTGATTCAACAACGCCTCGGCCCGGTTGAACGATGCGCCGTTAAGAACAAGCGCTTGATGAGACATCTTTCTATGGAGTTCGTCTCCCTGGGCAACCAACGTAACGGTTTTATCATATTGCTTGCTCAGCGCAACATAGACCTCATGATCCTGCTTCCACTTTTTCCAGGCAGGCTCAAAGGTGCTCCACACCTGTGCTTCTTCATCCGTCTGGGGTAATGGAGCATAAATTCGCCAGGCGTCGTCGCCTCGCTTCCAAGCGTCGGCGATACCACGATACGCGTCTTCTCTTTGGTCAAGCTTTATATCACGGCACAGCAGTGCATTCTCAAAACCATCAATCGCGGTCTGCGCCTCGCTTAGTACCAGCAAACTTTGCACACTCGGCATTCGAACGATGCCGATTTCATTGATCGAACCATTCATCCTGAAGATACCATAGAATCCGACTACACCCAGCAGTAGCACCACCGCCGCCACACTCATGAATCCCGCAATCAGCTTCTGCCCAATCGTCCATTTTTCATTCATAATCAATATTCTTTCTTTATTCAATCAGACCGATCCGTCTGATCGGACGGATCAACGTTTCCCCAACGGCTAGATGACCTCCGCCACGGCAGCGACGTCCTCTCCAGAGAGCACCTTGTCCACATCCATCAGCGTGACCACCCGGTCGCCGACCTTGCCCATGCCGAGGATAAACGTGGTATCCACCGTCCCACCAAACTCCGGCGGCGGCTCGATCTTCTCGCCCGGCACATCCAGCACCTCGGAGACCTGATCGACAATGATCCCCATCACGACCGATGCATTCCCCCGGCGTACCGTGACCACGATGATGCAGGTCTTATCGGTTTCCTCGCGCCGTTCCATCTCGAACTTGCACCGCAAATCCACCACGGGGATCACCTTGCCACGCAAATTGATCACCCCGCGGACAAATGACGGTGTACGCGGCACCCGCGTGATGTCCATCATCTTGATGATCTCCTGCACCTTCAGGATCTCGAGGCCGAATTCCTCGGCATCCAGCTTGAAGGTCAGATACTTACCCGCCAGCGAAGCAAGCCCCCCCCCTTGACTTGACCTGTCCTGCATCTTAACCTCCCGTATCGCCCTTGATATTAAAGCACCCTACACTGGAGTTTTTTGACATAATCCAGCCACTGTGCATAGTCGGCTAATCACGCGATTTCGTGTAAGCAATACGAACGATGCCTGTAAGGTAATACACCGACAAGCTACTCGTCTTAGCGCGTCAAGCCGTGCTGGAATGCGTAGCGTGTCAATTCCACATTGCTGGCGATGCCGGTCTTCTGCGCGATGCGGGTACGGTAGGTGCCTACGGTTTTTTCGCTGAGCGAGAGTGCCGCGGCAATTTGCTTGACGGTATTCGCGCCAGCGATCAGGCACAGCACTTGAAGCTCGCGGGGCGAGAGCGCCTCGTGCGGCGCACGCGGTGTCTTGTCAGTCAAGGCGGTGGCCAGCGTTTGCGCCAGTGCCGGGGTGACGTGCTTCCGGCCAGCCAGGATATCCTTCACCGCGACCACGAGCTCATCGCCCGCCTGGCTCTTATTCAGGTAACCGGCGGCACCCAACCTGAACGCGCGAAGCGCGAACTCCTCCTCCGGGTACATACTGATGACCAGGACTCGCGTTTTCGGGCGAATCCGCAGCATGTCTTCCAGCACATCCAAACCGCCACGTCCGGGCATGTTGATATCGAGTAGGACAAGATCCCATTCCACCAACTCGAACTCCTGAAGCGCCCGCGACGAATCTGCAGCTTCGCCGAAAAACGCGCGAGGATAGGCGTCGGCAAGAATCGCCTTGAGGCCGCGCCGTACGAACGGATGGTCGTCGACGATCAGGAACCCGACCGGTTTGTTTGGCGTGTTTTTCATGTCTGCACCTGCGACTCCTCACGGTTTAACAAAATCGGAACCCTGACAGTCACCAGCGTGCCGTGCTTCTTTCTTTGCTGGAAAACGATGTGGCCACCCAGCACAGCGGCTCGCTCCTGCATGCCCAGCAACCCGAGCGAGCCCGGGCCATCGAGAACATCCGGGCCGATTCCCTTCCCGTTGTCATAGACACGCAACACGAGGTCCCCGCCGGTAGGCCATAGGCGGACCCCTGCGCGGGTCGCGCCGGAATGCCGCGCAACATTGGTTAGACATTCCTGGAATATCCGGAATATAGCCATGGCAGCCGCTGCCGGAATCTCGGGCAGCGTATCGGGCAGGCTCATTCGGCAATCGATTCCGGAACGGGCGTGGAACCGCCTGCTCTCAACGCGAATCGCCGCCACCACGCCGAGGTGGTCCAGCACGCCGGGCCGCAGCGATGCGGCCAGTTCCTGCACGGTCGCCGTCATGGCGTCCACCATCTCGATCGCGGACGTTGCACGCGCACGGATCGTACCGATGTCTGGTGTCACCTCAGGCACTTCCGTCGCCCGCTCGATCCACCTCAAATCCATCTTGATCGCCGTCAGGGTCTGTCCGAGATCGTCGTGTATGTCACGGGCAACGCGGGCGCGTTCCGCCTCCTGTGCCTGACCGATACGGCTCACTAGGGCGCGCAGCGCCGCGCGTGACCGCGTCAGCTCAGCCTCCAATCGCTTATGCTCGGTGATGGCCCCTAAACGCTCAGCCAAGGCCTCTATCAACTGCCGCTCTTCCTTCAGGAATGGACCCTCGTCCGCCTCCGTTCGATATTCCAGATAACCCACCTCCAGGGTTCCGGCGGGTTCATTATTCACACGTATTTCGGCGGATTGAAACCATGGCGTGTCGGCGGCGTTTTGCGTCTGAAACGTGAGATCATCAACGACCAATCGGGCGTAAGCGATCTCGGGGTATTGCCAGCTATTCGGCAGAACATAGGTAAACTCCTTGTACAATGCCTCCAGAGAAATGCCTTTCCGTTGGTTTAAATCACTCAACGCATAGAACGCCTGCAGCTCCTTGATACGCTCCCTGAGCTGGAACTCGACGTTCTCCTGTGCAGGTACATCAGTGCCGTTTGCGAACCTTATATCGGGGGTAACCATGCTTAAGCAATAGCACACTCCGGCACCGTTTTCCAGTGTCTAATATACATGCCTGACCACCTAGTGGTGCCGTGCGAAAACAGGAAGGTAAGCGCTTTTGCTGAAATCGGTGAACGAGAACGGATGACGGGGCAATGCAAAGGTAGGGCGAAGACCTCCGGGCGAGCCGCCTGTGGCAAAGGCCGTGGTGAGAACGACGGCTTATGCTCAGAGTGATTTTGACAGGATTACAGGATTATCAGGATGAAATGGACCGAAACATCAGCGTCTTAATCCTGTCGATCCTGTTAATCCTGTCTGAATCATATTCAGAACAACAGTCCTCGGCTGCCGACCGACCTTTGCCACGAATCGCGCCCCTCCGTGGCGCGGCTACAGGGCTCCGCATTCATTTCCTTAATCTGCCTTTCCCGAACATCACTTTTTTTCCTCCCGTAACAAAAAAACGGCCTGGCGGCAAACGCCGCCAGGCCGTGGATGTCACCGATTAATACCGCGCTTAGAACTGGCCCAGATCATCGTCGTCCAGCGGGATCACTTCTTCCGCACGGGCGCTTTTGGCCGCGATCTGGCGGGTCGGAGCCTTGGCCGCTGGCACCTTCCGTGCCGCCGGACGTGCGGACGGGGTTGCCGCCAGATGGTGTTTTGCAGCGGGACGGGCGGCAGGACGAGCCGCCGGGCGCTGGACGCCGCTACCTGCACCCCCAACGATCGACTGCAGTTCCTCGACCATGGCGTTCAGTTCCTGTGCCTGGCTGGAGAGTTCCTCGGAGGCGCTGGCGCTCTCCTCGGCATTGGCCGCGTTCTGCTGAACGACCTTGTCCATCTCGGCCACGCCGG
>JFJP01006448.1_pt1 | contig 10291 bp, 12 predicted proteins | sample 431651 | NCBI WGS metagenome assembly JFJP01 (sample SAMN02602958, study PRJNA72255) | Microbial mat metagenome, whole genome shotgun sequencing project. | biome: fresh water; feature: sink hole; material: water; isolation source: purple microbial (photo- and chemosynthetic) mats found in... | reverse complement strand
GTCCGAGGATGTTGCGGGTGGACACCAGCATTCTCAGGAAGGTGTTCATCGACAAGCATGCCGACGAGTTTGGCAACATCACGCCCAATGCCTTGGTGCGCGCCATCTACCAACCGGCCATGGTGCTGAAGTCGGACAATGGGGATTACGAGATCGTCACCAGCCTGATCACACCCAAGGGTCCGGTGATTGTGCCGGTGCAGGTGGACTCGCAAACCTTTGGTGGCGTGAAGTCGGCCGCGATCAAATCCATTTATGGGCGGAAAGTTTCTCTGGGGGGTGACTCGATCCTGCAGCGGATCAAGGGTGGGGCTCTGGTGTATGCCGACCCTGCTTTGGCGCAGGTGGCAATCACCGGAAAGATGGCTGTCACGCCGATTGGGGTCAACGCATGGGAGGCACAATTCTCCGACGCTCGCCCAATCGAGGTGCAGGGCAGCAGTGTACCAAGCAAGTCTGAATCCGTCAAGCCATTGAACATCTATTTTTCTGGGTGGGATCAGGCGCGTGGGCACATCCTCGATGGCATTGCCAGCAAAAAGGTCAAGAGCGATGTGGACCTGATGAAGTGGATTGGCAACAACTACAAACCCGAAAACGGCAAGGATGGCTGGGCGGATGCGCCTGCGTTCAGCCGGGCTACTGTGGGTAACAACTTCACCCTGCCGTCCGAAACCAAAACCGCGCAGGCGCGGCGTGCCATGCAGGACTTCTTCCTGCCGGTGCTCAATGCCCAGAAGGCACTGGTCAATCAAGGCGGCACCATTGGCGAGGCACAGGATGTGTACCGGGCTGAAGAGCGTATGCACGGCCGTACCGAGGAAGCCATCAAGGACTTTGAAACCAAGGTGTTTGTGCCGATGGTTGAGAAGGCCACCAAGGCTGGCATCAACATGGACGAGCTGTCGCTGTACGCCTATGCCATGCACGCACCCGAGCGCAACGCGCACATTGCCAGCATTGACCGCAAGCTGCCAGACGGCGGTTCCGGCATGACCGACCAAGAGGCGGCTGACATCATCACCGCGTTCACCAACGAGGGCAAGCTGCAGGACTTGCAGGACTTGCACAACGACCTGATGGCGATCACCGCCACGACCCGGCGCACGATGCTGGAGGAAGACCTGATCACACAGGACCACTACGATGCGATGGAGGCGCAGTATGAGCACTATGTGCCCTTGCGTGGTTGGGAGCAGGTGAACAACGACGATGAACCCACGCCGGTGCGCCGAGGTGGCCGGGGCTTCAACATCCGCGGCAAGGAAACCATGAAGGCGCTGGGTCGCACCTCGCGTGCCGGTGACCTGATCGAGAACATCGTGGCGGATTACGAGAAGACCATTGTGCGTGGCGAGCGCAACACCGTGGGCAAGGTGTTCCTTGATCTGGTGCTGACCAACCCGGACGACAAGCTCTGGCAGATCGACGCCACCGAAACCCGCAAGTCATTCAACCGGGCCACCGGCCGGGTAGCGCGCAACACCAAGATCGACACCGGGCCTGACACGCTGGCTGTCAAGGTCAAAGGCCGCGAGGTCTACATCAAGGTGCATGACCCACTGCTGCTGCGCTCAATGCGACTGGCTTACAAGGATGACACCGGCGCGGTGGCGGCGTTCCTGAACAAGACTGTGGGCCTGTACGCCACGCTGATGCGCAACACCCTGACCCGCTTCAACCCGGCGTTTGCTGCCGTGAATGCGGTGCGTGACTTTGGGATGGGCACCGTGTCGGTGGTGGACAAGCTGGGTTTCAAAGGGCAGGCGCTCTACAGCAAGCACTATCTCGGCGCCATTCGGGCAAGCTGGCGCAACGAGCGCAACACGCAAAAGCAGGATGACTGGGGCAAGTGGTTTGCCGAGTTCCGCGCAGCCGGTGGCACCACGGGTGGCTACTACGCACGCGGTGTCGAGGACATCCGGGGTGACATCCGCGACATCATGCTGATCCATGGCGCTGCGCCCAAGAACACCATCGAAAAGCTCAAGGCCAATGGCGGGTATGGCACCATGAAGAAGATTGGCCATGCACTTGAGGTGCTGGGGTCCACCTCAGAAAACGCTGCCCGTGTGGCTGCGTACCGGGCTGCACGCGAGATGGGCAAGAGCCCGGCCGAGTCGGCGTCCATTGCCAAAAACCTGACCACCAACTTCAACCGCAAGGGCGAGTGGGGGCAGGTGATGAACACACTGTTTGTTTTTTACAACGCCGCCGTGCAGGGCATCACGCGCACATTGGAAGCATTGTCCAGCCGCAAGGTGCAGGGCTTGATGGTTGGCGCTGGCGCAGCCGGGTTCATGATGGCGATGTTCAATGCCGCAGTCGGTGGCGACGATGACGATGGCCAAGCCTACTGGGACAAGATTGCTGACTTTGAAAAGGAGCGCAACTTCATCATCATGCTGTCGCCCGGCATGGACATCGAAGGCGTTGAAACGGTTGGCAAGCATGGCCGCTACATCAAGGTGCCCATGCCCTACGGCTTCAACATTTTCCCACTGCTGGGCCAAACCTTGGCCGATGTGCAGCGCCACAGCAAGGATGAAACCCGCGGCTTGTCGCCGGGTAAAGCCGCCATGAACATGGCCAACGCGGTGATGGGGTCGTTCAACCCGTTCGGTGGGGCGATTGATTTTGGCGACTGGACCTCGGTGGCCATGGGCATCCTGCCATCCACGGTGGACATTGTGGTGCAGCAAGGCGCTGGGGTGAATGCCTTCAGCCGACGCACTGCCCCCTACAAAAGCGAGTTTGACACCCGCCTTGACAGCGAGAACGTCAACCCACGGCAGGCCGGTGGCTTGGCACACAAGACGGCGCGCGCGCTCAACACCCTGACGGGCGGCAACGCGGTGGAGTCGGGCGCCGTGGATGTTGCGCCGGGCACCATCGAGAACCTGTGGCGCAATGCCACGGGCGGCACCGGCGTGTTCCTGACCGACATGTTCGTCAACCTGCCGATGAAAGCGTTCACGCCAGAGGCCGACATCACCGTCAAGGACGTGGCGATCCTGCGCAACTTTTACGGGGCCGTGGATGCGGACAACAATGCGTCCCTGTTCTACGAGCGGCGCAAGGAAGTCAATGACGCGGCTGCAGTGCAACACCGCTACAACGCCAATGACATGGAGCGCAAGCCTGATGCCAGATTTGATGCGCTGGTGTCGCTGTCCAAAGAGTCGGCCAAGTTCACCAAGGCGCTGTCAGGCATTCGTAAGCGTGAGATCGAGTTGGCTCTGGACGAATCACTGACACGCGGCGAGCGCGAGTTGCAGGCCAAGGAGATCAAGTTGGAGCGCGATGAATTGATCAAGGCGTTCAACTCAGATTTCTTGGATGTCATGCGCAACAAGTAGAATGAGGGCTATTGCGGTGGTGGTGGTTGGCGGTCAAGTTGGCAGGCTTTGTAAGCTGTTGATTTCAAACATTCCACTGCGCCTTTACACGGCGTAGGTCGGCGGTTCGAGCCCGTCATCACCCACCACACAAACCCCAATGAAATCAACCACTTAGAGAAATCTAGGTGGTTTTTTTATGCCCATTTGCCACCCTTAAAGGGAGCCAAAAGGAGCCTATGCCAACCGAAAAAGAGTATCATGCCAACCGGGTCTATCAACAAAAAGGCGTAGGGTGGCACGATGTCAAAGAGAAAACGGGGCAATGTCTGGGAGTACACCGTCAAGAAAGCGGGGGTGCTGGAGAAGCCGGTTTACCTGACTTTCGCCAGCGAAGAGAAGGGTGACGAGTTCGTCAGGAACTTGAATGCGCTGCTGGACAAGGGCATTGTGCCCACCGAGTTCCAGATCGTCAGCCGCATCACCACCATCGAGAGTCTGGCTGGAATGTACCTGAGTGACGCGCACCCCAAGGATAAGGATGTGGGTGTGCTCGGCACGGTATGCAACGCTGTTGGGGAAACACCACTGATCAACCTCAACGCCAAGTGGGTGGACGAGTGGGTCAACGACATGAAGCGCAACCATGTGCTGTCGCCGTCCACGATCCGTGGCAAGGTCGGCGCGCTGGCGCGTTGTGCAGACTGGGGTATGCGCAAGGGCTTACTGGTGATGCCGGACCATCCGTTTCGCACGTTGCCCAAGGGCTACGCCGGGTACACCAAGCTCGATGTGGCGCTGGCCGGTGAAAAGCGCGAGGACGTGGAGCGTGACAGGCGACTGGAGAAGGGTGAGCTGGAAAAGATTCTGGGGGTGATTGAGGCCGGGGTCTTGCCGAGGAAGCAGCGGCCGTATGCGCTGCCTGACAAGGTGGCTCTGAAGACGTTGCTGCTGCTGGCGCTGGAGTCGGCCATGCGGCTGCGGGAAATGTACACGCTGACCGTGGATCAGGTGGACTTCTCAAAGAACACGGTGTTCCTTGACAAGACGAAAAATGGTGACAAGCGGCAGGTGCCACTGACCTCAGTCGCCAAGGCGGCAATGCTGGCCTTTTTGGATGAGCGCAAGACTGGCCCGGTGTTCCCGTGGTGGGATGGCTCGCTGGACAAGAAGTACCTGCGTGACAGGTCAGACTTTCTGTCCAAGCTGTACATCAGCATTTTTCAAGCAGCCGGGTGTGTGGACCTGAAGTTCCACGACCTGCGCCATGAGGCAACATCCCGGCTGTATGAGCGCACCCAACTGACTGACCTGCAGATCAGCAAGATCACCGGCCATAAGAGCTTGCAGGTGCTGCGCCGTTACGCGAACCTGCGCGGGAGCGACCTATCGAAGCACCTCTGGTGAGCCCCATGCGCTCTGCCGTCTGGCGAATGATCAGGTTCTCCACGTAGGCCATCACATCCTTTGTCAGCAGGACGTAAGCCCGGCCGACTTTCCCGGCAGGCAGAGCCCCGCTGTTGATCAGTGCCAGCACGGTCTTGGGGTGGATGTGCATCAGCTCGCTGGCGGACTGGATGTCAAGGGTGCTCATGGCTGCTCCTGTTCACATGGGTTCGTTGGCATGCTGTCCAGCATGGCCCTCATCTTCTCGGCAAGATCGAGGTTCGCGGCAAGCTGCTTCTCCAGCGCCTCTGCGATCCGGCGCAACAGATCAAGGGCGAGTTGGCCTTCACTCATGGCCACACCCGCCCTTCAGCCGTCAGGCTTGGCAGCTTGTACGCATCCATGCTGCCCGGCCGGAAGTCGTTGTGGTCATAGTGCGGTGGCACATACACAGCAAATTCCATGGGGTTCATCTGGGCTGATTGCACGGCCTTGCTGAAGGCGTGGACCTGCTTGGACGCCCGGTAGGTGGGGGCATTGACGATGGCGGCACGGCCGTGGTCGGTGAGGGTGAAGGTGCCATCGTTGTCGAACACGTAGCCACCATGGACACCTGACGTGATGCCGCGCCGCGCATGGGAGATGGATACATCCATGGCGATGGCCAGACCGGCCGCGCTGGTGGGCATGTTGGCCAGTGCAACCAGCACCCGGCGAAAACTCTCGGTGATTTCATTCATATTTTTTCAGTGCGTGGTAGAGGGTTTGCAGTTTTTCAGTTGGGGCTTTCTTGGTCTCAAGCGCCTTGAGTGCAGCGATGCACTGCTTCTTGTATTCACGCACAACCTGCACAGAGGCCGTGGCAATGGGTGCTGGGGCTCGTTTTGTTAGCGCCTCAAGAAGATTGCGCCATTGCTGCTGGTCATCTGTTGCCATGGGTGTTCCTTGGTTTATTGGGTAACTGAATTGGTTGACTGAGACACCAAAGCATGGGCCTGCTTGTGATGTGGAGGGCAAAGCCAAACAACATCAAGCGGCCTACTGTAGTCAGGATGGTGCGCGTGGGCCTTGTCACCACATACCCAGCATGGCTGGCGAAGCAATTTCCCAGCACGCAATGCGCTACCAACTGCATGGTTCGCCGCCCTTCTATCTGGGTGCTTTGCTGCCCAGCGCAGAGCCGCAGCCTCATGCACTGCCTCATACGCTTCAGTTTTTGCATAAGCGGCTCTTGCTGCAACACGCTCTGGGTTGTTTGCTCTCGCGCGATCAAACGCCCGGTAGTAATCTACTTTTGACTCGCGGTTGAGCCTTACCTTTTCGCGCCAGTGGTTTTTGCAGTACGTCCTGATTGAATCGTAAAACTCAGCCTGATCATGCGTCAGGCCGCATATTTTGCATACAGCCATGCCAGTCTCCTAGAACGGAATTTCTTCTGAATCAAAGTCCTCAAACCCACTCGGTGCCCGTGGTGCTGGCGAGGATGGGGCTGGCGCTTGTCTGGCTGGCGCTGGCTGCGCTGAACGAGATGCGCTGCTACCTTGGTAACCATTTTGGTTGTCGTCGCTCTGCGGCTTGCTGCCAAGCATGGTCATCTCACGACCCTTGATCTCAGTGGCGTACTTCTCAACGCCATCCTTGTCGGTGTATTTGCGGGTGCTGATCGAGCCCTCGATGTACAGCAGACTGCCCTTGCGGACATACTCGCCAACGACCTCGGCCAAGCGGCCAAAGAAGCTGATGCGATGCCACTCAGTTTTCTCCTGCTTCTCGCCTGACTTGTCTTTCCATTGCTCACTGGTGGCAAGCGACAGGTTGGCTATCGCCTCTCCGCTTGGAAGGTAGCGTGACTCTGGGTCTTTGCCGACGCGACCCACCAGAATAACTTTGTTGACTGAACTCATTTTGATTCCTTATAAAAAATACCATCAGCACCCAGCGTGCCTTTGCGATCCTTGATTTCGTTGTAGGCAGATGCGAAGCAGTCCACCACATCCAAGTCCAGAATTTCTGCACACATCACCAGCGTCACCAAGATGTCGCCAATGGCATCCTTGGCTTCTGGGATGGAGTGCTTGTTGATTGCGGCCAGCAGTTCATTGGCCTCTTCAGCGGTCTTGATGGCTTGGCCCATGGCCGTGCCGTTGATGGTGATCTGGCGATCCAGACCCCATTGGAGAACGTGGCGTTCGATGTCGGCGTAGGATTTCATGCGGCCTCTTTGTATGTACGAATAAATTCAACTTCCTGCTCAACCTCTTCCAGAAACTTGCGGACTTCAGCTTCCAGCAGTTTGATGGCGGCTTCATCGCGGTAGACCCGGCGAATGGCGATCTTGGCGTTGTCAGGGAAGGCGGGTGAGTAGCTGACAAAATCATTCCACTCACGCTCCATGACCCAGAGTTGGCCCATGATTTGCCACTTGTAGGCAGGCGGCGCATCAGCACGGCGCAGGTACTCAAGGTGCGTCTTGGGCTGGGGGCACTTGTACTCTGTCAACCCATTGTGGTTAACCAATCCATCAGGACTGACGCCGCAGTTGATGGTGTCGTGCAGACAGAAGCCAATCTCGTCAACCATTTCTCCAGTGCGTGACTCGTACATGGCACGGGCAAAGGGCTCCATCTCAGTGCCGTGAACCATGGCTGGCGTGGCAGGGAATTCCTCCCGCACGCCAGTCACGATCTCCAGTGCAATGGCAGTCAGGTAACTCTGGCGGGTGACAGATGGCGCACCGCCTTTGCCGCTGGCCATGATGTCAGCAAACTTGCTGCCGGATGGCACGCCGACACGGGCTGACAGCCATTCAGGCGTGCCTTGTGGGAAGTCGATGAGCCTCATTGCACCACCTCCACATCGGTCACCGCTTCCAGTGTGCCCTTGCGTTCCTTGACGGCCATCTTGAGGGCGGCATGACCACCCTTGTCCTGTGCAGCCACGGCCAGCGCCCCCTGCGTTTTCCACACCTCTTGCAACGCCTCAAGGGTGATGGCTTCCTCGACGGCGTTCAGTGCGGCTGTCACATCAAAGAGCACGGCCGTCACTTCGCCCGTTTCTGGGTCCACCTTTTTTGGCGCACTGGCTTCAACAATCCGCTCTGCCTCGTCGGGCTCGTAGATGCCAGAGAAGCCAAAGGCCAGACGGGCGCATTGGATCATGGCCTTGTGGCGCAGCATGCGGTAAGGGTGTGACAGCCATGGGCCAGCGTTGCGTTTGCACTCGGCCATCCACTCGGTCACCTTGACTGGGTGACTGCGGTCTTTGCGGTAGATGGTGCAAGTGCAGGACTCTGGGTCTTGCGTGAAGTCCATGCCGTCGAACTGCGGGTTGCTGTTGATGATGCGGCTCCAGCCGTCAAGCCCAACCACAGGGACGATGCCGCCCTTGTCGGGGAAGGCGTAAATCTCTTTGGTGAATGGGTTCAAACCGTATTGGTTGGCCACCACCAGCAGCGCTGTCATCTGCGCATCGGTGACTTGGGTGCCTGACTTGAAGCAGGTTTGCTTGAGGGTGCTGGTCAGGTCTGACCCGTCCCCCATGCCGAATTGTTTGGCCAGCGTGCTGGTCAGTGTGGTCAATGCAGTGCTCATAACTTCTCTCCTGTTTTGGTTTACTGGTGAACCGTAATGGTACACCAAGGGGCGAAAAAAAGCAACGACTTTCCGTTGCTTTTTGTGGATTATTTCGCTGTGGCTGAAGATTTCAGCGTCATAGTTTCGGTTGTCACTGAGCACCTTCATGCCGTCCAGTGTGGGCTGCATGCGGTTGATGTACAGCATGCGGCCCCGCTCAAACACATAGATGCCAGCGTCGGTGACGCTGGAGATGGAGGTGTCCACCAGCACCAGATCGTCACGGGTGAAGGTGGGCGCCATCTTGTCGGTTCGCACCGTGGCGACGTTCAGCCGGTCGTGGTCGGCGGCGTTGATGTTCTTCCGCATCCATGGCCTGAAAAACTGTATCTCGCAGACGGCATCGTGCTTGTAGGTGGCGATGTCGTAGTTCTCATTAGAGCCAGCCACTTGCAGCATACGCACCCTCACGATGTTGGCATTGATCTGCTCTTTGTCGGAGTCCGGTGGCGCATCGAGAAATCCGGGTGGCAGACTGAACTCGCGTTCGATCTTGCGCGCCATCACATCCCCGATGCCTTTGCGGTCCGGCCCTTTCCCGGCAATCTGCGACACGTACTGCTTCTCTAGCCCCAGACGGATGGCAAAGCTGGAGCCACCACCGCTCTTTTCGACCAACTCCCGTACCTTGAATAACCTGTTTTCTTTGACTGTAGGCATGTGCGTATCTCCTGAGTTGCGCCATGTTACACAGCGCTTGTGTGTTAGTGTGATTTACTTGGTAACCTATAAGGTTTACAATGGAAAACATGAAAAACTTTCACGATTATTATTTTGGGCTGACAAACGCCCAGCGCGATACCTTTGTTGGCAAGTCCAACACCACAATAGGTTATGCGGAACGGGTGGCTGGCGGCTTTGCGAAACCGTCTTTTGAAAAATTGCAGCGTTTCATCAAGGCATCTGGGCATAAGGTGAACTTTGACTCGTTCGTTCGCACCTACGAAAAGCGCAATGGCCCTCTTGCTTAAAGAACACGACATCCAGAGGGCGTACTTTGACTGGGCTCGCAGGCACCCGGTGGCCCGGCGTGCTTATGCGGTGCCCAATGCGGCCAAACGATCACCCCGACTGGCAGCGATGATGGTGGCTGAAGGGTTGAGAAAAGGCGTTCTCGATATTCATCTCCCGGTTGCCCGTGGTACATGCCACGGGTTATTCATTGAATTCAAAGCTGGCAGCAACAAGCTCACCCCAGAACAAGATGCAGAGTGCCAAGCGCTTGTGGCGGATGGCTTCTTCGTTGTTGTTGCATGGGATACTGTGTTAGCGATTGAGGCTACGGTGGATTATCTTTCCGGTGTACTTGCGCCAGAGTTGCGAATTATCAAGAGTCAACCGCATAAGCATATATAAAAGTTCACGCCGCCATAGCCCACTCCCGCATTTCCACCCGCTGCGTCTTGCCTTCACGGGTCAGCTTGTTCAACCCATTGATGGCGTTCTCCAGCATGCCCACGGTGGTGGCCGGGTCACCCATCTGGGCGTCATGGATGTCGAGTGCCAGCCTGACAGCCTGAAGCTCCAGCCCGGTGAACAGGAACTTGGTTCTCGCCCCAGCCGCCAGAATGGCTTTCTCAGCTTCCTTCAACTCCGGCAACCAGTCACGCCCCTGACCCATGTGGGCTAGCGCCATGGCCATGTTGACGGCATTGATCAGCAGGGTGGCATCGTGGCGTGACGCCTTGCCGGTGCGGACCGCCTCCAGCGCCCCATGGGACTTGATGCCAAAGGTGGATAGTGACTCACTGGCTTCCGACACGGGGCGCAGGCCAGCGATGACCCAGCCCACGGGGTCCGTCAGCACAGGCTTGGGGCGGTACTTGCTTTTCTTTTTCATCGCGCATCCTCCCTGCGCATACCTGATGCGCATGATTTACCATCAGCCTCCAACATGTCAGCCACTTGGGGTGCTGCTGAATACGTGTATGTATG
>JFJP01041031.1_pt1 | contig 10292 bp, 7 predicted proteins | sample 431651 | NCBI WGS metagenome assembly JFJP01 (sample SAMN02602958, study PRJNA72255) | Microbial mat metagenome, whole genome shotgun sequencing project. | biome: fresh water; feature: sink hole; material: water; isolation source: purple microbial (photo- and chemosynthetic) mats found in... | reverse complement strand
TGCAGGGGTAATTATTAATGTGCACGAGGAAATAATCAATGTGCACGAGGAAATAATCAATGTGCACAGGAAATTATCAATGTACACGGGAAAAATTTCAAATGACATCAGATGAAAATCAAAAAGCATGGTCAAATGAAATTTGTCAGTCCCCGCTCTCCCTAAAAGGATTTACACTTTCGATGTTTTGACTCTGAAACAGCTCACCCCCCTCTAACCCCACTTTCCCTGGCCGTGGATATTTTCCTCCCGCCGGGGAAAGAAAAGGGGGTGAGCCTTCAGCAAGTCCAGGGCTTAATTAAGTCAACGGTTCTCCTCTTGCTCAAAACTCAAACTCTTGCTGATAACGGCAACAGTTTGAGACCAGAGCAAGAGGACGGCAAAATTAAGTCAACGATTTTTCCTGTTGCTCAAAACTCAAACTCTTGCTGATTTCTCACGCCTCACCCTCTTATTAACCCATTCACCCATTCACTTACTAACACCCCCAAACCCCATGAAACCCACAAACAAAATCCTCCACCTCAAATGGCATCCCAAACGTCGCTGGGCAGTACGCGACCTTACCCGAATCAATAAGATCATCATTCACCAGGAACTTGGTGAAGCCGATATTGAGTCGGTTAACCAATATCATATACACACTAACCAGCCAAGCTATCGAATTTAAATTCTGAGATTAGTTTTTGAATGAAGACTCTGCTTTTCATTCTTTTCAAATAGTTTTCCTGTTTTAATGCTTCTGTTTTGGTGGCATGCAAATTAGACCATACGATTTTCCATGGTCTCCCGGGTTTTGTGGATTGAGTCGCGCCATCATTGTGCCTTTTTAGTCTTTGATTGATGTCACTGGATGAGCCGATGTAATAGCGGTCTTTGGATTCGCTGTATAATATGTATGTAAAGTAAGGCATATAGTAAATATAAAAAAGCCCCGCATTTCTGTGGGGCTTTGTAGCGAGAGGCGTCCCGATAGCTATCGGGATGAACCGCCGACCTTCCCGCCTTGCGGGACGCTCTAACCAGGAGAGCTGCCAAAATCAATCCTGATAAAAAGAAAAAAGGCCTTCATTTCTGAAAGCCTTTTTCCGTTCGTAGCGAGAGGCGGGCTTGAACCGCCGACCTCGCGATTATGAATCGCGCGCTCTAACCAGCTGAGCTACCTCGCCATTCGAAGCTTTAGCGAAGAATGACCTCGCCATCCGAAGCCTTGGCGAAGGATGGCCTCGCCAATATTCCTAAAACTCTTTCGAGTTTAGGGCTGCAAATATAAAAACTTTTATTCTTTTAAAGCTTATCGGAATGTATTTTTATTGCCAATATATTTCTTTTGTAAATCATGATCGTTTCTTCAGGGTACGTTCACATTGTCAGGCTTGTCTGTTTGCGGTAAAATATTATCCGAAACAATTATGTCAATTCTCAGATAATTCCGGGATAATAATTTAAATTGCATCATTCGATGGATGAATTTTCCAAAGAAATCTCACTTTTCTCTTATTTTTACCACTGCTAAAATTAAATCTCATGAACATTTATAGTCTTGTTTTCGCTTTACTAATGCTGTTGGCCTTTAATACCAATGCACAAGATCCGCCTTCCCCGGCACCCGAAGGCTACGATACCTTTCGCTCAGATATTCCTCACGGAACTGTCGATTCAATTACCTATAAATCCAAAACCACCGGAACCACCAGAAAAGCCATCATTTATACTCCTCCCGGATATTCAAAAAAGAGACAGTACCCCGTCCTTTATTTGTTACACGGTATCGGTGGCGACGAAAAGGAATGGCTCAACGGAGGGCAGCCTCAGATCATCATGGATAATCTTTATGCACATAAAAACATTTCGCCCATGATTGTGGTGATGCCAAACGGTCGTGCCATGAAAGATGACCGTGCCACAGGAAACGTCTTTGCACCCGATAAGGTTGAGGCTTTTGCAACATTCGAAAAAGATCTGTTATTGGATCTGATCCCGTTCATTGAAAAAAAATATCCGGTACTTAAAGACCGCGAGCAACGTGCCATTGCAGGTTTATCGATGGGAGGAGGACAGGCACTGAATTTCGGTCTTGGGAACCTCAATACATTTGCCTGGGTCGGAGGGTTTTCCTCAGCTCCCAATACCCGGATTCCTGAAGAATTGGTTCCTGATCCTGATCTTGCAAAAAAATCTCTGAAGCTGCTCTGGATCTCATGCGGCGATAAAGACGGACTTCTTTCCTTCAGCACCCGCACCCACGATTATCTTATAGAACAAGATGTTCCGCATGTATACTTTGTCGATAATGGTTATCATGACTTTAATGTATGGAAGAATAGTCTTTATATGTTCTCTCAACTGATTTTTATTTCAAATTTGACAGATTAGCATTAAGTTTTTGAAGTATTCATATAAATTAGCTACAGTAATTTAAAAACAACAAAAATGAAAAGATTTAGCTCTGTAATTTTAATGATGTTTTTTACAGCGATATCATTCGGTCAGGTTTCGAGTGAAACCGACAAAACACTTATTAAAAATTTGGTAACTGAATCTTTTGACGAAATATGGTCTGAATTGAATTCTGAAAACATTGATAAATACTACACAAAAGACTTCCTGCTTTTGGAAAACGGAGAGGTTTGGAATAATGATTCTATTGCATATTATTTGAATAATGCCATACTTCGGAAACCGAATCCAAAACGAATGAATACAATTGAAATTATTGAAATCAAAGTCGTAAACAGCATGGCATGGGTTGCATACCAAAACTATGCGACATTCACAATTGATAATAAAATCATTAGAAAAGCTCATTGGCTGGAAAGCGCAACGGCAATTTTAACAGAGAATGGATGGAAACTTGAAATGCTTCACTCAACTCGAATTAGAAATGAATAATACCTGCGTGAATTAGCATGTCATTAGCAGCGAACCGAGGAATCTCATCTGATTTTCCTCACAACAATGTAATATAATAAGCCCTATGAAAAAAGTGTTTGCAGGAATAGTACTGTTTCTTGCTGTATCGATCAGCTCAATACTCCCGGCCCAGACGGACCAGGCAACAAACCCCATTATCTTCGCCGATGTTCCCGACATGTCAATAATCCGGGTTGGTGACACCTATTACATGAGCAGTACCACCATGCACATGAGCCCGGGAGTACCCATCATGAAATCGATGGATCTGGTAAACTGGGAATTGGTAAGTTATGCCGGTACAGTTCCCGAAACCCTTGATGCACTTAGCCTGAAAAACGGAAAAAGCGACTATGGTAAAGGAACCTGGGCCAGTTGTATCCGATACCATAACCAAACCTTTTATGTGAGTACCTTTTCCCATACAACCGGCAAAACCTATATTTTCACCACTAAGGATATTGAAAAGGGTCCATGGGAGACTAATTCCTTTCAGCCTGCTTACCATGATCATAGCATTCTCTTCGACGACGACGGGCACATTTACATGATCTATGGAGCCGGGAAACTGAACCTGGTTGAACTTAAGAAAGACCTGTCGGGTATAATTGAGGGAACCGATCGCGTGCTAATTGCAGATGCAACCGCCCCTGCCGGACCCAACAGAGGTCTTCCTGCCGAAGGATCGCAATTGTTTAAAGTGAATGGCAAATATTTGCTGTTTAATATCTGCTGGCCCAGGGGAGGGATGCGCACGGTTCTTGTTCACCGTGCCGACAACATAACCGGACCCTATGAAGGCAGGATAGCTTTACAGGACATGGGAGTTGCCCAGGGCGGTATCATTGACACTCCTGAGGGAATCTGGTATTCTTATTTGTTCAGGGATTATGGAGCTGTGGGACGTATACCTTATCTGGTTCCGGTAAGCTGGGAGGAGGGCTGGCCCGTTTTGGGAACAAACGGCAAGGTTCCGGAAACAATAGGATTGCCGGCATCTGAAGGACTTATTCCCGGCATTGCGGCATCCGACGAGTTCAATCGAAGCAAAGGAGAACCTTTGTTACCCCTGGTTTGGCAATGGAACCATAATCCCGATAACAGCCTGTGGTCGCTGACTCAGAGAAAAGGCTTTCTCAGATTAACAACAGGTCGCGTGGATACCTCATTTCTGCAGTCTGCAAATACCCTTACCCAGCGTACTTTCGGACCTCAATGCATGGGCTCAGCCTGCATGGATGTATCGAAAATGAAAGAAGGCGATTTCGCCGGACTGGCACTTTTACAGAAAAAATATGCACAGGTGGGAGTGGTATGTGACAAGGGAGGTAAATCAATTGTAATGATGAATGCCCAATCCGGAGCACCAGTAGAAAAAGAACGTATTCCTCTTACAGAAAATACAGTTTATCTGAAAGCCGAATGTGATTTCAGGGATCGCGCCGATAAGGCCCGTTTCTTTTACAGTCCGGATGGAGAAACCTGGAAACCTATCGGAAACGAACTATCTATGGAATATACCCTTCCGCACTTTATGGGCTATCGCTTTGGATTATTCAACTATGCTACACGTTTACCTGGCGGTTATGTGGATTTTGACTGGTTCAGGCTTAAATAAATCCGTTCAAAATAAAAAACATCCAAGCTTATTTAAGAGTTGAAATTTTAATTTTCTGTCTGCTCACAGAAATAGTAGTAAGAAGATTAAGGGAAAATAATAAAAACATTATCTTTAGCTGACTATTAACTTAAGCTTTTTAAAATTCCAAGTAACAAATATTTTCCCTATTGAAGGTGTTTTTGGTTATAAAACGATTGTGGAATTCATAGCAGAGCCAAACCTCCAATTAACAATGTAAATTATTTGTTAGGCATTTAAGCCTGGAGGAAAATCAAATTGACAATCAATGAGTTTTGAGTACAGTGAATTCCTTTTATAACTAAAAAATTACCAATGAAGCTTTTTACCCCGAAATCATTTTGCTTCCAAAGCAAACTCAGATTTATTCTTCTCATTGCACTATCCGTGACATTTAATTTTTGTAAGGAAGAGCCCAATCTGTGGGATGTTAAATCAAACGATCTGATTGCAAGCGAATATATCGCTTCGAATCCCGATTACTCAGAGTTTGCTAAACTGATTGAGCTAACAGGATTGGAATCCATATTGAGATTGCGCGGGCCTTACACCATTTTTATTCCTGACAATGAATCAATGTTCAGCTATTATGAGTTAAAGAATAAAAAATCATTGGAAGAATTCGATGGGAAAGAACTGGCTAAGCTGGTAAGGAACCACATTATTGCCAATGCAATTTCAACTGGAGATATTGGTCTGGGCGCCATACGCGATACAAATGCACTTGGCGATTTTCTGATTACAGAATTTCAGGGATCAGATATTATCGTGAATAAGTATTCCAAAATTCTTAAAAGGGATATCCATCTGGCGAATGGATTTGCTCATATCATCAGCAGTGTTATTGATCCGGTTACAAAAGACATATTTACGGTTATTACAGAAGATCCATCCTATAAAATATTTACAGAGGGACTTAAACTTACGGGAATAAAGGATACCCTCCAGAAGATTTCCTTCCCATTTGGAAAGAGTTCGATTCGTACCCGTTTTACTATATTGGCTGTACCGGATACGCTATTCCACAAGAACGGGATTAACAATATAAGTGATCTGATCTTATGGTGCGGGGCGAACCCCGACAGCTTAACCCATATAAACAATCCCTTTTACCGTTATATTGAATATCATTGCCTTAACGGAACTCACTATCTTTCTGATCTGAATTCGGGCTTGTATCCGATTTTATCTTATGACAATAATATTTCGATGACTATTGATAATTTTGATTATAAAATAAATCTTAATTCTAAGACACAGGAATATACCGGATTTATTGTTCCAGCTTCAAATACCCCGGCAAAAAACGGTGCCCTGCATGCAATTAATAATTTACTTCCGGTAACAGAACCGGCACCTTCCATTGTCATTTTTGAAACCACAGATTTTATCGACTTAAAACATGGGGATTTCTACATGAGTTATTACGGAAGGTTCTTTGATGGTCAGAATTCGTTTGCGAAAATCAAATGGGTAGGCGATTTCCTGATGTACTATTATAAAGAGTCATCAGGTACATCCCTCATTAATCAGGATTGTCTTACAACGATTGGATGGTGGGCTGTTTCAGTAACTTTTCCTAAAGTTATGAAAGGAAAGTATACAATTTCTGTCTTTCAGCCTGCATGGGACGATGTAACTAATTGTGAGGCTTACCTTGACGGAGTGCTTACACCCTTTACTTATTATGGCCGCACGGGCTTTCCTGCCAAAGGAAACTGGCAGAAAATTGCTGAAGCAGAATTTAAAACCACTGCAGAACATACCATAACCCTCAGGAATATCAGCTATGGCAGTTTATTCTGGGATGCAGTGAGATTTGAGCCGATAAAGTAGTTTTTGCCAGGATTTAGTTATATAAAAGTTTTATTGTTTTACCGGTCAACTAAGATGAAACAGTTTAAAATCCTTTTAACTGCGCTTTTTATTGTTTCCTGGATCATGGTTTTTTCATTCAGTGCGCCTGCCCAGTCCATGCCTGAAACCTATTCTGAAGCCAGTTATGGGAAACTTGAATATGGATTTTACATTCCTGAAAATTGCGATACCGGAAAATTGTATCCCCTGGTAATGTTTCTGCATGGATGGAGCGCCAATCAGACAGTTTGGCTCGATCTGTACAATGCTCAACTTCAGGCCAAACATCCATGTTTTGTTTTTACCCCGAAAACTCCCACCACCTGGTCCGACTGGAGCGGATGGAACGATATTTCACTGTCAGAATCCATGCTTGCTGCAGTACATGTGCTCGACAGTCTGAAAGGTGTTTACAATGTCGATACCTGTCGTTTGTATGTGTATGGAATTTCTATGGGAGGGGAGGGCGTTTTTGATTTGCTGCATAAGCTGCCGGGTAAATTTGCTTCAGCTATTTCCATTTGCGGGGGTGGGCAGGCATGGTGGGCGGAAACTATCGCTCATACACCTTTGTGGATGTTTCACGGGAGTGAAGACAAAATAAACACCCCTGACATGAGCGAAAGGGTGTATAAGCAACTTGTAGGATTAAAGGCCATGAACATAAGGTATACCAACTATAAGGGTTATGGCCATTCGATCTGGGACAAAGCACTTAGCGAACCGGATTTTTATGAATGGATGTTTTCATTCTCAAAAAAACCCGACTAACCTGAGGATCTGGGAAGCCAATACTTATGGGAGACTTTTGAATCAGCCTTTGCTAATAATATTTTGACATCTTCTCTTTTAGGATACTTGCTTTGATAGGCTTGGTAATATAGTCATCAAAAGTCTGGCTGTATTTCTCTTTTTCTGTTTCAAGGGCAAAAGCCGTCTGTGCAATTATTGGAAGTTCAGGACGGAAGCCTTTTATAATTTTGGCTGCTGTATGTCCATCCATTTTTGGCATTTTGATATCCATCAAAATTAGTTTAACATCCTTATTGCTGCGGCAAAGTGAAACCGCTTCCTCTCCTGTTTTTGCGTGAAGGATTTTTAAACCGGTTGCTTCCAGAATGATTGAAAGGTAGAGAAATGATTCGTCATCATCTTCTGCGATCAGAATTGTATAGTCCATCATTTCGATATTTGGTTCAACATTGTTTTTTATACTTTTAGTATCTTCATTTATTGCTTTTATCTTCACAGGCAGTGACAGATAGAAACAAGAGCCTTTATCAACTTCTGATTCAAGACGGATATTGCCGCCCAACATTTCAACATAAGCTTTGGAAATTGAAAGTCCTAAACCCGATCCTTCATAACCTCTGGATACGCTCGATTCAGCCTGCACAAACCGGTCGAATACCAGCTTCTGCTTATCAGCCGGGATTCCAATTCCGGTATCTTTCACATAGAATTCCAGCTCTTCATGTTTTGCGGAATATCCAAATTCTATACTTCCGGATTTGGTAAATTTAACAGCGTTTTTTAATAAATTGGTAAGAATGGCATAGACTTTTTCTTTATCGGTTGTAATAATTGCATTTTCATTTGGCAGTGGGCACTTAACAGTGAGTTCAAGACCTTTTTGCCTGGCCTCCGTCTTGAAGAAATTAAACAGGAATTCCAGCTGCTCGTTAATATTGGTATCGGAGAAGGATAATTCCATTAATCCGGACTCAATTTTAGAAATATTAATGAGGTCGTTTATGATATTCAACATTCGCTCCCCGCTTTTTTCTATAATACTGATAAATTCGAGTTGTTTTTCACCGGTAAGATTTGGGGTTTTTAAAAGTTCTGAAAATCCAAGAATACCATTCATGGGAGTTCGGATTTCATGACTCATGTTGGCAAGAAATGCTGTTTTAAGCCTGTCGCTTTCTTCAGCCCTAGATTTTGCCTCTTCCAATATCAAATTGCTTTCCCGCAAGGCATCGGTTGTAACAGTTAATTCCTCATTGGTTGCTGCCAGCTCTTCATTAAAGGCTTCTATTTCACTTTCATGTCGCAAACGTTCGGTTATATCAACAAAAACCACAGCGAATTTATCAGGGGCGGGAGAGAATGCCCACACATCGAAATATCTGCCAATTTCCCTGGCAAAATTCTGATACGAAACAGTCTCACCTGTTTTAGCAACTTTTCCGAACGTTTCGATCCAATGCTGCTCGGTTTCAGGCATTACCTCTTTAACGGTATGACCTATCAACTCTTCAGCTTTGGCTCCGGTAAGTTTTTCGAAAGCAGGGTTAACTTCAATATATCGGTAATCAACAGGATTTCCATTTTGATCATAAATCATCTCGTGCAAGGCAAAACCTGCAGTCATATTTTCAAACAATAGCCTGAACTTCTCTTCCGACTCACTTATTCTGGCTTCCGTCTGTTTTCTTTCAGTGATATCTTTAATTAAACCGTCGTAGGAAATAAGTTCACCGTTCTCATTATACCTTGGAACCAGGGTGTTTTTAACCCATCTTTCTGAACCATTTTTGTGAATTACCCTGTGTTCAATATCAAATGGATTCTCTTTTTCAAAAAGCTTCCGGGCCTGCTCCTGAACAATCCAGCGGTCTTCAGGAACAACCATCCTTAGCCATAAGTACGGATCTTTATCATATTCATCGCTTGAATATCCGGTTACAGCCTTACAACCTTCGCCATGGTGTGTTTCTTTAACCTTTCCATTAACGATTGTTACAGTATACATATAGTCGTTAATGGATTCGATAATCCGCCGGTACCGTTCTTCGCTTTCCTGAAGCGCTTTTTCTGACTTTTTGCGATTGGTAATGTTACGTGTGGTTCCTGCGATACCAATAATCTCATTATTCAGGTTGTGCATCGGACTTAAAACAACCTCGAAATACATCATAGTTCCATCCTTTATGGGGGATACTGTTTCTGATATTACGGTTAAATCGGTATCATAGACCTGTTTGTGCAAGCTCGCCCATTCTTTACATTGCTCCGGGGGAAATCCAAGTTCTTCATGGGTTTTTCCGATAATTTGTTCCAGGCTTAATCCCAATAATTTACACATGCTTGAATTGGCATGGGTGAAGCGTGACTCCCTGTTATAACTGTAAATAAGATCCTGGCTGGCCTCATCAATCAAATGATATTGTTCCTGGCTGATTCTTAAAGCGTTTTCCGCTAACTTTCTATTTGATATATCATGATAGTTGCCCAGTATCCCATTGATATCCGGATCATGCAACATATTACTACCCTTGAATTCTATCCACTTATACGTTCCGTCCTTGCATTTATACCTTGTTTCTGTTACTCCGGAAGAATTTGGTGTTTTTAAAAGATCCCTTAAGAATTTCTTTGCGGTCTCAAGCTCATCCGGATGAATATTGTTCCAGGTGCACTCACCCACAACTTCTTCAGGTTTCCAACCAAATAGTTTTTCAATGTTTGGGCTTTTGTACCTGTTTATTTCATCTTTGTCGATAATAACAATTACATCCCCAATATTGCTGACCATTTTGCTGTGCAATGCACTGCTAACTATCCTTGACCTCTCCGATGATTTCAGAATTTCAATTTCTTCCTTTAATCTGAAAAGTTCACTCTCAATTTCCTGATATGAGGGCTTGATCTTTTGCATTGACACAATTTTTTTGGAGTAAAACTTAAATCAAAGAATTTAATTGTCTGGAATTCATTTCTGACAGAACTGTTCCTAATGCATCATAAATTTGTAATTATTCAAAAATATGGTGAAATCAGGCCTGCATTATAAGGGTTAGCACCCGATTATCTGATGAAAATACCTGGTAATATTCACGTAAAAATACGCATATTATTAAATTGTGGATGGATTTAT
>JFJP01006151.1_pt1 | contig 10292 bp, 6 predicted proteins | sample 431651 | NCBI WGS metagenome assembly JFJP01 (sample SAMN02602958, study PRJNA72255) | Microbial mat metagenome, whole genome shotgun sequencing project. | biome: fresh water; feature: sink hole; material: water; isolation source: purple microbial (photo- and chemosynthetic) mats found in... | reverse complement strand
CGGTCTTCAGCCACCTTGCGCTGGGTGATGTCGACCATCTGGATGACGATGCCTCGTACCTCGCCGTCAGCCCGGTACGGTGTGTACTCAATGTTGGCGTAGAAGCTTGTGCCATCGGGAAAGGTGCGCTGCCCTTCAAAGCGTTGGGTTTGGCCTTCCAGCGCGGCGCGGAGATGCGCCTGGGCGCTGGCGAAATCTTCCGGGCGGGCCACCTGGCTCAAATGCAAGCCGACCAGTTGCTGTGGCGGCAGCCGGAGCCAGCGCGCGTAGCTGGCGTTGGCGAACTGGCAAATCAGATCCCGGTCGTAATACGCCATCTGCACCGGCACGCTGTCGGTGAGCGCCTGCAGGAAGGCGCGCTGGGCAGAGAGCGCCTGCTCGGCAGCCTGGCGCGCGCCAATGTCCACCGCGGTGCCGTTGGTCTGGGTAATGCGCCCTTGTGCGTCGTAGGCAGCGGTGCTGCTGACCAATACCCGGAACCGCTCACCGTTGCGTCGAACCATCTCAACTTCGGCTGGTTCCAGCTTCTCGCCGCGTTGCAGTTGTTCCAGCCGCGATCGCACCAGTTCCCGGCACTGGGGCGCGACCACATCTGCCGCACGCAGCCGTCCCACCACCTCGTCGTGGCGGTAACCCAGCCAGTCCAGCTCGGTCTGGTTGATGCGCAGGTAGGTCCCCTGTTCGTCGAATGAGTGGTAACCGCAGGGCGCCTGGTTGTAGAGTGCCTGAGCTTCGTCCAGGGCCTGCCGCACGCGCAGGTTGGCTTGTGCCAGTTCTTCCGTGCGAAGCTGAACCCGGGCTTCCAGGCTTTCATTCAGGGTCTGAATTTCCTCTTGCTGGCGGTGCAGCTCGGTGATGTCACGCGACACGGCCAGCAGCATCACGGGGTGGCCCGCGGCGTCCCGGATCGGGCTGATGGCGGTGTCCCACCACTTCGGTGTGCCCTTGAAAGTGGGCGCGAAAGCCGCAAAGCGTGTGGTCTCCCCGCGTGCGGCACCCTCGAGCGCCGCGCGCGCCAGCGCCTCCCCCTCGTTGGGCCACCAGGTGCTCCAGTCGGAGTGGCGCACATCTTCGAAGTTGTCCACCTCCACCAGCTGGCAGCCCTGCTCGGTCATCTGCGTGACGCGGCCCTGCAGGTCGAGCACCTTGGTGCAATCGGGGCTGTTGGCGATGATCTGTCGGTTGAGTTCCTCATTCAGCCTGGAATCGGCCTGCAGTACGCGCAACTCGGTGATGTCCTGCACGAAGCCTAACTGCCCTTGCAGGGTCCCGTCAGCGTCGAGCATCGGCGCGTTGCGCACCAGCACATGACGGGTCTGGCCGTCCCGGCGCAGCAGCCGAAGCTCAAAGCGGTGGCTTTTCGGCTGCACGGCATGTTCCAGCCACCAGTCCTGCGCAAGCTGCCGGTCCTCGGGGTGCACCACGGCAAGCCAGCCAAACTGGGAAAACTCGGACAGTTCCAGACCAAAAATGCACTGCAGGTTGTCGTCGACCCCGGTCAGTAAACCCGCTGCGTCGATACGAAAAACACCGATCGGGAACACGTTGCTCAACGCACCGATCAACTCCTGGTAAGTGACCTTGGCCTGGCCGGGCAGGACACTCTCGTCGTTCCAGGCAAACTGGATCGGGAGGCCGGAGTCCGACGGTGAGGGCGCCTGGTTTTCCCTGGCGCACAGCGCTTTGGCCAGGGATTGCCTGAGGTGGACATTCTCCGACTGCAGTTCCGCAATTTCTTCACGCAATCGCGCAAGCTCCCCCGCCCCTTGTGGCGGGGCTGAGGATTGGGCGCGCAGGCTGGCGCTAAGGGGTTGTGTAGCACTCATCTCTTGCCACTTTACACCACTCCAGCCAGCGCCCTGCGTGACAGATGCCCGTCAAAAACGGGGCAGATCAGGGTGGGCCAGACGGCCCCCACGCACCAACATCTTGCCGTATTCAGCACATCGTTGCAGTGTGGGAATCACCTTGCCGGGGTTCAGTAGCTCTTTGGTATCAAAAGCGCGCTTCACGCCAAACATCAAGGCGTTTTCGGCGGCGGAAAACTGCACGCACATGCTGTTAAGTTTTTCCACCCCAACCCCGTGTTCGCCAGTGACGGTGCCACCCATGGCGACGCTGGTTTCCAGAATGTCGGCACCAAACAGCTCGCAGCGGTGCAGCTGATCGGGGTCATTGGCGTCAAAAAGAATCAGCGGGTGCAGGTTGCCGTCGCCCGCGTGAAACACGTTGGCGCAGCGCAGCTGGTATTTCTTTTCCATCTCGCCGATGGCGATCAGCAGCTCGGCCAGACGCTTGCGCGGAATGGTGGAGTCCATGCACATGTAGTCCGGGCTGATGCGGCCCGACGCCGGGAAGGCGTTCTTGCGACCGCTCCAGAAACGCAGGCGCTCCGCCTCGTCTTTGCTGACCGCAATGGCCGTGGCGCCGCACGCCCGCAGCACCGCGCTCATGCGGCCAATTTCTTCTTCCACCTCTTCCGGCGTGCCGTCGCTCTCGCACAGCAGGATGGCCGCGGCTTCGAGGTCGTAGCCCGCGTGCACGAAGCCCTCCACCGCCGCCGTCATGGGCTTGTCCATCATTTCCAGGCCGGCCGGGATGATGCCGGCGGCAATCACGCTGGCCACCGCGTCGCCGGCTTTCTGAATGTCGTCGAAGCTGGCCATGATGCAGCGCGCCAGCATCGGCTTGGGTACGAGCTTGACCGTGACTTCGGTGGTGACCGCGAGCATGCCTTCGCTGCCGATCACCAGCGAGAGCAGGTCCAGGCCGGGCGTGTCCAGCGCCTCGCCGCCGAAGGTGATCGGGTCGCCCTCCATGGTCAGGCCGCGCACCTGCAGCACGTTGTGTACCGTCAGCCCGTATTTCAGGCAGTGCACGCCACCCGAGTTTTCGGCCACGTTGCCGCCGATGGTGCAGGCAATCTGGCTGCTCGGGTCGGGCGCGTAGTACAGGCCGTGCGGCGCGGCCGCCTCGCTGATCGCGAGGTTGCGCACGCCGCCTTGCACCACCGCCGTGCGGGCGCGTGGGTCGATGGCCAGGATGCGGTTGAACTTGGCCAGCGACAGCGTGACGCCCATCGCGTGGGGTGTGGCGCCGCCGGAAAGCCCAGTGCCCGCGCCACGGGCCACCACCGGCACACCGAGGCGGTGGCAGGTCTTCAGCACCGAAGCCACCTGGGCTTCGGTTTCGGGCAGGGCCACCACCAGGGGGCGCTCCCGGTAGGCGGTGAGGCCATCGCATTCGTACGGCACCGTGTCCTCGGTCTGCCAGAGCAGGGCGTGCTCGGGCAGCGCCGAGCGGAGCGCGGTCACCACCTCGGCCTGGCGCGCGCTGCGTGCGATCTGGGTGGACTCAACGGGGCTGCTGGGTGCGTTCATGGCGGGTGGGGGCGGTGCGCGCCGGAGGGACTGGAAAAATCAGTGTAGGCCACATTGCCCGCGCCAGCGCGTGAAGAAACTTGCAGGGCTTTGTGAGCCGGCTGGGGTGCGGCGCCTGTTCCCCCAGCACGGCTCGATCCGCCGAGTGATCTGGACTTGCGGGCGCTGGCCTTAGCCGACCGTTTTTCTCAGCCACTCGGCAAACGACGCGCATTCCCAGCGCTCCATGGTGCCGGTGCGCCAGCACAGGTAGTGCGCGTGTGGGCTGGGTACGTGCCGCTCGTAGAGCCGCACCAGCGTGCCGTTTTCCAGCCAGGGCGCGGCGAGCTTGAGCCGAACCAGGGCGATGCCCATGCCGGCCGCCGCACCGTCGCACATCAGCCCGATGTCGTTGAACTGCGACCCATCCACGGGCTCTGGCCAGTCAAGCTGGTTGGCCGCGAACCAGGTGCGCCAGGGCTCAAGCGGGCTGCGCAGCAGGGGCATGCCCACCAGGTCTTCCGGGGCCTCGAACGGACCGTTTTCGCGCACGAAAGCGGGCGATGCCATGGGCGTCACGTCGTCCTTCACCAGGCAGACGTGTTCCACATCGGCGTAACGACCGGTGCCAAAGCGAATGATCAGATCGGCGTCTTCGGCCTCCACATCGAGCAGGGGAATGCTGACCTGCAGCGTCAGATCGATCTCGGGGTAGGCCTCGCTGAACTGCTTGAGCCGCGGCAGCAGGATGGAGCGGGCAAACGTGGGCGTCACCGCCAGGCGCAGCTTGCGGCGCCCGGGCGTGGCGTTTTTGCTGGGGAATTTTTGCAGCGTGGCCAGGCCCTCGCGCACATGCGCCAGGTACTCAATGCCCTCGGTGGTCAACGAAAAATCGGCCCGGCCAAACAGTTTGGTCCCCAGCACCTGTTCGAGCTGCTTGATGCGGTGGCTGACCGCGCTGGGCGTCACGCACAGCTCCTCGCTGGTCTGGGTGACGCTGCGCAGCCGGGCCAGGGCCTCGAAGGTCATCAGGCACTGAATGGGCGGGATGCGAATGGTCATGCGCTATTTAAAAACGACGGTTTTGTGGCCGTTGAGCAGCACCCGATGTTCGCTGTGCCACTTCACGGCGCGGGCCAGCACCTGGCTTTCGGTGTCACGGCCCAGGGCGGTGAGGTCTTCCACCGCGCCGGTGTGGTCCACGCGGGCCACGTCCTGCTCGATGATCGGGCCTTCGTCGAGATCGGCGGTCACGTAGTGCGCGGTGGCGCCGATCAGCTTCACGCCGCGGTCGTGAGCCTGGTAGTAGGGCTTGGCGCCTTTGAAGCTGGGCAGGAAGCTGTGGTGAATGTTGATCGCGCGGCCCGAGAGCTCGCGGCACAGATCGTTGCTCAAAATCTGCATGTAGCGCGCCAGCACCACCAGTTCCGCGCCCTCGCTGCGTATCACCTCCAGCTGCCGGGCCTCGGCCTGGGTCTTGGTCTGCGCGGTCACCGGAATGTGATGAAACGGCACGTTGTAGCTCGCGGCCAGTTGGTAGAACTCGCGGTGATTGCTCACGATGGCCCGGATGTCCAGCCTCAGCAGGCCGCTCTTCCAGCGGAACATCAGATCGTTGAGGCAGTGGCCCTCTTTGCTCACAAAGATCACGGTGGGCATCGGCTGCGCCAGCGGGTGCAGACCCCACTGCATGCCGAATGGCTCGGCGAACAGCTTGAGATGCAGTCGCAGGTCGTCCGGCGTCAGCTGACTGCAGGTGAATTGCACCCGCATGAAAAAGAGGCCGGTGCCGTGGTCGTTGAATTGCGCGGCTTCTTCTATGTTGCCGCCGCGTTCGAGCAGAAAGCCCGAGACGGCGTGCACGATGCCCGGACGGTCCGCGCAACTCAGGGTGAGGACAAAGCTGTTTTTCATGGCGTCTGCATTGTCGCAGCCGGAGTGGTGTGTCTGGGAGCCTGCCGGGCTTGGGGATCGCCGGCCGCAGTGGCACCGGGAGCGGTCCAATCAGGTGGCAGAATGTCAGATCGCAACGCTACGAGGCACCCGATGACCCAGCACCCACTTCGCATGGACAACCAATGGTTGCCCTTCACGCCCAATCGCAGTTTCAAAGACGACCCGCGCATCTTTGTCGCTGCCGACGGCATGCACTTCACCACCCACGACGGGCGGCAAGTGATCGATGGCATCTCCAGTCTGTGGTGCGTGAGCGCCGGTCACAACCGGCGGCCTGTCAACGAAGCCATCAAGCGCCAGCTCGACACGCTCGACTACGCCACCGCCTTCAGCGTGGGCAATCCGCAGGCTTTTCTGGCCGCCGAAAAAATCGCGGCGTTGGCGCCGGGCGATCTGAACAAGGTGCTGTTCTGCAACTCGGGCTCGGAGGCAGCTGACACCGCGCTCAAGGTGGCGCTGGCGTATCACCGGGCGCGCGGCGAAGGCCACCGCACCTTGTTCATAGGCCGCGAGCGCGCCTACCACGGGGTGAACTTCGGCGGCATGAGCGTGGGCGGCATTCCGGCCAACCGCAAGGCGTATGGCCCGTCGCTGCTGCCTCGGGTGGATCACATGCGCTTCATCCACGACCCGGTGCACCACGCTTACATCCACAACGAAGAACCCGTGTGGGCCGAAGACCCGCTGCTGGAGCTGGAGAACCGCATCCTCGCGCTGCACTCACCCGAAAACGTGGCGGCGGTGATCGTGGAGCCGATCGCTGGCAGCGCGGGCTGGTACATCCCGCCCCAGGGCTACCTGAGACGCCTGCGCGAGATCTGCGACAAACACGGCATCTTGCTGATCTTTGACGAGGTCATCACCGGCTTTGGCCGCTTGGGCACGCCATTCGCAGCCGACTTCTACGGCGTGCAGCCCGACATGCTGAACTTTGCCAAGGCCGTGACCAACGGCGTGATCCCGCTGGGCGGTGTGATCTGCACCGACCGCATCTACAACGCCATGATGGGCGCCCATGGCAGCGCGCCCGGCCACGCCATCGAGTTTTTTCACGGCTACACCTACTCGGGGCATCCGGTGGCCTGCGCGGCCGCGATCGCCACGCTCGAGCTGTTCGAGCAAGAGAAATTGTTCGAGCGCGCTGGCCAGATGGGCCCGGTGCTGGGCGACGCCATGCACAGCGCGCTCAAGGGGCTGCCCAACGTGGTCGGCATCCGCAGCCTCGGGCTGGCGGCCGCGGTCGAGCTTGCGCCCATTGCGGGCCTGCCGGGCAAGCGCGCCTTTGACATTTTTCTGGACTGCTATCACCACGGCGTGCTGGTTCGCAATGCGGGCGACGTGCTGGTGTTTGCGCCGCCGTTCATCGTCGAGCGCGAGCACATCGAAACCATGGTCAGCGTGCTGGCCGATTCGATCCGCAAACACGCCTGAGCCCGACAGGGCGTGAACCAACGGAAGTTCAGCGCTGCATCTGCTGCCGGAACTCGGCGCAGTGGTCGTGCGGCGCCAGCGCCGGGCTGGCCCAGACGCGGTCCGCCTGCGCGGCGTTGGCGGCCGGGTTGAGGTTTTCCGGCAAGGCCATGGCGATGCGGTGCGGCTGGCCCGCCGGCAAATGCGCAGGCGCGCCCAGATCGCGCCGCACATGCTGGTTGCCCGCCACCAGCAGCACGGTTTTGCCCGGTTGCAGGACAGCCAGGGCGGTGCGCGCCAGCGCTTGGTCGCGCGCGATCTGAATGCGGGTCATGGGTCCGATCTGCGAAGCGGGTAACAGGCCGCAGTGGCCGTCGCGAATCTGATTCTGTTGCGCCGCCAGCGCGATGGGCGACAGCGCGCCATCCAGCGCGGGGTTGGTCATCGCGGCGCGTATGTCGGCCGCGGGCAGGTTGCCCCCGAACACCGGCACACCCGCGCGGACCGCCGCCATGATGGCCGGGCCATACCCAGACCATGGCCAGGCCTGGCGGTTGGTGTCCCAGCGCAGTGCGCGGCGCACCTCGGGCTCGTCCGCGGTGGCTGGCAACGCAGCCGTGCTGTCGCCGGCTTCGGCCATCTCGATCACCAGCGCGGCCAGCGCTCGCTCGCCGGCAAGCTGCCTCACCAGAGCCGCCTGCAGGTCCTGGTGCTCGGTGGCGTCGTGCTGCTCACCGAGCAGCAGCAGCGGCGTCGGCAGCAGCTGCTGTTGCAGATCGCGAGCCGCCACGTTGGCTCGATCGGGTTCGTGTGTCCTGCCCGCGGCGCAACCCGCCAGCAGGACACACGCTGCCAGCGCGGGCAGGACGGGAAATCGACAGTTCATCCTTGGATACTAGACGGCTCCTCGAAGCCCCGCCCGAGTCCACCCTGCCGCGTCTGCGAATGTCCCTGCTCACGGCGCGCCGCATCGCACTGACGCTGCTGCTGGCCTACGGGGCTGCGCGGCGGTGCGTGCTGCTGGGCATACCGGTGCCCTGGATGATCGGCCGCTGCTGGCGACTTCGCTGGCGTCGCTCGCGGGCTGGCCGGTGCACAGCTGGGTGCCGTTTCGCAACCGCGGCGAGTGGGTGATTGGCGCCGCGCTGGGCCTCTACTGCACCCCGGACGTGGGGCGCCCGGTGGCGGTGCTGGTGCGGGTGGAGCCGTTGAACCGCTGGCGGGTCCGAGGGGCGCCGGCCTGAGGCGCCCATGAAAAAGCCCGGCGAGTGCCAGGCTTTCTTGTGGGCGGAAGGCGTGTTCCAGAACGCCGCGGAACCGGCTCCGCCGGGCCGCCAGCGTTGCCCCCGGTGGGCGGTGACGCCGCAGGCGGCGCGGGGAACCTTCAGTGCATCACCACCGGCATCTGCGCCAGCGTGGCGTAGCCTTCCAGCGTGTCTTCCACCTCTTCTTCGGAGGGGGTGTTGTTTTGCCAGGCGGTGATTTGCTGCTGGAACATTTCGGCCCAGGAGCCGTCCAGGTACACCTCTTTGCCCGAGCGCTTGTCCACGATTTCAAAGCCGTGGCGCGGCATCTGAGGCCCTGGCTGGGCGGGCGCGTCGCCCTCGCGGGGGGCGTTGGCCAGAATATGGACGACGGCAAACGCATCGGAGTCGTAGAGCATGTGCATGGCTTCAATATCCTTTGGTGGCAAACCTGTGACGCTGTATTGGCTGTATCGGCAAGCCGGGGCTGAAATGGAGCTTCTTTTGTCCTGTGGACGTCTTGTCCATCTGCCTCTTATATGGTCTGCCGCAGGGAAAATTCAAGATGCGGTGCTTTCCCGGTGCTTTTCTTGAGTCGCTGGCGCTCAGGGCAGGGTGGCCAGGCGCTGGTCGACCACGTCTCCGTTGTCCTGAGTGAGGCGGATGCGAACCGGCAGGTGGCCCAGGCTGGGGGCGAGCCAGAGGTCGACCCGGGTGCTGTAAAGGCCCTGGGGTTCGCGCGTCAGGTGCCGCGCCACCAGGCTGCCCGCTGGCAGGTCCAGCGAGGTCAGGCCTTGCACCTGAAAGCGCCAGACCTCCAGGCCGCTGGGGCCGACCACCGGCAGCTCGATGGTCTGGCCCGCCGGGTAGGCCTCGGGCCGGGCGTTCAGCAGGCCGGCGAGCTGCAGGAACACACTCAGCCGGTCCTGCGTGCCCGGCAGCAGCTCGACGTCGGGCGCGTTGTTGCTGAAGCGCACGCGGTTCTGGCTGCGGTCGAAGTGAGCGGCTCGCTCGCTGCGGCTTTTGTCGGCAAACCGTTCGGGTTGCAGCCCGTTGGCGAGCAGGCGGCCCTCGCTGGTCTGCGACCGGCTGCCCAGCAGAAAGATCCGGATTTCCATGCGGGCGCTGTAGCTTGTGCCGGCGTTCACCCAGTCCAGCGAGCCGCTGGCGTTGAGGTTGACGCCCTTTGATTGGCCCTCCACGCTGTAGTCCAGCCGTGCGCTGGAGGGGGGCTGTGCCGGCCCCAGCGGGTTGCCGGCGTCGCTGGTGTCTGGTTTGGTTTCACCGGTGTCGGCAACCTGGCCTTCGAGGCGCTCGGTGGGCCGCGCTTCAAGGTTGGGTTCGTCGGCAGCCGCGGCGCTGGCAGTTGCCACCGGGAGAATTTCTGCGGGCGCACTGGCCGGGCGATCTGGTGCGGCGGGTGGCGATTCGCCAGACCGGTCTGAGGCGGGGGCAGCGGCGGGTGTTGCGGTTTTGATCGCGGCGGTTGGCGCGGGGCTGGCCGGTAGCGGCGCTGCTGGCGCCGCGGGCTGAGGCGTCGCAGGCGCGATCCAGCGCACCTGGCTGGCCGGCGCAGCGGCCGCGCGGACCGTGGGTGTGTCGGAGGCCAGGGTTCGGGTGATCCATGTGGTGGCCATGGGCTGGGCGGGGGCGAGCACCACCGGCGCGGCCGCCGACCAGCGAGGCAGTCCACCGCCCAGCAGCAACAGGTGCGCGCCCAGCACCGCCAGCGTCAGCGCCATCAGGCTGGGCCAGCGCGGCCAGGCGCGCGGGGTCAGGGCGGTGGGCGGTATCACGGTGGCGCGTTGGGGGTGGCCGATGTCGGCGCTGAGCTGGCGGGCGGCGCTCAGCAGCGCGCGCGCGGGTGCGCCGGTCCAGTCGGTGTCCAGCGTGGTCACCGAGCCAAGCACCACCAAGCCCATGGCGAGGTGGCCCTGGGCGTCGAACACCGGCGCGCAAAACCCGCCCACGCCGGGCAGCAGGCTGTTCACCACGCGGGCCATGCCACGCTGCCGCGCCTCGTCCAGCATGGCGTGCACCGCCTGTGGTGTGCGGGGCAGGTCGCTGGCGATGGGGCTCACGTCGGGCAGTTTTTTCAGCAGCGCCAATTCGGCGCGGATCATGGGCGCGATGCGCTGGGCGTCGCGCCCCTCACCGGCCATGAAGGCGGCAAAACAACGACCGGTGGCTGAGGTGAGCAGGGGCATCACATCGCCCAGGCGCAAGGTCACCGGCACGGTTTGCGGCGCCTCGGCCCAGTGCACCATGGTGGGCCCCTGGTTGCCCCAGACGGCAATCGCCACCGTGTGACCGGTCTGCATCA
>JFJP01041030.1_pt1 | contig 10293 bp, 11 predicted proteins | sample 431651 | NCBI WGS metagenome assembly JFJP01 (sample SAMN02602958, study PRJNA72255) | Microbial mat metagenome, whole genome shotgun sequencing project. | biome: fresh water; feature: sink hole; material: water; isolation source: purple microbial (photo- and chemosynthetic) mats found in... | reverse complement strand
CATAAAAGTGTTGACAATTGATATCTAATATAGTAATATTACATAGGTACAATAAATTTTTATCCACTTGAAAGCCCTTATTTCAAAAAAAATAAGAATATAAGGAGAAAACACACAATGAAAACTTACATGGCAAATGCGCAAACTATCACTCGTAAATGGTTTGTCGTAGACGCAGAAAACAAGACTTTAGGTCGCTTAGCAACCGAAGTCGCATCCGTATTAAGAGGAAAACATAAACCCATCTACACTCCACATGTAGACTGCGGTGACTATGTGATCGTCGTTAATGCTGATAAAATTACATTAACCGGTAAAAAATGGACTAAAAAGCTTTATTATAGCTACTCGGGCTATAATGGCGGTCTTTCTTCACTGGCAGCTCAAGATGTTATGGCTAAATTCCCAACACGTATGGTTGAAAAAGCTGTAATCGGTATGTTACCACATACACGTTTAGGCGAACAAATGGCTGACAAGTTATTTGTTTATGCTGGACCTGAACATAAGCATCAGGCTCAACAACCAGAAAAATTGGAGGTATAACTTAAATGGCTAAAGAAACAGTACAATATTTTGCAACAGGACGTCGTAAAAAATCAGTAGCAAGAGTTATTCTTACAAGTGGTAAAGGCGAATTCATTATCAATGGACGCACATTTGAAGATTATATTCCATCTGCTGCAACACGTCTAGACGTTGTACAACCACTCGCTTTAACAGAAAGCGAAAGCAAGTATGATATTTCCGTCAACGTTTACGGTGGCGGTCTTACCGGACAAGCTGGAGCAATCCGTTTGGGCATCACACGCGCTTTAATGGAAATCAACCCAGAATTACGTTTGATCTTAAAACCTGCTGGACTTGTAACAAGAGACCCACGTTCCAAGGAACGTAAAAAGTATGGACTTAAGAAAGCTAGAAAAGCTTCACAGTTCTCTAAACGTTAATCGGTTTGGGACCCAAATTGGGTCCTTTTTTTACTTCAACGACATGCTTTAATGGTTTATTTTATACACATATTGAAGAGAGATAAAATAATTTCAATTTATCTATGGAAAAACAGTAAATTTGATGCACTCTTTATAATAATAAAGCGAAAAGCAAATGGTTGGTTGTAACACCTTCTTGTTTTCTACAATCATTTGTTTCTATTATTTTGTTTTTAAGGTAAAAAAATAAGGTACTTATGATAAAATAATTATGTCGTGCGGTTTTTAATGTATCGCACTGAAGACACATACAATCATAAAAAAGCGGTGAGAAAATGCCAATACTAACTTCAATTAAAACTGCAGAAGCAAAAGCAGAAAATCTACGTGCAGAAGCCAATGCAAAAGTCGGTATACTGTTAGCTGAATACAAAACGCAGACGGATACAATTTTGCAACAAATGCAAGATGATGCAAAAAGACAAGAACTCGCATTAACTACTAAACTCAATATGGAAATTGAGAATGCAAAATCTGAAATTTCAATGAAAACAAAACTTGAACTTGAATTGATCAATAAACATGCTGAATCACAGATTTCACAAGCTGTTGATTTTTTGCTTGAGAAGGCTCTTAAGTCATGATTATCTCAATGAAGAAGGCAACATTGGTTGTTTTGAAAGAAGAAAAAGAGCAATTAATTAAATCCCTTCAAAGATATGGAGAATTGATGCTGATCTCACTAAATTCTGAAGCAAGAAGTGAAATTGATTTTTCAGAAGAAACAGCCTCTCTACAAAGAGTCGAAAAATCATTGAAGTTGATTCAAAAATTAAAAGTTAAGAAGAGTATTGGACAGCAGACAGAAGTCGAATATACTGAATTCAGCACTTCTAATCCAAAAGCTGAAGGTATCCTCAATGACATAGAAAATGCTGACGAAAAAATCATAGTACTTAAACAAGAATTATTAACGCTTAAAGATAAAATCAAATACTTTCAACCTTGGGAAAAACTGGATATCAAACTTTCTGATTTATCAAGCACAAAAGATGCAGTGATCAGAACTGGAACGATTGAAACTAGAAATCTAGAACCAATGGCTGCTCTAGTCGCTTCCTTTGGTGGAGAAATGGAAGTGTTTGATAAAAATGCTTCTGGAGTTTCAATGCTCTATGCTTGCTATAACCTTGATGATCAATTGCTTTTTGAACAAGCTAAGGTATTAGGGTTTAATGAAGTCGATCTTCCTTCTATTCAGCAAAAAGCAAAGCAGATACTGACATCCCTTCAAGCTGATGTCGAATCGGCACAGAAAAATATTCAATTGCTTGAAAATAAATTGGTAGAGTATGCTGCAATGTCAGAATCAATTGAGCTTTTCGCCGATCAGGCAGCAAGCGCTATAGAACGTAAAAAAGCTGAAACTCAGGAAACCATAGATACTATTGTGATTGAGGGTTGGGTCAGAAGCGATAAACTCAAACGTTTTGAAAAGGCAATTCAAGATGTGACTGATATCTACGACCTTGAGTATAAAGATCCAACACCGGAGGAACTCCCCCCTACTGCAACAAAGAACAATAAGTTTGTCGATGCGTTTGAGTCGATTACCGACATGTTTAGTAAACCCAATCCTTATGAAGTTGATCCCACTCCGGTGATGTCGGTGTGGTACTGGATTATTTTTGGAATGATGATGGGTGATGCCGGTTATGGATTGGTGATGATTCTCGCTGTAGGATTATTTCTCAAGAAAATGAAACCTAAAGGCAATTCAGCAAGATTATTCCGCGTCATTTATTTCTCTGGGTATTCAACGATGATTTGGGGCATTCTCTTTGGTAGTTACTTCGGATTCACTTGGAATCCGATCATTCTTGAACCTATTGCTCAACCGATGGAATTTCTCATATTATCCATTGGACTCGGGGTTTGTCATATTATCACAGGTTTACTGGTCAAGGCATATCGAAATCTTCGTGATCATCATTATTTGGCTATTTTGGCAGATTCATTCAGTTGGATCATGATTTTGGTTGGTATCGGATTGCTCTTCTTACCTGCAACTGCAGAGATTGGCAAATGGGTTGCATTGACTGGAACAGCAATCATTATTCTCTTTGCTGGTCGAGCAATTAAAAACCCAATCGGTCGAGTTGGACTTGGCTTATACACACTATATGGTATTTCAAGTTATCTTGGAGATATCTTGTCCTACTCAAGAATTCTTGCACTTTCATTATCATCTGCTGTTCTAGCAATGGTCATGAATATGTTAGCAGGGATGGTTCAAGGATCGATTGTTGGTGCTTTCTTCTCTATTTTCATCTATTTGATTGGCCATATTTTTAATCTGGCAATGGGACTGCTCTCGGCGTATGTCCATTCGAGCAGACTTCAATACATTGAATTTTTTGGTAAATTCTATGAAGGTGGTGGAATTTCATTTCGACCACTGTCGATTGATTTGAAACACATTGACGCTGTCAATGATACTATAGAATAAAAAAAATAACACAAACTTGGAGGTTTGGAATATGAACGAAGGATTATTCATTGCTTTATCAGGCGCAGCACTCGCAGCAGCTTTAGGTGGATTTGGATCCGCACTTGGTGTCCAGATGGCTGGAAAAGCAGCAGCAGGCGTTACTGGAGAAAAACCCGAATTATTCGGTAAAGTATTAATTTTGCAGGCACTTCCTGGCACACAGGGAATTTATGGCTTTCTGATTGCAGTTCTTGTACTGCTTAAGATTGGTGTCATTGGTGGTGTCATGGCTGATTTATCAGTTGCTCAGGGTTGGTCATTACTTGGCGCATGTTTGCCAAGCATTATTGTTTTACCGATCTCAGCGTTTTTCCAAGCAAAAATGGCAGTCAATGCCATTCATATGGTCGCTAAACAACCAGATGCATCTGGTAAGGGTATCACGATGACAGTTCTCGTTGAAACCTACGCGATTCTTGCATTGCTTTCTAGCATTCTGATGATTCAAGGAATTCAATTTTAGAAATGAGTGATTTGAATTGGCTAACATGACGATTTATGAAAAAATTGAAAATAAAGGGATTTTGGATGCTGAACAGATTCTTAACAATGGCTTAATTAAAGCAAAAAACTTACAAGAAGAAGCTATTGCAGCAGCATCCATCCAAATGAAAGCAACACTTGCAAAATCCGCTGAAAAAAACGAGCATCAATTGAAGACTAAAACAACAGAGTTTGAACAATTTGCAAAACAGGAACTCCTAAGCAGAAAGAAAGCGCTGCTTGAGGAAGTCTTGAGTCTTGCTCTTGTCAAGATGAAGTTGTTGTCGGATACACAGTGGAAAGCTATGGTTATCAAAATCCTTTCTGGTGATGAACTTGCTGGAAACGAAACCATTGTCGCTTCAAACTCTGATCAAAAGAGGTTCTTAAAGCATTTTGTAACGGATCAAAATGCGAAATTTCCAGTTAAACTTGATGTACTCAATCAAACCCTTTCTGGCGGAGCCTTTCATTTGACACTCTCGAAACAAGTTGCACCTTTTGACGGTGGTTTTTTTGTCGAAGGAGCAAACTTTGATATTGATCATTCCTATAAAAATATGCTGTCTGCATCGATTGATCGCCATGAATCTGAGATTGCTTCAATTCTTTTTGATGGGCGGAAATGATATGAATTATCCATACGCAAACGGTATAATTAAATCCATTGAGGGTAACCTTCTCGATAGAGCTAAGTTCGCTAAACTTGCAAAAACCGAGAAATCCGAATTTGTTCCAACGCTCATTGCTTTAGGATACGGAAACGGAACTCTTCAAGACCAATTGATTGATGTCATCCATAATGAATTGGTAACTCTGAAAAAACTTCTTCAAGAAATTTCACCAGAGCCCAAATACACCGATTTGTTCTATATGACTTATGACGCAATCAATTTAAAAATTCTTTATAAGGAAAAAAACTTTGGTGTCATGAGGCCAGATGTTTTGGCCAGAATGGGATCAATTGATATTGATTTGCTTCAGGAAGCTGTGTCAAGTCATGATTTCAGCAATCTACCTAAAGCATATCAATCCATGCTGGTCAATCTTGCAAAGTCTGTAACTGAAATAGATAATCCCAGAAAACTTTCAGCGATGATTGATAATCAAATTTTTGCATTTGTTTTTCATTCAATCAGAGGAAGTCAGGGTGGAGCTTTAAAAGCTTACTTTCAAGCATTCGTTGATTTTGCTAACGTGATTACACTTTTACGCTCACGAGTTCTCCTATGGGAAACCAAAGTTGTCGTTGACATGCTCATCGAAGGTGGTAAGATACCCATTTCTATTCTTGAAGCAGCATATACGGAACAAGGTGAAAATTTTGCTAGAGCATTCCTCGATTATTATGAAGAGAAAATTACAAAAGCTTTGAAAAAATATCAGGAATCGCCAAATCTTGACAAAATTGAGAGAACTTTCGACGCTTTGATACTTGAAATCGTCAGTCAGTTTCGTTTTGATGCATTTGGCATCGGACCAATCATCTATTACTTCTTGAAAAAATTAGCAGAAGCTAAAAATATACGTCGGATTTATGCGGGTAGCAATACGGATATATCAGACCTGCTTGAATTCTAAAACCGAAAGGATGTGTTAGGAATGGAACAAATAACTCAAATCGCCATCGTCGGTACTGGTGAAGCAATCTTGCTCTACAATGCTGTCGGTATTCGCGCTTTTCCTGTCAAGGATGCTCCAATCGCTGAAAAGATGATTATAAAACTTGCAAATCAGCAATGTAAGATTATCTTTGTCACTGAAGAAATTTATGAACTCATTCCTGAAACCATTGAAAAATATAAGTTTTCTCCCTTCCCAATGTTAATCCCGATTCCCTCTGGGGCAACTTCGATGGGCATTGGATTGAAGAAAATTAAAGAAAATGTTGAAAATGCCATCGGCATCGATATCTTTTAGAAAGGCTGCCCAATATGCCAAACATTGAAAAAATTGAAAAAACTGGTACGATTACCAAGGTTTCTGGACCATTAATCGTTGCTAAAGATATGAAAGACGTCAAAATGTATGACGTTGTCCGCGTGAGTGAGAAAAAACTCATCGGCGAAGTTATTGAACTCAGAGGAGATCTTGCATCCATCCAGGTCTATGAAGAAACCGCGGGTATCGGACCAGGAGAGCCAGTGTATTTCACGAATGAACCTTTGTCTGTGGAACTTGCTCCAGGTTTGATTGCTGGTATCTTTGATGGAATTCAGCGTCCCTTGGATGTTATTTATGATAGTTGGGGAGACCGAATTCCTCTCGGTATTGATGTCCCCAAACTTAACCGAGAAAAAAAATGGAAATTTGTTCCTGTCGCTAAAATAGGCACTGCTCTGACTGGCGGTGATGTTTTGGGTACCGTTCAAGAATCTCCATCCGTGTTGCACAAAATTATGGTTCCACCTTCGTTGAAAGGGACGTTAACTTGGATTTTCGATGGGGATGCTACGATTGTTGATGTGATCGCCAAACTCACAGATGCACAAGGTGTTTCAATTGACGTTACCATGCTGCAAAAATGGCCAGTTCGACGTCATCGTCCGTTTGCTAAGAAGCTCGCACCTCTTGGACCTATGGTTACAGGACAACGTGTAATTGATACTTTATTTCCGATTGCTATCGGCGGTATCGCTGCTATTCCAGGACCATTCGGTTCAGGTAAAACCGTTGTTCAGCATCAACTTGCTAAATGGGCTGATGCAGACATCATTGTCTATGTAGGCTGTGGTGAACGCGGAAATGAAATGACAGACGTATTAATGGAATTCCCTGAACTCAAAGATCCAAAAACAGGTGAACCACTGATGAAACGTACTGTCTTGATTGCCAATACTTCAAACATGCCAGTTGCTGCTCGAGAAGCATCAATTTATACAGGTATCACAATTGCTGAATATTATCGTGATATGGGATTTAGAGTAGCCATCATGGCCGATTCAACATCCCGTTGGGCGGAAGCTCTGCGAGAAATGTCATCTCGACTTGAAGAAATGCCAGGGGAAGAAGGTTATCCCGCTTATTTGTCATCCCGTATTGCTGAATTCTATGAACGTGCTGGTATTGTCCAATGCCTTGGGGCATCTGGTCAGCTGGGTGCAATCACTGCAATCGGAGCTGTATCTCCCCCAGGTGGAGATACCTCTGAACCGGTATCACAGGCAACTCTTAGAATTGTTAAGGTATTCTGGGGTCTATCCGCATCTCTTGCTTACAGACGTCATTTCCCAGCGATTGACTGGCTGAGAAGTTATTCTCTTTATACCGATCAAATGGATGAATATTTCGACGAACATATTAAAAAAGATTGGTCTCTTGCTGTCCATCAAGTTAAAGATATCCTTCAGGAAGAAGCTAAGCTTGAAGAAATCGTACGCCTTGTCGGTGTTGATTCACTCGAGTTCAAGGATCGTCTGACTCTTGAATGTGCACGTAGTTTCCGTGAAGATTATCTGCATCAAAATGCCTTTCACGACGTCGATACGTTTACTTCTTTGAATAAACAGTATGGAATGCTAAAGGCGATTCTTGGTTGGTACCAATCAGGTCAGAAAGCATTGATTAAAGATATTCCTTACAACAAAATCATCAAGATGCAGGTACTAGAAAAAATCGGTCGTATGAAATATATTAAAGAATCAGTTTTTGAAAAAGAATGTACAGAGATCATGACAGAGCTTGAAGCTGAATTCCAAGCACTCGAAAAGGGTGGTGAACTCAATGTCTAAGGAATACAAGACTATACGAGAAGTCGTCGGTCCTTTGATGCTTGTCGATAAGGTCGAAGGCGTCAAGTACGATGAGCTCGTGAAAATCCGCCAGGCAAATGGTGAAGAACGTATCGGTAAAGTTCTCGAAATTGATGGAGACCGAGCACTTGTTCAATTGTTCGATTCTGCTCAAGGATTAAAAATAAGCGATTCCAAGGCTATGTTTCTCGGTCGTGGTATCGAATTGAAACTCGCTCCTGAAATTCTCGGTCGTGTGTTTGATGGCATGGGACGTCCAATTGATGGAGGTGGAGAAATTATTCCAAAGAAAACGTTGGATATCAATGGTACACCTCTAAATCCAGTTGCGCGTGATTACCCTTCTGAATTCATCGAAACAGGAATCAGCGCGATTGATGGTTTGAATACGTTAGTTCGTGGACAAAAACTGCCAATATTTTCCGGATCAGGTTTACCACATGCTAAGTTGGCCGCTCAAATTGCGCGCCAAGCTAAAGTAAAAGGTAAACATGAAGCATTCGCAGTTGTTTTTGCTGCGATTGGTATCACATTTGAAGAAGCAGACTACTTCATTAAGGATTTCCAACGGTCTGGTTCTATTGAACGCTCAGTCCTCTTTACAAATCTTGCAAATGACCCTGCGATTGAACGTATCGCAACACCGCGTATGGCGATTACATGCGCTGAATACCTTGCTTATGAACTTGGCATGCATGTGTTGGTCATTTTAACCGATATCACAAATTATGCGGAAGCACTGCGTGAAGTCTCAGCAGCTAGAAAAGAAGTACCGGGACGCAGAGGTTATCCTGGTTACATGTATACCGATCTTGCTTCTCTATATGAACGCGCTGGTCGTATCAAAGGTAAAAAAGGATCCATTACACAAATTCCAATTCTTACCATGCCAGAAGATGACAAAACACACCCAATTCCAGACTTAACTGGCTATATTACCGAAGGTCAGATCATTCTTTCTCGTGAATTGAATTTGCGTGGAATCTATCCACCCATTGACGTTTTACCATCTTTATCGCGTTTAAAAGATAAGGGTATCGGTAAAAACAAGACAAGAGAAGACCATGCAGAAACAATGAACCAGTTATTTGCCGCTTATGCAAGAGGAAAAGAAGCTAAAGAACTTTCTACAATTCTTGGTGAAGCTGCATTATCAGATGTTGATAAGATGTTCTCACGTTTCGCAACAGAGTTTGAACTCAGATATGTAAAACAAGGAAATCGCGAAAATCGCAGTATTGAAGAAACTTTGACACTCGGTTGGAAGTTGATGACTATTCTACCTAAGAATGAACTTAAGCGAATCAGTCTTGATAAGATAGAGTTATATTTGCCTAAGGCGGAATAAGATATGGCACAAACGATTTATCCAACCAGAATGGAACTTTTCCGTTTAAAAAAACGGTTAACTACCGCTAGACGCGGTCATAAGTTGTTAAAGGATAAACAAGATGAACTTGTTCGTCGTTTCATGGCAATCATCAAAAAAAACAGAGCGCTTCGTATTGAAATTGAAGCTGAAATGGCAATCATCATGACGCATTTTGCAAATGCGAAGTTGATGATGAGTTACGAAGGCATCATGGAAGCTTTGATGGTTCCTTCACGTGAAGCGAAACTGTCTGTGACTTCTAATACAATCATGAATATCCAAATGCCGGTTGTTGAATATGTGGGTGAGGATACGATTGATTTGACCTATGGCTTTGCTTTCACGCCATCTGAATTAGATACAGCGGTCATCGCGTTATCCAAACTGCTTCCTAAGATGATTTTGCTGGCATCTTTGGAAAAATCATGCGATATGCTTGCTTCTGAAATCGAAAAAACCAGACGAAGAGTCAATGCGATTGAATATATCATGATTCCTGAAATGGTGACGAGCATACATTATATCACGATGAAACTTGAAGATAATGAACGTGGTAACATTACGAGATTGATGAAATCTAAGGAAATCATTTTAGCGAAGACTGCAAACCGAATCGATTATTCAAAATAACGAAAAGGAACAGAAGAATCTGTTCTTTTTTTGTTTTCATGAAGAATTTATAAAATGACGAAAACCCATTTCTCATCCCTTTCTTCTTTTTATTGTATAATAATACTGTATGAACTTTTGAGGTCTGTTATGAAGTTGAATTATCGCAATACGATTTATGTTGGTTTAATCTTTTTTATCATTTCACTATTCTGGCAAACCTATGACATGCTCATCGCACGTACCTTGATTGACAAGTTTGGATTGAACCAAACATGGTCTGGAATTGTGATGGCATTCGACAACATCATGGCGGTTATTCTTCTACCGCTTTTTGGCGCATTATCTGATAAAAGCAATTCTAAACACGGCAGAAGAACGCCTTATATCGTGGTTGGGACCGTATTAGCTGCTTTCGCCTTTATGGCGCTTGCTTATACCGATCAAGTCCAAACCTTAAAAATTCAAGCAACCGATATTGTAGAAAATCACTACGACATCGCTTTTAATGATCTCGCAGATGTCAAAGATTCCGAACATTGGCTTACCGTAGTTGAAAACATGGGTTTAGAGAGAGAAGAAAGCTATCATATT
>JFJP01018803.1_pt1 | contig 10293 bp, 5 predicted proteins | sample 431651 | NCBI WGS metagenome assembly JFJP01 (sample SAMN02602958, study PRJNA72255) | Microbial mat metagenome, whole genome shotgun sequencing project. | biome: fresh water; feature: sink hole; material: water; isolation source: purple microbial (photo- and chemosynthetic) mats found in... | reverse complement strand
AGAGCGGACCGTTTGCCGCCTTATAGCGAGGAGGCGGAGCGGGGGGTTCTTGGTGCCATCCTGCTGGAGTCTTCACGGGTGATGGATCTGGTCATCGAGAGCCAGATCACACCCGACTCGTTTTTCGTGCCCGGCCACCGCCTGATCTATGCGGCCATGGTCCAGATGGTCCGTTCCGGCCAAGCGATCGACCTGCTGACGGTCGGGAACTATCTCCGGGGTCATGAGCAGCTTGAACAGGCTGGCGGGGAACTCTACCTGGAACGGCTGGTGGATTCCACCCCGACCGTCGCGCATGCCGAGTATTACATCGATATCGTCCGGCAGAAATTCCTGCTGCGGGCAATCATCAACTGTGCCCGCGATGCCGAGGCCGCCTGCTACGATCCCGAGCAGATGGCGGATCGGCTGCTGAGCCAGGTCGAGCAGGATTTCCTCAATATTACCGAGAACCAGCACGGTAGTGTCGCCATCTGGGGCGATGCCGTAGCCGAGGTGATGGAGCATGTGGAGCGGGTCTTTACGACCAAGCGCGGTCTTGGATCGGCCATCTCGACCGGTTTCGTCAACATGGACAAGGTGCTGATCGGGCTGCGGCCGTCGGAAATGATCGTGCTGGCGGCGCGTCCCTCGATGGGCAAGACCTCGCTGGCGATGAACATTGCCGAGCATGTCGCCCTCGGCACCAAGGATCCGGATGGCATCGGCCGTGCCGTGGGGATCTTCAGCCTGGAAATGAGTTATGGCTCCCTTGTGCAGCGCATGCTCTGCTGCCGTGCCGAGATTCCCGGGTTCCGGCTCGCCCAGGGATTTGTCTCGGATGATTTCCACCGCCGCCTGGTACAGGCGGCATCGGTCCTGCAGAAGGCCAAAATCTACATGGACGACACCGGTGGCCTGGACGTCATGGAGCTGCGGGCCCGGGCCCGGCGCATGAAGAAGAAATACGGGATTGAATTGATCGTGATCGATTACCTGCAGCTTCTCAACTGCCGTGAGTATGCCAAACAGGGGCGGCAACTGGAAACCTCGGCGATTTCATCGAACCTCAAGGCGATGGCCAAGGAGCTGAATGTGCCGGTGTTGGTGCTGAGCCAGTTGAGCCGGGCCCCGGAACAGCGCACGGGAGGCGATGGGCGCCCCAAGCTGTCGGATTTGCGCGATTCCGGTGCCATCGAACAGGATGCCGACGTGGTCCTGATGCTGCGGCGGCCCTGCAAATATCCGGGCTCCGAGCGCGCTGATGACCAGACCTTGGCGATCGTGGATGTCGCCAAGCAGCGAAACGGGCCGACCGGAGAGATCGAGCTGAATTTTGAAGACAGTTATACCCGGTTCCGCGACCGTGACCATGGGGTGGATGGTTATGCAGGCGGCCCGCAGGTCGAGGTAGATGAGGTGCCGGAATGATAACATCGAACGACAAGGCGGTTACCATGCAGCAGGGACGTTGGCGGCGCGGCAGGGTTGGATTCGGCGTGGTTTTCGCGGGGCTGCTCCTCGCGCTGGGCATGCCGGTGCCGTCGGCAGTGGCTGCGCGTATCGCCGCCGTCGAGATTGAGCAGCAGGGGATGGGTCGGATCGACAAGGATTATGTCAAGGCGCACCTGCAAGCCACCGCCGGGGCCGAGTTCAGTGCCTCGCAGGCGGCCCAGGATGTGAAAAAGCTGCTGGAGACGGGGCAATTCACCACCGTCAACGTGCGCGTTGAGGAAGGCACGGGCGGCGACCTGAAGGTGATTTACACCGTGCAGCCCAAATGGCGTCTGGCCGAACGCCCCCTGGTTCAGGGCGTGCACAGGTTCCGCCAGTCGAAGGTGCGCAAGCTGATGGAGCTGGAGGATGGCGATCTTGTGGATGACCAGGCCGCCGGGGTGGCACTGCGCAAGGTGATCCAGGAGTACCGCAAGAAGCGCTATCCGCAGGCCACGGGCACCTGGACCTTTGAAACGGTCAATGCGGCACGCGGCCTGGTGCGCCTGGTTTTTGTGTTTGATGAAGGGCGTCCGTCGTTTGTGAACAAGATCGAGGTGCAGGGGAACGAGAGTATCCCTTATCGGGATTTGCGCGATGCCTTGAAACGTCCGTGGATCCTGAACCCGTGGTTTTGGGTTGTCCGCAAGAAATACGATGTGTTCGAGCTCTCGGAAATCGAGGCCAACGTCAAGCGTCAGTACATGAACCAGGGGTTCATGGATGTGCAGGTGACCGTCTCCTCCGACGACGGCGATGGCGGCCGGCGTGCCATGGTAAAGGTGCAGGAAGGCGAGCGCTACCAGTTCGGCGAGGTGCGTTTGGTCGGCAACACGCTCTATCCGGACGAGGCGTTGCGTGGGGAACTGACCCTGCAGCAGGGCAGCCTGGCCTCACTGGATGCGATCGAGACCAGCGCCGAGCGGCTGCAATTGTATTATGGTGACCGCGGCTATCTCAATGCAGGCGCCCGCCCGGTGCTGGTGCCGGATAACGAGACCCGCAAGGTGCATGTGACCTACAACATCCGCGAGGGGGAACTGGTCAACATCCGCAACATCATCATCCGCAACAATACACGGACCAAGGACAAGGTCATCCGCCGTGAGTTGCTGGTCTATCCGGGCGAGATCTATAACCAGTCGCGGGTCCAGCGCAGCGAGCGCCGCCTGAGCAATCTGGGCTTCTTCGAGACCGTGCGCGTCATTCCCGAACAGACCTCTCGCCTGGCCGAGCGCGATCTCGTGTTCGATGTTACCGAGAAGCGTACCGGGCAGTTCATGATCGGTGCCGGATTTTCAAGCGTGGACAACCTGCTTGGCTTTATCGAGCTTTCGCAGGGTAACTTCGATCTTCTGGGCTGGCCCTATTTCACGGGGGGCGGTCAGAAACTTCGTTTGAAGATGCAACTGAGTTCGACGCGGGCGGACTACGAGTTGAACTTTACCGAGCCTTGGTTCCTGGATCGGCAGCTTTCCCTTGGGTTCGATCTCTACCGGCGCGAGCGGGATTACTCCGAATACGACCTCAAGCGCACGGGCACCGCGATTCGGCTGGGCCGCGCCCTGCCGTTCGCCAGCCGGATCATCCTGCAGTACGAGATCGAGAAGAACGAGATCAGCGACATCAGCGATCTGAATACCTATTACCTGCTGGATACCTATGATTTCGAGACCGAGACCGGTACGCCGTTCCAGTTCACGAGCGAGGAGGACGGTGTCAAGAGTGCCTTGACGCTTACGTTGTCGCAGGATACCCGTAACAACCCGTTCATCCCGACGCGGGGTAATCGGTTCAGTGCCTCGTATTCCGTGGCGGGCGGTCCCATGGGGTTCGATTACGAATTCTACAGCGTCGGCCTGCAGACCGCCAGCTATATGCCACTCTGGTTCGGGCATGTGATCAGCCTGCGAACCCGCTTTGATTTCGCCGAACCCTTCGGGGATGCTGATGAAGTGCCCCTGTCCGAACGGTTCTTCCTCGGGGGCGGACGCACCCTGCGCGGGTTCAAGTACCGCGATGTCGGCCCCAAGGTGATCCGCAAGGTCGAAGGGTCGGACCGCTATTATGACCGCCCCTATGGCGGGCAAAGCATGTTCATGGCCAATGTGGAATATACGATCCCGATCATCAAGATGCTTCGTTTCGGGATGTTCTACGATACCGGCAATGCCTGGTCCGAACAGTACAAGGTGGACTTCGCCGACCTGGCCAGTTCGGTGGGCATGGGGCTGCGCCTGGATATTCCCGGCTTCCCGATCCGCATCGACCGAGCCTGGGTACAGGAACTGGATGATGAGTTCACCAGCGAGGATGAATGGGTGATCTGGATTGGTTACGATTATTAACAGCAACATGGTTAAAGGAGCAACAATGAAGCAGACGATCAGGATGATGGTGGCGGGAGCGGCGGTGCTGGGGATCAGTGCAACGGCGGCGATGGCAGCGAATATCGGTGTGATTGATATGGAGAAGCTGATCAAGATGCACCCCCGTACAGCGGCCGACCGGGTGGTGCTGGAGCAGTATGTCGAGGATTTCGAGAAGGAGCGCGAACAGCGCATGGCGGCACTCAAGGAGCTTTCGGCGGCACTCGATACGTTGCGCAAGGGCATGGAGGATGTCAGTCTCTCGGATAAAGCCACTCAGGAGAAGCGCCAGCTCGCCCAGGCCAAATTCGAGGAGATGCGCGAGGCCGAACGTGAACTGCGCGAGCTTGCCGGGATGCGCCAGAAGGAGTTGACCAGTCAGGAACTGCGCATGCGCACCCGGGTCGTGGCGGATATCCGCGACATCGTCTCGCAGGTCGCCGCCACCCGGAAACTGGATCTGGTGCTGGATTCCACCGGCCCGGGCGCAGCAGGCTATTCCCCCGTGATTTATTCCGGCAAGACCATGGATATCACCGAGGATGTCACCGTCCTGCTGATCAAGGATGTGGACAAGGGCAAGGAATAGTTTCTCACGCAAATTGCCTATCGCAGGAGGAGGTTCCACGATGCAACTGGCACGGATCGTAGAAAAGCTTGGCGGCACGCTGGTGGGCGATGGCAGCGTGGAGATCAAGGGACTCGGCAGCCTGGCGGAAGCAGAAGCTGGCGATATCTCGTTCCTGGCAAACCCGAAATATACGTCGGCCGTGGCATCGACCCGTGCCTCGGCGGTGCTGCTGGCCAGGGACTGGAAGGGCGAATGCCCTTGTGCGGCCGTGTATGTCGAGAATCCGGATCGTGCCTTTGCGGAGGCCGCCCTGCTGCTTTCGCCCCCCCCCGTGGGCTTTGTGCCCGGCATCCATCCGACGGCGGTGATTGCACCTGATGCGAAACTCGGCGAGGGCGTAACGGTCGGACCGCATGTCGTGATCCAGCCGGGGGCGGTCGTGGGAGATCGTTCAGTGTTGGTCGCCAACTGCTACGTGGGTCATGAGGCGGTGATAGGCTGCGATTGCCGCCTGTATGCGCATGTCTCGATCCGCGAGCGCTGCGTGCTGGGCAACCGGGTGATCATCCATGACGGAACGGTCGTGGGTAGCGATGGCTTCGGCTACACGCCCGACAAGCATGGCGTGTGGCACAAGGTCCTGCAACTAGGGATTGTCGAGATCGGGGATGATGTCGAGATCGGCGCGAATGCGGCGATCGACCGGGCCCGTTTCGGCAAGACCCGAATCGGCAACGGGGTGAAGATCGACAATCTCGTTCAGGTGGCCCATAACGTGCAGATTGGTGACCATGCCGTCATGGCCTCGCAGGTCGGCATCTCCGGCAGCACGCGGATTGGTCGGCATGTCCAGCTTGGCGGACAGGCCGGATTGGCTGGGCATCTGCATGTTGGCGATGGGGCCGTCGTCGGTGCCCAGGCTGGCGTTACCAAGGATGTCGAGGCGGGTAGCTTTGTGTCGGGATATCCCGCCATGGATCATCGCAAGGCCACGAAGGCCCATGCGCACCTGATGCGGCTGCCGGAACTGAAGGAGCGCATAAAGGCGTTGGAGGCGTTGGTGGAGGCTCTTCAGCAGCGCGGGGACAAGGCATGAACGTGTTTGTCACAGGCGGGGCTGGATACATCGGCAGTGTGACGAGCGAACTGCTGCTGGATGCAGGGCATCGGGTCACGATTTTCGATAACCTCGGACGCGGCCACCGGGCGGCGCTCGATCCGCGGGCCACGTTTATCGAAGGCGATTTACTCAACCAGGCGGCGATCACGGCGGCGATGCAGGAAGCCAGACCGGATGCCGTGCTGCATTTCGCCGCCTTTGCCCTGGTGGGTGAGTCGATGGAAAACCCCTCGATGTATTTCGATAACAACGTGATCGGCGGCATCCATCTGGTCGAGGCCATGCGGGCGGCTGGCGTGCGCAAGATCGTGTTCTCCTCGACCTGTGCCACCTACGGGCAACCCGAGCAGGTGCCCATCACCGAGGAGACGCCGCAGCGCCCGCAGAATCCATATGGGGAATCGAAGCTGATGTTCGAGAAGATCCTGCGATGGCATCAGGAGATCAACGGGTTCCAGCCGGTCTTCCTGCGCTACTTCAACGCTTGCGGGGCCACGGCCAAGTTCGGCGAGGATCATGATCCCGAGACCCATCTGATTCCGCTGGTGCTGCGGGTGGCCCTGGGGCAGCGCGACTCAGTCAAGATTTTCGGCGACGATTACGATACACCCGACGGCACCTGTCTGCGCGACTACATCCACATTGCCGACCTGGCCCAGGCACATATCCTGGCGTTGGAGAAGGACGTCAGCGGTCCGTTCAACCTGGGGACCGGCACGGGATACTCCGTGCGGGAGGTGATCGAGGTATGCCGTGCGGTGACGGGGCATCCGATCCCTGCCGTGGTGGCCCCGCGCCGCCCGGGCGATCCGGCGCGCCTAGTCGCCTCGGCCGGAAAGGCACATCGCGTGCTGGGCTGGAAGCCGGCCAAGGCCGACCTGCGCACCATTGTGGCGAGTGCCTGGGCTTGGCACCGCCAGCATCCGCACGGGTATCCTGCATAGTCGCTAGACTCGATACGTTTATAAATGGTTCATTACCTGGAACATCCACGTTTCATCTGGGGCGATCGAACGACGGAGCGCTATGACTGCTATAAGACGGGCTTGTCGGGGTCAGGCCAGGCTTGACAGGGTCAGCGTTTTAATTTTTAGCTTCATCCTGCTGGCGACGTCTGTTTCCGGGCAAGGATACCTCGTGCCCAAGGATGACGGGCTACCACCCTTGGTATTGAAAAGCCAGTCCATTAAGGTCGTCATCACCAACCAAGTGGCCGTGACGACAGTCTGGCAATCCTTCCTTAACTCAACAGCACAACAACTTGAGGCAGACTTTGTCTTTCCGCTTCCTGCGGATGCCAACTTCACTGAATTCGCCATGATCATGAACGGGGAACGCGTCAAAGGCGAAATCATGGCACGCGACCAGGCCGCGGATGTCTATCGCAGCATCGTTCGCCGGGCCCGTGACCCTGGCCTACTGGAGTCTGCGGGAAACGACCTTTTCCGGGCTCGTGTCTTTCCCATTCCAGCAAATGGTGAGCAGAACATTGAAATCTGCTACAGCCAGATCATACAGTCCAACGCGGGGCTGCGAAACTACACCTATCCATTCCCCTCACGATCCGAAATCGAGCAACTGCCGAACACCAGTCTGGTCTTGGACCTTTACGCCGACCAGGGGATCAAGTCGATTATCAGCCCCACCCACGAGGTCCTGGTATCCCGTCTGAACGACCATCACGTACGTATCAGCTTTGAAAGCGCGGCCGATGACGCCTGTCGTGCGTTCAGTCTTGTCTATGCGCTATCCAATGAGGACTTCGGGCTTAATCTGGTGGCCCACCGCGAAGGCGATGCTCCGGGCCATTTCCTGCTCTTGCTGGCACCGCGCATGAATCTGCCCGGCCAGGACATTCAGGCGAAGGACGTCTGTATCGTTCTCGACTCATCCGGAAGCATGGCCGGGGAGAAGCTGGAGCAGGCGAAGGCCGCCATTCGATATTGCGTTGAAAATCTCGGCGCCGAGGATCGTTTCAGTGTCATGAACTTCAGTGCAGCCACCTACTTTTTCCTCGGACGATCGGAATCAGGACAGGATCTCTCCGCCTTACAGGAGTGGGCGTCATCCTTGCCCTTTTTCCCCGCATCGACGAATGCCGTAGGGGACGTTTCAAACTACCTCGACGGCATTACGGCACAGGGCAACACGGATCTTGCATCAGCCCTGACCTTGGCCCTGAGGTCTTGCCCAGATCCCGGGCGCCCATACCACATCCTGCTCATGACCGACGGGTTACCGACCGTGGGCACCACCGACAGCAAAGCGATTCTCGCTTCAGTAGCAAAACTCAACACACGCAAGACGAGAGTTTTTGCTTTTGGTGTGGGATACGATGTGGATCCCCTTTTGCTCGATGGTATCGCCGCCGACACCACCGGGTATTGCACCTATGTGCATCCGGGCGAGAACATCGCCACCAAAGTCGCCAGATTCTATGACATCGTCGGAGCGCCGGTACTGACCGATGTGTTACTGACCATAACCGGCACAGAGGTTTCGGAATGCTATCCACGCCGGATGCCGGATCTATACCTGGGCTCTCAAATCGAAGTCCTTGGACAATACACGACGCCCGGAAACGCAACCGTCCGGGTGCAAGCCGACTACCTGGGAACACGGCAGAAGCTGGATTATGAGATCCGCTTTCCAGCGGCAGAAGCAAATCCGTTTGTACCCGCGCTGTGGGCCAGGCGCAAGGTCGGGTACCTGCTGGAGAACATCCGGCGCAACGGCGAAACCCAGGCGCAGACCGATGAAGTCATCGCGCTCGCTGAACGCTACGGCATGGTGACGCCGTACACCTCCTTCATCACCATTGAGCCGGAAGAGAAGGAGCGGCTACAGCAGCGCCCGGACAGCGGCATGCAATTCAGTATTCCCGATCTCGATGATCATGAGGTCGACCGCCTGCTCGAGGAACAAACGCTGACCTACGGGGCGCTCAGCAACACGAAAACAGGAAAGATGGGGGGCTGTGGGAGCGTCGGCGGTTGGCCAAGTCACATGGAGCATAGCAGGATCCGGTTCATCCGGTTGGATCACGGCGGGTCAGGGTGGGACGATGGCATGGACCCGACGTCAGGTGCCGACATCAACTTCCTGCGCGGTTTTTCACAAGTGACCGGATTCAAAAAGATTGCTTCACGGGGAGAGAGTCATTCGATCGGGCTGCTCAAGAAATACCCGAAGAACGGTTTCCCCCCGTTTGTCTACCTCACAGGCGACGGTGAGCTGGGGCCTATCACCGCCGCCGATAAAGAGACTCTGCGCAACTACTGCCTCAATGGCGGATTGCTCATCGGGGATGCCGGTAGCCCCACGTTCCACGAGTCGCTCATAAAGCTCATGCGCCAGGTCTTCCCCGATAAGCCGCTACTGGATATTGCTGACGATGATATGCTTTACCAAATCCCCTACGCATTCCCCAACGGTGCACCAAGCTTCTGGCATCATGGCGGACACCGCCCGATGGGCATCAAGCACGAAGGTCGCTGGTGTGTTTTCTACCATCCCGGCGACATGAACGACGCCTGGAAGACCCCCGGACAGACGGATGCCACCCCTGAAATGCGCGACGCCGCCATTCGCCTTGGCGTCAACCTGGTGTACTATGCATTTGTTCACCACCCTGAATTTCAGGAAACGAATACTCCCGTCAAGGAGCCTCCACCCGAACCCGTCCGAAAACCGGCCATGCTCCCCGCTTCGGATCCCGTTCTTCCCACAACTGGGAAACACGCCATTCAGCTCAGCGAGGCGACCGCCGCGATGAAGGAACAGTTGACCCTCGCCCCGGCGTTCATCCGGAAGGCATCTGGACGGACGTTTATCAAGACGCGGGGGGTCTGGGTGGACCAGGCCTGGACCAGCGGGCAGGAACCGCTGCTGATCCAGGTCGGTTCGGATGCTTTCTTCGCATTGCTCGATCGCGATGCGGACCTCCTGTCGGCGCTCGCCCTCGGGCCCAACGTGATCGTGGTCCTCCAATCCGGCAGGGCGGTTCGCACCGGTTATGCAGGCCAGAATAGCTTGACCGCACAAGCGCTTGCCGATCTGTTTCCCGGTCCCCCCCCGGCCAGCCCGGCAGGCAGGGATGGGGCAGAACCAGGACGGCAACCATAACCGGGGTCATTCGAAGTGCTAAGGAAGGTAAGATCTTTTTCGGCAATCGAGGGACGAGAACGGCGACGACAACGGATGACGAAGGAACCAACCCTTTGCCACGCGGCTCGACAGGAGTCTCGCCCTCCCATCGGTAGCCAACGCGATGCCTAAAATGACACAATTTGCAGAATAACGCGATATGCAAAATGGGAGATACTATGCAGGGACATGATCAGCCATTATGATTATGTTGTCGTTCACAAAACTAAACCAGAAAGGAAACTGACATGCCCCTGCAAAACAAGACACTATTCATGGCGATGGAACTTAGCAAGAACAACTGGAAACTGGCATTCGGAAATGGAGAAAAAGAGCGTCAGCGAACGATCAGCGCGGGAAGTGAGGAATCGCTTTTGGCTGAGATAGCCAAAGCCAAGGAAAAGCTCGGCTTGCCTGCGGATGCGCAAGTTGTGAGCTGCTACGAGGCCGGTCGTGATGGTTTCTGGATTGATCGGATGCTACAGCGCAATGGCATCCGCAACACGATTATGGATCCAGCCAGTATCGAGGTGCCCCGCCGCTCGCGTACGCGCAAAACCGACCGGCTCGACGCCAGCCGTCTGCTTCGTCTGCTGCTGCGTGCTGAGCTATGG
>JFJP01050836.1_pt1 | contig 10296 bp, 14 predicted proteins | sample 431651 | NCBI WGS metagenome assembly JFJP01 (sample SAMN02602958, study PRJNA72255) | Microbial mat metagenome, whole genome shotgun sequencing project. | biome: fresh water; feature: sink hole; material: water; isolation source: purple microbial (photo- and chemosynthetic) mats found in... | reverse complement strand
AGTGAAAGACCATCAGAAGGAAGAAGTTTCGGAGGTAGATCATCTGGAGGATTTGGAGGATCTAGAGATGGAGGAAGAAGTTTTGGTAGATCATCTGGAGGATTTGGAGGATCTAGAGATGGAGGAAGAAGTTTCGGAGGTAGATCATCTGGAGGATTTGGAGGATCTAGAGATGGAGGAAGAAGTTTCGGAGGTAGATCATCCGGAGGATTTGGAGGATCTAGAGATGGAGGAAGAGGTTTCAGTGAAAGACCATCAGAAGGAAGAAGTTTTAGTGAAAGACCATCAGAAGGCAGAGGCTTTGGTGGAGATAGAGACGGTGGATCATTTAGATCAAGAAATTCATTTCAATCATCCGAAAATCCAGAACTAGTAATTAATAAAATACATACTAAAAATGATATTAAATTTCATATTATAGATGAAAATTCTATATTTAAAAATGGTAAGTTTAATTATCATTTTAAAAATGAATCTCTAAAAATATGTTTTACTCATCCAAGTGCAAATAATGATCCAACAAGTAGAATGTTATTTGAATCATTAGAGTTTATTGGAGATAAATATCTTACATATGAAGTAGCTTTATCATTATTTAAGAATGGATGTAATAATCCTGAGGAGTTTAGTTTACAAACAGCAAACTATGTATGTAATGAAACATTATCAAAAGTCTGTCAAGATATATTTATAAATGAAATTCAATATACAGGAGAATTAAATGAAACAATATTAGCTGATTGCTTTGAAGCTATTATAGGAGCATTGATTATAGATGGAGCATCTCCTTATAAATTATTTGCAGAATTATTACCAACTTTTCAAAAATATTTAAAAACAGAAGCTAAAAGCCCAAGAAATATTATTCAAGAATATTTAATAGATAGTAATATTATTTATACATATCAAGAAAAAGATAATGAATTTATTTGTGATTTATCTGCTACAAGCGAAAATAATAATTACAGTACAACAGGAGTTGGGGTAAGTAAAAAAGAATCAGCTGAAAATGCAGCATATATTCTAGCAAAACAATTATTATTAATATAATATTTATGTTATTATAATCATTATGGACGAATTATTTCAAGAAGAAGAATCCATCATTGTGTCAACAGGATCACAGAAATTAATCACAAGACGTGGTTATGAAGATCTAAAACAAGAGCTTGCTAGACATCAACAGGAAAAAAGTGAATACTTAATTAGATTAGAGGAAGCTAGATCACATGGAGATCTTTCTGAAAATGCAGAGTATACAGAAGCTAAAGAAGGATTACGTAATCAAGAAAGTATGATTAATGAAATTACAATGACATTATCTATGTGTCAGCCAGTAGATCATATTGAACCAAAAAATACAGCAGATTTTGGAGCAGAAGTAACACTTGAAATTAAGAATCAAGATAATATTTCTCAAAAAATATATGTGATGGTCGGTGAAGGCGAAGGCGATATGTTTTCATCAAATAGAATTGCAATTAACTCTCCTTTAGGTAAATTATTAATTGGCAAATCTATAAATTCTACTTTTAGTTTTAATAATAAACAATATAAAGTATTATCTATTGTTTATGATGATAAGAACATTTTGCCAATCTCTAAATAAAATATGTTATCATAATTTATATTGGAAAATAGTTTAACGGTAGAACATCAGACTCTGGATCTGAAGATTTTGGTTCGATTCCAAGTTTTCCAGCATTTTTTATTCAGAATAATTATTTATATATCTTATATTTATCAGTTACATAATTATAAATTTTAATAGTAGGAATATTTTCTGTATTATTATTTCACTCTTCTTTATATCTTATAAATAAATTAGAAAATTTTTCTTATTTTGTGATTATAATATCATTTCTATTTTTTTATAATATAAACCACATGCTCTTTTTCAATCTTGTGATTATAATACAATACACAGATTTTGCATTTGTTTTTCTAATAATTGTATATTTATAATATATAATTTATAAGGATTAAGTTTATAATGTAATTGTCTATTATCTTATGCAAAAAGATAATGATGCTAAAAGAAGTATTATACCTCTCATCTTCTCTATATTTCCAAAAAATATAATTTATTATGTTTATATTTAAATTTCTGAATTCTTTAAAAGAGATAAATAATAATCTGGTTTTTGAGCAACTTCGACTTCTATTTTTCTTTTTCTCCATTTAAATGTTTTTAATAATTTGGTCTTTTCTGATATTTTAAATGAGTTATATATTTTGTGAGTATCACATCCTGTTTGATATGTTAGGCATCCACTCGTTAATTTTAATATTTTTTGCTTACTATTATATTTTATCAAACAATATTGCATCAAGTATCATATAAATATCTTTATTGTTTTTATTATAAACGTCTTTATCTGTATATATAATTATAATCTTCTTATTAATTTTTATACAATATCTACGGCATGGATATGCATCCAAAGCTATTGTAATAAAATAATGATTAGATACATATTATATTCTAACTCTTGTTTATTACAAGAATATCCTCTTATCAAAGACAATTTATTATTAAATATATATATACTATCATTAGATCCATAAAGATAAAATTCTGGATATCATTTTAATTATGAACATTTTGTCTCTTTTAAAGTTTTAAATAGATTATCGAAAGATATATATTATTAAAGAATTGAAGGTTTCATGTTGCTACAAATACGAAATTAATACATAAAGGAAATATTTAAATGATGGTAAAAAAGTAATTTTATGATTGAATTTATCTGCTACAATTATCTTCTGTTATTGTTGTTTATTAGTAATATATTATTATCTTATTTACATAACACCATTATGAGGCTTAATTATAAGTACTGTAATATTGCCTATTTTGTATAATTTACGAAAAAATAATGAATCTCAGATCTTGAGTCACTTGTTAATATTGGGTGAGGTTTTATCAAGATATAATTTATACTCTCCGTCTGTATTAAATCTTGAACAACTAAACTAAGATTGTCCCACTCTTGTTTCTTACTTTTTCTAAATTAATTATCTGTTTGTTTTAATGAACTGCGTAAAATTTTCTCTTAAATAATTCTTTATCATCTCTATGAGTACGCATATGATCATAACTTGTAAATAAATATTTTTCAAGATTTGATGCAAATATTAAGATTATTTTTAGTAACATAAGTTATTATATTAAATTTTATACATAGTAAATAACATTTTATTTATATTAAGTTTTTCTCCAAGTATTGCTTCTATGTATTTTAATAGTGATAATATTTCCTGAAATATTTGTTGCGCTAAATCAAGATTAGACCATATTTTATTTTCTTCAACATAACTATTAAGATCATTTGCCCATTCAATTATTAGGTTTATACATAAGTTAATATCATATTTTTCTATTGAATATTTAATTTTACTTTCTCTATCATAAGTTATATGATGATTTTCAATAGTAATATTATGTTTTAATAATATTGATAATACTCTATAATGCAAATTAGAAATTTTATTTACTAAATAAGTATTATATATATTAATTATTTGATTTAAATCAAATTGTTTATCACTAGATATGAGATTAGTATATATAAAACCAAATCTAATAATCTCAATATTTATTATTTCTAGCAAGTTTTCTGCCATAACAACATTACCTTTGCTTTTTGACATTTTCTCATTATCAAATAACCACCAATTATGTACTAATAAATGATCAGCTATTTTTATATCTGCTGCCATAAGTATAGCAATAAAGTGAACACCATGAAAAATTAAAATATCTTTACCCACAATTTGTAAAATATGAGTTTTATCTTTCCATTCTATCAAATAATTTAAAAGAGCATCAAACCATACATAAATAGTATGATCATCATCGGGTGTTTTAATACCCCATGACTTATCAGATCTTGAAATACATAAATCTCGATATTCTATAGAAATAAAACCTAAACACTCATTTGCTCTATTTTCAGGTATAAGAAATTTGTCATTTGCTTTATAAAAATCAATGATCTTCTGTTGTAATATAGATCCTTTAAAGAAATAGCAATCAAATTCCTGAAATGTAACTGTACTACCTGTAGGTGCATATAATATATCATCATTTCTAATTATTTCTTCTTCTTTATAAAAGGTTTCATCTGATATTGAATAATATCCCGCATATTTACCTTTATATATGTAACCTTTTAATTTTAATAAATTCCAAAAATCGCATACAAGATCTTTATGCTCTTTATCTTCTGTAAAAATCCATTTATCATATTCAATACGATATTGTTGAGCTATTTGTTGATATTTATCATTTTTATTATTTAAATAACTAATAATATCTGAACCTGCTGCTTTTGCTACTTTATTACCATGAACATCTAATCCTGTTAAAAAAGTAACATTATATCCAATAAGTTTATGTAAACGACTTAGCACATCACCCAAAATCATAGTATATAAGGTACCTATATGAGGATTATCATTTGGATAAAATATTGGAGTTGTTTACTAATTTTACTATGATATATTTTATTAAATATCTCTTTATTAATACTGGCAACTTTGTTGTTTTGAATAATAAAATATCTATCTCCTTGTTTGATAATAATATTATTAGGTAAATATATATATATATTATTTAAATTAAAATATTCAAATTGATTATTATATTCAATTAAGAAAGTACTATTACTCTTATATACTTTATATAGATCATTATTTAATATAAGTTTAAACATCATATTTGTTATATCTACTGTATCTTCATATTTATCTTTATAAAGCTCATGCATTTTAATCATAGAACTAATATAATCATGAGAAAAATTATTTCTATTTATATATTCTTTTTCAAAATATGACATGTTAAAATTATCTTTCTCAATATTATCTATATACTTATACAAAATACTCTGAACATCTAAATCTAGAGTGTTATAATATTTATAATACTCTTTCATATAGTAGTCAATATCCGATAATAAATTCATTAATTTTCTTAGTTTATCTGCATCTTCTAATGTAATTTTATCTCCAAAATAAATAAGAAAATAGTATATATATTTAGACATGTTTATAGGTTTATAATTTTTATAAAAGTATATTAAATGAGCGAGAAAAAATACATATAAAATTATTATTAATAAACCTGTATGCTTAATAAATAATAAATCAAAAACTATGTATAAAATTAAAGAAAGACTAAAAGCATATTGATAAACTTTATTATTAAATAAAAAAGTTTGAGGTCTTCCTATATATAATGATAAAGCATAAATAAGCATACGCAATTATATAGTATAAATATAAATAAAAAATTTCATATAATTATTATTATGGGAATCAGACTAAGAACATTAAATAATTTACCAAGAATAAGAAAACATGGATTTAGAGCAAGAATGCATTCTAATTCACGTATTATTAATCGTCGTAGAGCAAAAGGAAAAAAAACTCTTGCAGCTATATAAAGGACTTAAATCTATAAGAGTACATCGCGCAATTAATATGTGCGGATATACTCATAAAACAGATTTCTTCTCTATAAAGTATTTATTTAATTTTAATAAATATATAAATAATATAAAAATAAATGAAAAAAAAAAGATGATACTTAGTAGTTTTTTTGATCATTATTATAATAACTATAATACTCAACTTACAATTATTATCTCAAAAAAAATACTTAATAAAAGCGTACAAAGAAATAGGTTAAGAAGACAAATCAAAGAAGCATTACGATTATATATTAATTCTAGTATTAAAATATTTGCAAAAATATATATAAATATTAAAATTGATTGGCAAAGTATAATAACTTATATTAAAGAACTAGCAGAATATTTAAATAATAAATATAAAAAATATACAGAAATATTATAATATAAACTTATGGCAACCAGTAAAGCGGGAGGCTCGGTTCGTAATGGTAGAGACTCCCAACCAAAGTTTTTAGGTCTAAAAGTAGGAAATAATCAATATGTAATAGCAGGCAATATCTTATTACGTCAAAGAGGTAATAAAATATATGCAGGCAAAAATGTTGGAGAGGGTAAAGATTTTACTTTATTTGCTCTTGCAAATGGTGTGGTATCCTTTAGAAAGGGATATAAAAGAAGAAAGTTTATGGATATTACATAAACTATCTTATTATTTATTATAATTGTTATTTTATTTAATTATTATTTTATTTGTTTACATTTTTTATTTAATTTTTAACATATTATTTGATAACATTATTCTGGAGTCTTTAAAAAATATGAAAAAAACAATTGCAATTATAGTCGGAGTGCTTTTATTAGCATTAATAATCTTCCTAGCTTTTTTTTCTGGAGGAAAAAGCGCAAACACAATTACAGTAGCTGTAAATCGTGGAATTACAAAAAGAAGTAAAATTTAAATCAGTGCCAGATTTGATGGATGCAGTAGATATGGTAAGAAAAAATAATGCTGACATAAGTATAGCTGGTATGTCAGGCGATGAACAAAGAATGAAAGATATTGAATCAAAATATCCAAATACTCATTGTATACCATATAGCATATCAGAAATTTATACAGTATCAAATACTATCGATAAAAACAAAAAAGAAATAATATATGGAGCTCAAGCTGGCACAGAAAATGCAAAAGCATTAGACAAATTTGTACAAACAAATAAAAATATTAAAGTACAACTTTTTCCAACAGAACAAGATGTAATTAATGCTCTTAATAGTAAAATAATTGATATTTGTATCATTGATAGCACAAATATTGATAATATTAAAAATATATTTAAAGCTTGTACAGTTAAAAAATTTATAATTCAACACAATAATAGTTACTTTTTTATTGTAGTAAATACTAAAAATGATAAAATCATAACTGCTGTTCAAAAAGTTGTAGATGATTTAAAAAAACCTATTAAAAAATCAAATACTCAAAAAGCACAAGTTAAGAAATAATATATATAAAGTCATATAATTATAATATGACTACAGAACAAAAAAATATTTTAAAACAATTAAAAGATGAAATTTCTGTTTCAATGATCGAATGTAAAAAAGCACTTGATGAAAATAATTGGAATATACAGTTAGCATTTAAGACTATAAAAAAAAATAGTATTTCAGCATATCCAAAAAAATCAGATAGAATATCAAACTTTAGAGTAATATATCCTCAAAAACAAGATAATAAATTATATTATTTAGCAGTAAGTTGTGAGACAGATTTTGTTCAAAGAAATGATCAGTTTCTTATTAGTATTACAAATATTGTAAATAGCTGGATTGATAATAATCATATTGATAATGAATCTCTTTATTTATTAGCTTATCAATTTCAAGAAAATATTAAAATTATAGAAGCTAATACTATAGATTTAGATTTATTTGATGTATTTGGTTTTGATCTAATTGGTACATCATATACAACAAGAACACAAACTTTATTTTATGAAAAATTAGGTATATGTACTAAAGGTATAGCAAATCAAAATGAAGCAAATATTTATAATAGAATATCAAACAATATAAGAGTTATCAAATAAATAATCAGTAACTATTTCATATCCAGTATTTGTAACAAGTATTGTACGCTCAAATTGAGCTGAATAAGAATTACAAGTAGCAGTCCATTCATCTTTTAAAATCTTAATACGAGAATATGACTGCATAAGCATTGGTTCAATAGTTATATACATACCTTCTTTTAATTGAGGTCCAGTATTTCTTACTCCATGAAAAGGTATTTGAGGATCAAGATGTAAAGCTAATCCTATACCATGACCAGCAAAATCTTTTACAATATAGAATCCATGTTTTTTAGCTGTGCTTTCCATAATATAACCTAGTGTACCAACGTGTACTCCTGGTTTTATAGCTTTAATTGAATTTGTCATTGATTCATATGCAGCATTTACAAGTTTTGCATGTATAGGTAACTTAGGCTTACCTATAATATATGTATAACAATTATCTGAATAATAACCATCTTTCGAACAACAAATATCTACACTGACAATATCACCTTCTTTTATTATCATTTTAGAATTAGGTATACCATGACATACTACTTCATTAATAGATAAACAGATTGATTTAGGAAAACCATGATAATTTAAAGCTGCACTTTTTGCTCCATAAGCATTTAAATAGTTTTCACAGAATTCATCTATTTGAATACCATTTATACCTGGTTTTAAATAAGATTTTAACTCTTCAATAAGATTAGATGCAATTTTACCGACTGCAAACATTTTATTCTTATCTAAATTCATTTTGTAAATGAGTAAATACCATCTAATTTCTTAAGTTTCTTATCATGAGATGTATTAATAACAATTTGATTAGACCATGCATTATGTGAATCTAGGCCAGATGATAGATTAATAGGTTTATCATATTTGGAAAAGACAGTAAATTTCGCCTTACCTGCAATTAAAACTGTAACTATGTTTTTCTTAGGATGTATATCTTTCTTCATAATATGTATTATATAATATTACTTATATATTAGATAGTATAATATTAGAAAATATGACAATGATAATGCTCCAAAATAAAAACAAAAAATGTTATAATGTATTACTAAACTTAAAATAGTAAGTATTTTAAAAAATGTATATTTCTGTAAACATAATGATAAAAATAATATGAATAAATTAATAAAAAAATATATATAATTGTGATTAAAGAAAGTATTATTTGTTGGAGTATAAGTATTATATGAAATAAATAATAAAAATATAATCTTAAAAAGATCTATTGTATCTGTAAAATTATTGATAAGAGTACTAAAAATATCTAACATGTAATTTAATTATAAGCATTGATTTTGTAAAATATACTAAAAAAAAGGCTATATTATTTATATGATTATAACAAGATTTGCTCCTTCTCCTACAGGATCTCTTCATTTAGGTAGTTTAAGGGCAATATTACTTCCTTACTGCACAGCAAAAAAAAATAATGGTAAATTTATTTTACGTATAGATGATACCGATACAGCTAGATCAGATAATAAATATGTAGAAGAAATTAAAGAATCATTAGAATATTTACATGTAGATTATGATATTTATTTTAAACAATCAGAACGTATATCAAGATATGATGAAGTATTTTCAAAACTTATTGAACAAGAATATGTATATGCTTGTTATGAAACAAAAACAGATTTAGATTGGTATAAAAAATCCGGTAAAACTATATTTGATAAAAGCAGTAGATTTAAAAATACAGGAGAATTATACTGGAGATTTGAATTAAAACAAGTATCATATCATCTTAATGATCTAATATTAGGTAATTTATCTTTTAATAAAGAATGGAGTGATCCTATACTTAAAAAACCAGATGGATCGTATTCATATATTTTTACTTCAGTTGTAGATGATATTGATTATAATGTAACACATATTATTAGAGGATCTGAGCATACAAATAATGCTGTTATTCAACAGGAAATAGGTAATGCAATATTAAAAAACTGGCAAGTAGAATGGGCTCATTTCTCGCTACTTAAGGAAACAGATGGTAGAAAAATGTCTAAAAGAACAAATGATTCAATTTACGTTAAAGATATATCTAAAAAATATGAGTATCAAACATTTTATTCAATATTTACTTCTTTAGGTACAAGTAAGTCTCAATTAATTAGCGCGAATCAGGAAAGTTATATTCATTACTGCGATTTACATAGTTTTTCTAAAAGTAGTCAAGTATTTGATATACAAATCTTAGATAAAACAAATGCTAAAATATTAGCAATTACAAATGAAAATGATAAATATTGGAATCTTTTAAGAAACAATATTACATTTAGATCAGAATTTGATATTAAAAAAAATCAAATACTTTCAATATTAAACGTAGAAAATAAGTATCATTATCTCTTAAATATAGATAATATAATAAATTATATTAATGAAAAAACAAATAAAAGAGAATATTGTCAAGCATTTTATATGTATATTTTTCAAACAAATACAGGTCCAGTTATTGCAGATATAATAAATGCGATTAAAATATAAAAATTATATATAAGAATAAAAAAAATATGATATTATTAATATATAGATAGATGACTGAGCGGTTTAAAGTACCGGTCTTGAAAACCGGCGTAGGTAACACTACCGTGGGTTCGAATCCCACTCTATCTGGACTAATCTTCCAAAATGCCAATTTTGTTTTCTTGACATCTGCCAGCATATTCAACTAATATTTGTGTTTTATTTTGCTTATTTCTTATTGATATTAAGTATTGAGAAAGTTTTTGTTTATTATTTTCTAATATTATAATTTCTCTTCTTTGGTTATAGAGAAAATAAGT
>JFJP01041764.1_pt1 | contig 10296 bp, 11 predicted proteins | sample 431651 | NCBI WGS metagenome assembly JFJP01 (sample SAMN02602958, study PRJNA72255) | Microbial mat metagenome, whole genome shotgun sequencing project. | biome: fresh water; feature: sink hole; material: water; isolation source: purple microbial (photo- and chemosynthetic) mats found in... | reverse complement strand
AATAAAATGTTCGGCTGAAATGTTGGCGGCAATCAAAGATGCCCCTATGGCCCACCACGACAGGGTGCCTCCTGCCAGAAAATAGTCTTTTGAATCCTTTTCCTCACCTTTCTTGGTTCTTGAGAGCCAAAGACCCAGGCTTACAATTAGAATTGCGTAGCCAATAAAAATCGCGTAATCAATTGCGGTAAATCCTGCATTCATATTTTATGCGTTTTAAGAGTTAATTTTGTGATTGTAGTAAATATCGTTGTTGCGAAGCTCTCGTTTAAATTCACGGATGTTGGTATCATTGTCGATAATAACAAACTCAATACCAAGCATTTCGGCAAAGTCCTCCATATATTCGGTATTTAATGCCATGCTAAAGCTGGTATGGTGCGCGCCACCGGCTAAAATCCAGGCATGAGCGCCAACCTCGAGATTAGGTTCAGGCACCCATAAAGCACGGGCAACAGGCAGTTTGGGGAGTGCTTCAGGCGTAATTACAGTAACCGGGTTAACAATCATACGCATACGTCCGCCCATATCAACCAAGGTAGCATTAATTCCTTTTCCTGCGGGAACATTAAATACAAACCGTGCCGGTGCATCTTTACCTCCAATTCCCAATGGATGCACTTCGATACCTGGTTTGCTTTCAGCTACTGAAGGACAAATTTCCAACATATGGGCACTCAATACTGCCGGCTGTTTGGGATCCAAATGGTAGGTATAGTCTTCCATAAACGAGCAACCTCCTTTTAAACCCTGCGACATTACTTTCATGATGCGCACCAGGGCCGATTGCTTCCAGTCGCCTTCGGCGCCAAAGCCATACCCTTGCTCCATCAACCGTTGCGATGCCAGGCCCGGTAATTGTTTCAAACCGTAAAGATCTTCAAAGTTAGTGGTAAATGCTTTGTAGTTGTATTTATCCAGGAAGCGTTTCATGCCAATTTCAATTTTCGCCTGGTAGCGGATATTCTCCAGTTCGGTGGTTGCAATGGTATATTGGGCATTATATTCTTTCATCAGTTCATCAACTTCGGATTCAGTAACAGCATCAACACTTTTAACTAAATCGCCTACTCCATGATAACTGATTTGCCAGCCCAGTTTTATCTGAGCTTCCACTTTATCGCCTTCGGTTACCGCAACTTCGCGCATATTGTCGCCAAACCGGCAAACCTTTAAGCCTTTCGATTCGCTGTACCCCATAGCAGCACGGGTCCAAACGGCAATTTTGTCCACTACTTTTTCATCCTGCCAATGTCCAACCACCACCTTACGGTTCAACCGCAAACGGGTGCAGATAAACCCAAATTCCCGGTCGCCATGAGCCGATTGGTTCAGGTTCATGAAATCCATGTCAATATCATTCCAGGGGATATCGCGGTTAAACTGGGTATGCAGATGTAAGAACGGTTTATTGAGGACACTCAACCCGCCAATCCACATTTTTGCCGGCGAAAAGGTATGCATCCAGGTTATCAGACCGATGCAATTTTTATCGGTAGTAGCAGCCAGGCATATATCATAAATTTCGGTAGGAGTGGTTACCACAGGCTTAAATACAATTTTAACCGGTATTTTAGCCGAAGCGTTTAATGCGTTGGCAATGGTTTCGGAATCAATATCAACTTGTTTAAGAGTTTCTTTTCCATACAAATGTTGACTTCCGGTTACAAACCATACTTCTGATTCTTTTGATTCTTTCATTTTATTTAAGTTTATATTTGAGTTTATTCGATATATGAATGCAGAAAACTACAGGAGAAATCGTAATCGTATATTCTGGCATCAGACCTGTAATGAATTATTACCTTTAATTATATGCCCGCTTTTAACTTTTAACTGGAAGAGAAATCCTTTCTCGACATAACTGTTGTATTTATTGTGGTCGAATTTGTATAAAAAGGCTCCTTTTTTGGATGATTCTTTTTCTTTCTCATCAAGTTTGACCAATAACCCGGTTTCGAGTATCTGTTTCCTGAAATTTCGTTTGTCGAGCAGCTCCCCGCAAATGCTTTCGTAAAGCGACTGAAGTTGTGGAAGTGTAAATTTCACAGGCAAAAGTTCGAAACCTATAGGTTCGCGGGATGTTCTCCGCCTCAACGCTTCCAATGCTTTTTCAACCATCTGAGAATGGTCAAAAATCAAAGGAGGAAGTTGCTTAATTGGAACCCACTCTGCGCCATAAGTTTCGGCCAGTAAACGGTCGTTTTCATCTATTTTTATCAGGGCATAATACGCTACTGAAATAGTCCTGGCTCCGGGATCCCTTGCCACATCGCTAAAAACAAGCAGCTGCTTCATGTAAATATTGGATAGTCCGGTAAGTTGACTGAGTATTCTGCACGCCGCTTCATCAAGACTCTCCGACTTTCCTAAAAATCCACCCATAAGCGACCACTCCCCCTTTGCCGGTTCAAATTTTCGCTTAAGTACCAAAAGTTTCAATTCGCCCTCATCGAACCCGAATACAATGCAATCGAGTGCAACCAGATGCTGTTCGTATCCATTGTAGTAGCGGGTCATATTTATGAGTTTAGTAGTAATTTAATGAGAAATCTGTTACACGTTTTGTTTTTACCCTTAAGAGCTGTTACAAATAGTATAATTTTGTATATGTATGCATGCCTGACAAATTATGGATATTTGTGTAATCCACCAAATTGGAAAGTTGTGATTCTGGAGCTATCATTTTTTTAAGTGTATCTTTTACACTTGTGGCTATAAAAGTATACTTTTTTAGAATATCCTGTACTTTTTTATAAAAAGATCTAAGAAAATTTTAAAAAATGGATTTTTAATATGTGTGAAGTATATCTCCTAAACCTATTGGATTGAGTTATTTAATGATTGGAATAGATCTTTTACTCAATTTATCTGCGTTAGAACTATAAAATGAAAAAGAATACTCGCAGAATTAAAACCAGTATAAACAACACAGCCGGCGTTAACCGGCTGTGAATTATGATACCTGAATTTGTTTCAGTGGTTTTGGCTTTGCTTCCTCTTTCTTCGGAATATTTATCAGCAGAATACCATTTTCATATTTTGCCGTTATCCGATCGGTTTCAACAATTGCCGGAAGCGTAAACGAGCGGCTGAACGATTGATAGCTGAATTCACGGCGGGTAACAGTCTTACCTTCTTTGGTCTCATTTTCCGACTGCTTTTCGGATGAGATAGTAAGTACACTGTTGTTGAGTTCAATTCTAAAATCGTCCTTCTTCATTCCCGGTGCAGCCATTTCCACTTCAAACTCATTTTCGGTTTCCTTAATGTTAACCGAGGGTAATGTAGTATTGGTCAGGGAGAAATTCTGATTGTTCCAGTCGTACCAGTCCCGGTTCAGGAAATCATTTAGAAAACCAGGCCATGTTGGCGAATAATTTTCTCTTTTTACAAGTGACATAATAACCTCCTTTTTAAAATGTTGAACATTGACATTTTTGTTACTGCTAATGAAAATTCAAAGAGAATGCCATTCAAACTCTACTTTCTCAAAAAATTCCATATAACTGTATTTCAATATTTTACACAAATTAATTAGTTCAGAATCTTGTGTCAGAATGACACATTAAATTACATTTTGTCAGATTAGTGAAGTGTTATTTCCAAATTAAAATGGGGCTATAATGAATTGAACGGAATTGCTTTTTGAAAGGTCAAAAGAACGAAGCTATCGCTAATCATGTATTTTACTCTAATACGGGTAATGGGCTGAGGAAAGGTAATTGCTATAAAGTGCTATTTGTATGAGGTGAATTTTTCAAGGTAACTTCTCACGTCAGTCTCCCTGCATCCGATAATTTTAAACGAACCACTAAAACAATAGAATGGACTAAAAATCAAAAAATTATATCCGGCAGAATTAACTTTGTTTCCAAAATCTCTATCAATAATAAAATCAGTATCTTTGCAAAAGTATATTAACAGATCACATAATCTTTAACAATATGTCAGACAAAGTGTTACAAAAAGTTGCCCCCGGTGTGGTTACCGGCGATGGCGTTCAGGAAATTTTCCGCATTGCAAAACAAAATAATTTTGCTCTTCCTGCGGTTAACGTTGTTGGTACCGATTCGATAAACGCCGTATTGCAGGCTGCAAAAGAAGTTAATTCGCCTGTTATTATTCAGTTTTCGAATGGTGGCGCTCATTTTTATGCAGGAAAATTCCTGAGTAATGAAGGCGAAAAAGCTGCGATAGCAGGTGCTGTTTCAGGCGCAAAACATATTCATGCAATGGCTGAAATGTATGGTGTTCCTGTACTTATACATACTGACCATGCTGCAAAAAAACTTCTGCCCTGGATTGAAGGCCTTTTAACTGCCGGAGAAAAACATTTTGCTGAAACCGGCAAACCCCTTTTCAGCTCACATATGCTCGACCTTTCGGAAGAACCTCTTCACGAAAACCTCGAAATCTCCAAAAAATTCCTTACCCGCATGAGCAAAATGGGAATGACTCTGGAAATTGAATTGGGTGTAACAGGTGGTGAAGAAGATGGAATCGACAACTCAAATGTTGACAGCTCAAAATTATACACACAACCCGAAGATGTAGCTTACGCGTATGAAGAACTGATGAAGATCAGCGATAAATTTACTATTGCCGCTTCATTTGGCAATGTACATGGCGTTTACAAACCAGGTAATGTTAAACTTCAGCCGATTATTCTCAACAATTCGCAAAACTATGTAGAGAAGAAGTTTAATACGGCTGCTCAACCTCTCAATTTTGTTTTCCATGGAGGATCTGGTTCAACCCAGGAAGAAATCCGCGAAGCAATTTCATACGGTGTTGTTAAAATGAATATCGATACCGATACTCAATGGGCTACATGGAAAGGCATCATGGAATTCTACAAGAAAAACGAAGGTTATCTGCAAAGCCAGATTGGCAATCCTGACGGAGAAGATAAGCCTAACAAGAAATTTTATGATCCACGCAGATGGCTGAATGAATCACAAAAAACTCTGATAGTTCGTTTGAAAGAAGCATTCACCGACTTGAATTGCATTGACAGGAATTAATCAGAAATTAGCTTCATACAGGTTTTTCTTTAACGTATTTACCTGTCAGCTCTGAAAAAGAAAAAGCTCCATACCGGAGCTTTTTTTTATGTTTTTTTTGCTGAACTAGTACTTTATCTGGTCGAAATCTGCATAGTATCAAAAGGATTGATACTTAAAACCGGGTAAGGCGAATTATTAACCATTTGCTGAGCATATGGGCCTACAAGCAAATTAAACGGGCTGGTTTCCTGTTCAGTCATAATACTGATAAGGTTTGCTCTTATACGTTTGGCATATTCTATAGTACCCGTGGTAAGATTATCGCAGCTTAATACATCCCGGTGAAATTTAATCCCTTCCTCTTCCAGGTAAGTGCAAACCTGGTCCGTGTACACATCCACACGTTTTTGAATGCTTTTGTATTTTGAAGCATACAGGGAGAGCACATAAACCTCAGATTCAAAAAGGTGGGCCAGGTAGGCAGTAAAAGGAACTTTCTGCCGGGTATCAAGTGTACTGTCGATAGGCATCAATATACACCTCATTTCCTGTTTTGCATCAACTCCGGTTCTAATAGTGATTACAGGACAAGGTGAAACCGAAATTAGTTTATTAGCGTTACTTCCAATCCAAAACTGCTCGAATCCTGATTTCCCGTGTGTACCCATAACTATACACAAACTTTCCATTTCCTTTGCCTCATCAATTATTTCGCGGTAGATTTTACCTTCACGAATTACAAAATCGATAGTTGACTCAGGAAGTTGCGGGCTGTATTTATCAACGAGTTTACTAAATTGTTTTCTGATCTCATCAATAAGATCTGCCGATGAATCAGAATAGATAGTTGTTTTTGTAACACTAGGATTGTTAACCCAGATCATGTGAACATCAAGTGTTCCTCGTGTGGCTATTGAAACAGCATGCTCAAGCGCATTTACCGAACAGTCGGAAAAATCGATTGCTGCAATAATATTGGCCATATACTAACTAAATTACAGGTTTGACAGAAATTAGAGTAGGCTAAGATAATGAAAAGCGTGTGGTAAAACAAGTTATTTTTACCGGCGATAAAGTAACGAAATTTTTATGTTCAAAGTATGTCAGTTGTCTATATTTTTCATTTTCGGCAAAACTGAAACTCATCCTTACCTTCAAAACAGTAGACTTTATGAAATAGAAAATCCCCTTTTCTGCTTTTATGTTAATTTGACAATCAACTTAAACTGATAGCCTGATAAAAGAATTCTATTTATATGCGATATAATCTATTGCTCTTTATACCTACTAAATCCTATTCCTGCTGTGAAAATCCACAGTTCTTTTTTTATTTTACAATTTTGTCTTTTACAGGAAAAGCATTCGGGTATTCGATGGCAATTTTTTTCTGAAAACCAACTGCTTCAATCAATGTGTGAAAATCCCCTACCCGAATGCGGTAATAGGGTTCTTTGTACGATAAGTACGATTTTATTTCAGGGTATACGACTTCGAATCCGCTTTTTATATTTGCAGCCGCGTTTTTAGAATTGCTTCCCGAATCAAAAAATATCTGAACCCTGTACCCATCAATTTCCGGATTGTTCAAACTCATCTTTTGATATTTATCAGCAAGCTGCGTAATTCGTTCATCCTGTACAATTTCAACTTTCCCTTCAGCAGGCTCTAATACTTGAGCCATAATGCCCCGGGAAGTGAATACCAGCAGAACCAAAACTATAAAAATAAATCTGAACATAACCTTAAAAAAATAATTACAGTGTAATGTTATCCTTGGGATGCATGCTTAATACAGGTACCGGCGAGTAGCTTACCAATTGCTGTGCAAAAGGCCCCAGGAGAATTGAATTAGCCTGATCCTGAATATCGGTCATAATAGCAATAAGGTCGGCATCAACCAATCGTGCATGCTCAATAATATCAGAAGCCAGATTTTTAGTGTTTATACGATCAACAACATAATTAACGCCGCGCTCATCGAGGTATTTTTCAGCTTTTGAAACGTTGCTGTCCACAATTCTTTGAACTGATTTAAGTCCGCTTGAATTCAGAGCCAGTAAATTTATGTCAGCACCGGTAGTCCGGGCAAGATCGGCCGTAAAAATAAGTTTTTGCAGAGTTTGTGCTGTATGATAAATAGGCAGCAATATTTTCCTGCACCCCCGCTGAATTTCATAATTGTATTTCACCGTAATAACAGGGCTCGAAATACTGGAAACTATTCTGAACGCATTTGTGCCAACCAGGAATTCTTCAAATCCGGAAGATCCATGTGTGCCAAGAATCAATAAACTGTGATCCGTTTGTTTTACATAAGTGGCAAGCTCCTGATAAACTCTCCCTTTGCGTACTTTGGTAGTTAGTTTTCCATGAATCAGCTTGTCTTTATATTTTGCCAATAATTCATCGAAATTCCCTTTGGCTTCGTTTCTGAGTTCTTTTGATTCATTTGCAAAGGCAATTTCATTACTGCTTACATTATCGACCCACACCATGATTACATTAGCATGTGTGAGATTGGCAAGCTCAATAGCATACTCCAGTGCATGTATTGAGCCTTTAGAAAAATCGATAGCAACAACTATGTCTTTCATGGCCGTGGTGATATTAAAAATTCTTTGCTAATGTATAAAGAATAATTAATAGCTGGTACGTTGATCTCCGATAATTATAATAATATATATTTTCAATAGGTTTTTAGGGTTGCTCAATGGTGAAAATCATTAATATAGCTTCACTTCAGTTGCTTTTTTATAACTTTGCTGAATACTTGAAATCCTGATTGCAACAATATAACTCAATGTTTGCCGGGAGTCAGAAGTCATAAGCCAGAAGCTACTGGTACCCGATAGAAATTGCAATTGAACTAAGATTACCTAAACTGAAGGAGAAAATATCAATTGTCTGGCAAAGATGTTTGTAATAAGGAGCTTCCAACTCCGGTCTTCCGACTTAATAAAAAGATCACTTAGATAAAACAAAACTATGAACAAGAACCTTGATGCGACTCCTGAACATCTGACTCCGGTTGAGCGAGAGATTGAGCAAGTGCTTCGTCCGCTCGATTTTGGAAGTTTTGCAGGCCAGCCAGGAATTGTAGAGAACCTCAGGGTTTTTGTTGCTGCTGCTTCGCGCCGTGGCGAAGCGCTGGATCATGTTTTACTGCACGGCCCTCCAGGACTTGGAAAAACGACTCTTTCGAATATTATTGCAAACGAAATGGGTGTTAACATCAGGGTAACTTCAGGGCCCGTGCTTGATAAACCCGGGGATCTCGCCGGATTGCTCACCAATCTCGAAACTAACGATGTTCTGTTTATTGACGAAATTCACCGCCTGAGTCCGGTTGTGGAGGAATATCTGTATTCAGCCATGGAAGATTTCAAGATCGATATCATGATTGAATCGGGGCCGAATGCACGAAGTGTGCAGATTACGCTCAATCCGTTTACACTGATTGGTGCTACAACCCGGTCAGGTTTATTAACAGCCCCGCTTCGGTCAAGATTTGGGATCAATTCAAGACTTCAGTATTACGATGCTGAAACGTTAAAGAAAATTATTGTACGGTCGGCAGGCATACTGCATGTTCCGATACACGAGGATGCCGCCATTGAAATATCCCGCCGCAGCCGTGGCACTCCTCGTATAGCCAACCTTCTGCTCCGTCGTTTGCGCGACTTTGCCCAGATAAAAGGGACAGGAACAATTGATCTGGCCATCGCACAATATGCACTTGCAGCTCTGCAGGTTGATAAAAACGGCCTCGACGAAATGGACAACCGTATTCTCAGCACCATTATTCAAAAATTCAAAGGCGGTCCGGTTGGCTTAACCACTATTGCAACTGCTGTGGGTGAAGATGCCGGAACTATAGAAGAAGTTTACGAGCCTTTCCTGATACAGGAAGGATATATGATGCGGACACCGCGTGGCCGTGAAGTAACCGAAAAAGCATACAGCCATTTGGGGAGGTTTAAGGGACCGGATGTGGGGAAGTTGTTTTAGATGACGAGAGTTGTGAGGAAGGAGAGTTGAGGGGGCGACTGGGAGAGGAGGCGACTGGGAGATAGCTTGACTGTGAGATGATTTTAACTTCTGATGTTCGATTGTTCTAATGTTCTTTTATTCATTTGTTCCATTCTATTTCCTTTTCACCGGATAAAAACCAAATTTACATTTTCGAATATGACCCCCAAAGAGCAACTTTCAGCATTTATTAAGCAGGAAGGGTTACAAAAAGGATTTCATGCCGGCATGGATTACATGCTTAAACATGCCGAATTGCGTTCAAATCCTGAATTGTTGGTCGAAAATGCAAAGTCTGTCATCGTTTTCCTTTACAACTATTACCCATCGGAAATGATAGATGAGGGTTCTCCTTACCTGATATCAGCATACGCTTACGGGCAGGATTATCATGAAGTGATCCGCGAAAAGTTAAACATCCTTATCTCGAAACTTAAAGAGCAGATTCCGGAAATTTCAATCCGTGGATTTGTGGATTCGGCTCCTGTACTTGAGCGCGCCTGGGCTACGCGTGCCGGGTTAGGCTGGATTGGCAAAAACAGCATGCTGATCAGCAAACGGAACGGATCGTATTTCTTTATCAGCGAGCTTATTACCAATCTCGAACTGGAATATGACAGGCCTATGGGAGGAAATTACTGCGGCGATTGCAGCCGCTGTATCGATGCTTGTCCAACCAGCGCTATAACTGATCTGAAAACGGTGGATGCCAATAAATGCATCTCCTATCTTACCATTGAAAATAAAGCTGAAATACCTGAAGTATTTAAAGGGAAATATGAAAAATGGATTTTCGGCTGCGATATATGCCAGCAGGTGTGCCCTTGGAACAAATATTCCATACCACACATGGAACCTGCATTTGAACCTCCGCCCGCATTGATGGAAATGATAAAGGATGATTGGGAACACATGGACAATGAGCAGTATAAAAATCTCTTTAAAAAATCAGCCGTAAAAAGAGCTAAATTTGCCGGCCTGAAGCGAAATATTGAATTTCTTTCGGGAGAAGACTAGATTCAACGTTCGTTGTTCAAAATTCCAATGCTAAGCACTATGCACAAAGCACTATGCACAAATTATTTATAAAAGCCATCACTCCCCATGCAACCACAAGACAAACCATTTAAAGTAGATATCCGATCCGAAATTGGTGAATTAGAAGGCGTTATACTCCACACTCCCGGTCCGGAGGTCGAGAATATGACTCCTGATAGCTCTCACAAAGCGCTGTACAGCGATATTCTTAATTTGCAGG
>JFJP01041343.1_pt1 | contig 10297 bp, 7 predicted proteins | sample 431651 | NCBI WGS metagenome assembly JFJP01 (sample SAMN02602958, study PRJNA72255) | Microbial mat metagenome, whole genome shotgun sequencing project. | biome: fresh water; feature: sink hole; material: water; isolation source: purple microbial (photo- and chemosynthetic) mats found in... | reverse complement strand
AGGATGAGAAGATGGAGGACAAAAACGTCGAGACGACGGAAGGAATGGTCCTGAAAGTCTGGCAACGGTTTGTTCCAGAATCCAACCAACGTATCATCCATGTTCAACTTTTGGCACCGGATGGTACCCAGGCGGGTGAGTTCATATTCACCTACGGCGGCGGGGTGGCTCCGGAATTCGGGAAGGATCGGGGCGCCAACCCACCCTGGAACGAAGAGGATAAGAAACCCCGCTGGCGGGATGGCAAGCCGCCGCGCCGCGATGGGGAACCAGGCAATCCGCTCCCACCCGATCACATTCTGAACGATATCGTTGATCTCGTTGACCGCACACTCAATGAGGAGAATATTGAGTTCGAGCAACAACAGCAACAACCGCGTCCGCAACCACCGGTATAATACCAACCATGGATGCATCCCGATCACATTCGGGATGCATCCTTTTTATGAACCGCAACAATGAGAACGCATCATGCTGATATCTAAATTCAACAAACTTATTCATAACAAACTGGTCTGGGCCGCCTTTGCGATTCTGGTTAGTCTCTCCATGGTTGGCCTGTTCGCCCCCACCGTGGGCGACAACGGCGGCAGCGATAATCGTATTGGCACCCTTTTTGGAGACCCGGTTATGCGGGATGAGTTGGTGCGTGCCAAGATGTTTGCGGAAGGGTTCCAGCCGACCCGGGGCGGAGAGGAAGAGCAGGCCCGCATGCAGGAGCAGGCCTGGCAGCGCATGGCGATCGTGCGCTATGCCCGCACGCTCGGGGTTACGGTGTCTGATCAGGAGGTTACCGAGACCATCATCCGGGATAAAGCCTTCGCCGTCAATGGCAGCTTCAACCGCGAGCGCTACCAGCAGCTTATCGAGAACCAGATGCGTGTGCCGATGAAGGTGTTCGAGGATTATCTGCGGGAGGAGCTGTTGCTTAACAAAATGCAGATGCTGACGGGCTCCAGCCTCTGGATCGCCCCGTATGAGCTGGCGCAGAGCGTCGCCCGCCTCACGGACCGCTTTACCGTTGACATCGTCGAGCTCACCGTATCCAATCTTGCCAGCAATGTGACGGCCAGCGATGGCGACGTCCGTGCGTTCTACGACGGAAACCCCTCCTTGTTCAATGCGCCGGAACTTCGCAGTGTGGTTTATGTCGAATGGCCGCTTGACGAATTGGCAAAAACGGTGAATGTCTCCGAGGTGCAGATCCAGGCCCTTTACGACCGTAACATCGAGAACTACCGGAACCCTGAGACCAATGCCCCCAGCCCGTTCAAGCCGCTTAGCGAAGTAGAGGATGAGCTTCGCAAGGAAGTGGCGGCAACGGAAGCCCGCTCGATCGCGAGCGATTATGCCATGCAGTTCGTCAATTCGTTGCGCATGGTCGACTACGGTGATGCCGTATCGATCCATACCGTGGCAGCGGAGCTGAAGATGAACGTCTACACCACGACCCTTTTCAGTGCTGTCGAACCGCCGTCTCATATCAGCGACGGTGATCTGTTCAGCCAGGCCGCCTTCCAGCTTGACGCCAAGGATCCCTCGACATCCTATAGCCGAGCCGTGGTGGGGGATGCTGCCGTGTACATCATGGCCTGGAACACGAACCGACCGGCTTATTTGCTGACGTACGATGAGGTCAAGGACCGTGCCCGTAAATTGGCGGATCAGGATGCACAAAACCGCGCGTTTGAGACGCGTTTAACCGACCTTCAGAAGCAGCTCAGCGCCCTGACGTCAACGGGAACCCCGTTCAAGGTGGCGTCCGAAAGCCTGAAGCTTAGCGTCAAGACCGTCGGGCCGTTCTCGATCTACGATTCGAGCGCGGAAAAGGTCGACTACTTCGCCGATATAATGCCGGCGGTTATCACACTCAACGCAGGCCAGATGTCCGCCCCCGTACGGACGGATGAGGCGACATTGCTGATTCATCTTGTCTCTCGCGAGGCTGGCGATCAGGCCGAGGCCATCGCGTTGAAACCGGATGTCAACCGGATGCTGCAGTCCACCCGCATGCGCACCCATTTTGCGGCCTGGTCAAAAGCACTGCTCGCCAACGCTAAGGAATAAACGTTCGCCACCAAGAGGAAGCGCATGCGCTACGAGGTTCCGTTGTGCAGAATCGAAGACGTGGCGGATGTATCCGCCGAAGCCTTTATTGGCAGCAACGACCCCATCGGGAACTACATGTTCCAGAACGAACCTCAGCACTTGCTTCTGAAGCGGATATTCTTCCGTTTACTGGTAACCACATGCCCGCCTGAATCCGTCGTGCATGCCGTTTCTCCCGCGCTGGAGGCGGTAAGCATCTGGTACCCGCCCGGCATTGGGTATCCCGATGACGGGGGTGCCGATCCTTTCGGGGGGCAGGCGTTTGCCGACGCTGGCACAAAGACAAGGATAGCGGCTGTCAACGAGGTGATTGCGGCGCTGATAACGCATCTTGGCCGCGAACCGCAATGGTACCTGCACTTGGTGGCCGTACGCTCGGCGTTTCTTGGCCAGAAATATGCGTCCCTGCTGGTCAGGCCCATGCTGGCAAAAGCAGATACGGAAAATATCCCCTGCACGCTGATCACCCAGTGTCAGACCAATGTCCAGAAATATGAGCATTGGGGGTTCAGGGTGACGAAAGCGATATCCGTTCCCTGTTCCCAGGAGACGTTCTACGCCATGCGCAGACCCTGCCAGGTAGGGCGAGGTGTCCTCACCGAGCCGCCACAGCAAGGGTTTTAAAGGAGGGATGTATGGACATAAACGCATTGGCTGGGAAAGTATCGAATCCGGCACAGTTGGGCGGCATTGAAACCTCTGTCTTGGATAATGGTGCCGGACGGGGCGTCAGGGTGGCCTGGGTGAATACGGGTTCACCACTGCGTTTCAAGGTGGTGCTGGATCGGGGAATGGATATTGTGGATGCGTTCTACGGACCGTATTCGCTGGCCTGGCTTTCCCGGGCGGGCATCACCATGCCGGATCCATCAGCAAATCACGGACTGGAATGGCTACGAACATTTGCGGGCGGATTGTTGACCACCTGCGGCCTTTCGCATGTTGGCCCTCCGGAATCGGATGCCTCCGGGACGCGGGGGCTGCATGGCCTTATCAGCAACCTGCCGGCCGAATTGACTAGCGTCGAACAACCCGACCTGGTACTGGGGAAAACCCGTATGGCGCTGAGCGGGGTGGTCCGTGAGTCAAGCATCTTCGGTCCGCATCTGGAACTGCGCCGGACCCTCAGCAGCGCGCTGGGACAGGCGGAAATCCGCGTTCAGGATCAAGTCATCAACCGTGGCAATCAAACCGTGCCGCACATGCTGCTTTATCATTGCAACCTGGGGTATCCGCTGGTGGATGAGGGGGCAGAGCTGATTTGGAACGGAGAGACCCGCTCGCGCGGCGGTGCACAGGACAATGCCTTGTTCGGTGGGCAACACGACGTCATGCATTGTCCAGCGCCGCTGGTGGCCCATGCAGGAACAGGCGAGGCCTGCGGGTTCATCCGCCCGGTAGCGGATGCCGACGGCCGTTCCCGGACCGGTGTTCGCAACCGTTCGCTGGGCCTGGATCTGCAGATTGAATTCGACCCGAGGACGTTACCCTGCCTGACGAGCTGGCAGCACTGGGGGATGGGAGAATACGTGACCGGACTGGAACCGGGAACCCATTATCCCGTGGGGCAAGGCGTTGCCCGGCAGGCGGGCGACTTAATCCTGCTAGAACCGGGTGAAATCAGATCCTATGATCTCATCATCCGAGCTGGTCACTGCTGGTGACACCTCGTTCTCTGGGCATAAATCACTTCTGCGACGAGTTTCCCAGACACTGATGGCTTTCACCAGTAGCACGACTAGGCATGCGCACATTAATACCGCCAGCACAGCCACGGCATGTTCCCAGTTGTTCTCCTCCGTTGCCGCAAGGATGAAGGTCGCGACCGGCAGCAGGCCGGCAATGGTAACATCCTCCAGCGCATTGGTTCCGACCGCCGTCATCAGGAGTGCGCTCAGGATGCACTGGATGACCTGCAGCAGGATGTAGGCGGGGCCGATCCGCTTGATGCGCGAACCCAGCAGGAGAATGAGGGGCAGCGGATACAGTAGCCCCGTTACCACAGCCAGCATCAGTGCCCATGGATTGTCGATATCCTGAAAAAGTGCCTGCAGCAGTGCCCAACTGGTCAGGCTGATCACGAAGAGATAGACAATACCGGAGGGCCAGCCCGGAAGAAAGGGGCGCAGCAAGGGCGGCAGCGGCCAGCGTCCACCATCGCGCCGGGCATAGACTGACCGGACGCGCGGCGGCTCCTCGGTCAGTGCATCGGCCCCGACGAGAATGACGAGCGGAAAGAGGAATGCCATGAACTCGTCCTGGCCGGACGCCACCGCCATGGCCGTTACGGCGGCGATACCCAGCAACCCAATCAAGCGCTTGGGTAGGGCGTGGTTTTCGGCTTGCGGGGCGATGAGCGATGCCCCGAAGTAGAGCGCGTAGGCACCCCCGAGCAGGCACAGGCCGATGATACCCAGCACGGTGGCTGCTTTCGGCCCGCCACCGGAGGACACGCCGCCAAAGATACTGCCTCCCATAACGGTCATCATACCGAAGCTTAGAAAGGGGAAGATCGAGAGGACGGCGGCGATCATGATCAGCACGCGGATGGCCTTGTTCTCAACGGAAGAGAGGCCGATGGCCAGCGCGGTGAGCGCTGCGCAAGCCAGCGTGAGCCAGCCGGTAATGGCCAGGTCGGACGAGATGTCGATACCGCCGAGGAAATAGCGGATCACCATGTAAGGGAGCGTGGCGACAACGATCAGCAACGCCTGTGCGAAGAGGGCAACCCATTTGCCGACGACGATCTGGCGGGCGCTCAGCCGGGTCAGGAAGAGCAGTTCAAGCGTCTGGCTGGTGCGTTCCTCATGGATGCCTTGGAAGCCGCGGGCGGGCATCACCGCGAGAAGCGGCACACAGAGACAGAACCAGAAGAGGCCGTTGGCGAACTCGATGTCGTTGCCGGCGCGCACGCCCAGAAGGTAGAAGAGAATCGTGATGACCATCAGCGCCTGCTGGCCGATCAGGGTGAAAGCAAAAGCCTTGGTCTTGAGTCCCTGGCGAATCTCTTTCACCAGGACGGGGGGGAAGATATCAATGTGCATGGGGTGCTCCTGTCTTGGAAAGCATGTCAACAAAGGCGTCCTCGAGGCGGATATCCTCGCGGTGGAAGTCGCATACCGGGAAGCCCGCCTGGAGGATGGCACGCAGGATGGCCGCCAGACACGCGGGGGATCCATCCTCGACGCGGATGCGCAGGTTGCCGTTCCGGGCGCGGTCATAGCATTCGATCCCGGGATAGAGGGCGACCCATTCGGCAAGGGGATCGAGCGGCGCGTCGATCCCGATACGCACAAGCACGGGCGACCCTTCGCGCTGCTTGAGTTTCTCGGACGAGCCGTGATGCACGAGCGATCCGGCATCGATGAACAGGAGCGAGTCGCACATTTCCTCGAGTTCGCTGAGGATGTGCGAGCTGATGAACAGCGTCTTGCCGGTGGCGGCCAGCAGGCGCACCAGATTCTTGAACTCGATGCGCGCCTTGGGATCGAGACCGGCGGCAGGCTCGTCGAGGACAAGCACCTCGGGATCGGGGATCAGCGTGCGGCCGAGGCAGAGTCGCTGTTTCTGGCCCTTGGAGAGCTTGGCGGCGGCCTGGTCGGCAATGACGTCGAGCGCGGTGAAGGCCATGACTTCATCGACGCGACGCTTCAGCTCGGCCCTGCGGAAACCGTAGGCCCGGCCGAAGAAGTCGAGATATTCCCAGACGCTTACGGCAGTGTAGGATCCGTAGGCGTCGGGCATCCAGCCCAGACGGCGGCGGGCCTTCGCCGGGTTTTCCATCACGTTGCATCCGCAGATCTCGACGAACCCCTCGTCGGGCAGTTCGAGGGTACACATGATGCGCATGGCGGTGGTCTTGCCCGCGCCGTTGGCCCCGATGAAGCCGAGAACCTGTCCAGAGGACACCTCGAAGCTCAGCCGATTGACGGCCTTCACGGGACCGAAGGATTTAGAGATGCCCGCCACGCGGATGGTTGTGCTCATGGTGCTCCTTGAATGTCGACGAGTCCGGCAAGGATGACGGCCCGGTTCTGCCAGCGAATGGAGGGAAGGGTTTCAATCGTGAAGTCATCCGCCTCGCGCACATCGGCATAAAACATGCCATTGACGTTATCCAGCCGGTCGAAAGCCATGCGAAGGCGAAGTCCGGCATTCTCGCGGCGGGTCTGCCACCACGTAGCGAAGGCGGCAGGGTTGGCACTCTCCATCGCCTTACGCTCACCGGTGTGAAGGACCGGCGTGTGCCAGAGGCGCCCCTGCGGGTCGCGGTAGAAGACGTCGTGCAGCGGCTTGCCAACGGAGGATTGCAAGGCCGGTGGCGCGTCCGGGGTGGCAGCGGTAACGAGTTCAATGCGTTGCCGGGTGGGCGTCGCCCGTTCGAGCAATTGCGCCTGGATCGAGCGGCTACCGAACCAGGCACCGCGCTGATACCCATCCGCCTCATGGTATAGGCGGCTGCGCTGATCCGCGCGGGTTTCCGTTCTCAGGGGGCTGATCGAGGTGTCCGCATCGAGGGAAAAACCGTCACCGAGCAGAACGCCGGTCAGCGACACCTGTTCCTGGATCGTGGAGAGCGTGCGGGACGACGGATCGAGAAACGACAGTGTCATGCGCAAACCGCGCCCGCCAGTGCCGTCCTTAAGCAGGATCACCAAGGCCAGGACGATGCCCGCCGCGAGCGAGAAGACCGGTGTCGTCCAGAGCATCTGCGCGGGCCGTCGACGACGCAGGGCTATTAGTAGGTTGATCGGACCAAGCAGCAGGGCGAAGAGGATCGTGAAGGCCAGGATCAGGACGATCGGGTAGGAGAGGTTGCCGATGTCGGCACGCAGCTTCCATTTCCCAGCGTCGTGCGTTTCCGCGATTTGCGAATGGCGGCCGACGGTACCGGCCTCCAGTTCGGTCAGGCGCAGTTCGTCGAGAGCGCCTGCGCTGATCCGGAATGGCTGGATGCGTCCGAAACCGTATGCGCTCGCATCCGTACGGGCGAGTACGCCGGGCGGAAGGGCGGTGAGCTCGGCAACGGGTTCACCGGCGGCGACAGACATAACGAGTACCCCCCCGAGTCGCACCCATTGCGCCACGGCCTGCGCCTTGGCAGGGGCAAGGCTGCGCCATTCATCTGCCGTGATCCAAAGCTGATCAATCGATTGATAGGCGCGGTGACCGGCGCTGAAGTCCGCAGCGGCCAGCCGGAAGTCCAGTGTTTCGCTATTCGGCATGGCATTCGTTGAAAAATACGGGAGGGCAGCCACCAGTTGATCGGATACGGCCCGGTAGAGGTCCATGGACCCGCGCCCGCCGTGATGCCCACTCCTCCCGCTGTGCCCGCGGGCGTGCGCAATGCCGGTTCTGCTGCCCCCCGTGCAGCCATATCCGATCGCACTGAGACGCAGCGACGGCGATTGATAATTGCCGAGATCAAGCGTAGACATAGGCAAAAACACCTCGAACTCGGCCTGGGCCTGGTGCTCGACCGTGAAGGTGCCTGTCCAGCGATGCGACTGCTGGCGACGATGTGGATTTAAGCATTCGGCGGTGATCGTCCAGGTGCGGGTGGCACCGGACTGGTTGCCGATGCGGATGCGGGCGGGCATAACGCCACCGGAGGGCAGTTTCTCGTAAGGCGTCACCACCTCGATTGTCACGCCGCTGGCACGCGTATCGGTGTACAACCGGTTGACGACAGCAGCCGCACGGAGGGAGGGCGGCACAAATAGGCAGGCCGCCACCACGGCCAGATTAAGGATCTTCATCATGCGGTCGGCTCCTTGAGGGTAGCGGGCAGCGGGGCGCCCTGGGTTGAGATTTCCGCCAGCAGGGCATTGACGACGCCCTCGCCGGTATCGCCCTCGAGGCGGGCGTGATAGTCGAGTACCAGCCGGTGCTGCAGGACGGCAACGGCGGTGGCCTGCACATCCTCGAAACTGGCATTGATGCGTCCCTGCAGCAGGGCACGGGCGCGAACCGCGGCGGCCAGGCCGATGGCGGCGCGCGGGCTGGCACCGAATTTGACGCGGGCGGCGGCCTGCGACTGCCCCGGATGGGTGGCATGCACGAGCCGGGCGATGTAATTGGCCACCACGACGGGCAGGTAGACGCGCTGCACCCGGTCGGTCAGCGTGCGCCAGCCGTCGATGTCCATCACGGCGGGGGTCTCCAGTTCGTCGCCCAGGCGACGCTTGAGCACGATGCGCTCGAGCACATCGGCCCCGGCCGCCTTGATGTTGAGCTTGAAGAGGAAGCGGTCGAGCTGCGCCTCGGGCAGCGGATAGGTGCCTTCGAGTTCGATGGGGTTCTGCGTAGCGAGCACGAAAAACGGATCGGGCAGTTCATGGCGCATGCCCATGGAGGAGACGCGGCGCTCCGCCATGGCCTCGAGCAGGGCGGATTGCGTCTTGGGCGAGGCGCGGTTGATCTCGTCGGCCAGCACGAGGTTAGCGAAGATCGGGCCGCGCTGGAAGACGAATTCACGCGTGCCGTTGCGCTCCTGTAGCATCGGGTTTCCGGTGATGTCGCCCGGTAGCAGATCCGGCGTGAACTGGATGCGGCGGGCGTCGAGCCCGAGCGCCTGTCCGAGCGCCTTGACCAATTCGGTCTTGCCCAGTCCGGGCAACCCCTCGAGAAGGATATGCCCACGGGCCAGCAGGCCGGTGAGAGTCATATCCAGCAGCAGTTCCTGGCCGAAAAGCACCTGGCCGAGCACCTCGCGGAGACGGTTTAGAGGGGTCTGCGAGGCGGCGATTTCCTGTTCACTGAGATGCTCTGTCATCGGGGTCTCCATAAAAGGGTTTTCTGCGGGGTTTTCTGCGGTTCAGTCGAAATAGGCTTTGAGGAGGGACCGTTCATGCGGCATGACCGGGAGACGCCATACGGCTTCACCCCCCTGACCGGTGTGGGCGGCGGCACCGCCGCCGGGTTGCGTGCCCGTCCAGGCATCGCGGTCGATCTCGTGCTGATCCGTCGAAACGCCGGTCGTCTCGCCCAGCACCGCCTGGCGCAAATCCCGGTTGGCGAGTGCTTCGGGGGACCCCGCTTGAATGGGTGCCTGCGGCGGACGGAAGGTCATCGGGGTGTTGCCCGCCTTGTCGCGGCTGACGCCGCCCGAGGCATCGTCGCCCTCGGCGGCGGCTAGGCCGACCTGGCCTTCGCCGAGACCCTGGCCGTTGGGCTCCGACGGGGTACCGCTGCCTGGGGCACGGCAACGCGAGGCGCATTCGCCGAGGCATTTGCCCTGCTCACGGAGTTGTTCGAGCAACTGCTTAAGCGCGGCGGGATCGATGTTCTTAAGGCCTTCCTGGCAAGCCATTTCCTTCAAGGCGGCCAGCGTCTCGGTGTCGAGCGGCAACATCCCCTGCTGCAAGGCGTCGAGCGCCTGACCGAGCTGCTCAAGCAGGGCATCGCGTTCATGGGCGGCAAGCGGCGTGCTCGCGGCGGTTGCCAGGGCGGTGGAGGCGGTGTTCAAGGCTTGCTGGAGATCGCGGGCGGCCTGGCCGACCTGCTCGCGCAAATGGTCGGAGGCTTCCATGGAGCCGGGGCGGTACCAGTTCTCGCGCGGCTGTGCACGCAGGGCATCGAGTTGCTCGCCGACCTGTTCCAGTGCCTCCTTCTCGACGGACGCCTGCTCGCGCAGCAGTTCGAGCGAGGCATCTACAGCCGTCCAGGCGGAAAGCTCACGCACGGGCGGCAGTTCGGCGACAGGGGTGGCGGCCTTGAGCGGGAGGAAGGCGGCGAGCAGTAGCGCGGCCAGGCTTGCAAGCATCGGCAGCATCGTACGCACAGGATTCCAGCGCGGCTTGGGCGGGGGCGGATCGGGCGGCGGGGGCCAATCCCCTACCCCCTGCATCGCGGCGCTCAGGCGGTTATGCAGGTGACAGGAGGCATCCAGCCTCGCCAGGGCCTGCGTCTCGCCGATGAAATGCCGCCGCGCCCGCAGGGCGGCGATAACGGCGGCCAGCAAAAGCCACAGCGGGAAGGCTGCCAGCCCCAGCCAGCCGGGCAGCAGCGCCCATTTCCGGGCAGGCAGCAGCCCCAGCGCCAGTGCCATGCCACCGAACGCCGCCAACGGCACCATGTGCAAGGTCAACCAGCCGAGATTAACCCGGCGAGCAAGGGCGCGGGCCATCCTGCGCCAATACGTGCAAGCCAACCGCGACGACGCCCCCTCGGGGGTGGCATCCTTACG
>JFJP01041029.1_pt1 | contig 10297 bp, 11 predicted proteins | sample 431651 | NCBI WGS metagenome assembly JFJP01 (sample SAMN02602958, study PRJNA72255) | Microbial mat metagenome, whole genome shotgun sequencing project. | biome: fresh water; feature: sink hole; material: water; isolation source: purple microbial (photo- and chemosynthetic) mats found in... | reverse complement strand
AATAGAGATGAAACTGGCTTTGTTTCCAAAGGAACACAGGTCAAAAATGCAATGAATCTACTGCCAGCTCCAAGGAGTTTGTGTTGACATATCTATGTTTGCATTTCTTTTTCTGATTGATTTTGCTTTCAGCAAGTATCATGTTACAATGCTTGTTGATGTCAATAGAAAGGTGTGATTCCAGTTTTTTTGTCAGAGGAGTTTAAACTGCCTGAACCAGATATTGTAATCCTCAATTGCTTGTCTTAGTTTTCTCCCAGAGAGTTTTTACTTTTTAATTTTCATGCCTGAATCTTGTTCTTCTCTTTTCTCTCTGGATAGGTTTCTTGATGAATGAAGGGAGGTCCTTGTAGTTTTTCAAAAGGAATAAGCCAAAAGCTTTGTCAGATGCAGTGCTACAATGAAAATAAGACTTGGTTTTCCTGGTCGCATTATATGGTTTCCAATTTTTCTCCATGGCAGGCAATACTTTGCAAGTGAACCAGATGATATCTTCCTGGTCTTCATGGTCTAAGCTGCCTAGTCCTTGCTCATATGCAGTAACATAATTTTTCATGATTCTCTCAGGATCAGGTACTTGTTTCTTTGCCATGATCATGCTCCTGCAAAAAGGTATTTTCAATTTTGTTAGTTATTCCAGGTGAAATTTAATTAAATTGCAATGAAAAAACTCACTGTGTCCAATGGCATACCATCTGTCATACAGATGTTGTCTTAATTCACAAGTCCAGGTAGAAATATAATCACACCTGGCAGCCCACAGTTTAGCTCTTTCCAGGTGATTAACAAATTTTGTTCCATCTTTGTAGCTCTTGTGGAACACATAACCCATAATATGATTAACCTCATCCCAGGAGCTGTAAAATTTGACTTCCTTGAATAATGTACCATCCACCACTTCCTTGAAAAGAGTTTTGTCAGTGGATGATAATTCAAGAACAGGGGCATCCTCGATGTACATGTCCAGAGCACTTGAATGCATAGAATGAATATTATTATTCTAGGTGGTCAACATGTTGCTTCCCTCTGATTTAGCAGCAGTGGTTGTACCTTCACTTTCTTCATCATTTGGGTCATAGTCATCATCCTGTTGTCCTGGTTCCTGTTCTTGTTCTTCTTCCTCCTCATTGTCATCATCATCTGCTTCTTCCATATCATTTTTATTTTGAATCACTTCCCAGGGTATTTCATTTTTCTGCTGGCTGTGTTGCTCTCTATTTCCATTAGTTGTAGATTGCTGTTTTGGTGGTGGCTGATACATGTTTTGCAATTCTTCTAATATTTCATTGTTTTTGTCATCTTCATCTTCATCATTTTTACCTTTACGTTGATGCTTTTTTGCATTATTATCTCTCTGTTGTTGTTGTTTCGTGGTGGTGGTTGTTTTGGTTTTATTTTTTGCCATCATGTTGTCTTGATTGATTATGTTGTCTTGATTGACTTTATTATTTATGTGATATGCAACATATATATTACAGCTGGTCCAACTCCTGGTCATTCTAATTTTGTTGATATAATTTTGTTGTATGTTTTAGCTGTAAATATTAAGTAGTTAATAAAATAATATGGTATAAATAAAGTTAATTATATGACATGAAATTTTGTAGTTCTGTATCTGACCAGCATGGTACTATGTAAAAACAGGTAATATAATATTATTCTCTGAAAATAAATATATATGATTATGAAATTTATTGAATATATGTGAAATGGTGTACTCACTAAATTGGTAATTCACTGGAAAAATGAATAAAAGAAACTTTCTGTTATGACATTCATCTTTAGAGAATTTTTTGGCTACTGTAGAAATTCCGGTTTATTTCTACAGTCATCTGGATCTGTCTGCTTGCTAAATTCATTACCCACGGCAGATCATTATTGAGGGAGAAATTTTTTGTTACAGCAGAAGAATCCTGGTTGATTGAAGTGGTCCCGGGATAAAGAAAATGGAATCTGTGAGGTGCAATGCTTGTCAAAGATTATTTACAGATGAAAGATGTCTGAGAATTCATATTTCTAAAGAACATATGGAAAAAATAAATGTTAATGATGTACATTGGTCTTTTGATAATTTTGAATGTGTTGTTCCAAAAAAGAGAAAATGACCAGGAACCAAGAGACAAGCAATACAAGTGCAATAGATGTTGTCTGGAATAGTTCATCAGATGATATGGATTGTTATGAATGATCTGATGTGGAAGAACATGACCCAGAAGCAGAAGAGGATGAAGAAGAGGATGGGGAGGAAGAAGAAGAAGATGTTATGGAAGAGGAAGAGGAGGAGGAAGAAGAAGATGATGAGGAAGAAAAAGAGAATCATGAGGAAGAAAATGAAATGGAGGAAGAAGTGGAGGATTTGGTTGCTAAAAGTAAAGGCAATGTTCTGGCTGAAATGGACAACATGCATGATTTTGTAGCAGCAATGGAACAATTCAAAACAGAAAAATCAGGTTTACCTCCAATGCCAATCAAGATGGAAGCTGGTATAGAATTGTTGTCAATGATTAGACAGTCCAATGCCAGTATGAAACTGAAAATTGTGAAGTGGATTGAACAATATTATATTAAATCCCGGAAAGTACTGAAACCCCCTCCTTGTGACAAAGTGACAAAATATTTGTGTTCCCATTATAAATTGGATTGTCTGAAGCCATGCCAATCAGTCTGCAGGCTACCTTCTTCTAATTTATCATTCAATGTTGTGAGGCACAGGTTTTTTGCATGTTTTTTCATTGCTAATGGGTGAATCACTAATGAAACCAGAAAATTTAATTTTCAAAAATGATCCAAATTTTCCTGCTATTATTGATTATGGCAAGCCAGGTGTCCATGGAGAACTTCACACTGGTGATGCATTTCAGGGATACATGGGAAAAATTCCAAACCCAGATGAAACTGTGGTATTTTCTATTATCATGTTTGGTGATGGAACAGTAGTTGATGGAGCCATGAGAAAATTGATTGAACCTTACTCCTTCACCCTGGGAATTTTCCAACAGCATGCATGTGCAAAACCATCAGCATGGCATATGTTATGTTATGACAAAAACAATGTGTTTATTTTCTCCAGGAAAAATAAAAGAAGCTAATGCCTTCCGGGCTGCAAGTTTTGTTTCTGATAAAAATCCTGCATATGTGCCATTCAATAAGAGAGATTGCCATGGTCAATTATATTTGGGATTGCATGATATCAAGGATATCCAGAATTTTTGTACAGGAATAAAATTCAAGCTTCCATGGGTTCCATTGCATGAGAGATTATATGATTGGAGATTCCCAGTTGCCTTTTTCATGGGTGATACTCTGGCTCATGATAAACTTTGCTGTCTACAAAATCCAAATTCTGCTTGTCGCATGTGTAATATTAACAAGAAAAAATTTGACAAACCAACTACACCTTACTGCTTGTGTGACACACGTGTATTGAAAAAGTTATTGAAGGAAGAAAATTATACAGGAGTCAAGGCAATGGGTTTTTATCCTTGCAGGGAAAATATTTTACTGGACCTGGAATATCTTGATGAACGTGGAATGCTAATGGCTCTTCCCCCAGAAAGTTTGCATGTTATTTTATTGGGTCTTGTTCCCCAGTTGATTCAAGGTTTATCCTGGGCACGCAAGGTTGTACAATCCAGTAAATCATCCTGGGAGAATGAGGTTAAAGGCAAACATTATGTTTTTCCCAGAAAATTCAAAGAACAGATCAAGGCTGATTTAATTCAGATTGGTACCAAATTGTCTAGGTAATCTGATCCAGACATGCCAAAAACAAAATTCTTCTCCGGATATTTAATTGATCCAGAAAAAAGATAATGCATCAACAGGGAAAAAACAGGCTCATGAAATGAGAGGTGTTTTATTTATGGTGTTATTTTTTTAGTTTTATCAAAGAGTGCAGGTGAACTCAAGAAAATCATGGGTGAGAAAACTCTTTTGGAATATGTAAAGATATGTGATATGACTCTGATGTTTGAATCGTTCTTGAATAACAAAGAATTTACTCTCTGGGAACTGAACATGGCTGAAATATTTCTGAAAAATATAAAAGATTCTGTGAGTTGTGTGAAGCAAACGGAGGGAAAGGGATTGAAATTGATCAAGATTCATTTGATTAATCATCTTGTGAAATGCATTTGACTGTATGGAAGTTCAATTAATTTTAACGGTGCAACAGGGGAGTCACACTTGAAGGTAAAAACCAAGCAACCAGCCCGGATGACTAAAATGCGCCCAGAGGATATGGAATTTCAAATGGCAATGAAAGATTTTGAAAATATGGTTTTAGAACAGGGGTATTTGGAAATATCCAGGGGTAATGCCGGGAAAAAGTTAAATTATGATTGGTTAGGTGTGCACATGAAAGTATGCAAGGAACATGGACATGTTGTATTGAAATGGCAATGTTGCCAGAAAAATCAAGGTCCCATGTCCAAATATTGGACCAGATATTTGAAGGAGGAAGATTTCAAAATATTTTTGAATTCTAATGGATTGACCAGAGGAATATTATTGCACACAGAGTTTAATTGTGATGAGCTCAAATGCTATGGTCATCCCATCAGTGGTCAACAGGAATGGGTTGAGGCAAATATTAATGGAAGAAATGTCCTGGTGCAATGTTTGATATTCTGTGAAATTTATGAAGAACTCTACAACCCCATCAAGACTGAATTATATCATGTACAGAAACCTGGTACTTATGCTATTGTTCATTTCCTGGAGTATAATATTTTTGGTAAATTTGACAGGGAATTTAAATTGTATGGTCACCATCAGAAAAAAAATTCCCAGGATGAAGACAGTTTTTTAATCAGGGGATGGTCAAAGCACCAATACCATCCATAACCCTCTCTACCATTTTCCGGAAAATAACCCGGCGACAGCTCATGAACACCCCCAGAAGCTAAACTTTTTGACAACGGACATGTATGTAACATTTTCTGCTTACTGATGACATCAATTGCGCTAATCTCAATGGTGTCAAAAATAATCTGATTGGCACTTGAATTTCACCCAATAGTCAAAAAAACATTTTCTTTTCCCTTATGACATTGCCATTCAAGTCAGAGTATGTGCAAAGTTAGATTGACATGAATGGAATTGCTGCATACTGGCTGGATCATATTTGTGAAAGAGAGTAACAGTTGAACAACCTGCAGTGCAGCGCAGGAGCATTTGTCGGGTTCTTGTGGCTGTCTATTTGATGCTCTTGCTGTTGTCTTCTATTCCATGCACCAGGGTCCAGGTGGTCTTGTATCTTGCGGTCGTCTTCTATTCCTTGCATTTGTCTTTGATTTCTTGCTGTCATCTTCAATTTCTTGCTGTTGTCTTCAGTTTCTTGCTGTTGTCTTATGGTTTCTTATGGTCATCTTCTCTCTCTTGCAATCATAGGTTCTTTGCAATTGTCTTCTTTCTTGCAGTCTGGCATCTTGTGGTCATCAATTTCTTGCAGTGGTTGGCTTCTTGCGGTCATCGATTTCTTGTGGTTGTTGATTTCTTGTGGTTGCCAATTTCTTGTCATTGTTGGGTTCTTGCAGTCCTTGGCTTCTTGTGGTTGCCCGCTTCTTGTGGTTGCCCACTTCTTGCGGTCACCAACTTCTTGCGGTCGCCAACTTCTTGCAGTTGCCAGCTTCTTGCAGTTGTCTGCTTCTTGCAGTGGCCCGCTTCTTGCGGCAATCTGCTCCTTGCAGTTGTCTGCTTCTTGTGGTCATCCGCTTGTTGAGTCATCTGCTTGTTGCAGTCATTGGCTGTTGCAGTCATTGGCTTGTTGTGGTCATCGGCTTGTTGCGGTCATTAGCTTGTTGCCGCCATTGGCTTGTTGTGGTCACTGGCTTGTTGCGGTCGCTGGCTTGTTGCGGCCGTTGGCTTGTTGCAGTTGCTGGCTTTGTTGCAGCAGTCGTTGGCTTGTTGTGGTCATTGGCTTGTTGCAGTTGTTGGCTTGTTGCGGTTGTTGGCTTGTTGTGGTCATTGGCTTGTTGTGGTCATTGGCTTGTTGCATCATTGGCTTGTTGCAGTCATTGGCTTGTTGCAGTCATTGGCTTGTTGTGGTCATTGGCTTGTTGCAGTTGTTGGCTTGTTGCAGTCGTTGGCTTGTTGCGGTCATCCGCTTGTTGCAGTTATTGGCTTGTTGCAGTCGTTGGCTTGTTACGGTCATTGGCTTGTTGCAGTTGTTGGCTTGTTGCAGTCATTGGCTTGTTGCGGTCATTGGCTTGTTGCAGTCATTGGCTTGTTGCAGTCATTGGCTTGTTGCAGTTGCTGGCTTGTTGCAGTTGTTGGCTTGTTGTGGTCATTGGCTTGTTGCGGTCATTGGATTCTTGCAGTCATTGGCTTGTTTAAATTTCTCTCTGGCCTCAGTTAATAGTTTCAGTTTCAACACAGTTGGTTGTTGGTTTTACGTTGGTTGTGGGTGCAGTGGCATTCTTGGCTGTTACATTTGTCGGTTGCAGTCATTGATTCACTCTTTCATGCATGGTCTTGGCATTGCACCACTTGCTTGCCTTGACTATGCACCCTATTTTACAATCAACCATATAGACTGGCCAAGCCTATGCAATTGACTTGATTGCTGTTGATGGCAACTTCCCTTGTGCCAAGCAGTTCAAGGGCAGGTCACCCATTGTTTGTTCTTATTTGCAGTGAAGAAGTCAAGTTATCCATTGCCTGTATTTGTTTGTTCACAAGTTGTACTGATTATTTTTATAGTACGTGAGTAGGCGTACACTAATGCATCATAGTGTCACACACCAGCCGGAGCACTCAAGATTACAAAATCATGTGTGATGTCATCATTTGACTTCACGACAGAATGACTTTACTGGGATTGCAATTGCAATTTGAATAGCTCTGATTACAAAAAAACATTATTCAAATTGCAATCCCAGCAATGTCATTGTGCTCAGCAGTTTTAAACATGTTCCGTACTTAGGAAAATCCATTGCATAGTGCAAAAACTACTTAGGACATACAAATTTTCAGAGTGGACCATAGTCATAATGGCTACAGTTATCTCGTACATTATTTGCATGGCTGGTATTGCACAGCAAGAATTAAAGGTCATATTTCTGAGAGAGAATGTCCACCTCCTACTATTGCAATGATTCCTGTTGATTGCATTGAAAATCCTTAAATTGCAATTGAAAATCCAGGTAGCTCTTATCCCCATAGTTGGTTATTTGTTAGAGCAAAAAATTGTTGGGCTGGTGGATTTGTTGCAAGAATGGCACAGGAAAAAGAATTAACTTGTAAATTTTCAAATTAAAATGAAATAATCATTGTTGTTATTTTTTTTAATTATACAAATGTTTTGTTCTTATAAAAAAACAATAATTACAATATTGTTAAAGCTGTCAAGTAAATGAGTTTGTGCTTTTTTACTTCTGTAAAATGAATTTCCATCATGAAAAAATAATAAAGGTGACTGTAATAATAGTTTCATTGGAAACACCAAGAAAACATTAGCTACCAGTCACTCTCAAAATTTATTTTGAGTCATTTTCCATCTATAGCAACACATAATTACAATGCCATTGAACCTCATAAGTAAAAGAATTTGTCATATTTTTGACTTCTAAAAAATTCCAGCATACAATAACATATTGAAGGTGACTGTAACAATCATTTTCTTGGAAACACCAAGAAAACATAACCTGTCACTTACCAAAAAAAATTTAGTCATTATTCATGTACAACCAAACATAGTTTCAATGGCATTGTACCTCATAAGTAAATGAGTTTGTGGTATTTTTGACATCTAAAAAATGATTTTCAATCATGCCATAACATATTGAAGGTAACGACAACAATAGTTTTCTTGGAAACACCACGGAAACATCACCTCTTACTCCAAAAATATATTTTTAGTCATTTTTCATGTACAATCAAACATAAATTCAATGGCATTGAACCTCATAAGTAAATGAGTTTGTGGTATTTTGGACTTCTAAAAAATGATTTTCCAGCATGCAACGACATATTGAAGGTGACTGTAACAATAGTTTTCTTGTAAACACCAAGGAAACATCACCTATTACTCCCAAAATATATTTTTAGTCATTTTTCATGTACAATCAAACATAATTTCAATGCCATTGAACCACATAAGTAAATGAGTTTGTGGTATTTTTGACTTCTAAAAAATGATTTTCCATCATGCAATAACATATTGAAGGTGACTGTAACAATAGTTTTCTTTGAAACATATAGGAAACATCACCTATCACTCCCAAAATATATTTTGAGTCATTTTCATGTACAATCAAACATAATTTCAATGGCATTGAACCTCATAAGTAAATGAGTTTGTGGTATTTTTGACTTCTAAAAAATGATTTTCCATCCTGCAATAACATATTGAAGGTAACTGGAACAATAGTTTTTTTGAAACACCAAGAAAACATAACCTGTCACTTAACAAAATTTATTTTTTAGTCATTTTTCATGTACAATCAAACATAATTTCAGTGCCATTGAACCTCATAAGTAAATGAGTTTGTAGTACTTTTGACTTCTAAAAAATGATTTTCCATCATGCAATAACATATTATAGATGTCTGTTACAATAGTTTTCTTGGAAACATATAGGAAACATAACCTATCACTCCCAAAATATTTTTTAAGTCATTTTTCATGTACAATCAACATAGTTTCAATGCCATTGAACCTCATAAGTTAATGATTTTGTGGTATTTTTGACTTCTAAAAAATGATTTCCCATCATGCAATAACATATTGAAGGTCAATAGTTTCATTGGAAACACCAAGGAAAGATCACCTATCACTCTTAAAACATAATTTTTAGTCATTTTCCATGTACGACTAAACATTATTTCAATGGCATTGAACCTCATAAGTAAATGAGTTTGTGGTATTTTTGACTTCTAAAAAATGATTTTCCATCATACAATAACATATTGAAGGATGTCTTTTGTTGAAAGTACTCGGCTACGTACGTGTTGCCAGTACCAAGAACCGATGGACCGGACGGACTAAGTCGTCGAATGACGCAATCGTGAGAAGAAGATAATTGGGCACGGAAGGAGAAATCAACGGAGAAAAGAACATGTGCCACATACCTCATTTAGGAGACGAAATTAGTTAAGAAATAATGTACGAGGATTCCGAGTTAAGGAATTGATTATATGAGCGTTCCTAAGAACAGGCGAAACGAAGCAGAAGCGATAAGGTGTTCGAGGGAACGAAGAGTAGATGATAGCAGATAAAGCTTATAGTTATTGATTTACGAACGAACAATAGCTAGCTACGATCGACATTTCAGAGGTTGTCCGACATAATAATAATTATTAGGCTTGACCCTACATGAAGAACACCACACAAAACTATCCGGATCATCGCCTTCGATGGATCTGCTTCATCATGGTCTGATTGGGAGGTTAAGTTCCTGGCACGAGGCCAAAGAAAGGGATTCCCAGGAATTCTTAAAGGAACGAATAAAGCTCCGCTGGCGTCTGTAGTGATAGACGAAAAAACAGCTGCTGGAAAAGAAGAGAAGAGATGCAGAGACGGAAACAACTACGCATACGAAGAAATGCTCCTGTCGATTCAAACGAAGACCGACAAAGGGCGCGTGGCCTTCCACATTGTGACTGGTAGCGTCAGTACGGACCTTCCCGATGGCGACGCGGCTCTGGCCTGGCAAAGGCTTAAGAACAAGTACGCCCCGAAGATAACCCTGAGGAAACTGGAGCTACAAAGAGAGTTCCAGGTCTGCAAGTTGAAGAACAGCAACCAAGACCCCGAGGCCTGGATCACACATTTGGAAGGGCTAAGAATGAAGTTGAAGGACATAGGATCCACAATGACTGATGAGGACCTGATGATGCATATCCTAAACAACCTGACTGATGACTATGAAGTACAGTTGTCGAAACTTGAAGATAAACTGGGAGCAGCGACAAATCCGCTGACGATAGATGATGTAAAGGCAGAGTTATGCCTGAAGTACGCCCGCATGAAGGCTAAGAAGTCTACACCAGAAACCGAACAGAAAGACTCCGAAAAGGTGCTTGCAGCAACTGGAAAATATAAGGGAACCTGCACCTTTTGCAGAAAGATTGGGCACAAGGCTACTGACTGCTATTCGAGAAAGAACGAAGAACAGGCCCAAGCAGATAAGAAGAACAATGACAAGCAGAAAAATGCCCGGAAGGGAGAATGGAGCGAAGAGAAGGTCCAATTGTATAAGGACAACAAGTGCTTCTTCTGCAAGGAAAAAAAAACACCTCAGTTTATAGTGTTATCTCTCTCAAAGCCTATGGTAACTTAAGAAGACCCACACTGG
>JFJP01012433.1_pt1 | contig 10297 bp, 8 predicted proteins | sample 431651 | NCBI WGS metagenome assembly JFJP01 (sample SAMN02602958, study PRJNA72255) | Microbial mat metagenome, whole genome shotgun sequencing project. | biome: fresh water; feature: sink hole; material: water; isolation source: purple microbial (photo- and chemosynthetic) mats found in... | reverse complement strand
CATCCTGGAGGCGGATCGCGGTTACACGCTGATTCTTTCCAACAATCTCCTTTAGTTGCGAATAAAAATGCAACTCCACCCCTTCAGCCTGCAAGCGGCCTTCCACCACCTTGGATTCGCGTTCATCAAGCACGTTGCCCCAATAACGATTGCCACGCAAAAGATAGTGAACCTTCATCCCGCGTGCCAGCAGTCCCTCGGTCAATTCAAGCGCGGTAATTCCCCCACCCACAACCACGGCAGTCCTGCCGCTCTTTGCCAGTTTGAGAATATTTTTCGCATCTGCCATGTGATCCAACTTGACCACACCTTCAAGGCTTGAGTCAGAAACTTCCAGCGGCAGAGAACTTGCGCCTACCGCAATCAACAACTTGTCATAATTTAAGCGCGATTTTCCACTTATTTCCAACGCATGCTCTAAACGTAAGATGCGTGAGACATGCCCATTAAGAAAACTAAAATTCAGTTTTTTATGATCGTCCCTGGTACGCGGATACAAAGCCTTGTCATTCAATTCGCCTGTCAGGAAATAAGCCAGACCGGGGCGCGAGTAATATCCGTTGAGATCATCACTGATCATAATGATCTCACCCGCTGAATCCACTGAGCGGATCGCTTCAACCGCGGCATAGCCAGCCACGCCCGCACCGATAATGACGTATCTCATTCCGCCCTCTGCCCGAATAAATCTGTCTGCGTAAAACGCAGCACGCCCCGCGGGCAACGCTTCACACATTCGCCGCAGGTCAAACATTCACTGTTTTTGATGGGCTCATCACGCCAGACATGCGCGCGAACATCGATCTCAATTGGGCAGTTATAGGAACAAATACCACACTGTACACAACGCGCTGAATCAGGCACAACATGCCCAGAATACATAGCGGTGCGCCGGGTGGCGTCACGTTTGAATAGATTGGAAAAATACATGAGGAATTAAGTATACATCATTTATCTGTCGTTGAATTTCGAACCTTTTATCCACGGCAACATGCCGCTTGGAACTGAAAGAAGTAAAGCAAAATCATTTCCTTGAAGAATCCCTTTTCCCAGAGGAACAGCTTCAACCAGCCGTTACGTTAAGAAAAAGAGGAATTCCTTCTGAAATTTTTTGTCCCTATCATATAAGATGCGATTGCCCGCTAAAAAATCCTTGACTAAATGGAATAATTCCTTATAATAATAGATGTATTGACATCTATATAACTAAATACTCCCATGAAAAAAGTCCTGTTCAAAATTGACAACAAAAGAAGCAGACTGCCCCTCTATGATCAGGTCGAGCGTAATCTGCGTGACTTGATCGTGAACGGTCATCTTAAACCAGGCGAGGTAATGCCTGGCGAATGGGATTTGGCAGACCTTTATGGTGTGAGCCGCCTCACCGTGCGCCGCGCACTGGATGAACTTGTCCGCCAAAGCTGGCTGGAAAAAAAACATGGCGTCGGCACATTTGTACGCCAACCAAGCATGGCGTCCATTGCGGCAGGCAAACTTAGCTTCACCGAGCAGATGCGGTCAATTGGACGGGAACCGAGCAGCAAATTCATCAGTCAACGGGTAACCGCTGCCACTGAAAAAATCGCTCGTGCGCTGCACATTCAGGAAGGCGATCCGATCCTTGAGATCACCCGCGTTCGTTTGGCGGACAATATCCCGATCCTGCTGGAGACAGCCTGTCTGTCAACAGCACGCTTCCCCAAGCTGGCAGATCATGACTGGTCCCTGGACGAATCGTTATATAAAGTCTTGTGCGATGAATATGGGGTCAACATTTCAGCAATGGACCACACCATCAAACCTGTGACATTAACCGAAACCGAGGCTCGCTATTTGAAAGCGCAGGTGGGCATTCCCGCGCTTTTGAGTCAGATCATTGCACTAACACCCGGTGGTGAACCAGTGGAGTATGCGTGGTCGGTATCCAATGGCGATAAAAGTGAATTTTATTTTCACTATCAACGCACAGAATAAAGCATCAAGGAGGCTCATAAAAACCATCATCCCGCTTTCGTCATGTAAATATTTCTAATTTGATCAAAAGGAGAAAATCATGAAATCAATCCGTTCGATGTTATTTGCGCTCATTGCCATTGTGCTGATCGCAAGTATAGTTGGCTGTCAGCCCAAACAGGCCGCCGGTCCTGCAACAATTCGCGTGCTGACCATGGAACAGGCTGGCCCAACAGTTGACGAAATGAATGCCATTGTTGCCGAATTCAACGAGGCCAATCCCGATATTAAAGTTGAGATCGAATATGTGGCTTACGACGCCCTGCATGACAAGATCACAACCGCAATGGCATCCAACCCGCCTGCCTATGACGTCTTCCTGGCGGATGATATCTGGTATGCGGAATTCGCCAAATCTGGTTATGTATTGGATGTGACTGACCGCATCAGCAAGGATACACACGACAAGATATTTGCCGCTGCGTGGGATATCACCACAGTGAGTGGTAAAGCATACGGAATGCCCTGGCTGTTGGATGAAATGTATTTCTTCTACAACGAAGACCTTCTTAAACAGGCCGGCTTTGACACTCCTCCTGCCACATGGGAAGAGTTGATCGCCCAGGCCAAGGTTATGAAGGAAAAAGGCATTGTTGAATACCCGATGGTCTGGTCCTGGGGACAGTACGAAGCCGCCATCTGCGACTGGGTTGTCCTACTCTACGGCAATGGCGGTTCCCTCGTGGACGACAAGGGCGCGCCCGCTTTCAATAACGAAACCGGTGTGAAGACTCTTAATTGGATGGTTCAAACAATTGATGATGGTTATACGAACCCTGCTTCGGTCTCTTATGTGGAAGAGGACGTTCGCAATGTGTTTTCGCAAGGCAAAGCCGCCTTCGCGGTGAACTGGAACTATATGTATGATCTGGTCAACTTTAACACTGAAGAATCACAGGTCACGGGCAAGATCAAGATGTCGCTGATCCCCGCCTTTGAAGGCTCTGGTGTGAAAAGTGCTTCCATTAATGGCTCCATGGGCTTCTCTGTCGCAGCCACCTCCGCCAATCCCGATGCCGCGTGGAAATATGTTGAATTTCTCACCTCCGAGAGTATCCAAAATAAATACTCCGCCCACCTTCTTCCCATGTGGAGCACCAGCTTTGAAGGCGAGAATTTAACGAAACTTCAGGGCTATACTCCTGCCAATGCAGTGACCGTGCCGATGTTCAATGAGCAATTCCCATTCGCGCACGTTCGCCCAAAGGTGCCTTATTATCCCGAGGCATCCAAGTCCCTGCAGCTTGCCTTGCAGGAAGCATTAACCAAGCAAAAAACTCCTGAGCAGGCGCTGAACGACGCCGCCGCGAAGTGGGTCGAATTAGCCAAGTAAAATCGTTCATTCCAGAGGATGGGGACGAATAGTCCCCATCCTTTTATGGAGAGGTCATGCAACGTAAGCGAACCCTCGCACAACAAGACATGCTAGTTGGCTTTGCGCTGATCCTGCCCAGCTTTCTTATAATCCTGGGAATTTCACTTCAGCCGATCCTCACTACTTTATATCTCAGCCTGTTTGAAGTTCCACGCGGGATCAATCTTCAGAACACATTCATCGGGTTGGGTAATTACATTTCGCTGCTAAGCGAGCCGATTTTTTGGTCCAGTATTGGGCGCACATTTTATTTCACCGTCATCTCGGTGGGCATTGAACTTGTGCTTGGTCTTGCCATTGCACAACTGATCCACGCGCACCCGCCCGGCTGGCAATTCCTGCGGACAAGCCTCATCATCCCGTGGGCTGTGCCAACGATCGTTAACGGCACCATGTGGCGTTGGATCTACAACGCCGACTATGGTGCACTGAACGGGCTCTTGTTTCAACTTGGACTTATTGATAAATATATTCCCTGGCTCACAAAACCAGACGTGGCAATGAACCTCGTCATCCTTGCAGACATCTGGCACAGCGTCCCCTTCATCGCCCTGATACTACAAGCTGCGCTTGCCACCCTGCCCGCCGACCTTGAAGAGGCTGCGGCTGTGGATGGCGCCACCTATTTTCAATACTTTTGGTTCATCCGCCTGCCTTTGCTTCGCCCCGCCATCCTCGTCGCTTTGATCATCCGTACCGTGGAAGCCTTCCGTGCCTTCGACATTATCTACGTGATCACCAACGGCGGTCCTGCCAACGGAACAGTGACCATCTCCTACCTGACCTATCTCGAGATGTTTACATTTGGTCATGCAGGGCGCGGTTCTGCGCTCTCCTTCCTCATCTCGCTTGTCACCTTGACCCTGGCGTTCATTTATATTCGTATGCTGTACCGCCCTGAGGAAAAACAGTGAAAAAGATCCTGCGCATCATCCTGCTCTCGAGCCTGGTCCTGCTGGCTTTGCTTTTTATCTACCTGCCCGTGGCCTGGCTGGTCATCTCCAGCATTTCATCACGTTCAGAATTGCTTTCAACACCCATCCACTGGATCCCACAACAGCCTACTTTTCAGAACTACATCAACATTCTCTCCCCTTCCCAGGGGACATCTGAAGTCGCAAAAACTTTCCGCATCACCTTGTGGAATTCCTTATTGGTAGCATCCTCAGTTACGCTAATCGCATTGACCTTCGGCTCAATTGCCGCCTACGCGCTCATCCGCCTGCGTTTCCGCTTCCGCCAAACCTTATTGATCGGCATTCTTGGCACGCGCATGATCCCCGAGATCTCACTCGTCATTCCACTTTATCTATTCGCCACACGCTTTGGATTGTTCAATTCCCCCGCCATCCTCATCATCACCTATCTGAGTTTCGCCCTGCCATTTGCCATCTGGCTCATGGCGGCATTCTTCGAATCCATTCCGGTCGAGTTGGAAGACGCGGCGCGCATTGATGGCTGCAATCGCCTTCAAACACTTTGGCGAATTATCATGCCCATCTCCGCACCGGGGCTTGTCTCAACCGGGCTCTTCGTTTTCCTCACAGCCTGGGATGAATTTTTCTTCGCGCTTATCCTGACCAGCACCGTCAGCGCAAAAACTGTTCCGGTTGCCATCGCCGAGTTTACAGGCCGCTATGTCGTTGATGTCGGTGGGATGATGACAGGCGGCGTGTTGGCCGCAATCCCCCCTGTACTGCTCTCCCTTATCTTCCAGCGCTACATCGTGAGCGGACTAACAGCCGGGGCAGTGAAAGGATGAGTCAACCAGTTGCCATCGGTATGGATATTGGGGGGACTCATGTCCGCGTTGGGGTGTTTAACTCGGATGGACACCTCCTCGGCCAGCATGAAGCGAGCATCGCAGCCATCGCACCCGAGAACGGACTCAACCTGATCGAGCGTTTGATACAAGAGTCCCTTGATTCTGTCATCTCGCCATCCCTGCTGGGAATCGGGATCGGATGCACGGGTCCGCTTGATACAGTCCACGGGCTGATCAACAACCCCTATACGCTTGAGGGTTGGAACAGCGTCCCGATCGTTGAGCGGTTGAGTAAGACCTTCAAAGTTCCAGTGCGCCTTGAGAACGATGCTGACGCAGCGGCGCTTGGCGAATATTGGCAGGGCGCGGGACGTGAAGCAAAGCGGCTTTACGCCGTCACTGTTGGAACGGGCGTGGGCACATCCTTGATCGTGGACGGAAAGATCTATCGCGGATTGGATGGTTCACATCCCGAGGGCGGGCACCAACTGATCGACCCGGACGGACCTGCATGTTATTGCGGCCACCGCGGGTGTTGGGAAAGCCTGATATCAGGGCTGGCAATTTCAAGGTATGCCCGGGGTGCGAAAGATAACGGGCATCTCCTGGCCATGGCTGAGGGAGATCCGAACCGCATAAACGCACGCCTGGTAACCGAGGCAGCACGTGCAGGCGACCCCGCCTCTCTCGCGATCATGCAGAAAGCCGCGCGTGATTTCAGTTTAGGAATTATCAATATCATTTCTTTCTTTGTTCCTGATGTGCTCGTCTTAAGTGGCGGCGTAATGAAAAGCGCAGACTTGTTCCTGCCGACCCTTGAGCAAACACTCAAAACCCCCAACCCAATGGTGCCGTTTGACCGGGTACACATCCTGCCTGCTAAGCTGGGATACTACGCCGGGTTATATGGCGGCGCCTATATGATCCTAAGTGAGGCTATATGACCAACAATCCCTACATCCAGGATATTCTCGACCAGCCAAATTCGCTAAAAACCGCGCTGGAGCAATTTGACCCGGCAGCGCTTGCGCCATTTGCCGAAGCCATACGCAATAACGAATTTGACCGCATTCTCATCACGGGCATGGGCGGCTCACTGTACGCCTCCTACCCTGTTTGGTTGACCCTGGCCCAGGCGGGGCTTCCCGTTCTTTGGGTCGACACCGCAGAATTGATCCACCATACACCCGCATTGGTGACAGCAAAGACATTACTCTGGATATTTTCACAATCAGGCAAGTCTGCCGAAATCATCTCAGCCCTTGACTTTGGGCACATCCAAAAACCTGCGGCAGTGATCGCAACCGTCAATGATCTTGAAAGTCCGCTCGCAAAAGCGGCGCAGGTTCAAATTCCCATTAATGCAGGAGCCGAGCATACTGTTTCAACACGCACCTATGTCAACTCATTGGCAGTGGGCCAACTCGCCGCGCTGGCTTTGCTTGGCAGGGATGTTGAATCTGCCCGCGCCGAACTGATGCTAACGGCATCTGCAATGGGATCCTATCTCGCAGATTGGGAAAGCCGCGTTCAGCAGATCGGCATAACCCTTGGGTTTCCAAAACGCCTGGCGATCCTTGGGCGTGGTGCCTCACTCGCCGCCACCTATACAGGCACGCTTATTTTGGGCGAAGCTTCCAAGTTCATGGCTTCCCCATATCAGGCAGGTGAATTCCGTCACGGTCCGCTTGAACTTGCCACATCTGATCTAACAGTTTTGATCTTCGCCGGACCCCAGGAAACACGCGACCTAAACCTGCGCCTGCTAAACGATCTGCGCGGATATCAAGTCAACGCGTTCTGGGTGGACTCAGAAAAGAATGAATGGCAAATTGAGATCCCCCGGGTTCCAGCCATCGGCATGCCATTAATGGAAATCCTGCCAATTCAATTACTGACCATCCATTTTGCAGAACAGATCGGTGTGGAACCTGGTAAATTCTTCAGGACGGGTAAGATCACACTTGCAGAATAAATACCACCATCGACCGCCGCCTTGACTTGAAAGCCAAAAAGATATGTGTGGATGTGCCTCTGGATACACGCTGCCAAGGGCTGACCAAAAAGCGATGTTCATCATCGCTTTTTCATCGTTCGGTTTATATCAAATATCCCGCTTCGGGATTGGAGGATGCCTACGCCAGCCAGTCAGGCCCTGCATCTTTTTTATGCTAAAATACCATCAAGTCCAAAATAAGAAAAACTGAAAGGCGCTTATGTCTCCCCGAAAATTTTCTCTTGACCAGTTAGACTACGACATCATCCAGGCGCTTCATAACAATGCACGGGTATCCGCCTCCGAGATCTCACGGGTTACCAATACCAATGAGCGTACCATCCGTAAACGTATTGACCGCCTGATAGCAGAGAATGTTTTTCGCCTGACCGCCATCATTGACCCGACCTCGTTTGGATATGTTACCGCCGCGGACATCCTGCTTGAAGCTGACCCGGCTATGGAAGATGAAATTGTACAGCGCCTGTTCTCCATGCCTGAGATCACCTATGTGGCTTTCGGACAGGGGTCACAGGAGATCTCGATTGAAGCGCGTTTTAAAGACAATGACGAACTGCGCGAATTCCTTCGCAAAACCCTGCCCTCCATCCCTGGCGTGACTGTCAGCCGTTATGCCCTCGTGCCGCGCATCCTGCGGAATATTGATGAATGGGTTCCCCCAAAGGAAGATTTTGGCATTAAAGAATAACCCAGCCGCCCCGAGTTTACGGGGCGGCTTTATTTTAATCCGTGCACAGCAGTGCGTCAGTTGATTTTTGAGCGTGACTGCATCGTCCCAATACCCTTTGGCAAACGGTAAATCATGACATTTATCACTAGGATTAGAGTCTTGAAATGTGTATACTCGAATTATATTCGGAACTAAGTTATTCCGTTTCGGAACCTACATAATCAAACAATCGAAAGGATAAAAAACATGACCGTCCGCCATTTCATTGACACGCAGGATTTTTCCAAGAAAGAACTGCTCGACATGATCGAACTAACCCGCATGATCAAAGCCGCCGACAAGCAGGGCTGCACACCCAAACTGCTCGAAGGCGCTTCGCTGGCGATGATTTTCGAGGAACCCTCCACCCGCACCCGCGTCTCATTCGAGGTCGCCATGACCGAGTTGGGCGGTCACGCGCTCTACCTCAAGCCGGGTGAAATCCACCTCGGTGTGCGCGAATCCATGTACGACACTGCCAAAGTCCTTTCGCGCATGTGTGATGCAGTCTTTTGCCGCTCCCTCAAACATGAGACTGTGACCGAACTCGCCAAACATGCCGAAGTACCGGTCTTCAATGGTCTCACCGATTACAACCACCCCACGCAGGTGGTCTGTGATGTAACGGCTATGCTCGAACACATGCCTGCCGGCAAGAAACTCGAAGACCTGAACGTGACCTTCATCGGCGATGCAACCAACGTGCTTTCCTCCCTGATGTTGATGTGCACCAAATTGGGCATGAACTTCACCCATGCCGCGCCGAAGAAATACCAGGCGCCCGAAGAATGGGTCAACTGGGCAAAGGAAAATTGCGCCGTTTCCGGTGGAACCGTCACCATCACCGACGACCCGATTGCCGCCGTGAAGAATGCCGATTTCGTCTACACGGACCTGTGGTGGTGGGTCGGTCAGGAAGACCAGATCCCAGATCGCCGTGCGGCGTTCATGCCCAACTATCAAGTCAACAAGACCTTGTTCGAGAAAGCTCCCGCCCATTGTAAATTCATGCACAACCTGCCTGCCTCACGCGGCGTCGAAGCCACCGACGAGGTGATGGATCATCCCCGCTCGATCATCTTCGACCAGGCTGAAAACCGCCTGCATGCTGAAAAGGGATTGCTGGTTTACTTTATTTATCCACGCCTCAAGCGGCCTTCCGAAGAACTCAAAGCCTTCCACAAGGGACAGATCGAAGCGTTCCTCGATAAGTAAATTTTCCCAGCCACGCCGTTTCTTCAAGCTGATTGAACCACTGAGCTTGCCGATCTGCCTTACTTACCTGGGACCCGGCAAGCCAGTGGTTTGAGCGTAGACCACCCCATTCTGATCAGTGTGGTCATTGGCTTAAATCTTCATCTGAACCTCAAAAAAGTTTTGACCGTAAAAGAGGAAATGATGTCTCGACTCCTTCAATCCACCCCTCGCGCCGACGGCTTTTCCATGCCTGCCGAATTCGCAGCCCACACCGGAACCTGGATGCTTTGGCCTCAGCGGCCCGACAACTGGCGGTTGGGCGGTAAACCCGCGCAAAAAGCCTTTGCGGCTGTCGCCAGCGCCATTGCCCAATTTGAACCGCTGACCATGGGCGTTAATGCCGATCAATATTCCAACGCCCGCCAGATGCTCCCAGCTCACATCCGGGTGGTGGAAATAGCCAATAACGATGCATGGCTGCGTGACAGTGGTCCGACTTTTGTAACTGATGGCAAGGGCGGCGTTCGCGGTGTGGACTGGATATTTAACGCCTGGGGCGGTTTGTTCAACGGCTTATATTTTCCCTGGGATCTGGATGAGGCCGTAGCCCAAAAAATTCTTGAGATCGAACGCGTTGACCGTTACAAAGCGCCGCTCGTCCTCGAAGGAGGCTCCATTCATGTGGACGGGGAAGGAACCTGCATCACCACCGCCGAGTGTCTGCTCAGTCCGGGCCGCAACCCTGATTTGAACCAGGATGAAATTGAAGCCCATCTCAAGAATTACCTCAATGTGGAGAAAGTGCTTTGGGTACCACGCGGCGTCTTCCACGATGAAACCAGCGGGCATGTCGATAACATCCTCTGCTGCCTGCGCCCCGGCGTGGTTGCTCTGACCTGGACGGATGACAAGTCTGACCCGCAGTACGAGCGCTCGGCTGAAGCATACGACTACCTGATGTCGCAGCCTGATGCACAGGGACGCAGACTCGAAGTGCATAAGATCCATCAGCCAGATCCCATCCTCATTACTGCTGAAGAAGCCGAAGGCGTGGATGCAATGGAAGGCTCCATACCACGCGAAGAAGGCGACCGCATGGCAGCTTCATACATCAACTTTTACCTTTGTAACGGAGGCGCGGTTATTCCCTCCTTTGGCGACCCGCACGATGCCGCCGCGTTGGAAACACTCCAAAAACTTTTACCAGACCGAAAGGTCGTC
>JFJP01036683.1_pt1 | contig 10298 bp, 11 predicted proteins | sample 431651 | NCBI WGS metagenome assembly JFJP01 (sample SAMN02602958, study PRJNA72255) | Microbial mat metagenome, whole genome shotgun sequencing project. | biome: fresh water; feature: sink hole; material: water; isolation source: purple microbial (photo- and chemosynthetic) mats found in... | reverse complement strand
ACGCACAGACATACGAGATGCTTGAGTTTTTCGGGAGATTCCGCGGGCCTGCCTTCCGGACACAGCTGGCTCATCAGTGTGACGCACCGGAATTCCCTGGGTGCGAGAAAATCGATGCAGGCGCCGAAATCTTCCCGGGTGACCGGACGGAGTACGTTCCTCACTGTATGCCCTTCAGAGGCATGATGCCTCCGGGAGGAAAATCGCCTGCAAGCGCGCCGAAGGCGGCGGTAAACGACCAGGGCGAATAGCTGTAGACGGCAAGCGCGGTGTCGATCCACGGAACGTCCGCGAGGAGGACGGGGGACATGGCGGAGACGACGATGATGCGGGTGTCGAGGTACCGGAGTCCCCGGAGCGCGTTCAGGCTGTCATGGCTCGACAGGCAGAAGATGACCGTGTCGTATTTCCGTGCGCGGTTGTACAGGTCAGCGTTGATTCCGCCCGTGTCTGCCTGCGGGAAGCGCTTGAGGCCGGCTGCAAGGAAATCCGGGAACGACCCGGCTATCAGGATGGATTCGTCCGTTTTCGGGATCCAGGGAAAATCTTTGTCCCGGACAAGGGTCACCGAACGGACCGCCTGCGAGAGGAAGAATTCCTGGCCGTCGGAATCGGGTACCAGTTTGTCGATTTTGTCGATGTCCGGGTACACCGGGACGGCCGAATCGCTTTTGAAATAGGCGAGTTTGGCGACGAGCACCCGGCGGGCGGCATCGGCCACGCGCGTGCGGAAGTCGGGAAAGCGCTTCATCCGGTCGAGTGTGTTGACCCACAGGGCGTCCGAAAAGCCGGGCGTCGTCGACGATTCGATGATGTCGTTCCCGGCCTCGATGGCCATCTGTACCGCGCGGGAAACGCTGCCGGCATACTGGGTCGCACCGTTCATCATCATGTCGTCGGTGATGATGAGCCCTTCAAATCCCATTTTTTTCCGCAGAACATCGTCCAAAAGATATCGGGAGAAGGTCGCCGGCTCCCCGTTCTGGAGGATGCGGGGAAAACTGAGGTGTCCGCTCATGATGGCGGGCACCCCCGCGTTGACCAGCGCCTGGAAGGGTACGAGTTCCCGGGCGGTGAGGGTTTTTTCGCTGATGTCTATGACGGGGAGCCTTCCGTGGCTGTCCGAGCCGGTGTCGCCGTGGCCGGGAAAATGCTTCGCGGTGGTCAGGACTCCCGCGGCACGGCTTCCGGCAACGAAGGATGCGCCGAGAATTCCTGCCGATACGGGGTCTTCGCCGAAGGAGCGGGTACCGATGACCGTGGATTCATGGTCGGTATAGAGGTCGATCGTCGGAGCGAAGTTGAGGTTGATGCCGAGCGCACGGAGTTCGCGGGAGATATAGAAGCCCGAATACCAGGCGTCAGCCGGCAGACCCGACGCGCCGATCGCGAGGTTGCCGGGCGTGTCGCTGGTCTGTCCCTTCACATGCCTGATCCATCCGCCTTCCTGGTCGGTGGCGACGAAGAGGGGAATGCCGAACCGGCCGGTCGAGGCTTCTTTCTGGAGGAGCGAAACCGATTCGGCCACCTTTTCGGTGTTGTCCGTGTTCCAGCCGAAAATCTTGATGCTGCCGAGGGAACGGTCCTTGACCCAGGAAATGACTTGCGGTCCCGGCTCCGATCCCGCCCAGCCGAACATGAGAATCTGCGCGAGCAACTCTTCGTCGGTCATTGCCGTGATTATCCGGTCCGCAAGCTCCCCGTCGGGCACGGCGTCACGAAAATCGGGAGTACGGTTTGCCGGCGCGTTCGCGGCGATGAAGAGGATGACCGGCAAGGCGAGGAGTGGAAGCAGAGCCAGGACCCGTTTTTTCAAAAGTACGCCTCGCAGCGTTGTTCGTCTATGCACGAGGAAGCGCTGTGGGCTGCTATCGCCCCGTCCGAGGCGGCGGTAATGATCTGGCGGAACGGTTTCGACCTGATGTCCCCGGCTGCAAAGAGGCCGCGGATCGAGGTCTGCATGTATTCGTCGGTGATGAGATATCCGCCTTCATCCTTTTTAGCGAGGGAAGCAAGTTCCGTCCGCGGATCCATGCCGATGAAAATGAACACGGCATCGCATTCGAGCGTTTCAAGCGCGCCCGTCTCGACATTTTTCAGGTGGACCGCGGTCACCTTGCCCATCGGTCCGGCATTTCCGGCAATTTCCTCTATTGTAGTATTGAACAGTACCTTGATGTGGGGGTTGTTGATGGTACGCTCGGCGAGGGCTTTTTGGGCGCGGAACTTGTCCTTGCGGTGAATCATGGTGACCCGGTCCGTCAGATGGGCGAGGAAGCCCGCTTCGTCGCAGGCTGCATCGCCTCCGCCGACGACCACTATGTGCTTGTTGCGGAAAAAGGGGCCGTCGCAGGTAGCGCAGTACGAGACGCCCCGGCCGTAAAACTCGTTCTCGCCGGGAACCCCGAGCTGGCGGTGCTGAGCGCCCGTGGCCAGAAGAACGGTGCGGGATTCGTAGGTTACCGGTTTTTCTTCAGGCGACTCGAGAGGAACGAGGAAGGTGTCGCTTTTCCTGCCCAGTCCGGTAACCTTGCCGGAGGTGAATTCGGCTCCGAACTGGATAGCCTGTTTTTTCATGTTTGCCGCAAAGTCGTAGCCGCTGACGGGTTCGAGCCTGGCCGCCCTCGCTTTTTTCTTCTATAACGAGGGTCTGCAGGTTCGCGCGTCCGGCATACTGGGCTGCCGCAAGACCCGCGGTTCCCCCACCGATTATTATCATGTCATATATTCTTTCCATGAATACAATGTAAGTAACACGGCTGGGTCTGTCAATCGATATTTCGACCGTTCAGTCCATCCAGTATACCTTGTCTGGCGCCTTTTCCTGCAGGTACATGCGCGGATAGCGGCCCGAATGCTCGACGCGCACGTCATGCGGAAAATAGGTGCAATGCAGGAACCAGACTATGTCGAGAATGTCGGGGAAGGAATTCGAGACGGTATAGCGGTACCAGATTTCGGAATTCTCGAGTTCCGTCTTGCGTACCGGATCGTTCGTCAACTCCGGGTCGATAGCCGCACGCAGCTGGCTCCGCAGTCCTCCGTACCAGGCATGCGTCACGGCTATGAGGTTGAGTTTTTTTTCCTTGTCCATCCGGTACAGCTCGTAGAGTCCTGCCACGGATGGCACTTTCAGGGTTATTTCGTATTTATCGGCTTTCTTCAGGGCTGACCAGACAACCGTATAATGGATCTCTTCTTTTTTTTTGATGCCGGTGATGCCGGGTACGAGTTCAAACATGGTCCGGATATCCTCGTTGCAGGGTGATGCCCGTCCGCGGGCCGTTCAGCCCGATCTCGAAACGGCAGCGGCTGCCCGGGGTGACGGATTCCGTATATTCGAAGACCGTGCCGTCCCGGAGATACCCCGTACGGGTGATGAGGAAGGCCGGGGAACCGGACCGGACATCAAGATCTGCCGCGTCCTGCTCGGTGACCAGTATCGCCTCGTAGGTTTCGGTCGCGCGAAACGGCTCGGTACCGTATTTTTCTGCGAGTACGGCATACAGGGATGCGGATTCGAGATTTTCGGACTCGATCCCCTTGCACAGCGCATAGGGAATCCAGGTCGTTTCGGTCAATATCGGCCTGCCGTCTGCGAGCCGTATGCGCTTCGTGCAGAAAACCCTCGTCAATTCGGGGACACAGAGGCCGTGTGCCAGTTCGGAGTCGGCCTGCGTGACCTTACGGACCAGTACCCGCGAGGACGGTTTCATGTCCGCCTTGAGCATGTCTTCGGTAAAGCTGTACAGATACGCGGTTCCGTGACGAAGGTGCCGAGTCCGCGCCGGCGGATGATCAGTCCTTCGATAAACAGTTCCCGGAAGGCAAGCCGGACCGTGGTCCTGCTTATGCCGCTGTCCGTACTGATGAAATTTTCCGAGGGGATGAGCTTTCCGGCGGCCCATATGCCATCGCTGATGGATTTTCGCATGTACGAGGCGAGCTGCCGGTAAATCGGCATGCTGTCGAGCGGATCCGGTTTGAAGATGTTTTTCTCGTCGGTCATTGGATCTACGGTAACGCAATCGGCCTGTTTTGGATAGTCCATACCTATGAAATGTTTGGAATGTATGGTACGTTATAAACGTATCAAATGTATGAAACGTATGATACATTTGATACGTTTAATACGCCTGAAACCATTGCACTGTCAGGATGCATTCTCCTCCTGCAAATCACCCATCCAAGGAGCCCTCTCCATGCTATTCGCAACAGACATCGCGCACATGATCGACCATTCCCTTCTTAAGCCGCAGCTCACCGATCAGGATATCCGTGACGGGTGCAGCCTTGCCCGCGAGTATGACTGTGCCTCGGTGTGCGCACGGCCGACCGACCTCCCGCTGGTCAGGGAAGAACTTGCCGGAAGCGGCGTCCTTTTGTCCACGGTGATCGGTTTCCCGCACGGGAGCAGCCGGACCGACGTCAAGGTGTTCGAAGCCGAACGGGCGCTTGCCGACGGGGCCGTGGAGCTCGATATGGTGTTGAATATCGGAAAGCTGCTTTCGGGAGATTACCGGTTTGTCGAGGAAGATATACGCGCAGTGGTGCGCCCCGTCCATGCGGCAGGAGGTATCGTGAAAGTCATTTTTGAAAACTGCTGCCTTTCCGACAGCCTGAAAATCGAAGCATGCCGCATCGCCTGCGCCGCCGGTTGCGATTTTGCGACCATCGCCGATCTCGTCCTGATGCGGGCCAATTGTCCGCCTTCGGTGCGGGTGAAGGCCGCCGGCGGGGTGCGGACTCTCGATGACGCTCTTGCCGTGCGGAAAGCCGGAGCGGTCCGCTTCGGTGCAACCGCGACGAAGATCATCCTGGACGAAGCCCGTCTCCGGGAGCGAAACGGTTCGCTGCAAGACCTCGCAGACGGGATTGCAGCCCGTTTGGGCCCGAATTACTGATTCATTTTTGATAGTATTCGACTCACTTGCAAAACTTTGCCCGTTTTGGTATATTGATCAAGAAGTGATTGAAAAATTGCTTCGCAATCGGCGCCGTCCTCGGAGTACCTCGGGCGGCGTAAGGAAACGTATTTAAAAATGTGCTGTCGCACATGGCGCCGTACCCAAGCGGTAAGGGAGAGGTCTGCAAAACCTTTATGCATCAGTTCGATTCTGATCGGCGCCTCAAGATCCTGAAAACCCGTCCTTTGTGGCGGGTTTTTCTTTTTTTAAATCACACAGGTATCACTACCGGAACGACGCGATTGTTTCTTCCTTCACGTTCTGTGCCCGGTAGATGGTGGAACGGCCGGACACGATGAACGAGACGACGCAGGCTATGGCGATGTAGACGCCGCTTTCCGCGCCGAACAATTCAAATCCGAGGATTATGCATGCAAGCGGTGTATTGCTCGCTCCCGCGAACACGGCGACGAGTCCCATCGCCGCGAGGAGCTCGAACGGCAGGGGAATTACGTTCGAAAGCGCGTTTCCCAGGGTTGACCCGATATAAAACAGGGGGGTAACTTCCCCACCCTTGAAGCCCGAGGCAAGGGTGATCGTCGTCGTCAGTATCTTTACGGCAAAATCATACACGGGAATTTTGGCGAGGAAAGATTCGGCGATTACGTCCGTGCCGAGACCGACATACCTGGTCGAGCCGGTTGCGAGGATCCACGCCGCCAGTACCGTGCCTGCCACTACGGCCCTCAACGGGGGGTAGGGGATCCTTTTTTTCAGAAATCCCCCCGTTTTTTCCATCGCGAGGCAAAACACCCGGGCGCATGCGCCGAAGGCAATTCCCGCCGCGATGGCATACAGCAGATGCAAGAGCGTTGCCTCCGGTACGAAGGGGACCGTATTTCGGGCATGCCCGATACCCCACAATTCCGTCGTGTACCATGCCGCGATAGATGCGATTGTGGGTGATGTGTCCGAACAGGTAAAATTCGAGGGCGAACACTGCGCCGGTCACGGGCGTGCCGAATATCGAACCGAATCCGGCGGCGACACCGGCGATGATGAGCTGCCTGCGTTCTATCCTATCGAGATGCAGCGGGCGGGTCAGCTGGTCTGCGAGGGCACCGCCCATCTGGAGTCCGGTGCCTTCCCGCCCCGCAGACCCGCCGAAGAGGTGCGTGGCGACGGTGGTCAGGAATATGAACGGAACCATGCGGAACGGGATGGGTTCCCCGGGTTTCTGGATTGTTTCGATCAGAAGGTTGTTTCCGGTTTCGACATTTCGTCCTGCCTTCAGGTAGAGCAAGGACATCAAATAGCCGGCGACCGGAAGGAAGATGACAATCCACAGATGTCCGTTCCGGAATGCGGTCACGAGTCTAAGCGACTCGAGAAAGGCTGCACTGGCGGTGCCGGCGCACACCCCGACTGCCGCGCATATGCCTGTCCACTTCGCGAGATACAGCGGTTTTGTCCCGAATTTTTTCATGCATACCCCTGAAACTGCTATCTTACCACAGTCTGCCCATTCAGGGCTCTATCATCGGAATAAAATTGACACCCGCCTTTTTTGGGTATATTTTATTTTCTATATTAGACAGGATCATACGGAGGAACCATGAATCGAAAGGTGGTGTATTTTACCCGGAGCGGAACCAGCAAAAAGGTAGCCGAAAAACTGGCCGCCAAGCTTGCCTGTCCGCTTGTGCAGATTACCGACTCCAAAAACTGGAGCGGAATCATCGGTTACATCAAGGCCGGCTACTATGCCAGCCGGAGCAAACCGGTCGCCATCACGGTCAGTGATACAATCGGGGAAACCGACGAGCTTGTCGTCGTTTCTCCGCTGTGGGCGGGTACCATTGCTCCCGCCGTGCAGACCTTCGTCAGCATGGTTCACGCCGACCGCGTCCATCTCGTGGTGACATCCCTCGGAAGCACCATCAAAGACCGCTATGCCTACAAATCGGTAAGCGATGTGGTCAACAAGAACCATGACGAAGACCGGGTCATTGCCGTCCTGCTCAACCGGTTGGATCCCGACAACTGGCCCCTCAGGGATACCTTCTGTTGATGAATGCCATGCATCGTTCCAAAGTCGCCATCGTGCGATGCGAAAGCTATGAAGAGGAGGCAGTATATGCCGCCGTCAAAAAGGGTGTTGACCTGATCGGCGGACTCACTGCGATCATCAAGAACGGCGAAAAGGTGCTCCTCAAGCCCAACAATCTCGCGACCTCGAAACCGGACGAGGCCGTCACGACGCATCCGGCCGTTTTCAACGCCGCCGCGCGCCTTCTGACCGGAGCCGGCCTGGCGGTGAGCTACGGCGATTCGCCAGGTTTCGAAAAACCGGCAGCCAGTCTCGCCAAATCCGGCTTTTCCGCGGTTGCCGAACGGTACGGCATCCCGCTCGCCGATTTCGAAAAAGGCAAATCGGTGCAGTATCCGCAGGGGAAGGTTTGGCGGCAGTTCGACATCGCCAACGCCTGTCTCGAAGCGGACGCGATCGTCAGTCTCCCCAAAATGAAAACCCATGCCCTCGCCCGGATAACCGGCGCGGTAAAAAACCAGTTCGGCTGCGTGTACGGTCTCAACAAAGCGGCCTTCCACGTCAAGATTCCGGGTCCCGTGCAGTTTTCCCGCATGCTTGTCGACCTCAACGGCTTCCTCAAGGGCCGCCTGTTCATCATGGACGGCATCGTGGCGATGGAGGGCAACGGTCCCCGCGGCGGCACACCGACTCCGATGAACTGCATCATCGTCTCGCAGGACCCTGTAGCTGTCGATGCGACCTTCTGCCGCATGATCGGTCTCGATCCTTCCTGGATACCGACCAATGCGTACGGAAAAAAAGATGGACTCGGCACCTGGCTTGCCGACGAAATCGAGCTGCTCGGCGATCCCCTCGACAGTTTCGTGCGGACCGGCTTCGACGTGGTCCGGAAACCCCTCTCGGGTGCCGGCCGGAAGCCCAATGGTCTCGTCTCGAACCTCTTTTTTCCCCGACCCGTCATCGACGCCGCCAAATGCGTCAAATGCGGCATCTGCGTCGACTCCTGCCCGGTGGAGGGCAAGGCTCTCGCTTTCGCCGGCGGCGGCAAGGCAGCTCCCCCCGTCTATGACTACAAGAAATGCATCCGCTGTTACTGCTGCCAGGAAATGTGCCCCTACAAGGCAATAGAAGCAAAAAAGCGTTTTTACCCTTGACCTGCGGGGCGTCCGGCAACGACAATCCATATCAACAGAGCGTCAATTGACCATCAACGGCCTGCTGACTATACTCAGGAAGAAACAGAGGGGAGGCACTATGCATCGTTTTTTGAAGGGAATATCGGTATTTTTTGTCCGGCTCCGGCAGCAGTTGCCGCGCCGCCCGTGGTTGAAGCCGCACCGCCGGCACCCGTATTTGTCGACATACGGACCTGGAAAGTGCTTGGGGTAGACACAGCCTATTCCGACGGCGTCCTCTCATCCGTTTCCCGGTTCGAATATGATGCGGCCGGAAATATGCTGAAGGAAGAACAGTTCAGCGGAGCAAAGGTGTTGCTCGGTTTAAAGACCTACAATTATAAAACACCCGAAAATGTCGAAATCGTTACCTTTGACGGGAAGGGCGAGATTCTCGGAAAGGCCGTGCGCGTTCTGTCGGGAGACCGGATTGTGAAGGAAACCCTTACCAACGCAAAAAACGAGATCCAATCCACCGAAGAATATACCTATGATGCACAGGGTCAAAAAACCCGCTGGTCGGTCAAGACTGCCTCGGGGAGTCAGGTTTCGAGCGAATATGTGTGGGATCAAGGCCGTCTCGTGCGTATTTCGGTGCTCGATGCGGGCGGTGCCGTCATCAAGCGCTTCGAACGCACCTATGATGCCGGCGGCTTGTTGACCGCGGAAGAAGAATATGACGCCAAGGGCGAACTCGCCGGTTCGATCGCGTACATCCGCGAGGGGGCGGTCCTGGTCCGCGAAGAACGCAGGACTCCCACCGGTGCCGTACTTTCCAGTGTGCAGTTGACAAATGATGCCGAGGGAAATCCTGTCAACATGAAGTATCTCGACCGCAGCGGCCGTGTCATAGAAACAAAAACCCAGACCGGCAAGACATTCACCCGAACTGTACAGGTTAAGTGAAACAAGGATAATACGAAATGAAGAAAGCACTACTTATTTTGGCAGCTCTTTTTGTCGTGGGCATCGAAGCCTTCGCATTGAACGAGAATGTTGTCGTGTGGCAGCAGATTTATGAACAGGTCGACACGGATGATCAGCGCATTTCTGTTCTCCTGAAGATAATGGATTTCAAGGATCGTGAATTTACCCCTGTGCTGGTGGGTGCGCTCGACAAACTGGTCAGCCGCCGCCTCGAGGAAGGTCCTGCCGGAGAAGTATACGACAAGAACCGCCTCGCGCGGCTCATCGTGCAGGAACTGGGAAACCTCAAGAGCATCGAAGCCGCGGAATCGGTCTTCATCCTCTATGGCGAGGTCAAGGAACCGATACTCAAAGGCGAAGCGGCAGTCGCGCTCGGCAAGATGCGTGCCGTCGATTATGCCGAAAAACTTGCATTCGACCTCAACTCAATCAACCTTCGCCCCGATCCATCCAAAAGCAGGGACCAGGAGATCATCGCGCTCGGCCTTGTGCAGGGACTCGAATCCATGCGTTCCCCGCTCGGCTACGAACCGGTATTCCTCGCTTCCCAAGGCTGGTATTCTAAAAACTCACAGGTAAAAGATACGGCGAAAGCCGCTCTCGTCACGATGGTTGACGATCCGACGGACAGTATAATCGACATTCTCGTCAGCAATCCGTCCATGGAGATCAAGAATGCCGCACTCGCCGCCTCCCTTTCGTCCCGTGCTTCCGCAGAGCGGAAGGCCGAGGTTGCTTCCCGTGCCCTGCAGATCGGTATTGACCGTGCGACCGTCGACAAGGCTTCCGAACTGGCAGCCTCGACACTGCGGGTTGCGGCCATTACCGGTCTTACCGGCCTCCGCGACAAAAAGGCGGAGAATGTACCGCTCATGGTAAAGAGTATCGGTCTCGACAAAAAGAACGATGTCAGCCTCGATGAAACGGTCAAGGCTTATGTCGCTCTCGGGGTAAACGGCAGCGATGATGCGGCAACATTTTTATCCTCGACGCTGGCCGTATACAATACCCGGGAAAAAAGCAAGCTCAATACACCGCGCGACAAGCTCCTGATCCGCCAGATCATCGCGAGCATGGTGCTCACGAAGAATCCGCTGGTCAAGAATGTGCTCCTGCAGGCGCAGTTCATCAAGGAATACGACGGACAGATCATCCGGGAAGTGCAGGCGGCGCTCGCCACCTTCCCCTGACAGTGTGCTTTCGGATCAGATGATCATGTTCAAAAGGGCGCCTACG
>JFJP01035044.1_pt1 | contig 10298 bp, 7 predicted proteins | sample 431651 | NCBI WGS metagenome assembly JFJP01 (sample SAMN02602958, study PRJNA72255) | Microbial mat metagenome, whole genome shotgun sequencing project. | biome: fresh water; feature: sink hole; material: water; isolation source: purple microbial (photo- and chemosynthetic) mats found in... | reverse complement strand
CCATGTCGATGATGATGCGGGAGTCGAACTTGCTGGCGACCATGAAGGCTATGCGGCTGGGGATGTTCGCCTTGATGAGGCCGGTGATCACATCGATGCTCGGGCGCTGCGTGGCGAGCACGAGGTGGATGCCGACGGCGCGGGACATCGCGGCGAGTCGGGCGAGCGTCGACTCGAGCTCCTTGCCGGTGGTCGCCATCAGGTCGGCAAACTCGTCGATGACGACAACGATGTAAGGGAGCTTGTCCGTGGCCATCACCTTGTCGACTATCTTGCGGTTGTACGAGCGGATGTCGCGTACGCCCATCGCGTCGAGCAGGCTGTAGCGCCGCTCCATCTCGCAGATGCAGTACTGCAGGGCCTGGAAGGCGCGCTTGGGCTCGGTGATCACCGGGGTCAGGAGATGGGGGATGCCGTTGTACAGCTTGAGCTCGACGATCTTCGGGTCGATCAGGATAAGCTTGACCTCGTTGAAGGAGCGCTTGTACAGGATCGACAGGATTATCGAGTTGACGCAGACCGACTTGCCCGAGCCGGTGGCGCCGGCAATCAGGAGGCGCGGCGTCTGCGTCAGCTCGACGACCTGTACATCCCCGGTGATGTCCTTGCCGAGGACGACCGGCACTTCCATCTTTGCGCTCTTGAAGACCTCGTTCTCGACTATCTCCCTGAACGATACGATCGAGCGGCGCTCGTTGGGCACCTCGATGCCGACAGCATGCTTGCCGGGTATGGGCGCGACGATGCGTACGCTCGATGCGGCCAGGCGCAGGGCGATGTTGTCGCACAGGTTGGCAATTTTCGAGAGGCGGACGCCGGGGGCGGGCAGTATCTCGAACATGGTGATCACCGGGCCCTTCTTAATGCCGGTGACCTCGGCGGCGATGCCGAACTCCTTGAGCGTCTCCCGCAGCACCTCTGCGGCCATGCGCGTCTTGTCGTCTATTATCCAGTACTGGCCGTCCGGGTAGGCGGTCAGGATGCCCTCGATGGGAAGCGCGTACTTGACCGCCGATTTCCGCCCCGGCCTTTTAGCCGGAAGAAGCATGACTGGGCGGACGCCGGGGACGGGTTTTGCAGCAGCAATACCGTCGCGGACCGCGTCCTCGTGCTCGCCATCGAAGAAGGTCTCGACCTTAGGCAGGAGGGAGGTGCGTGATACCACATCGACACCAGCAGCGGCCTGGCTGTCTACGTTTTCGTCGCCAGCTGAATATTCATCATCCCAGTAATCGGTTTCTAGAGCTGGGTCCTGTGATACAAGGGCCGTTGTCCTTGCCGGGCGGTTGAACATCAAAGGGATCGGCACATCCTCGTCTTGCTCTTCGGCTGAACCGTCTTCAAAATCTTCCAGAATTTCAAAGTCATCCCCGTGCCCGGGATCAGGTGTGGCAGCTTGCATTGCCGACCCATGCCCCGGATCAGGTGTAACAGCTTGCATTGCCGACCCATGCCCGGAATCAGGTGTGGCGGCTTGCATTGCCGACCCATGTACCGGGTCCGGCGGGTCGATTGCATTCTGGTCGATGGCCCTGGGTTCATCCGTCTGAGACATTACCGGCATCTTCGGATTTTCTGGCAGGCTAAAGTCAAGCACGCGGGGCTCGTAGTCATTATCATCTTCGGCTACATCGTCGACCGCGGTGCCTCTGCCCGATGCTTGACGGGAAATTCTGCCGACCAAAGCCAGTAATGAAGCGACCAGAATAAGGGTGATGCCGAATCCTGTAGCCGCAATGCCACGTGCACCGATGGCTTTGAGCCCTGGATAAAGGCGGAAAGCCTCAGCTGTATCGTCGAGAAGGCGCGCGGTGACCGCGAGAGAGGCGAATGGAGCCAGGCTGCCCACGAGGGCAAAAAGCAGGTCGGTACGGAAGCCGGGCATGACCACGATGAGGGCGCCTACCCACGGGTAAGCTGGCAGGATGAAGGCTGCCCAGGCCAAGCCCGCCAGCAGGAAGGCGGCAGGACCGGTTTCGCCTCCCAGGGCAGAGATGACCAAGCCTGTAAAAAGAGCCGCGCCTGTCACGAACAAGGCCAGGCTTGCGATAATGATGAGTGGTGATGCTTTATTCTTTGTGTCCAAAACCGTAACTCCGTTCGCTTGCTTGGTTCCAAAAGCCCTTTCCCTATCTATCGGCTTTTCGATGCCCGGGGAACAGCCCCCGCCTGAACCTTAAGAAAGGCGAAAAGGCGTATTCTTTACGGACATCCAGGTCGGGGTATGAAGCCCGCCACCGCACTGGTCAGCTTCGTTCCGTTCGGTCCCGCCCTTCGGCACATACGTCCCTACCCAAAGGAAGGCCCACATGGATATCCAGAAGAATCGTGTTGTATCTATCGATTACGTGCTCAAGAACAGTGCTGGCGTCCTTATCGACCAGTCCGACGGCGAGCCTCTCGTATACCTTCACGGCAACGAAAACATCATCACAGGCCTCGAGAAGCACCTCGAAGGCAAAAAAGCCGGCGATTCCGTCGACTGCGTCATCGCAGCGGTAGAAGCCTACGGCGAGCGGGACGAAGAACTGGTCTTCTCGGTGTCCAAGAAAGATTTCGCCGAACCCGAGAAGATCGAGGTAGGCATGCAGTTCCAGACCCAGGAAGAAGACGGCGTCAGGGTCGTGACGGTCGTGGGCGTCGCGGACGATGAAGTAAAGATCGACGCCAACCATCCGCTCGCTGGCCAGAGCCTCCATTTCGCCGTCACGGTGAAGGATGTGCGCGAAGCCAGTGCAGAAGAACTCGAGCACGGCCACGTGCATGGCCACAGCCATGGCGACCACGAATGCGGTTGCGGGTGCGATGACGAAGATTCATGCGGCGACGGCTCGTGTGACGACGAGGGTGGATGTGGCTGCAGTGGGTGCGGCCACTAAAAACAAGCTTAAAATCCTCGATATCGCGATCATAGCCCTGGCAGCGGGAGCCTTGGTCGCGGTATCGATGGTCGTGTACGCGGGTCCCGCTCCCGCTTCCGTCGTGGTAAGCTCGGCCAGGGGCGAATGGATTTATCCGCTGGCGGAAGACAGGATCGTGGAAGTGGAAGGCCTGATCGGCGTCACGGTCATCCATATTGAAAACGGCAAGGCCAGCATCCATGATTCCCCGTGCGCCAACAAGACCTGCATAGCCTCGCCCCCCCTGCACCGCACAGGCGACTGGTCTGCATGCCTGCCAAACGGCGTGTTCATGCGCGTAGCTGGATCGGAGTCAGGCGATGGCCTCGACGCAACCGTCCGCTGAACTGTCCAGCCCCCCGGGCAACGAGACCAGGAAGCTGACAGCCTTCCTTGCCGGCCTCGCGTTTTTCCTGTCGACAATCGAGTACATGCTGCCCCGCCCCATCCCGTTCATGCGCCTCGGCCTTGCCAACCTCCCCATCCTGATCGCGGTCGACTTGCTGCCCTTTGGCCATTACATGGCACTCGCCCTGCTCAAGGTCGTCGGCATGAGCGTGCTCACGGGGTCACTGTTCTCGTACGTGGCGCTCTTTTCCCTGGCTGGTACCCTGGCGAGCGCGCTCCTCATGCGTGCCTTGCGTGCTGTCGCCGGCCCCAGACTGCTGTCCTACGTCGGGCTGTGCGTCGCGGGTGCGGTCGCATCGAACATGGCCCAGGTAGTCCTGGCCCGCTTCTTCGTCTTCGGCGCCAGCGCCAGGCTGATGGCTCCGGCCTTCCTGGGTCTTGGCCTGGTGTCAGGGCTCGCGCTCGGCACCTTTACCCAGGCGTTTGCATCGAAGTCGGCCTGGCTGGCCCGCATCAGGGAAGAGCGCAAGTGAGCCGGGAAGAACGCCGTGCCTGGTGGGAAGCTACCTTTGACCCGTCACATCTCGCGCTCACGGGGGTCGCCCTTTCGATCATCCTGGTATTCCAGCCAACTCTAGCCGGACGAATCGCGATACTAGCTGGCGCCTTGGCAGCCGCCATGTTGTCCGGACGCCGGGTTTCCCCTGTCATGGCTGCCGTCGTGATGGCTGGCATAATCGGAGCCAACCTCCTCGTGCCGCTGGGCAGGAAACTTGCCGAGTGGGGCCCCCTGGTTGTAACCGAGCTCGCGCTCCGCGAGGGTATCGAGAAAGCCGTAACCTTTGAGGCACTCATGATGATCTCCAAGGCATGCCTTGGGTCTTCTTTCCGCTTCCCCGGCAGGTTTGGTCTCTTTTTCACGGAAGCTCTGGGGACTTATGACAGATTCCTTGAAAAAAAGAAGTCCATCAAGCTGGGCTCTGTGATGAAAGATATCGACGAGATTCTCTTTTCGGTCTATTATATTAAAGAGATTCAGTTTTCGATCGATTCGCCTTCGACACACAACACAGGGGCTGTTTGGAGCGACCTCGTACTGGGAATTATAGTCATTGCGTCGACTGTGCCCATACTGCTTGGTTGACAGCTATTCCCCGACGCGTTCCGCCAGCAGAAGGCGACAAGCCAGAGGAGCTAAAAATGTCACTGAAGAAGAAATTGCTCATTCTTTCCATTGCACCGCTCCTTCTGGCCATTGCGATGGGATTGATACTTATATATCAGGCAGAAACTGACAGAACCAGCATGCGTGCCGCAGAAAAAACACTCGCTGCGATAACAGGCCTGGGTGGATTGCTCACACAGTTGCAGGAAGAGCGGGACGCTTCGTTTATGCATCTTATAGGTGCAGGCGCCGCAGAAGCCATGGCGCCTGCGAGATCACTCGCAGACGAAGCGTGGCAGCGTGCAGAGCCAGCCTTGTCGTTCGTCTCGCTTCCTTCCGATACGAAGACAACCGTGGCGGACACCATTGCCACACTTCCTGAACTGCGCAAACAGATCGACGAAGAAAATATAACAAGTCGATCGGCATATACCGCATACACAGGCATTTGCGACACCATACTGGCCCAACTCGCGGCCATAGCGTGCATCGACGCCAAAGATGCATCCAGACGCATACAGTCAATAGTTGCGTACGAAAATGCCAGGGAAAACGTCAGGCGCATCCAGTCTCTTGCCAGCAACATCTTCATAGAGGATGTTCCACTACGGCATATGGCCATCGTCGAACTTGTCGATACCTTTGCGGGCATCAGCGTCAACATGAAAGCCAATTCGGCCGGACTGAGCATCAAAGCCCAGACAGCGCTTTCGGAGTTCGAGATAAGCAACGAGTGGTATACGATGCAGGATGCCGTCATCAACATCCTGGGCCAGGCAAGCCTCGGCGACTACGAAGAGGATGGTCTGGAATTCCACAGCCAGACAAGTCTTGTCGGGGAATCCATCAAAAAAGTAATCGAGATTGTTTCATTGGAGCTCGATGAATACCTGAAGACCAGCGTCTCACACCTGTCGAGAAACATGGTGTTCATTGGAGCCGTCATTGGTGTCTCGGTATTATTCGTTCTACTGCTATCTGTTTCCATCCTCTCGGGAATAATATCCCGGATCAAGAATGTCTCATCGGGCATGAAGGAGATATCTTCCGGTGATGCCGATTTGACGCGCACGCTCGAGTCTTCATCGAACGATGAACTGGGGCTCCTCTCGAACTACTTCAACGAATTCGTGGGCATGCTCTGTGGGCTCCTCGAGAGGGTCAAGACAGAGGTGCACTCACTCACAGACGGCATGGACAGCCTCTCGATGACTGCTTCCGAATCCGCAAGCGCCATACGCCAGATCGTCAGCAACATAGAGACCCTCTTGCAGCAGACGAAGGCACAAGGGGAATCGGTAAACGAATCCAGTCTGGCTGTAGAACAGATAGCCAGGAACATACTCCAGTTATATAAACTGATAGAGAAACAGGTCGAGAGCGTTTCAACATCCTCGAGTTCGATCGAACAGATGGTGTCGAGCATCCAGTCAGTGACATCGAACATAGAACAAATGGGTGCATATTACGAAAAACTACTTGGAAAATCGGAAAATGGCAGGAGCGCGATCGAGACGGTGGTAAAACAGGTCAGGGAAATTGATGCGCAGTCGGAAAGCCTGCAGGAAGCCAACAGCCTGATAGCCGGGATCGCCGCGCAGACAAACCTGCTGGCCATGAACGCAGCCATAGAGGCAGCGCACGCCGGGGAAGCGGGACAGGGCTTTGCCGTGGTAGCCGACGAAATACGCAAGCTCGCCGAGAATGCAGCCGGACAATCGAAGACCATCGCGCAGAATATAAAGGGAATCCGGGTAGTCATAAATGCGGTTGTCGACAGTTCCGGCATGAGCGCCAGAACCTTCGAGGATATTCTTGAGCAAATACGAGTCTTGTCACGCCTGGAACAGGAGATCAAGTACTCGATGCAGGAACAGAGTACTGGTTCAGTCCAGATACTCGAGTCGCTTGCAAATATCAATGGTGTGACATCCGAAGTACGCCTGTCTGCCGAAGCGATGCAGGAAGGCTCGAACACCGTTCTTTCGTTGATGAAGCGCCTGCTTGAATCGTCAGCAGCTTTGGAGAAGGGCATGGTAGAAATTGCGGCAGGCGCAGAAAGCATGCGCAAAGCTGCCCAGGACACCAACGAGCTTTCAGAGGCGGCGGCACACAGTGTAAAGACTGTTGCCGCCGAGACCGATCAGTTTAAAACCTGAGTTTATTTGACGACAAAATTCACCAGCCGGCCGGGGACGACGATCACCTTGAGCACTTCCTTGCCTTTGAGGTGTTCGCTTACCTTGGGCAAGGCGCGCGCGGCTTTTTCCAGGGCATCCTTGCCGGCACCCTTGGCTGACTTGAAGTCGCCGCGGAGCTTGCCGTTCACCTGCACGACTATCGTGTCTTCCTCGTCCTCGCAGAGCGCGCTCTCGTAGCTCGGCCAGCTCTCTTTCGATACGCTTTCCGTGCCACCCATCTTCTCCCATAGTTCCTCTGCCAGGTGCGGCGCATAGGCCGAGACCATGCGGACCAGAGCCGACCACAGGCTCCGGGGAAGCGTTTCGAGTTTGGCGGCCTCGCTCGACAGCACCATCATCGCGGATATCGCCGTGTTGAAGTTCAGGGAGGCCGTGTCGTCGCTCACCTTCTTTATGGTGCGGTGGAGCAGCTTGAGGAGCTCCCCGGTCGGCTCGGCTTCGGAGAGCGGCTTCTCGCCCATCGCGTACAGGCGTTCGAGGAACCTGCTGACGCCGACGAGGCCGGCGGTCACCCAGGGTTTGGAAACCTCGAGCGGTCCCATGAACATCTCGTAGAGCCGCAGGGTGTCGGCGCCCATCGACTTGACGATGTCGTCGGGGTTGATCACGTTGCCGCGGCTCTTGGACATCTTCTGGTTGTCCTCGCCCAGGATCATGCCCTGGTTGACGAGGCGCTGGTACGGTTCCTTCGTGTTGACGAGCCCCAGGTCGAAGAGCACCTTGTGCCAGAAGCGGGCGTACAAGAGGTGGAGCACCGCGTGCTCGACACCGCCGACGTACAGGTCGACCGGCATCCAGTAGTCGATCTTGTCCCTGCCGACGAAGGCCCGCTCATTCTTCGGGTCGAGGTAGCGGAGCTGGTACCAGCACGAGCCGGCCCATTGCGGCATCGTGTTGGTCTCGCGCTTGCCTGGGCCGCCGCAGGTCGGGCAGGTGGTCTTCACCCACTCTTCGATCTTGGCCAGGGGAGATTCGCCGGTGCCGGAGGGCTCGTAGCTCTTCACCTCTGGCAGGGTCAGAGGCAGCTGCGACTCGGGCAGGGCAACGACGCCGCACTTCGGGCAGTGGACCACTGGTATCGGTTCGCCCCAGTAGCGCTGACGGCTGAACAGCCAGTCGCGGAGCTTGTAGTTTATCGCCAGCTTGCCGAGCTTCCGCTCCTCGAGCCAGGCGGTAATAGCTTTCTTTGCGGACTCGGTGTCCATGCCGTCGAGGAAGCCAGAGTTGACGTTGAGCCCGTCGGCCGCCGTGCACTCGGGCATCTCGCCGGCGCATGGGGCAGCCTTGCCGTCCGGGCCAGGCCTGGCGACCACCTCGATGATGGGCAGACCGAAGGCCTTGGCAAAGTCCCAGTCGCGCTGGTCGTGCGCGGGGACGGCCATGATGGCGCCCGTGCCGTACGACGCGAGAACGTAGTCGGAAATCCAGATGGGGATGCGCGCGTCGTTGACCGGATTGATCGCGTACGCGCCGGTAAAGACGCCGGTCTTTTCCTTGGCGAGGTCGGTGCGTTCCAGGTCGCTCTTCTTGGCGGCTCCGTCGACGTAGGCATCGACCGCGGCGTGTTGTGCAGCAGTAGTGATTTTGTGGACGAGTTCGTGTTCCGGGGCGAGCACCATGTAGGTGGCGCCGAACAGCGTGTCGGCCCTGGTCGTAAATACCTCGAGCGGTTCGCCGGAGCCGTCGACCTTGAATACGACGGTCGCGCCTTCGGAGCGGCCGATCCAGTTCCGCTGCATCGCCTTGACCGGCTCGGGCCAGTCGAGGCCGTCGAGGTCCTCGAGCAGGCGGTCGGCGTACTGGGTGATCCTGAGTATCCACTGGCGGATGCGCTTGCGCGTCACCTTGGTGCCGCAGCGGTCGCACTCGCCGTCCTTGACTTCTTCGTTTGCAAGGCCAGTCTTGCACGACGGGCACCAGTTGATCGGGGCGTCGGACTCGTAGGCGAGGCCCTTGTTGAACAGCTGGATGAAGATCCATTGCGTCCAGCGGTAGTAATCCGCCTCGCAGGTCGAGACCTCGCGGTCCCAGTCGTACGAGAAGCCAAGGCTCTTGATCTGCTCGCGGAAGCGCTTGATGTTGGACCGTGTCGTGACCGCCGGGTGCGTGCCGGTCTGGATGGCGTAGTTCTCGGCGGGAAGGCCGAACGAATCGAAACCCATCGGGTGGAGGACGTTGTAGCCGTTCATGCGCAGGTAGCGGCAGTGTATGTCGGTGGCCGTGTAGCCTTCCGGGTGCCCGACGTGCAGGCCCGCGCCCGACGGGTACGGGAACATGTCGAGGACGTAGCGCCGCTTCGATTTGGGGATCGAAGGGTCCTCGGTCGCGCGGAAGGTCTTGTGCGTGTCCCAATACTTCTGCCACTTGGGTTCGATGTCGCTGAACGGGTACTTTGCCATGGATTATGCTCCGTTGCTGTATACAAAAGGGGGCGCTACCCGCGCCCCCCAGTGCTTGAGTGTTCCGAATAATACCTTATAGGTAGTAACGAGACAAGCGCCCGTGCCGGCCGACCGCAACGGGTCAGAGGCTCGGCGATACCTGCACGGGATCCGTTATGCTCGGCGGCGGCGTGTCGTCCAGCTTGGGCCGTTCGTAGACCACCACGAAGGGCTCCCAGAAGTCGTCGAAGCCCGCCGCCATCCTGGGTACCGACACCAGGATCATGTTGTCGGTCAGCGGAACCGTGAACTCCGTCTCGAGCCGCTTGGCGCCTTCCTGCGCCTCTATCCTGATGCGGTGCCTCTGGCCGAGTACCTTGACCATGTCGCGGTCGCGGGCGAACAGTTCCACCGGGGGACGATTGTCCACGTACACTTTGACCCGGCGGAAGGCCTGCGCCGATCCGTCGGCCGCCGACTTGTTGTCGAGCAGGATCGTATGCTCCCTGCCGTTTACAAAGATGAATACTACAAGGGCAAGGTACAGGACCGCGAGTACTGCCCTGACCACCAGCCTCCGGATGCGTACCGACGAGGCTACCGGGATACGGGTGCTTCCGTTCATGCGACGCCTCCCTTGGCCGCCGGGTCGACGGTGTTCATGCGCAAGCCGGCCCGGTCGATCTCCACGCCCCTGCGCTTGCGCCAGGCGTGCAGCACCAGGGCCAGCGCGATCGCACCATAGCTGAAGGCGTCGCGGAAGTACTCGCCTATCTGGGCCGACCCGAAGAGCTCCGCTCCGGCGCGCGGCATCACGATGTACATCAGGTGCAGGAGCACCACGCCGACGAACACGTTGGGGATGGTCGCCTTGGTCACCGAGGCGCCGCCGACGAGGATCGCGGCGACCGCGAAGAAGCCCGTCTGCTTGTGCGCGTTGTACGTCGCCATGTTGCCCATGTTCTGGAGGAAGATGATCTGCCCGACCATAGCGAGCACGGTCGACATCACTATCGCGATGATGCGTGTGCGCTCCACCGGTATGCCCGAGGCGTTCGACACGCTCTGGTCCTGGCCGATGGCGCGCATATCCTGCCCCAGCTTGGTCTTGCGGAACCACACGATGAAGACGCAGAGCAGCGCGACTATGAGGTATGTGGCTATCGGGAAGTTGAGGCCGAAGGCCTTGAACATCATCATGTTGTCCAGGCTCTGACGCACCGAGTCGAGGTTGAGCGTGTTGCGTATGCCGTAGCCGCGCGACAATGTTATGGCGGCCGAGCGCATCGGGATGATGGCGCCC
>JFJP01043323.1_pt1 | contig 10301 bp, 9 predicted proteins | sample 431651 | NCBI WGS metagenome assembly JFJP01 (sample SAMN02602958, study PRJNA72255) | Microbial mat metagenome, whole genome shotgun sequencing project. | biome: fresh water; feature: sink hole; material: water; isolation source: purple microbial (photo- and chemosynthetic) mats found in... | reverse complement strand
GCATGATATAACCCCTTTCAAAATTTCAGTTTTTAATTCATGATAGGAGGTATCTTAAAAAATGTCAACTGAAGAATTGAACAGCCCTGATCTGACAACTTCCGATCCGATTGTGTTTCAATCCACGCCCCCGTACAAGCGGGCGACGACATGCCTTTGGAATTGTAAGCGTCCGTTGCGTTTCAATCCACGCCCCCGTACAAGCGGGCGACCGGTATTTGACCGGCTTCAAGAGTGGACGTCTGATGTTTCAATCCACGCCCCCGTACAAGCGGGCGACAGTGTGAGACGTTATTGAAAGGAGGTAATGTATGTTTCAATCCACGCCCCCGTACAAGCGGGCGACTCCGATTTCGGATGGGAGGTCGCCAAATGAGGTCAGTTTCAATCCACGCCCCCGTACAAGCGGGCGACAGATATTTTGCAGTCTTGACGGCAATAACAACAAGGTTTCAATCCACGCCCCCGTACAAGCGGGCGACGATAATGGGGAAAGTTACCGCCTTCTTTGCTGTGTTTCAATCCACGCCCCCGTACAAGCGGGCGACTAATTTCATCCCGTCCCTCCCGCAGAGCCTTTACGTTTCAATCCACGCCCCCGTACAAGCGGGCGACTACCGCGCTTTGCCCCGCTTGTGGCATCGGGTGTGTTTCAATCCACGCCCCCGTACAAGCGGGCGACACAGATCGGCGGTTCATTTTCCACATCCCCCCATGTTTCAATCCACGCCCCCGTACAAGCGGGCGACAAGTGAAAACAGATAGCCGTTAAAATTATGACTCTGTTTCAATCCACGCCCCCGTACAAGCGGGCGACATATGCCTTTTCTTTCTCCTGCTTCATCACTTTCTCTGTTTCAATCCACGCCCCCGTACAAGCGGGCGACATCTGATAAAAGAGACAGTCAATGCGGCGGCACTGTTTCAATCCACGCCCCCGTACAAGCGGGCGACGCCAGCAAGCTGATACATATCATCCCAAACACCGTGTTTCAATCCACGCCCCCGTACAAGCGGGCGACCCCATACCCGCAAGCATGTTTGACATCTGCTGAGTTTCAATCCACGCCCCCGTACAAGCGGGCGACTCAACCAATAAATGATAATGCGGAAACCCGTTAGAATGTTTCAATCCACGCCCCCGTACAAGCGGGCGACGGTGCGGGGTGTGATTGTGAAAAGTTTAAAACAGTTTCAATCCACGCCCCCGTACAAGCGGGCGACAAATATGTCGCGCCGATTGCAGCAGGTCTGAATACGTTTCAATCCACGCCCCCGTACAAGCGGGCGACGTCTGAATCCGGGCGTGTTGCGGATGTTATCACAGTTTCAATCCACGCCCCCGTACAAGCGGGCGACATTGAGAAACAGTCAGAGACCACCGATCATACTGTTTCAATCCACGCCCCCGTACAAGCGGGCGACAGTCAAAGCCATTTCCAATGTTGCGCCTTTGGTGAGTTTCAATCCACGCCCCCGTACAAGCGGGCGACATAACTGTATACCGGATCAGCCTGATGATAAACGGTTTCAATCCACGCCCCCGTACAAGCGGGCGACATCCTGTTTTGTCAGCATTTCTGACATAACATCATGTGTTTCAATCCACGCCCCCGTACAAGCGGGCGACATAGCCGCATTTACTACAATCCACAGTTTCTCGGTTTCAATCCACGCCCCCGTACAAGCGGGCGACGAGATGCGGGCGGATCGGGATGCGATTCTAAAAGTTTCAATCCACGCCCCCGTACAAGCGGGCGACGAATATGGCAGCAAAGAAGACTGGAAACAGACAGTTTCAATCCACGCCCCCGTACAAGCGGGCGACTGATAATTTCGTCCATATTCAACAAAGCTGCTTCTGTTTCAATCCACGCCCCCGTACAAGCGGGCGACCTTTCGGATGTCCGATACAGATCGGCGGTTCATGGTTTCAATCCACGCCCCCGTACAAGCGGGCGACCTGATCGGCGATGCGATTTACAGCACGGCCAAAGTTTCAATCCACGCCCCCGTACAAGCGGGCGACATCCCGCAATCTGTCGTAACCATCATCACCAGTTGTTTCAATCCACGCCCCCGTACAAGCGGGCGACCGTTGTGTTTTGCAGCTCTTGACAAATTTTTATTGTTGTTTCAATCCACGCCCCCGTACAAGCGGGCGACATTTCGGTATCGGAGGGCTTCTGATATTCAGGTGTTTCAATCCACGCCCCCGTACAAGCGGGCGACTAAACCGCATATTTTTTCAGCGCCGGGTTTGAATAGTTTCAATCCACGCCCCCGTACAAGCGGGCGACAACCGCTTTCCCTCCACACCACCCCCCTCCACAAAAGTTTCAATCCACGCCCCCGTACAAGCGGGCGACACACGCCCTCCGGTTGCGTTACCGAATGAACACGTTTCAATCCACGCCCCCGTACAAGCGGGCGACTGTGCCTACGGCTAGTAACGACCAGCCTTGATTTGTTTCAATCCACGCCCCCGTACAAGCGGGCGACCGGCGCAAACCACAGCACCGGAAAAAGAACGGACAGTTTCAATCCACGCCCCCGTACAAGCGGGCGACTCGCTACGATGGCTGTGATTACGGTCAGAGTGATTGTTTCAATCCACGCCCCCGTACAAGCGGGCGACGAAGCGCAGCCGAACGCCAGCGACGAACCGGAAACCGTTTCAATCCACGCCCCCGTACAAGCGGGCGACAAAGAAAGGAGTAAAGAAATGATCCGTGAACCTAGTTTCAATCCACGCCCCCGTACAAGCGGGCGACTGACGGACTCATGCCCCACGTTTACCTGTATCAGCATGTTTCAATCCACGCCCCCGTACAAGCGGGCGACCGTCAATCTTACTGAGCAACTTGGCGTTGTATTGTTTCAATCCACGCCCCCGTACAAGCGGGCGACGGTAGCTGAATGCGATGCTGTACAAGTTTTTCAGTTTCAATCCACGCCCCCGTACAAGCGGGCGACAGCACCCCCCCTGACCCGCCCCGCCCCACTGGACAGGTTTCAATCCACGCCCCCGTACAAGCGGGCGACTCATCACATACAGCCGGTTAAGTGGTTAATGGATAGTTTCAATCCACGCCCCCGTACAAGCGGGCGACCGAGGCGGCGGCCCCCGCCAAAGAGCGAGAGCCGGTTTCAATCCACGCCCCCGTACAAGCGGGCGACCAAGAGTACCGTTTCGCCCTGCAAGTTGAACATGTTTCAATCCACGCCCCCGTACAAGCGGGCGACGCATCTTTTATCGCTGCCTTTGGGCAACGAAGCGGTTTCAATCCACGCCCCCGTACAAGCGGGCGACGCTGTGTTGCGGAAGTCAATTCCGTTAAGGTCACTGTTTCAATCCACGCCCCCGTACAAGCGGGCGACAGAACTGAAACCGGCGATGCACTGATTCTGAGCGTTTCAATCCACGCCCCCGTACAAGCGGGCGACCCGGCTTGAAAATCCCGATCCGATACTCCGCACAGTTTCAATCCACGCCCCCGTACAAGCGGGCGACCGTTCAAGAGAATCAACTATGATCAAGTGCGGAAGGTTTCAATCCACGCCCCCGTACAAGCGGGCGACGCTATTATGTTGCGGAGGTGATTTGGGGAGTAGGGTTTCAATCCACGCCCCCGTACAAGCGGGCGACCGGAAAACTCAGCGACAAACGCAACGTACATTGAGTTTCAATCCACGCCCCCGTACAAGCGGGCGACTGACGGTCTGATAAAGATTGTTAGTAAATAACCAGTTTCAATCCACGCCCCCGTACAAGCGGGCGACGGCTGAAGTTAATGACAGGCTGACACAGTATGAGTTTCAATCCACGCCCCCGTACAAGCGGGCGACATATTCGACCTGATCCTCTGACAAACACGGCATGTTTCAATCCACGCCCCCGTACAAGCGGGCGACCATATATTATTGAGGACACAGCGATAGAAACTGAGTTTCAATCCACGCCCCCGTACAAGCGGGCGACGCATAATCACGTCCTGCTTTCTTGCCGGAACTTGTTTCAATCCACGCCCCCGTACAAGCGGGCGACCTCATGGGTCGGTCGAATCTACCGCTGTAATTCCGTTTCAATCCACGCCCCCGTACAAGCGGGCGACAAAATACATATGCCACGCTGACGGATTCAGCTGTTTCAATCCACGCCCCCGTACAAGCGGGCGACCCAAACATAGTTGAAATACTTATACGATTGAAAGATGTTTCAATCCACGCCCCCGTACAAGCGGGCGACTGGGACGGACTTCACCCGCGAACCCGTTTTGAAAGTTTCAATCCACGCCCCCGTACAAGCGGGCGACGGATTCTTAATCTTGCTTGACTCATCTATCAGCGGTTTCAATCCACGCCCCCGTACAAGCGGGCGACTAGATGTACCGATGTTGTCAAAATACATCACCGCGTTTCAATCCACGCCCCCGTACAAGCGGGCGACTGTTAAATCCGACAGCCGACGAAGCTAAGCTGATGTTTCAATCCACGCCCCCGTACAAGCGGGCGACTGAGACGCTTGAAAATTCGGGCGGGACTGCAAAGTTTCAATCCACGCCCCCGTACAAGCGGGCGACACGCCGACATAAGCATTGCAATCGGCGCAATGGGTTTCAATCCACGCCCCCGTACAAGCGGGCGACTCAGACTAGCCCCTGATGATTACAGGGGCTAGTTAAGTTTCAATCCACGCCCCCGTACAAGCGGGCGACGGACATATCGGATTCATATCTGCGCCCCCGCATGTTTCAATCCACGCCCCCGTACAAGCGGGCGACTCAAGCAGTTTATTTATGATATTACAACTGATTTGTTTCAATCCACGCCCCCGTACAAGCGGGCGACAGGTCATGCTTTTTGGGCGCAGTGGTATCCGCCGTTTCAATCCACGCCCCCGTACAAGCGGGCGACCGGACACGGTGTTATGATTGACTATACGGAGATTGTTTCAATCCACGCCCCCGTACAAGCGGGCGACTTCACATCCCGCCGCTTTCAGCTTGCGTCCTACGTTTCAATCCACGCCCCCGTACAAGCGGGCGACAACGATTACCGAATCTTGTACAGCGGACACAAGGGTTTCAATCCACGCCCCCGTACAAGCGGGCGACCCTTCTACTCGCTCAATCTGATAATCTTTTGTCCAGTTTCAATCCACGCCCCCGTACAAGCGGGCGACATGGCAATGCTGGAGCAAGCTGGTATTAAAAATGTTTCAATCCACGCCCCCGTACAAGCGGGCGACCTGGGTATTGAACCGCATACACCGAGAGCAAGAGTTTCAATCCACGCCCCCGTACAAGCGGGCGACATACTCAGTTTCGTTTTTACCGATTCCCCGTAAAGTTTCAATCCACGCCCCCGTACAAGCGGGCGACGGCGACCGGACAGGATTCTGGAGCGGCTTTTCAGTTTCAATCCACGCCCCCGTACAAGCGGGCGACGGGAAGGTCAATCTGTATGATAGTTACGATAAGCTGTTTCAATCCACGCCCCCGTACAAGCGGGCGACAACAGTCTTCAAAAGGCGAATGAGAATTTTGAGGTTTCAATCCACGCCCCCGTACAAGCGGGCGACCACAGCCGGTTTAGGCGGGTCAATTGTATTTCTAGTTTCAATCCACGCCCCCGTACAAGCGGGCGACGGGCGACCGGACAGGATTCTGGAGCGGCTTTTCAGTTTCAATCCACGCCCCCGTACAAGCGGGCGACTAAATCAGAGATGGCGCAGCTTACAAGTCAGCCTGTGTTTCAATCCACGCCCCCGTACAAGCGGGCGACCTATCGGCGGAGCTACAACCGGGCTTGCCGGGTTAGTTTCAATCCACGCCCCCGTACAAGCGGGCGACCAGTCTAAAATCAACACTCCGTCAACGCTGAAAGTTGTTTCAATCCACGCCCCCGTACAAGCGGGCGACGCCGGAGGATATGGTGATAGCGCAATGACGAAAGTTTCAATCCACGCCCCCGTACAAGCGGGCGACGAATTTAACGGCGGGTGAGGCAGCTATGGGGCGTAAGTTTCAATCCACGCCCCCGTACAAGCGGGCGACCCATGCCAAAGCATATAAAAACTCGTATTTTTCTGTTTCAATCCACGCCCCCGTACAAGCGGGCGACTTCACAGCCTGAGAAAGCCCTGGGGGATGTGCAGTTTCAATCCACGCCCCCGTACAAGCGGGCGACGGTGATTTTGAGTATGCCAAAAAGCTTTCGGAGGTTTCAATCCACGCCCCCGTACAAGCGGGCGACTGCTCGCTCAGCAGAAAGAAGCATCTATCGCGCAGTTTCAATCCACGCCCCCGTACAAGCGGGCGACCTCAGCAGCCGCGCCGAATGCTGAGATGATTTGTTTCAATCCACGCCCCCGTACAAGCGGGCGACCGGGCGACCGGACAGGATTCAGGAGCGGCTTTTCAGTTTCAATCCACGCCCCCGTACAAGCGGGCGACACATATTTTGACACTTGGCACGGCAACCTACACTGTAGTTTCAATCCACGCCCCCGTACAAGCGGGCGACAGCCGATTACGCCTAAAGTTGACACCGACCCCATGTTTCAATCCACGCCCCCGTACAAGCGGGCGACTTTTCCGGGCTGCCAAGTGCAAGTGGTTAAATCCGGTTTCAATCCACGCCCCCGTACAAGCGGGCGACTCAGTGATTCTTACGGGGCGTTGTTTGATGAACTGTTTCAATCCACGCCCCCGTACAAGCGGGCGACTAGCATTTCCGGCTTCGGAATGGCAAGGCTTTCCGGTTTCAATCCACGCCCCCGTACAAGCGGGCGACCGGGACTTCGGGACATTCGGGACTGTGCGCCGTGTTTCAATCCACGCCCCCGTACAAGCGGGCGACGAGCCGGTTACGCCTAAAGTTGACACTGATCCTATGTTTCAATCCACGCCCCCGTACAAGCGGGCGACAAGTTGAGGGCGGGGCAGTGTATCAGCAAGACAGGTTTCAATCCACGCCCCCGTACAAGCGGGCGACGTATTCTGTCTCGTTGCAATGGGCGTGGTTAGGTTTCAATCCACGCCCCCGTACAAGCGGGCGACCTTATCCGATGCCCGACCGATGCTTGCCCGTCCTGTTTCAATCCACGCCCCCGTACAAGCGGGCGACAATTGTCATATTGTCAGAAAAGAAGACGTGCTTGTTTCAATCCACGCCCCCGTACAAGCGGGCGACCCCATGCCCGCAAGCATATTTGACATCTGCTGAGTTTCAATCCACGCCCCCGTACAAGCGGGCGACCTAAGCAGATAGCCGAATCCGCCACAAAAGCGTCTGTTTCAATCCACGCCCCCGTACAAGCGGGCGACTGAATTTAGTTATCCGTTCATTGGTCGGAGGATCTGTTTCAATCCACGCCCCCGTACAAGCGGGCGACCGTTGGCAAAACTCTGACCGGGCTTTGCATATCCAGTTTCAATCCACGCCCCCGTACAAGCGGGCGACCCGTCTGCATCTTTAATTTTGAAAGTATCAAGCGTTTCAATCCACGCCCCCGTACAAGCGGGCGACGCCGGTTACGCCTAAAGTTGACACTGATCCTATGTTTCAATCCACGCCCCCGTACAAGCGGGCGACCGTCTGCCCCCCTGAAAAAGCCCGGACACGGCTTGTTTCAATCCACGCCCCCGTACAAGCGGGCGACTCAACTTTTCAGGACTCCGATGATGATGACCTTTTGTTTCAATCCACGCCCCCGTACAAGCGGGCGACCTGGTAATCGGCAATCGCATACATCCGATTTTCGGTTTCAATCCACGCCCCCGTCCACGCCCCCGTACAAGCGGGCGACAGATAGGTCAAGATAATAAAGCTCAGTTTATAAGTTTCAATCCACGCCCCCGTACAAGCGGGCGACCGAGTGGAAAGAGAAATCAAAACTCGTTGATTCTGTTTCAATCCACGCCCCCGTACAAGCGGGCGACCAACGCCGGATGGGGTTTCGGCACTGGCGCAAAAGTTTCAATCCACGCCCCCGTACAAGCGGGCGACTCGGGCAGTGGCACGGTTTTTAAGTGTCCATACTGTGTTTCAATCCACGCCCCCGTACAAGCGGGCGACATCTGATTAAGACTTGCACGGCAAAACAATTGGCAGTTTCAATCCACGCCCCCGTACAAGCGGGCGACGAGAATTTATGCCGGTCAAACGTCAATCCGATAGTTTCAATCCACGCCCCCGTACAAGCGGGCGACAGCGGCTCGCCCATAGCAACAGGATTTTTGATAATGTTTCAATCCACGCCCCCGTACAAGCGGGCGACGTAAGAATTGGGAGTTGCCAAGTCCGGTTATTTGGTTTCAATCCACGCCCCCGTACAAGCGGGCGACCGTTTGTTGTTGATAACGGTAAGTATCCGACAAAAGTTTCAATCCACGCCCCCGTACAAGCGGGCGACGAGGTCTTATACTGAGTGAAAAGCTTGATCCTTTGTTTCAATCCACGCCCCCGTACAAGCGGGCGACTGGATAATTCAAAAAGAGTTGTTGCGGGTGTCAGTTTCAATCCACGCCCCCGTACAAGCGGGCGACCCTCAAGTCAAATGGTTGAAAGATTGGGAATTAGTTTCAATCCACGCCCCCGTACAAGCGGGCGACCGGTAGAAGCCGATCCAGAAGACTCCTGTCATCAGTTTCAATCCACGCCCCCGTACAAGCGGGCGACAAAAGATTGCAATTGTCAAGGCAAGACAACAGCTTGTTTCAATCCACGCCCCCGTACAAGCGGGCGACAAAAAATTTCAGAGGAAGAAGTCAAGGAGGTTTTTGTTTCAATCCACGCCCCCGTACAAGCGGGCGACGGTTCACACTTCGCAACATTTCCGAAAAAGCTGATGTTTCAATCCACGCCCCCGTACAAGCGGGCGACATAAAATCTTAACAACACTCATGTCAGTTTTCGGAGTTTCAATCCACGCCCCCGTACAAGCGGGCGACATCCCATGTTCACAAAAACGCAACTCAAAGCAATGGGTTTCAATCCACGCCCCCGTACAAGCGGGCGACCTTTACAGTTCCCGCGACAAGGCTGTTATGACAGTTTCAATCCACGCCCCCGTACAAGCGGGCGACAAATCCCTCCCCACATAGCAGGCGCACCGGCAAGTTTCAATCCACGCCCCCGTACAAGCGGGCGACCGGGAATCTGAAACGGAGGCGGACTGAGAAATCGGTTTCAATCCACGCCCCCGTACAAGCGGGCGACCGAGCTGGGGTATATGGAGGCGCGATTGATTCATAGTTTCAATCCACGCCCCCGTACAAGCGGGCGACGACCTGTTAAGCGGAGTTTATCGGGAGGTAAAAGATGTTTCAATCCACGCCCCCGTACAAGCGGGCGACATCAAAGAGGCTATCAGGGCTGAGAATCAATGGGTTTCAATCCACGCCCCCGTACAAGCGGGCGACTCGTCTAACTCGTTAAGCAGGGCTGTCAGCTTTGTTTCAATCCACGCCCCCGTACAAGCGGGCGACAGTTGCATATGCTTGCCGAATCAGTATTGCACAGTTTCAATCCACGCCCCCGTACAAGCGGGCGACATACTTCAGGCGTTCTTCAACATACCTGATATCACGCCCCCGTACAAGCGGGCGACTGACTTTGCAGCGATGGTGTAAGCGGACATACAAGTTTCAATCCACGCCCCCGTACAAGCGGGCGACACTTGACAACATTACATTTCATCATTAACTCCCCTGTTTCAATCCACGCCCCCGTACAAGCGGGCGACGCCTTCGTTTTCCGAAGCTGATGACGAGGCAAAAAAGTTTCAATCCACGCCCCCGTACAAGCGGGCGACGAGAGATTCATGCCTCCGCTGTCAGAGGATCAGGTTGTTTCAATCCACGCCCCCGTACAAGCGGGCGACAAGAGAATGTTGAAAAGTATGAATCGAATAACATGTTTCAATCCACGCCCCCGTACAAGCGGGCGACTTTCTGCGGACTGATCGGCGCAACACAGGTACAGGACGTTTCAATCCACGCCCCCGTACAAGCGGGCGACTTATCAACAGCATTGTCAAGCGGACAGACTTATGTTTCAATCCACGCCCCCGTACAAGCGGGCGACGTATGGATGTCTGTCAATGAAACTCAGTAAGAAACAGTTTCAATCCACGCCCCCGTACAAGCGGGCGACAGCCGGAAGGCGATGACACCAGACGATGAGAGCAGGTTTCAATCCACGCCCCCGTACAAGCGGGCGACCCAGACGTGCAGGACATTGACCCGGCGTTCGGTCAGCAGGTTTCAATCCACGCCCCCGTACAAGCGGGCGAC
>JFJP01024199.1_pt1 | contig 10301 bp, 10 predicted proteins | sample 431651 | NCBI WGS metagenome assembly JFJP01 (sample SAMN02602958, study PRJNA72255) | Microbial mat metagenome, whole genome shotgun sequencing project. | biome: fresh water; feature: sink hole; material: water; isolation source: purple microbial (photo- and chemosynthetic) mats found in... | reverse complement strand
ATCGAAAAATATATTATTATCTCAGAACATGCGCATGTTGTTCTAAAACAAGAAGAGAATCAATTTTTACTCAGCGACGAAGACATTGGTGCGATAACGGCTTCGGGTTCTTTTAAAACCGATGGTATGCTTATTGTGCCTTGCAGCATGAATACCCTTGCAAAAATAACCTACGGCATTGCAGACAATCTTTTGACGCGAAGTGCTGCGGTGATAATCAAAGAAAAGCGACCTCTCCTTCTTGCTCCTCGTGAAATGCCTTTTTCACCGATTGCTTTAGAAAACATGCATAAACTCTCGATCTTAGGCGTTCATATTGCCCCTCCGATTCTTGGATATTATGCGGCGATTGAAACATTGGAAGATATGGAGAATTTTTTGATAGGAAAATGGTTTGATCTTTTAGGCATTGAACACACGTTGTTCAAGCGTTGGGAGGGAGTATGAGCACCATTGCAATTTATCCAGGAACCTTTGATCCCATTACCAATGGGCATTTAGATGTCATTAAACGTGCCAAAAAACTGTTTGATACGGTCTTAATTGGCATTGCACTTTCAGAAGAAAAACGTCCCATGTTTGATATCGAAACACGCGTAGAAATGGCAAAGGCTGCGACCAAAGAGATTGAGGGCGTTGAAGTGGAGCCCTTTGATGGGCTATTGGTTCATTTTTCGCAGCAAAAAAATATTCGTATGATTATTCGTGGTCTTCGAGCGGTCAGTGACTTTGAGTATGAATTGCAAATGGGATACGCCAATGCTTCGTTATGGGATGAGATCGAAACGCTGTACTTGATGCCAAGCCTCAAACATGCTTTTATTAGCTCCTCTGTGGTGCGCTCCGTTCTCAAGCATGGAGGAGACGTGCACCATCTCATTCCCTCTGCTATTAAACCTTTTTTGAAAAGTAGAATCGTATGTATGTGATTTTTGAAGGAGTCGATACCTGTGGTAAAAGCACACAAGTGGAGTACTTTGCTTCTCGTCATGAGAATGTGATAGCCACTAAAGAACCCGGTGGTACAAAAACGGGACAAAAACTGCGTTCCATTTTGTTAGACGGGGAAGATAAACTTTCGTTTAACGCGGAACTCTTTTTATTTTTAGCCGATCGGGCTTTACACTACGATAGCGTCGTAAAAGAGGCGCGAAACGATAAAATGGTCATAAGCGATAGAGGATTTTTGTCGGGCATTGCGTATGCGTGTGCCAATCATCCCGAGATTGACAGGAATTTTTTGCTTCTTTTAAACCGTTTTGCCTTGCGTGAAGTGTTTCCTGAGAAGATTGTGCTGTTTGTCACCACTAAAACGCTTTTAAACGAACGCCTTACATGTAAGACTCACGATATAATCGAAAGTCGTGGTGTAGCTTATTTGTTACATATTCAAGCTATAATGCGAGACCTTTTGAAAAACTTAGGCATTTCGTATCTGGAAATCGATGCGAGGCTGGATAGAGAGAGTATTTACCGAAAAATTGAGGAATTTATCTATGATTAATGCATTACGCGGGATGAAAGACACCTTAAGTCCTGAGAGTGAAATTTATGCGTATGTGATTACAACGTGTACACGTATCGCGCAAAACTATGGATTTTCATTTATTGAAACACCGATTTTAGAAGAGACGGCATTGTTTAAGCGCAGTGTGGGTGAGAGTAGCGATATTGTTGGTAAAGAGATGTACCAATTTACCGACAAAGGTGGTAACGATGTCTGCTTAAGACCGGAGGGCACGGCAGGTGTGGTGAGAGCCTTTATCCAAGAAAAGCACGATAAAGCAGGCGGTACCAGACGCTTTTTTTATCATGGACCGATGTTTCGATACGAAAGACCCCAAAAAGGTCGTTTGAGGCAGTTTCATCAATTTGGCGCTGAAACCTTTGGCGAGGCGAGTGTTAAAGAAGATGCGACCATCATTTTAATGCTGTGTGAAATGTTTAAAGCACTTGGCATTGGGTTTACTCTTGAAATTAACTCTCTTGGATGTCCTTCGTGTATGCCTCAGTATCGAACACAACTGGTTTCATTTTTAGATACCTGTGAGGGTCTGTGCGAAGATTGTGAACGACGAAAACTGACCAATCCTATTCGTGTATTGGATTGTAAAAATGTTACATGTAAAGCGTTACTACACACTGCCCCATTGCTACTGAATCATTTGTGTGAAAACTGTTCTTCAGATTTTGACGTTTTGAAAACAACGCTGGAACGTTTTGGGATTGACTATACTATCAACTCAAAGTTAGTGCGAGGTTTGGATTATTACTCCAAAACAGCTTTTGAATTTGTAAGTTCTGAGATTGGAGCGCAAAGTGCGATTGCAGGTGGGGGACGCTACGATAGATTGGTCGAATTTTTGGATGGAAAGCCTACCCCTGGGGTTGGTTTTGCGATGGGCATTGAGCGTTTGATGGAGCTGGTAAAGATGCCAGAGGGTTCACGCGAGGGCTATTATATCGGTGCATTGTGCGATGAGGCTTTGGATGTGGTGTATGATATGAGCATTAAAAAGCGAATCGATGCTAAAGTTCTTAGCTCTTATGAAGCAAAATCACTTAAAAATCATCTCAAAGTAGCGGATAAGCAGTATGTAAAATTTTGTGTATGTATCGGTGAAGATGAGCTTAAGAGCAACAGTGTTTGGGTTAAAAATTTGGAAAGCAAAGAAGAAACAATCATTAAGATTGAAGATTTTTAAGGAGCAATGCGTTGGATTATGGAATAAAAACATGGGGAAATGATAACTTTTTTATCGAGGATGGAAAAGTTAAAGTGAATTCTGGGTGTGAGCCTTCACTGATTGAAATTATCAAAGAGATACGCAAAGATGGCATTCGTGGTCCTATTTTGCTTCGCTTCCCTCATTTGATTCAAAAACAGATACGCATGATTTATAAAAGTTTTGCGGATGCTAAAAAAGAGTTCAATTACGAGGGCAGTTTCAACGCTGTGTATCCTTTAAAGGTGAACCAATTTCCGAATTTTGTAAAAAACTTGGTTTCTTTAGGGCAAAAATACAACTACGGTTTGGAAGCAGGCTCTAAAGCAGAGCTTATTTTAGCAATGGCGTATAACAATCCTCATGCGCACATTACGGTCAACGGCTTCAAAGACAATGAGATGATTTCCCTAGGATTCATAGCCGCGGAGATGGGGCACAATATTACGCTGACCATTGAGGGCTTAAACGAACTGCAAAGCATTATTGCCATTGCCAAAGATCGTTTTGGCTGTGTTCCCGATATTGGTCTTCGTATCAGACTTCATAGCTCTGGCATTGGTATTTGGGCGAAAAGTGGCGGGATTAACTCCAAGTTTGGTTTGACATCAACCGAGCTTTTAGAAGCGGTCAATATGATTAAAGAAGCCGATTTACTTGAAAAATTTACGATGATTCATTTTCACATTGGCTCACAAATAGCCGACATTGCTCCTTTGAAAAAAGCGCTAAGAGAAGCGGGCAATATTTACGCCGAGCTTAACCGTATGGGAGCCACCAACCTTCGTGCCATTAACCTAGGTGGGGGTTTGGCGGTGGAGTATTCGCAGCACAAAACATCGCTCAATAAAAACTATACCTTAAGCGAATACGCCAATGACGTTGTCTATCTCCTCAAAGACATTGCCAACCGTAAAAATGTTGTGGAACCCGATATCTTTATCGAATCGGGTCGCTTTGTTGCAGCACACCATGCGGTGTTAATTGCCCCTGTTTTAGAGCTTTTCTCTCAAGAATACACGGATCTAAAATTGCGTCTCAAAGAGAATAATCCTCCCCTAGTTCAAGAGTTGTACGACCTTTTTGGTACGATGAACCGAAAAAATGCGCTGGAGTTTTTACACGACAGTATTGACCATATGGAGTCTTTATTGACTTTATTTGATTTGGGCTATATTGATTTGCAAGACAGATCCAATACCGAGATTTTAGTCAATTTGATTATTAAAAAAGCAGTAGCACTGCTTGGAGATAAAAAATTTAGTGAGATATCAGACATTCAAGACCGCGTACAAGAGCGTTATTTGGTCAACTTCTCACTCTTTCAAAGCTTACCCGATTTTTGGGGTATTGGTCAAACCTTCCCTGTGATGCCTCTGGATCGATTGGACGAGGAGCCTACGCGTTCAGCTTCACTGTGGGATATCACTTGCGATAGCGATGGAGAGATAGGCTTTAACACCGAAATGCCACTCTTTTTACACGATGTGGATATTAAAAATCGTGACTATTTCTTGGGTTTCTTTTTGGTGGGAGCCTATCAAGAGGTTTTGGGTATGAAACACAACCTTTTTACACACCCAACCGAAGCGACCATTATAATCGATGATGACAGTTATACAATAGAAAATATGCTTGAATCGCAAAGCATTAGTGATATTTTGGAAGATTTGGACTATGACATCAAAGAGGTCCAAGAAAACCTCAATGAGCGCATTGAAAAATCAGACATCATCAGCGAAAAAGAGAAGAAGCATATCTTAGGTGAAATTTATCTCTTTTTAAACGACAACGGTTACCTAAAGACTATCAACAATGAGGAAACAGTGCAATGAGTGACATAGGCGTGTGGGCGCACATCAGAGAGGATTTTACACAACCTATCATCAATGACCCTGCGTTTAATTCTAAAGTAGAGCTTTTTTTTAACTACCCTGGTGTGTGGGCTTTGGCAAATTATCGTGTGGCACATGCTTTACATGTAAAGGGGTTTAAGCGTTTAGCGCGAGTGATTATGGGCATTACTCAGATTATTTGCAATATCGATATTCACCCCGCGTGTACCATTGGAAGACGTGTTTTTTTAGACCATGCATTTGGCGTGGTCATCGGTGAAACAGCGATTGTAGGGGATGATGTGCTTATCTATCAAGGCGTAACCTTAGGAGGTGTCAGTTTGGAGCGAGGCGTTAAGCGTCATCCAACCATTGGCAATAAAACCGTTATTGGCTCTGGCGTTAAAGTATTGGGTGATATTCAGATTGGGGAGAATTGCCGTATTGGTTCAAACTCGGTTGTGGTTAAAAGCATTCCTGATGATTCTACGGCGGTGGGTATTCCTGCTCGTATCATCGAAAAAGGGCGCGACAAAAATCCCATGGCGCACAACAAAATTCCTGACATCAATAAAGAGCTTTTTATCTACATGTTCAAGCGCATTAAAAATCTTGAAGAAGCGATTGCGAAAGAACATCTTGATATCAAACTGAAAGACGATGAGCTCGATCTTATTTATCACTCCTATTTAGAGTCCGTTAAAGAATAGAAGAGACTTTTTTAGGTATAATTGCGTCCATAATTTTATACGGGAGAGAGTCTATGTTGTCCAAACGAATTCAAGTTTTATCACCATCTTTAACGATGGCAACGGTGAGCCCGATTTTGATACCCCACAAATCGTCAAAGATGCTGCCATCGCTGCCATCCAAAGCGGTTTTTCAAAATACACCGCTGTTGCAGGAACCCCTGAAGTGCTTAAGGCAATCGCAGGAAAGCTTAAACGTGAAAACAATCTCTCGTATAAACCCTCTGACATCGTTGTCAATGTTGGCGCAAAACACTCTTTGTTCAATATTTTTCAAGCGATTATTGATGACGGTGATGAAGTGATTATTCCTGCTCCGTATTGGGTCACCTATCCTGAAATTGTCAAATACAGTGGCGGAATACCTGTTATTGTTGATACCGATGAGAGCAGTGGATTTAAAATCACTCCTTCACAATTACAAGCTGCCATCACATCTAAAACAAAAGTTTTACTCATTAACACCCCTTCTAACCCAACAGGTTCTATCTATTCCAAAGAAGAATTGACCGCTTTAGCAGAGGTACTTAAAGGTACCAATGTTTTGGTTGTTTCTGATGAGATGTATGAAAAAATTATTTTTGATGGCAAAAAATTTACCTCCGTTGCTTCGATTAGTGAGGATATGTATCAGCGTACGATTACGGTGAATGGTTTGAGCAAATCGGTATCCATGACCGGTTGGCGATTTGGGTATATGGCCTGTCCTATTAAAGAAATCACCGAAGCGATTGTCGATTTTCAAGGTCAAAGCACATCCAATATCAACTCCATTACCCAAAAAGCTGCCCTCCCCGCACTCGATGGTTTAGCCGATGCCGATATTGAAACGATGCGCATTGCCTTTGAAAAACGCCGTGATATGGGCTATGAGATGCTCAATGCCATTGAAGGCATCAGTGTCCTTAAACCCGATGGTGCATTTTATTTGTACGTCAACACTAAAGCCGTAGAAGAAGATTCGATGAAATTTTCTCAAAGACTGCTTGAAGAAAAAGGTGTAGCGGTCGTTCCTGGTCTTGGTTTTGGAACGGAGGGGTACTTTAGACTCTCGTTTGCCACCGATGAAGCTACGATAAAAGATGGAATTGAGCGTATCAAGTCCTTTGTGGAAAGCTATAAAAAGTAACACTACGCAAGGGTGCTTGTAAAAAAAGCACCCTATTCTTAAAACTTCACACAAAAGTCTCATTCTTTTTGCTACAATCACGACATAATTTTTACATAATTCATAATTAAAGGATAACGCGCATGAATAAATATACGATTGAACTTGCCAACACCTGTTTGGGGTGTAAAAAACCATCGTGTCAAACGGGTTGTCCTGTCAATACCCCCATTGCGGAGATGATACGCCTTTTTTTAGCAGGAGATATCAAAAAAGCAGGAAAGATGTTATTTGAAAACAATCCTCTCTCTGCTATTTGCTCCCTAGTTTGTCCACATGAAAAACATTGTGAAGGTCACTGTATTTTGAACAAAAAAGGGACTTCGGTTAGTGTGGGTGAGATTGAAAATTATATTTCTGATTTTTATATGAATGACTTAAGATTTGAAAAACCTGCTAAAAATGGGCATAAAATTGCCATTATTGGCACAGGACCTGCTGGCATCGCGCTTGCATTTATCTTAGGGGCTAAAGGGTATGAAATCACGATGTACGAAGCCAATGATAAAATCGGAGGTGTTTTGCGTTACGGAATTCCTGATTTTAGATTGGACAAAAAGATTTTAGATACATTAGAGAAAAAATTAGAGCAATTGGGCGTGATCATACGAAAGAACATTATGATCGGTCGCAACATTACGATTGCCGATATGTTTCGCGATGAATTTAAAGTTGTTTTTGTAGGGACGGGGGTTTGGTCGCCTAAAAAACTGGGGATCAAAGGAGAGAGTCTTGGAAACGTGCATTTTGCGATTGATTATCTCAAGAGTCCTTCCGAATACCATTTAGGAAAGCGTGTGGTTATCTTAGGTGCGGGCAATGTTGCCATGGATGTGGCACGAACAGCTGTGCGCCATCATGCACGCGAAGTGACCATTTTATACCGTAAAGGGATGGAAGATATGCCCGCTTCCAAACACGAGATAGAGTGTGCGAAAATTGATGGTGTGAAGTTTGAATTGTATAAACAGCCTACAGAAATCACAGAAACGTCTGTAAAATACATAGAACTCAATAACAATGACACCGAAGGATTTCTAGAAGCAGACTCCGTACTTATCTCTATCAGTCAAGACCCTAGAGGGTACATAGCAAAGAGTACACAAGAAATTCAAGTCGATGGTAAAGGACTTTTGATCACCGATGAAAGTGGTCGCACCACGATGAAGGGTGTTTTTGCTTCAGGAGATGCCGTCACCGGAGCTCGTACGGTGGTTGAAGCAGTTGCATTTTCAAAAAGAGCTGCAGTAGCAATTGAGGAATATATAGAAACATGTAAGGCGTAAGCCTTTTTTTTATTTTTAACTACGGTGTTTGGGCAAAGCCCAAACACCTACGCTAACCGCTATGGTGCTAAAGCTTGCCTCTTTGAGGCAGAAGAGTTCTTGCAATTTTGCAAGAACTCTGTTTTTTTATACTTGTGGTGTATTCCCAAATTGTGTTTTTGCTTCGTTCAGTGCACTGATAAGCTCATCGAGATTTTCATAAGGAATATGCGCTTTCCAATCAGGCTCTTCTCCGGATTTTTTCAAAGAAATACCGATACTAACCACAGGAAATGAACCATTACCATACGGCTCTTCAAGATGTGAAATGGAAATAATTCCATTTTTTGTACCCGCTAAGGGAAATTTTTTGAGAATAGTATTTTTACCACCCATTATGAATCCTTTTTTATTTTTATTACGGTGTTTAGGCAAAGCCTAAACACCTAACACTTGCCGCTATGGCACTAACGCTTGCCTCTTATGAGGCAGATATCTACTGTTTTTTAAAAAAACGTGAAATTTTGGCTTGCGTTTTAAGCCATTCACTTTGTAACATCAGTGGAAAACCACCGTATGTTTTGTGTCCATCAATGGACCTTGAAACACCTCCACGTCCTGCAATCATAGCAAAATCACCAATTTCTAAATGACCTGCTGATGCACTTTGTCCGCCCATCACAACATTTCGCCCAAGTTTTGTAGAACCAGCCAGTCCTACTTGTGCGGCTAAGATAGTGTATGGTCCTATTTCACAGTTATGTGCAATATGAACAAGATTGTCTATCTTTGTTCCTTTTTTAATAATGGTAGAGCCAAAGACCGCTCTATCTATCGTAGAGTTTGCACCTATTTCGACATCTTCTTCTATGATGACATTTCCAGTGTGATAGACTTTAATATGCTCACCTTTTGATGTGTGCGCATAACCAAATCCATCACTGCCAATGACAACGCCTGCATGTAAGATGGTGTTTTCTTTAATGATAGAATGGTCATAAATGACCACATTTGGATAAATTGTCACATTTTTTTCAATTACGACATGTGCACCAATGGTGACATTGGGCATAATGTGGACATGTTCGCCCACACTACTTTCACTCCCAATCACAACATGCGCCCCAATGATAGCTGTGGGTGCGATATGCGCAGCTTTGGTGCTATCAAAGGGTTTACATGTAAAGTATTGACTCGCATATGCCATGCTCAAATGCGGTGTGCTCGTCACAAGTACTTGGGTGTGTTTAGGGACTAAGCTCACAAATGTTTCATTTAAGAGTACAGCACCTGCTTTTGTTTGTTTAAGATCCTCAACCAACTTTGGATTATCAAAATAGGCAAGCTGTGAAGCCGTAGCCTCTTTGAGTGTGGCTAAAGCACTCACATCAAAATCATTACCACCAAAAGAGAGTCCAAGAGAAGAAGCAAGCTCACTTAAAAGCATCACACATCCATTGCCACAGAGCCGCTTCGTACCATATCGATAGGATTGTATTTTTTAACCGCTTTTAAAAAGCTATCGATTCGGCTGTAATCGTCTGCAACCATGATAACGATAAAATCTTCCCCACTGCTTGCAATAGTCCCGTTGTACGCTTTAAGCATGGCATCCAAACCGTTAAAGTCTTCGCTCAACGGAATTTTCACCAATGCGAGTTCTTTTTCAACAAACTGCCCCGATTCAATGACTTTGTACGTTGGAATGAGCTTATGCAATTGCTTGACAATTTGTTCAAGTACATGCGTATTGCCCGATGTTACAATGGTAAGGCGGGAAAGATTGGTTTTAGGAATAGGCGCTACCGTCAATGAGTCGATGTTATATCCACGTCCCGCAAACAGACCTGAGATGCGTGAGAGAACACCATCTTCATTTAATACGATAACCGATAAAACTCTTCTAATTTGTTCCATCGTTTACTCCTTATACTCTAACATCATATTGTAAAGCGTTCCACCTGCTGGAACCATGGGCAATACATTTTCAAAACGATCAATTTGAACATCAATCATACAAACGGTGTTGGATGCAATCGACTCTTCAAGCGCTGTGTCAAACTCTTCTTTGGTGGTCACTCTAAAGCCTCGTCCACCAAAGCTTTCAACCAATTTTACAAAATCAGGTTGCATGGTAAGGTCGGTTGATGAATAACGTTTATCGTAAAAAAACGTTTGCCATTGACGTACCATTCCTAAAAAGTGGTTATTCAAAATAATATTGACGACCGCTATCTTGTTTTCAACCGCAGTCATGAGCTCTTGAATGTTCATCAAAATAGAGCCGTCCCCTGTGAAGTTAATCACGGTTTTTTCTGGAATAGCCACTTTGGCACCCATGGCTGCTGGAAGCCCAAAGCCCATGGTTCCTAAGCCACCACTGGTGACCCATTGTCTGGCATACGAGAAAGGATAAAACTGCGCTGCCCACATTTGGTGTTGCCCAACGTCGGTACAAATGATGGCTTTATCGCCCAACAACGCCCCTACGCGCTCAATCGCCCATTGAGGTTTAAGCACCTCATTTGAATCTTCGTATTTGAGCGGATGAATTTCAT
>JFJP01019383.1_pt1 | contig 10301 bp, 11 predicted proteins | sample 431651 | NCBI WGS metagenome assembly JFJP01 (sample SAMN02602958, study PRJNA72255) | Microbial mat metagenome, whole genome shotgun sequencing project. | biome: fresh water; feature: sink hole; material: water; isolation source: purple microbial (photo- and chemosynthetic) mats found in... | reverse complement strand
TGTGGGATCGCAAGGCCCTGCTGAATGTGGCCAGGTCGGGTAAATTCTCGTCCGACCGGACGATCCATGAATATGCCCGCGACATCTGGGCGCTGTCGCCGCTGAAGATGACCTAACCCAGCAAGGGAGGATGTCATGCGGATGGTTGCTTGTGCGGCGCTTGAGCCGGGTGCGATTCTGGCCGAGAGCGTGAAGGATGCGGGAGGGAAGTTACTGATTGCCGCCGGCACGGAATTGACCCCCCGTCATCTGCGGGCGTTGCAGATGTGGGGGCTCCGCGAGGTTAACATCGTGGGGCATCAGGCGGATGCCGGGGAGGGGGCGCTGCCCGCCTTCACGGCGGCGGAGCTGGCCGCCGCCACGGTGCAGGCCGAGCAGATCTTCAGTGTCTGCGGTTATGATCATCCATTGCTGGCGGTTCTTTTCTCGGCCTGTGTGCAGCGCATCGCCGGGGGTAAGTGGAAACCATCCGGGGGTGCATCATGAGCACGTTGAAGCCATCCGATATTGTCCGTAAGGTCAGTACGGTGTCATCATTGCCCGCCGTTTACCAGCGGATCAATGCCGCCGTGAACAACCCGCGATCCTCGTTGTCGGATGTCTCCTCGATCATCCGGGAGGATGTCGGGTTGACCACCCGGTTGCTCAAACTGGTCAACAGCGTCTTTTTCGGATTCCCCTCCAAGATCGACAGCATCTCGGCAGCCTGTGTGATCGTGGGGACGACGCAACTGCGTTCCCTGGCCCTGGCCACCAGCGTGGTCGGGGTGTTCCGCGAGCGACAGGTGAGCGGGCTGGATATCAACCAGTTCTGGGAACATTCCATCGGCTGTGCCATGGCGTCCAGCGCGATTGCCCGGCAGGCGGGTGACCGTGATGCTGAACGCTTCTTCGTCTGCGGGCTGCTGCATGATGTCGGGCGGCTGATCATGCTCCAGGAACTCAAGGATGAGGCGTGGGAGGCGGTCGAGCAGGCGCGGCGGCAGAACCGTTCCCTGCCAGAGGTTGAGCAGGAGATCTTCGGGTTCACGCATGCGGATGTCGGCGGGGAATTGCTGAGTGCATGGAAGCTGCCCCCGTCGCTGACGGAGGTGATCCGGTATCACCATCAGCCCATGAAGTGTATTGGTTACCCGGTGGAAAGCGCCACGACGCATTTCGGGGACGTCATCGCGCATGCACTGGGGCTCGGGTTCAGCGGAAGTGACCTGGTGCCCTCGGTGCAACCGGTTGTGCTGGACAGGCTGCGGCTGACCCCGGAACGTCTGCAGTTTGTCGCGGACGATGTCAGTTCGCAATTCGAGGAAATGGTCGCGATGATTCTAGGGTAGGTACTTATGGAACCGGCATACAACGAGCTCTCCACGCTGGACATGATTGATGTGATTCATGCTTTTTCGCGTCCGTCCGGTCGCGATGTCTCGTCTGGGGCCACTGCGGATGGCATCATTGGACTTTGTTCGGAGCTGCCGTCGCATATCCGCAAGATCATGCCGGATATGGAGTGCTTCGGGGTGCTGATCCTGGATCGCGAGATGCTGGATTACACGTTGCAGTTTGCTTATCCGGAATCTGCCGGGGGCGATGTGCAGCGCGAGATTGAAGCACAGATCCAGAATGGGAATTTTGCCTGGGTGCTCAATTACGGGGGCTTGCGGGTGGTGCCCTCGATGGATGCCGGCAAGTGTGTGGTCATGCATGCGATGACCACGCGGGAGGATACGATCGGCATGTTCGCCGGGATCTGCATGGGGGACGGATCCGGTTTCTCGCCGGTCTTCGGTGCGCTGCTGTCGGTGCTGCTCGCGGGAATCGCGTCGAATATCGAGATCCAGCGGCTGCAGCAACTGCAGCAGGATGCCAACCGGCTGCTTGAGATGAAGGTGACCGAACGTACCGAAGAGCTGGCCCGGCAAACCGAGATCGCGCAGGCGCTGGCGATCACGGCCGATATGGCCAGCCAGGCCAAGAGCGAGTTCCTTGCCAATATGAGTCACGAGATCCGTACCCCGATGAACGGGGTGATCGGTATGAATTCCCTGCTACTGGAGACCGAGCTGACGCCGGAACAGCGGCAGTACGCCGAGACGGTGCAATCGAGTGGCCAGTTCCTGCTGTCGCTGATCAATGACATTCTGGATTACTCCAAGATCGAGGCAGGGAAACTGGTGCTGAACCGGCGTCTGTTTGGTCCGCGTCGGCTACTGGATGACCTGCTGGCACGCATGCAGTTATCGGCCCATGAGAAGTGGATCGATCTGTCGTCCTTGGTCGACGAGACCGTTCCCTGCTGGCTTTACGGCGATCCGGATCGGCTGCGCCAGGTGCTATTCAATCTGATCGGGAATGCCCTCAAGTTCACGGAGTCTGGAGAGGTGAGGGTCAAGGTGGTGTTGGTATCGTCGGCGAACGGAGGTCCGGAAGGATTCAAGCGCGAGGAGGGCGGGACGGCGTTGTCGTCGGTTGTGTTGCGCTTTGAGGTGTGTGACACGGGGATCGGGGTTGCGGCGGACAAGGCGGATATGATTTTCGAGAAGTTCAGTCAGGCGGACGGATCGGTGACCCGTAGATTCGGAGGGACAGGACTGGGGCTTGCCATTTCACGCCAGCTTGTGGAGCTGATGGGAGGGGAGATCAAGGTCGAAAGCCCCTGGGTGGAGCGTCGCCGTGCTGGCGGGGGTCCAGGATCGGTGTTCGGGTTCACCGCGATATTTGATGTGGCCGAGGTGGCGTCGCCAGAGGTGCAGGCCGAGATGGCCCGGATGGAGGTTTCGCCGGTTCAGCCCGTGGTCACGCCAGCGACCGTCGCGGAGATCGGGCGCCAGCGTGTTCTGCTGGTAGAGGATAATGCGACCAACCGCCAGGTCGCCCTTAGCATCCTGTCGAAACTGGGGCTTGAGGTCAGTTGGGTCGATAACGGGCTGGCGGCGGTCGATGCGGTTGACAACACGGTGTACGACCTGGTGCTGATGGATGTGCAGATGCCGGTGATGGACGGGCTTGAGGCCACCCGGCAGATCCGCCGGGCGGAGCGTCGCCGCCAGCGGGGGATTGACAATGGGACCGGTGGGAGCGGAAAAGATGCCGACGTGGTCACCGTGCCGATCATTGCCATGACGGCCAATGCGATGCAGGGTGACCGCGAGAAATGCATCGAGGCAGGCATGAACGATTATATCAGCAAGCCGCTCGATTCCCGGACCCTGCGGGCGCTCCTGATGCAGTGGTTACCGGTGGTGTCCCGCGCGGAAGAGTCCGCTGCACCGGCGGCGGCGGTGGACGAGGGGGCGATCCCTGCAGGCATTGACGAGGCGATCTGGAATTATACGGAGATGCGTCGTCGGCTGATGGGTGATGCGGACTTGGTGCGCGTGGTTGTGGCGGGCTTCCTGAACGACCTGCCGCGCCAGTTAGCGGCGTTGCAGCAGAGCCTGTTGCTGGGGCATGACGAGGAGTTCCGGCGCCTGGCACATACCATCAAGGGCTCGTCGGCCAATGTGGGGGCGCATCTGCTGTCGGCGAAAGCCATGGTGCTTGAGATGGAAGGAATCCTCGCGGATTCCGCCGTGATGAGGGTGCGCCTGGATGCCTTGGAGGCCGCGTATCTTGACTTGGCGGTTGAGATGCGTAAATGATTTTTTGTGTGTAGGCATGTGCCTATGCGGGGTGGGGGGGGTGGGTGGGTATGAACAGTGAGAATCTAAGTCCGGAGACCTTTCAACGGTTCTGCGATTACGTGTATGAAAAGGCGGGTATTCGCCTCGGGCCCCAGAAGGAGGCCTTGGTGTCCGCTCGCATGGGAAAGCGTATGCGCTCGCTGGGGTTGTCGCGCTATGAGGACTACCTGCGGACGGTCAAGGAGGATACGACGGGTGATGAACTGGTCGAGATGCTCAATGCCATTTCCACCAACCTGACCTACTTCTTTCGCGAGGGGCAGCATTTCAAGATCATGGAAAGCCTGCTGCGGCAATGGAGCAGCGAGGGTCAGACCCGGTTTCGCATCTGGTGCGCGGCGTCCTCCACCGGGGAGGAGCCCTACACGATCGCCATGACGGCCCGTGCCGTCCTCGGGGAATCCTGCGATGTGAAGATCCTTGCCACGGATATATCCACACGCGCTCTGGCGGTTGCCCGGCGGGGACAGTACGAACCACGCCACATGGAAAAAGTTCCCGAAACCTTTGCGCGGCGCTTCTTCCGCAAGGAAAAGGATGCCAGCGGGAATGACTGTTACAAGGTCGTTGACGAGCTCCGTCGGATGATCTCGTTTGCACGTTTGAACCTGGCCCATCCGCCCTATCCGATGAAAGGCCCTTTCGATATTGTATTTTGCCGCAACGTTATGATATATTTCGACAACGCAGTACGAAAAGGGCTGCTTGATGAGGCTTGGCGGTTGTTAAAGCCAGGGGGATATTTAATGGTGGGGCACGCGGAAAGCCTTTCCGGGATGCTTTGTGAGTTACGTAGCGTACAGCCTTCGGTATATATAAAATGAACCAGATTATTATCGACATAGCCGACGGGCGCGTCTCGAATGATGTGAATGATGTGCTCGTGACATATTCGCTCGGGTCGTGCGTGGGCGTCGCCATCTATGATCCCGGCGTGCACGCAAGGCGGAGGATAAACCCTTCATGTTCGTGGACTCGGGGATGATGAAGTTCCTGGGCATGCTCTTCGACCTGGGGCTCAGCCGGTCGCGCGCCATCGTGAAGGTCGCCGGTTGTGCGCGGATCCTGGACAACAGCAACCTGTTCCGGATCGGCGAGCGCAACCACACGGTGCTGCGCAAGATCCTTTGGAAGAATGGACTGATGATCAAGGCGGAGGAGGTCGGTGGCGCCCTGTCGCGGACGCTCCGTCTCGAGATCGGGACCGGCCGTTGCACGCTGCGCAGCAGCGGTGTAGAAAGTGAGTTTTAAGATGAGTGCGTCAATCCAGCCAGAGGCGCGGCAACGGGCGATGATCGCGCGAGTCCAGGCGGCGGTCAAGAAGCATCAGCCGATGCCCGCCATGTACCGCGAATTGGTCGAGTCCATCAATGCCCCGGATGTCTCCTTCAAGCAGTTGTCCGATATCGTCCGCTACGATCCGGGAATGACGATGAACATCCTCAAGGTGGTCAATTCCGCCGCCTTCTCCGGTGCCGCCCGGATAGATTCCCTGCAGCAGGCCTTCGTCCGTCTCGGGATGCAGCGGTTGTTCAAGATCATCATGGCGCAGGGGGTGTCGGTCGAATTGGCGGGCAGGCTCAAGGGATACGATGTGGAACCGAAGATGCTCCTGAAGCATTCGATCGGGGTGGCGTTGGCAGCAGAAGGGCTTGCCCAGAAACTGAGTTATCCCCATGACTTGCTGTTCACGGCAGGGCTGCTGCATGATATGGGCAAGGTGGTGCTCGATCCCTTTGTGCAGGAAATGCGTCCCGAATTGGATGCCCGGCTGGCTGGTAGCGATACCGAATATGACCAGATTGAGCGCGATGTGATCGGGGTTGACCACGCGCAGGCCGGGGCCTGGCTGATGGAGCAATGGTCGTTCCCCGAGGAGCTGGTGTCCTGCGTTGCCGATCATCATCACCCGGGGGCGGCGGGGACCTACAAGGACGCCGCGTTGATGGTTCACCTGGCCGATACCCTGATTTACAGTGCAGGGATCGGCGATGGGATTGACGGGTTCCGTTACCGGGTAGCGGAAGGGGTGGCTGGCTCGCTGGGGTTGCGTGCGCGCGATATCGAGTATCTGGCCAGTACGACGCTGGAACGGCTGAATGAGTGGGATGCGTTGATATAATAGCGCAGGGAACCTTGGAGGATCAACATGGCATATAATGTCCTTATCGTGGATGACTCGATGATTGTGCGCAGCGTCGTGGAGCGCGCCGTGCGGATGACCGGGGTCGATATCGGCGAAATCTATCAGGCAGCCAATGGCAAGGAAGCCCTTGAAAAGCTCGATTCCAATTGGATTGACCTGGTCTTTGCCGATCTGAACATGCCGGTGATGACCGGGGTAGAGATGGTCGAGGAGATGGAGCGGCGCGGGATGCTCAAGGGAACTCCGGTTGTGATCGTGAGCACCGATCGTAGCGAGATGCGTATGCGCGAGCTGAAAGCCAGGGGGGTGCGAGAATATTTAAACAAACCCTTTACCCCGGAAGGCATTCGCGATATTATGCAACGTTGCCTAGGAGGGCAGGGTGGTCCGGAGTCCGTGAACTGAGTGCGGCGCCAAGTGTTGATCAGAAAGGTTGTAGTTGCCCATGAGAACCGTTGAAGAAATCATTGATACGCTGAATAGTATTCGGAACCTGCCCACGTTGCCAGCCGTGATGCAGAAGCTTTCCGTTGCCGTGAAGGATCCGAATTCGGATGCCAAATCGATCGCCAAACTGATCGAGGATGATCCGGCCATTTCAACCCGCATCCTGAAAGTGGTCAATTCCTCGCTCTATGCCGGTGGCGTAGAAATCCAATCGGTGCAACAGGCGGTTGCCCGTCTGGGATTGATGACCACCAATAATATCGCCTTGTCCACCTCGATTTTCTCTGCCTTCAATCCGAAATCGAACGACGGGTTCGACCGTAACGAGTTCTGGCGGCACTCGATCAGTGTGGGCATTGCCGCCTGTGTAGTGTATGCGCATGCGTCCAAGAATATGCGCAAGCGGCACAGCAAGGAAGTGCTGCGCCTGGCGGGCCTGTTGCACGATATCGGCAAGCTGATCATGGACCAGTACATGGCCGACGATTTCCGGGGGGCGCTGGCCATGGCCAAGTCGTCGCCGATGATGCTTTGCAATGCGGAGCAGGAGGTGGTTGGTATCGATCACGCCACGCTGGGTGGCTGGCTCTGCGGGAAATGGAATCTTTCCGAGGAGCTGATGCTTTCGATTCTCTGGCACCATGACCCCGATTCCGCGCCCGATGCGCATTGGGAATTGACGGCGATGTGTCATGTGGCCAACTATATCTGCAACCTTGAGCATATCGGTGACGGGGGCGATCTGGCGCAACCCACGTGTGTCCAGTCGGTATGGAAACGGCTGGGGCTGGCCGTGTCGGATATCTCGGTCATCGTTGACGAGGTCAATGAGGAATCGAAGAAGTCCGATATCCTGATGACGTTGATGTAAGGCGGTGGCGTTTCGTTTGATGGGCCGTCATGGGCCCGGTACGGTGGAGGGTGAACCATGAGCGATGAGACAACCATGCGTATGCGTAACATGCTGCGGGATGTGATGATGGAGACCCTTGAGGAATTCGCGTTCATGTTCGCGGAAGCTGGCGAATACGCCACGGAGCCTGCGGATTCCTCGGTTGAGTATCTGGCGTCGTCCGTGGTTTTCCGGGGTGCCGACCAGTGCGGCGAGGTCCTGGTCGCCTTGCCGGTCTCGATGTGTGCCGAAATGGCGGCCAATGTCATGGGTATGGATGCCGAGGACGTCCCGGAGACGGCGGTCGAGGATGCCATCCGTGAATGGGCCAATATCGTGACGGGTTCGTTGACGGCAAAGTGGTTTGGCGTGAATACGGTCTTTTCCCTCGATCCTCCGTCGGCCCTGCGCGGGGCGCTTGCCGAGGTCACGGTGCTTGAGGGGGGTGCCGAGCCCGTGGTGCTGAGTGTGCTAGCGAAGGGGATGCAAGGTGACAGATGGCGAGTTGCATGACCAGCGCCTGAAAAGTCTCGGACTGATGGTCAGTGAGATTGTTCACGATCTTAACAACCTGTTCGCCATGGTCATGGGACACGCCGAACTGGGCCGCTCCGTGAGCGAACCGGGGTCTGAATTGCACGGGCGGTTGCGCGATATCCATGCGGCGGCCGTCAGTGGGGGTGGCCTTTGTCGCGATATGCTGGCCTATGCGGGCAAGGCGACCCTCCCCGACTGCCTGATCGATCCGTCTGCGATGGTATCGGAGCTGCAAACCCTGTTCCGGGTGACCATTCCAAAGCATGCTCAACTCGATTGCCGCCTTGGCGATGCCCTTCCCTTCCTGAAGGGCGACCCGAATCATCTGCGCCAGATCCTGCTCAATCTGGTGATGAATGCGGTCGAGGCACTGGAGGGGCGTCCCGGTCTGATCTCCTTGACGGTGGCGGTTGACGGGAGTCGCCACGATGCCAACGGTCTGGGCATCCCCGGCTTGCGGATCGATGTGCAGGATAATGGCTGCGGTATGGATGAGAACGTCAAGGCGAAGCTTTTCCTGCCGTTCTTTACCACGAAGCTCACCGGGCGCGGACTGGGGCTGACCGCCGTTCACAAGCTGGTGTCCGTGCTCCATGGCGAATTGCAGGTCGACAGTTCGCCCGGCAAGGGTAGCCGGTTCACGATCCTGTTGCCAGCGGTTCCTGCGCCAGCGCCAGCGGCAGCGGCAGAGGTGGCGGCGGATCATGCGCCGCAAAGCTTAAGCGGGCGAACGGTTTTGCTGGTGGATGACGAACCGCAGTTGCTCCAGATCGGGGCGGCGGTGCTCAAGCGGCTGGGAATACAGACCTTGCTTGCTGCAGACGGAGAGGAAGCGCTCGCCTGTTACCGGGCAAACCGTCATCGGATTGACCTGGTGCTGCTGGATGCCGTCATGCCGACCCTGAGCGGGGGCGAGGTGCTCAAGGCGATCCGTTCGATGGATCCCGCCGCACGGGTGGTATTGATCAGCGGGTATGCGGGAACGGATTTGCAGATGTCGCTAGGGGACGTCATCCCCGACGCCATCCTGCTCAAGCCGGTTGAACCCCGGATCTTGCTTGAAACCGTGGCACGCCTGATGTCGCAGCAGCCCGGAATCAACGGACAGGAGGCGGTATGAGTCAAGTGCAACCGATTCGTGTGCTGGTGGTTGATGATTCGGCGATTGTGCGGCAGGTGCTGACCCGCGAGCTGCAGCGGTATCCGGATATCGAACTGGTCGGGACGGCACCCGATCCGTATGTCGCCCGCGACAAGATTGTGCAGTTGAAACCGGATGTCATGCTGCTCGATATTGAAATGCCCCGGATGGATGGGGTGACGTTCCTGCGCAAACTGATGCATCACCGCCCCATGCCGGTGATCATTGTCTCCTCCCTGACGGCGCGCGGCAGTGCCATGGCACTGGAAGCGATGGAAGCGGGGGCCGTGGATGTGATGTGCAAACCGGGATCGGCCTACAGTGTCGGTGAGATGACCGAGCAGCTCGTCGAGCGGCTGCGGGCGGCCCGGTGGGCGCGTATTCGCACGCCTGGCGGGGCGGGGCAGGCGGCGGTGGTTCCTGCCGTTGCTAGGCCACGGCTCTCGATTTCCCAGACGACACACAAGATTATTGCGATCGGGGCCTCGACCGGTGGGACCGAAGCGATTCGCGAGGTGCTGGAGCGGTTCCCTGCCGGTGCCCCGGGCACCGTGATCGTCCAGCACATGCCCGCCTATTTCACGGCGACATTTGCCAATCGGCTTAATGAACTATGCGCGATCGAGGTTCGCGAGGCGCAGGATGGCGATTCCGTTATCCCGGGGCTGGCCCTGCTGGCGCCGGGCAATTTCCACATGCTGCTCCGGCGCAGTGGAGCTCGGTACTATGTGGAAGTGCGCGATGGGCCGCCGGTTTGTCGTCAGCGTCCCAGTGTAGATGTCCTGTTCAAGTCGGCGGCCCGTTTCGCAGGGGCCAATGTGGTCGGGGCGATCCTGACCGGCATGGGGGCGGACGGCGCGGAAGGCATGGTGCAGATGCGGCAGGCCGGTGCTTACACCATTGCACAGGATGAGCGCACCTCGGTCGTCTATGGCATGCCCAAGCGCGCGGTTGAACTGGGTGGTGCTTGTGTGGAGATGCCGCTGAACCGGATCGGCGATGCGCTGCTCACGGCGGCCGTCAGTGCGGAATAATAAAGAGTGGAATCCAAAGGACGGGTTGCACCCCGTCCGCGTCGTGCGGGAGGGACGGGTTCCACCCCGTCCGCGTCGTGCAAGTCATTGCCGTGAACGTACCCGGAGCATCCTGCTCCGGATGGCAGAGCCAATGGGAACGCAAAAGGTTGTTTCTACGGAACAATACTTGTCCAGGATGGCTTTGAGTTGATCGATGCCAAAAGGTTTCGGCAGGAAGTCATCCATACCACTTTCTAATGCGCTTTCTCTTTCATGCTTTAGCACCCCTGCGGTCAGCCCGATAACCACGGTGCGAGAGCGCTTCTCGTGGGTTTCATGTTGACGCAATCTGGAGGTTGCCTCATTGCCATCCATGTCCGGCATTTGAACATCCATGAACACAAGATCCGGCTGAAGACCTACGATTTTGTCCAATGCGTCTTTG
>JFJP01024070.1_pt1 | contig 10302 bp, 14 predicted proteins | sample 431651 | NCBI WGS metagenome assembly JFJP01 (sample SAMN02602958, study PRJNA72255) | Microbial mat metagenome, whole genome shotgun sequencing project. | biome: fresh water; feature: sink hole; material: water; isolation source: purple microbial (photo- and chemosynthetic) mats found in... | reverse complement strand
GATCAGTGATAAAAATAACACAATAAAACGAGACACCGCTATCGTTTACAAAGATCTTATAGATTGTACTGTCAGCAATATATTGCAATTGCAGAGCTTTGCTATTTGTCATGTCTCTTAATAAATCCCAAGAGATTTTTGTGCCTAACATTTAGTACATCTCCTTGTAATTCATGTAGCCCATGATAGTTGATGAAGACGTTAAAGCTGTTCCAACTAGAGAGAGTATGTCACTCGCGCCCGCAAGGTCGCACCCGATTACGCTACTAACTACATGGTCGAAAGCTTCATGAACTGCCGTAGAATCAGCGCTTGCGCCTCCTCTCACATAGAAAGAATAAAGCACAGAGCCACCTGATAAGGCAGTCGCAGCAATATCTCTCTGACAAAATCCTTCCACATTAGTCCACGATGCTCCTGTAAGAGTTGGGTTGCCGACTAATTCAACAATAAAATCATCGGCAGTATTTAAAAACACTCCCATATCTAAAAGCTCCACTGGCATCTTATAATAAGCAGCTTGTTTTCGAATTGAAATAATAGGTCTTCTGTTGTTTACAGCAGCAAAAGTTTTACCCGCAGTAGTTCCATAATTGATAGACCGGCCAGAACCTTTAGGCGTCCAACCGCCTTCACTTATGACAGTACAACAAGTGTATTCAATAGTTGACGATGAGGCAGAGCTGATGTTTTTTATCTCAGCTCTGATAGGCAAGGTTGCAGTCTGTGAATAGAGCGTGCTCAATATATTTGCGTTGTTTATTTTATGACAAACTATAAGAGCGCCGCCGACAGAAAATCCATAATAGATTGTGCCAGCGCCTAGCCACTGATAATACACAAACATGATTTGTTGCTTTGTAAAATCTAGTGTAACTCCACTTGTGCCAGTGCCGTCTAATTTATCAATGGACCAGTTACTTTGAGTAATCTCTGTATTGACAATGGAGCCGCTGATACTAGATCTAAGTCCAACAACAGGAGTAAGTCCCGAAAGCTTGAAGTAAAATCCATTATCTGCATCAAATTGCCCGAATGATTTCTCAATTGAAGCTACAGCACCTTTAAAGTTACCAGTGATTATCACTAAAGAACTCTTACCAGGCTGATACTTCAGATAATGCCTACTCTGCAAAATAGCGTTTGAGCCAGCTGATGTTGTAGCTGTGAGAATCGCGCATTTTTTATTATTATCATGAGTAATGGTGCCGCCTGTTGTGCCTAAGCTTGCATACAAATCCGCAGGAATGCCATACTCCATAGTCGAATCAAATAAACTCTCAGGAGTTGAAACTCTCAGTCTGCTAAAAGCATCATAGTTGGCAGCCGACATTGATACTTTTAAAGCATCGCCGATGTTACCTATGACAGCGCCATCTGTGCCGCCTTCTAGCCTAGTAAGTGAATCATCGTCCGAAAAACTCATTTAATGACCTTCATTGGCTCTTTAGGTTTCAAATTCTCTTCAATTATTTTCTCAACCTTATCAAACCAAAGCAAAAGAACCGCCGACTTCATGATCAAGTCAGTAGTCATTTCAAATTTGCCCTTAGACATTAACAGTCTAAGAGCCCTCATGTTATCCAAATCTTCTTTACTAAACATAAATAAAAATACCTCTATTTATTAGAATTTGTATTCTGCGAAACAAACAGTTGTAGCACCGCCAACACCAATTGCAAAAATGTTAGCTGTGTCATTTAAAATCATTTCATAAGAGTTACCACGTTTCAACAATTGACCTTTTGTAGCGGTCAAAGTGTTGTCAGGACCGATTCGGCAATCTTTTGCGCCGATGTTTTGAACAACGATTCTCACACGACCTGTAAGAGGAGTGGCAGCAATCTCAGTGCCTCCAGCGGAGTCAGTGACTGCAAGATCAGCAGGCGCTTGCCAAGCGCTATAAGCGCCCTCAAGTGTGCTAATAGATGAACCGGAAACATCCACTTTATCGGTTGCGAATGCAAGTGACCTGATATCCAATGCTGAGGCCACCACGGTGATAGATTCCAAGGCGGCGAGAGTAGTCGATCCAAGCTCCACGGTGCCGTCTACAGTGATGTTTTCAAGAGCGGCTAAGGTAGTTGCACCAAGCTCGATAGTCTCTAAAGCTGCGAGTGATGCAGAAGAGAGAGAAACTTCCCAAGATCCAGACTGAACGGCGTTAATGGTTTCAAGAGCTGCCAGAGTGGTAGCACCCAACTCAACTGTACCGCTCACAACCCAAGGGCTAGTCCCTTGTTCAACTGTTACAACATCAGCATTTGTTAATGCTCTAATATCTAGACTCACTGCGTCAATTGTGAGACTTGAACCCCCGTCGCCAACGACCCATGGTGAAGTCGTTTGCGTTACCGCGATTGAATCGTATGCTGAATCTATTGCGAATTTATCGAAACTCATTTTTTATCCCTCCTTGGAATAATTTATTTTTTGTTAACTAAAAGCCCTCAATTCAACTATTACACTTCCAATACTAGTTTGAAAGTAAATTGTACTATTTGAAAAAAACTGATCTTCTCTGTAAACACAGAGCGGCGGAACGGTCATCGGCGTAACGTGTGTTCCATTTAAAACAAATGAAGTTTTAAGCGTGCAAGGTAATTTTGTCTTAATCCAAAATCCTTTGCAGTTAGCTGGCAACGCCTGTGAATATTCTGTATTAGCTGTAAGACTAACTAAATTATAATCAGTAACAGTCGTATCCTGATTCGCTATTGTGGTTGTGCTTTTACTTGAGGTGCTGCTTACTACACTAGACATTAGGCTAGCTCCATCACTAAAATTGAGTTTGCGCCTGATGCAGGGGCACCCTTGGCATAAACTATTATGTTATCCTTAATTGCCCAATGCAAATCAAACCCGTCTTCGACTAACCAACTGTCTGCATATACGGCTGAACTATTAAAATTTATTGCAAAACTAAATCCTGTTCTATTCTGAATCGACAGTGCATTTCTGTCTGTAAGAGCGACAAGAGGTATTGCTGTCCAAGATGAATCATTTATTTCGACTCTTGTGATCTTTCCTTCTTTAGTTAAACCACTGGGGGCGAACGAACCTCTAGCGGTTGTCCTAACAAGTGTTTCACCCTCTGGGCTTAGCTCAAACTTATCAAACTCTCTGTCTTCTAGGTTATTTCTTAGGTTGAGCATCGACTGCCTCCGCCAATAACTTAGTTTCTTCAATCTTTTTATAAAACCATGCCACCCACTTACCGTCAGGATCACACACAATTGAGAAGTAATTGTATTGCGTGGAGTCTTTCATGTTTTGGGCAAGCATAGAGCGTAGGAGCCCTTGCGGACTCCTTGCACTCACGAACTGGGGGATATTAAACATATTCCCTGGGACCACTTATCATGTTCCAGCAGCGTTAATGATCACACCACGTTTACCAGAATCCATTACCTTGGACCCGTAGAGTAAATGAATTAAGTGTTTTTTAGACACGTTATCAAGATCATCTTGAGTCATGTATTCAGGTTGTAATTGAGACGCAAAACCAACGTGTGATTTGTGCATCGCCAACATAACGCCTGCTGTTGCAACGTTAGTCATTACAACTCTGAATCCGAATAAACGACCAAGCTCACCATTTACCAAAGCCATTGAATTGCCATACATTTGAGCCTCAACGAACTGAGAGATGCTCAATAGGTAAGATTCTTCAACAGGATTGATGATCAAGAAACGATCTTCTTGAGGCACGTTAGCGATGTTTAAAAGCTGTCTAAGAGCGATAACATCAGCTTTACCGGCTGTATTGGTGGGAGTATTAGCGTACTGTATTCTATGATCAGGAGCTGAAGCAGAAGTCAAAAGAGCTTGAGCATAAAGATCTCTATCAATTTGTAAAGAAAGCTCAGCAGCCATCTCCTTAATGATCTCAGCTTCAACAGCAACCGCTGATTGAAGTGCTGAAATTTTCTCAACATTAGCAAGGATTGCTTTATGTTTAGTTAAAAGGATGCTGTCTGTAGCGAACAGCATAGTTTGTGCTGTGAGAGCTGTGTTTTCAGACTTATCATCCGCAGACAATTGAGCACGTCTGGGGATATCCACAGACTTAGCGCCTTGTCCAGAAATGAAGCCAGAATAGTCACTCACCAAAGGGAGCAACATTGATTTTTGTTTTAAAGTTTCTTGAACGATTGAAGCAATCACTGCTTGAGCGGTTGCAACGGTTTCGGTAACACCTTGTAAAGCCATTTTAAATCTCCTTATTTCTTCATTGAAGCCAGCGTCATTGCCAGCTCGTCGAGTGTGGGTTTCTTTGTTGGCCCACTCTCTGGTTTATTCTGCGGTATGCCGTCCTTTATCTGAGGGGCATCTTTCTTAAACATATGAGGTCTTTCCTTTTTATGTTCTGCTATAATATTTTGCACACTTTTATAACTTACGTTTAAATCGTCATCAATCTCAACCTGACTTAGGTCTGTGAGTTTGATTAAATCATCAACTTTAAGACAGCCAGCTTGCGCCGCTTCGGCCTTAATCGCTGTGCTCATCAACTGATTCGCAAACATAAGAGTTTTTTTCTGAATTGCGTTCTTAAACTCTGCATTCTCATTCTCGTAACGTTTAAGAAGTTCATCCTTTTGTCCTTCCTTAGACAATCTCTCTTTTTCCATTTTATCGACAAGGTCTTTCATTTCTGACATCTTTTGACGATAACCTTTAGCCTCTAGAGAGACCTCTTTTAATTTTCTTGCGTATTCTTCGTTTGATCTATTTACTACAACCTCGTCCGACTGGGGAGATTCTTTGCTCGACTGAGCGGCTGATTCTTCTGACATGATACCTCTCTTTTTTATTTAATCAAGATCATCTTGATTTTAATTGTCTCTTCAAATGCTTTAACACCACGTTCTTAAGTTGAGTCTTGCCCTTCTTATCCAACATTAAAAATGGCCGGCCTTGTTTTGCGACGTATTGCGCAAGCTTTTCATTTGTTGGAGTTTTCTGGACTAAAGTCCCGTTCTTATTTCTGTAGGGAGTACGAGTGCCTTCGGGTCCAATATCAACGGATCTAGCTAATATGTTTACCTTTAATAATTTTAAAGACTCTAGAAGTTGTCCCGAGAAAGTTAAGTTTGATTTATCGGGCTTAAATAATTCAGCTGTTTTGTTATATTTAGCCTTTTGTTTTCTTTGCTTTTTAGTACTGTCGGCTAGTTCAGGTAAAGATTTATAGCTTTCGCCATCTACAGAATGCTTTCCAAGTCGAGTAAATCCTTTAATTAAGCGGATAGTAGTTTCGGCTATGTCACCATACACGGGCAAAGTATTAGTTGTTTTTGCAAAAATGCTTTTAATAGATATCTTAAGATCATTTAATGTTTTGATTTTAAGTTCTATGCTCACAAAACATCCTTAATAAATGAGGCAATCTTTCCGAGAATAATATCATTAGCCTCTTGCTTTTTTATTCCTTCTTTTAATATTGCTCTGACTTCACCTTTTAGCTCTGATTTGATTTTATCTAACTCTGAGTTTGACACTCCAAAGAAAGGCCTCTTTGGAACCGTATCACCTATGTTGTGGTTGTAAGCTTTTGCGTTCTCTGTTGTATCTTCCCAACCAATTACGATATCGTTATCGTTTGAATCAATCACTGTCATCGCTTCAAGCATGGATCCAGTGAGAGTCATATTGATAGGAAATTCAGACTTTCCAAATGCTTTAAAGGCATCGCTGTTAATATATTCAGGGCTATATTTTGGGACACTTAAAGATACTCCCCCAATACCTTCGCCACCTTTAACTCTCGCCACCATATAATCAACGATAGCTTGTCCCACAGCTTGCTTTATATCCTCACGATCCGAGAGGTCCACTCCCAGCCATTTCTTCAGGTTGATTGTCTGCTTTGCTGTCTCCGCTTTGAACTCTGGCTTGGCCATAAACTCCCCCCATATCAATCTCTGCTACAATCTCCTTTGCGCGATCCTCATCCACTTCTCTTAGCTCCATAATAGCTTCAACTTTTGACATTAAGCCGTTCTCTAGCTGAAGGATTACAGACGCTTCTTGCTCTGCTTTTGATTGAATCATTGAAGGCTTATAGAATTGCACATCTAAATCAGCTTGAGAATTAATCAACCCGCCTTTTAGTTCAGGCTCTAAGAAATCAAACTGCTGATATACGTTTGAAGTGGCCACGAGTAACTCAAAGAGCTCATCCTCTACGCAATGAAAAATATCAAAGTCATCTTTAGTGGCTTCGAATTTATCCATCATGGAGAGTAAGCGCTCAAACCCTGAAGCGAATGTTTTAGATGATCCAGCTGAGCTGATTGAGGACGTGTCCATGCCCTTCGATGTGAGATATAAATTAAGTAAAGTTTGAAGCATCTCAAGACTTGCACTTAAGTCAGAGCCAGGATTAGCAAACTCAAACTTAGGTTGCACGTCGCTGTTCTCATCAAGCTGCATAAAGAGGATGTGGTTAGGACCGACCACCATATCTTGCGGCTGTTGTTTAGCATATACAAGCGCCTGAGCATAGCTCTGAAGTCGGTTGATGTTAGCAGTGTCAGATAAGATTTTACCAAAGTCTAGAGAGAAATTGATCGTGTTATTGCCACCGCGAACAAAGAACTCACCGTCTTTATCAATTGAAACGTCAATAAATAAGAGCTTACCAACTGGGTTTGGAACCATTTCACCAATGAGAATACCGCGCCCATCAGTTACAAAGTTCCAATCTTTAGACCACCAGACCATGCGTTGTTTTGCAGCGTCCATATCGTTTGAGTCATCGCTGTCTGCAATAGTTTCATTTCTAAAGTCATGCGATGGAGTGTATTTGCCGTCTGTATATTTACCAGTATCAGCTTGCTGAAACATCTCAGTCTTGTTCATAGTGGAGTAGACAAGAATCTCAGCACACTCGGGGTCCATAGGATCAGCCACAACGTCGTATTGGTGAGGAGACATCACACGGATATCTATTATGCCCTTCCGTGGAATAAGTTGAATGCCGCACTGGTTGTGGAGCTTTAAAAGCCTATTAGCTTTCTTTAGCTTTCGATCCACTTGAGCTTCATCATAAAGCGCGTTTATTTGAGCTAATTCTTTATTGTTTACGTTCTTAAATTCTCTCTTTGGGGGAGTCTTATAAATGGAGGCCAGCTCATTGATCATGCGAGGGGCTAAGTTTATGGAAGTCACTTTGCGCATCTCTTTCACCGTCTTAGGCGAGAACTCTTCTCTTAGCTTCTCAATGATATATTGATCTTGCCTCTCTTGATACACTTCGAGAGATCTAAAGCTATTATTCTTGCGTGATATATTCTCGCGTCCTCGGATCTCATCACAAATATTCTTTCTAAAGCCAACGTCTAGAATCTCATTTTCAAAAGCCATTACATCACCCCCATAAAAATCATGCTAAATGTTTTTAAACTATCTTGCAAGCATTCCCGAACTAGGCCCCTTAGGTATTGCAATGCTATCTAATTTCCAGAGCATATAGCCCAAAGCATCGCTTATATGAGTAAGCATCTTATTCTCACCGGTCTGATCAAGAGCATTGTCTTTCCATACAACTCGCTCTAAATCGTTTATAAGCTTTTTGCATCTTGGATCTATAGAGATCTTATTTGCCGTAAAGATTCTATTGCAATTGTTAACCCGATCCCTAACGAACGGGTTAAAGGTCGGCAAGATATCAAATCCGCACTCCCTTAAGATATCAAAGTCAGACTTACCTGAAGTCTTTCTGTTCTTCCCTGTGGAGTCAGGGATAAGCTTGGCTCCAGAATACCCGCGCCGTCTTAACTCGTCTGAGAGTTTATAAGTATCAGAGTTTTCCAAATATATTTCGTCGAAAATATTAAAAGAGTTATCCACATAGTTACCCACAACTGAACAAAGAGGGTTGACGTTAAAGTCACAGGCTACAAATAAAGTGCCTGGAGTTTGAACTACACTTCTCACGTGTTGATCTCTTCTAAAAGCATAATAAACTTGTCCTTGAGATTCGTCGTTAAACTCCCCCAATAAGAATCTAGTACGCTCTTTTTCTGGCATTGCTTGAAGCATCTTTAAATAATCATCGTCAATGTTCTCGATATTAGATTGAGGATTCATTTGAAAATAAGCGTAATCGTCTGGGTTAACTAAGGGCACGTTATCAATTGGGTCTAGTTTTTTTATAAATAAGAAATACGGCCAACTGGCTTTAGTGCCAGGATTTAAATCGTAATATACTTTTTTGGTTAAGTTATTTTTTTCAGCAAGTCGAGTGAGTACGATTTGCATACTTGAGTAAGGTATCTGCGAGACTTCGTTAAGCCATATAGTTGAGAACTCTGATCCGAGTACTTTCTCAACTCTTTCACCTGTGTCTAGTCCGGCAAAGAATATCTGTGACCCATTTGGAAAGGATGCAATATAATCGGTTTTATTCATTGTAACTTTAAGATCCGGAAAACAAAGTGATTTAACTTTAGGGAATGTCTCTAAAACAATAGAGCGTTTAACATGATTAAAGTTTTGCCGAAACACACAATGACGAGACGGCTCTTTACAAGCTCGAATGATAAGAGCGTACATCAATAAAAAAGATTTACCAGATCTACTCCCACCAGACAAAGCAACGTGTCTAGAAGGGCCAGCGAGTATCTTTGTGGCTTCAATTTGCGCTAGAGTTTTCTTAAACGGTTTATCTATCACAGACCTACGTCTTGTGTTTCTATTTTAATTGAGTTAATCGTGGTCGTTGCATTTATCTCATGCTTGTCATGCCAACCGCACATGTTCTTTAAACAAAAGATCATTAGAGCGGGGTTGCCTTTTTTAGCCATTGCTAAAGCATTTCTTATCAGATCAAGTCGAGTATGAACCATATTTTGCCTTCTAAAGTCGACAAAAGTGAGGTCCCACTCTTTCCGAATAATACGCTCGATTTGTCTCTGAGATACTTCAAAAAAAGCTGCTGTGTCTTCAAGTGTTGGATTTAACCTCATGAGAGTTTTTAGTGCTTTAGGTTTGACTAAATTATATTTGCGAGGACTTTTATTTGCAGTAAATTTAGGAGCCATAATTATTTTACCCCTGTTTTAATATTTTCTCGAAGTATTTTAGGCGTGCAATTATTCCAATTTATATGATGATGTAGCCTCCTTGTATGACTTCCCATCATTCTTACAGTTACGCAATAAGGGGCGTAAATTACTGAGTAAAAGCTTTTTAGATAAGTACCAGAGTCTAAGTAAAGCTCAGTCATTCCGCCTTGATTTGTCTGCGTTTGTTTTTGACGTAATGAGAGCTGATTTAATGTCAAAAATATATCTCCTCTAGATCCTTGTAGTGTATATGTATTTACATCTTCGTTGATTCTTCCAACGAATTGAATCGGGTTATCTGTGAGACAAAAGAAACTATTCATCGCTTTGCGTTTTGTAGATATTTTCCCTTTCCAGTCCTGATTCTGTGCTCCTCCGATCCAATCTCCGCCTTGCGATAAAGCTATCGTTTTTATCTTAGTAGAGACTTGATATCTAAATATATTTAAGAAGAGATTATCTAAGTTTTTAATTGCTTTATATTTACAATTCATCTCTCCGTCAAAGCGATAACTAAAGTCTGTGTAATCATCATCTAGCTGGATAAAGCCCTTTAGAGAAAGTTTCTTCGCAATCTCAAATGAGGCATTTCTTGCGTAAATTATTGCCCTCATGTCTTCGAAATTATCTCCTTGATCAAAGGTCTTTGCTATTTCTTTTTTATTAAAGATAATAACTTTTTCTTTATATATTTCTAAATATTTATCTCTTGTTTTATCTAGATCGTCGATAATTATATAGGTCTTCCCTGTGTATCCACTCGCTATTAATGTTTTATAAGTGATTACGTTCTCAGGTCTACCGTTGGTCAGAATAAAGACAGCGAAATCATCTTTCTTCATTCGCGAAGGTCTCCATTATTTCTTCTGAGAGTTTAACAAATCCTGATTCGATAGCTTTATCGAAATCAATAATCACGAGAGCTGATTTTTCAAAAAACTCTTTCACCTCAGCTGGTTGATGTGCATAATACTCTGCTATTTTCCCATAATCGAAAACAGTATGCCTTTTTGCTGCTTCAATTAAGAAGTTTTTTAGCTCTGAATTTAATTCGCTTTTTTTTATATCTTGAATCAGTGAGTTAGTTTTATCACTACTTATAAGCTCTTTAATGGATGGCATTTCTCCCTTAGGCTCATAGATAGGGGCTTTTATTCCTTTCGTGTAAAGCTGCTTATCATCGCTTTTAGAGCTATCCTCAGCTTCATCCTTATTCTCATTATCTGAG
>JFJP01022202.1_pt1 | contig 10302 bp, 8 predicted proteins | sample 431651 | NCBI WGS metagenome assembly JFJP01 (sample SAMN02602958, study PRJNA72255) | Microbial mat metagenome, whole genome shotgun sequencing project. | biome: fresh water; feature: sink hole; material: water; isolation source: purple microbial (photo- and chemosynthetic) mats found in... | reverse complement strand
TTGTTCCGATCATGTTTCCCTCTCTTTTCAAATAGGTTACGCATTCTTTTTTTGCAAACAAATACGGTAAAATGTGCTTTGATCCTCAATTTCCGCAATTTCATACTGAAATCTGTTTAAAACCCGAAAGAGTTCTTCACGGGTATCTGAATCATCACCTTTTATTTCAAGTATTTCTCCGGGCTTTATCTTTCTGAAAGCCTGACTGACTTTAAGAAAAGTGAGCGGTGCTATGGCACCCCGAATATCCAGAAGATAAGATGCTTCATTTTGTTCAGAATGACAGTCGCTTTGTTCAGAATGACAGATATTTTTCTGCATATAAACCCCTCTGTTTGTATTTTCAGTAATGCAAAGCTTGTGCCAGACCCGTTTTTTTCATCATCCGGAGTGCTGAAATGAGCGAAGCGAATTTTAGCATCGCCTGAATAAGTGCTAAAATAAATGCTAAAATTTCGCCTGGCGGCTCATTTCATCACTCCGGTCCGGAAAGTAAAACGGGTTTTAAACCCGTTCTACAGCTAAAACTTCGCCTTGCGGCTCATTTCAGCACTCCGGTCCGGAAAGTAAAACGGGTTTTAAACCCGTTCTACAGCTAAAATTTCGCCTGGCAGCTCATTTCAGCACTCCGGATTGGCACTCCGGATTGGCATTTCGGAATCTGTAAACCCCATTTACACTTGACAACTGTAAAGGCTTTACATATTGTAAAGGCTATGTTTGAAAAAGAAATCAGCCAGTATTGGAAGACCATTCTTGAAACCATGGCAGACGGTCTGATGGTGGTGGACCCGGGCGGCGTGATTGTTTCCGTAAACAGCGCCATGGAAAGGCTCACCGGCTACGGCAGAGAAGAACTTGTGGGACAATCCTGCGAGATATTGGGCTGCGATGTCTGCGCCCGCGAAAGAACCGAAGGCATGGACAAACATTGCGCGCTGTTCAAGGACGAGCGCATCAGACGGGCAAGATGCACCTTGCGGAAAAAAGACGGCACCCCGCTGTATGCCGTTAAAAATGCCTCGGTTTTGAAAGACAGCAGCGGAAATGTCCTCGGCGGCGTGGAGACCCTCAACGACCTGAGCGAAGTCATGGACAGGGAAAAGCTGATTTCAAATCTGCGCCGTGAACTCAGCGGACAAAACAGCTTTCACGGGATTATCGGCACCTCGCCGGTCATGCGGCAGTTGTCCGAACTCATCTCCTGCGCTGCCCGCTCCGATGCGCCGGTCGTAATTTACGGGGAAAGCGGAACCGGAAAAGAATTGGTGGCGGAAGCGGTTCACAAACTCGGATCGCGTCAGAAAGGTCCTTTGATCAAAGTAAACTGCGCCGCGCTGAATGAATCGCTTCTGGAAAGCGAACTCTTCGGGCATGTCAAGGGCGCGTTTACCGGCGCTGGCAATACCCGAATCGGACGTTTTGAAGCCGCGAATCACGGCGATATTTTTTTAGATGAAATCGGAGACATTCCCTTATCCGTACAGGTAAAATTGCTGCGGGTTTTGCAGGAAAAAGAAATCGAGCGGGTCGGGGATCACAGACCCGTTCCCACGGATGTGCGTATCATTTCGGCAACCAACAGAGACCTGATGAAACTTGTGGAAACGGGGCGGTTCCGTGAAGATTTGTATTACCGCATCGGCGTGATTCCCATTTACATTCCGCCCCTGCGCGAGCGCCGCGAAGACATTCCTTTACTCATCAACGCTTTTATCAGCCGGATACGGCTGAAAACAGGAAAAAACATTTTCGGCATGACTCAGGCGGCTTATCAATTGCTGAATGCTCACCGATGGCCCGGCAATGTGCGCGAACTGATGAATGTCATTGAATATGCCTTTGTCCTCTGCCCCGGGGGCGACATTCTGCCGGAACATCTGCCGCGGTCTCTCATGCTGAAATCTGCGGCAGACAGCCGATTGAAAGATGTATCGCAGGCGCAGCATCTGTCTGAAAAACGCTGTGCCGATGAAAAACAATCATCTGATATTTCTGATAAAATACAAGATCATACCGAAGAAGGCAGACAGATATTGGCGGCGCTGGCATCTGCCGGCGGGAATAAGTCCCAAGCCGCACGAATGCTCGGAATCAGCCGGGTTGCCTTATATAATCGGCTCAGGAAATTGAAAGGGCTGGAATGAAATCGCCGCAGGCATAAACTGAATTTTTATGTCATTGTTTCGGCAGGCTCAACAGCCTTCCGAGCGGAGCGGAGAATCTCAGTAAAACGGCCCGGCTAAAAACAGACAAACCCGTTCTACTTTTATGTCATTCTACGCTGCGCTCGGAATGACAGTTCCGGAGAAAACTCCCCGATCCCTCAAATAAATTAACCGGGTATTACTCCCACCCCCCGCCGAGGGCTTTGACGAGCTTCACGGTCGTCACAAGCTGCTGTCCCCAAATCTGAATGCCTGCCCGCCTCGCCTGCAATGCCGTTCTTTGGGCGTCCACCACGTCCAAATAGCTCACCAATCCGCTTTTATATCGCTCATCGGAAATCTGCTCCGCATTTGCGGCAGCCTGAACTGCCCTGTCCTGCGCTTTTTCCTGCTCGCTCAGGAAGTGAAGCCCGCTCAGGCCGTCTTCTGTTTCCTGAACCGATTTCAGCACGGTCTGACGGTAATTCGCCACTGTCTCATCATACGCGGCTTTTGTTCTCTCCAAATTTGCCTTGTTGCGTCCGCCGTTGAAAATCGGCAGTGAAATCCCCGGTCCCAGCGACCAGACCCGGCTGTTCCAATCTAACAGAGATGAGGCTTCCCCGCTCTGATAACCCGCGCTGCCGGTCAGTCGGATAGTCGGAAAAAACGCCGCTTCTGCCATGCCGATACGGGCATTGGCAGACGCCATCCGGCGTTCCGCTGCCGCCACATCAGGACGCCTTTCCAAAAGCGATGAAGGCAGACCAGCAGTAATTTCAGGCACTTTTGTCGTCAGATTTGCCGGAGACAGCGAAAAATCCGACGCGGGCTTGCCGAGCAATACCGCAAGACTGTTTTCAAGTTCTCCCCGGGTTTTCCTGAGCGCTGCAACCTCCGCCTGCGTGCTTGCCGACTCGGTTTTGGCGCGCTCAAGATCAAGTCTGCCCGTATAGCCGTTTTTGAACCGGCTTTCGATCATCCGCAGGGATTCCTCACGCAATGAAACGGTTCGGTCAACAATATCAATCTCTTTGTCCAAGGCTCTGATTTGAAAATAATTCCGGGCAAGGTCTGCCTGAAGGGTGAGCAGCACCGTTGTATAATCCGCAGCAGTTGCCGTCAGTTCCGCCTCTGCGGCCTGGTTTGACCGCCGCACCCTGCCCCAAATATCTATCTCATAGCTCAGATCAAAGGGCAGGCTGAAAAGATTGGCTGTCACCATGTTTCCGCCGCCGGTGTCTGTGCGGAAACGCCGGGCTGAAGGATTCATCTCGACGGTCGGAAACAATTCGCTCCCCGCAATCCCTGCCGCGGCTCGCGCCTGCATGACTCGAGACATGGCGGCTTTAAGGCTCTGGTTGGCGTCTCCTGCCTGTTCTTCCAATGTGTTCAGCACATCATCGCCGAAAATTGTCCACCATTTGCCTTTGGGCAGATGATCTTTCGGCTCGGCAATTTTCCAATCTTTATTGCCTTTAAATTCAACGGGAACGGGTGCCGCCGGTTTGCTGTAATTTGGCCCCAGCGTGCAGCCGCTCAGGATTGTTACGCCGATACATATCAGGTTTATACAGAATCGTGTCATAGAAATATCCTTAGTAAGTTCTGCCACAGACGCACACAGACGTACACAGACAAAAAATCTGAAAATTTTCATCCGGCTTTGTTTATTCATTCACTCTCTCCGTCTGTGTATGTCTGTGTGTGTCTGTGGCTTAAATTGCTGACGAAACCGGTTTTGCCGTATGCGGCATTGTCTCCTGTTCATCCTCCCGGACTTTCCGGGTGCGGGCAATGAGCAGATACGCGGCAGGCACGACAAACAATGTCAGAAAAGTTCCCAGCGTCATGCCGCCCACAATCACCCAGCCGATCTGCTGACGGCTTTCCGCGCCGGCACCATGCGCCAGCGCCAGCGGAATACAGCCCAGAATCATGGTTCCGGCTGTCATAAGAATGGGGCGCAGCCGCATGACCGATGCCTCCACAATGGCTTCGGCTTTGGATTTTCCCTCATCCTGCAACTGGTTGGCAAATTCCACCATCAGAATGCCGTTTTTCGTGACTAACCCGATGAGCGTAATCAATCCCATCTGACTGTAAATATTCATGGTATTGCCGGTGAGCTGAAGCGCTATCATTCCGCCGAGGGTCGAAAGCGGCACCGTCAGCATGATGACAAAGGGATCCACAAAACTCTCAAACTGAGCTGCCAGCATCAGATAAATAAAAGCCAGCGACAGAAAAAAAGTCGTCATCAGGCTGGAACCGGATTCCCGGTATTCCCTCGACTGTCCGTCATAATCCACCATGGCATGTTCCGGCAGGATGCTTTTGGCAGCGGATTCCAGAAAAGCCAGCGCCTCACCCTGTGAATAACCGGGCGCGAGATTCGCCGTGATGATGACTGCCCGCAGTTTGCTGAAATGATTCAGGCTTTGTGCAGTGACATTCTCGCTTGCAGTCACGAGGTTGGAGAGCTTCACCATTTCCCCGCCCGGTGAGCGCACAAATATCAGGTTGAGGTCATCCGGCGTACTGCGGAATCTGTCTTCGGTTTTGACAATGACATCATACTGTTCCCCCTCCATTTTGAAACGGGTTACGTCCCGTCCGCCCATGAGGGATTCAATGGTTTTGCCGATGGTCTGAACGGAAATCCCCATGTCCGCTGCCTTGTCCCGATTGATGGAAAGACGCAGTTCCGGCGTGTTGAGTTTCAAATCGGTTCTCGGTGCCAGAATCTTGGGATTTTTCCGTATTTCACCCATAAGTTTGTTTGTCAGTCCGTTGAGTTCCTCCCATGTCCCTGATGTCTTGACAACAAAAGCAACCGGCTGGCTGACAAAATCCTGTCCCAGCGAAGGCGGATTGATGGGAAAAGCCAGCACCCCCGGCACGCCGAACATTGGACCGGCAAGGGTTTTGACAACTTCCTGCTGGGAGCGTTCCCGTTTTTCCCATGATTTGAGTTTGAGGATGGACAAAGATTCTGTGACTACGGTTCTGCCGGTGATGTTGAGAACATATTCCTTTTCAGGAATCGAATTGAAAATTCCTTCAATCTGTCTGCTGTAATAATCGGTATAATCAACCGTAGCGCCGTCCGGCGCAATGGCCATGGCAAAAATCGTTCCCCGGTCTTCCACCGGGCAGAGTTCCGAAGGCAGATAGCGAAAAAGCCAGACTGTTCCGAAAGCGCACAGGATCGCCAGCATTGCCACGATAATCCGCATCTTCTGGGACAGCCGCAGGAGACGGCGGTAGGCGTTTTCCATCGCGCTGATGATATTTCCCAGAAAACGGTTGAACAGCCCCGGATTTGTCTCATGTTTCAGCATTTTGGAACACATCATGGGCGAAAGGGTCAGCGCCACAAATCCGGAAACCACCACTGCTCCGGCAAGGGCAAGAGCAAATTCCGTAAAGAGTTTGCCGGTGCGGCCGGTCATAAATGCCACCGGCGCATAGACTGCCACCAGCGTCAGCGTCATAGCGACAACCGCAAATCCGATCTCTCTGCTGCCTTTGAGCGCGGCTTGAAAAGGTTTCATACCCTCTTCCACATGACGGTGGATATTTTCCAGCATAACAATGGCGTCATCCACCACCAGCCCGACTGCCAGAATCAGCGCCAGCAGCGTGAGAGTGTTGATGCTGAATCCCAGACCCCACATCAGCGCAAACGCGCCGATAAGCGAGACCGGAATGGTAATGAGCGGAATCAGGGTGGAACGGACGCTCCGCAGAAAAAAGAAAATCACCAGAACCACCATGCCCACAGCTTCAAAAATGGTCTTGAACACATTGTCAATGGAGCTTTGGATAAAAACCGAGGAATCGTAGTTGAGGTCCATGCTCATGCCTGCGGGCAGACCGGCTTTCATTTCCGGCAGGATTTTGCGGATAGCTGTTGAAATTTCAAGGGGATTGGCTGTGGACTGCTTGACAATGCCGATGCCGACCGCGGTTTTTCCGTTGCTCCGCAGGCGCTGGCGTTCATTTTCCGGACCGATTTCCACACGCCCCACATCCCGGACCCGCACGAGATAACCGGTCTCGTTTTTCAGAATCAGGTTTTCAAAATCCGACACCGTGTTCATGCCGGTATCCGTAAGAATGGTAAATTCCCTTGCCGTGCTTTCAATTCTGCCGCCCGGGATTTCGATATTCTGCTGGCGCAAAGCATTTTCCACATCCTGAACCATCAGCCCCCGGGCCGCCAATTTTACCGGATCCAGCCAGATACGCATGGAATAGGTGCTTCCTGCCAGAATAAGTGCCTGAGACACCCCGCTTATGGTTTCAAAACGATCCTTTATGACCCGATCCAAATAATCGGTGATTTCGCCGGGGCTGTGGCGGTCGCTGTAAAAGGACATAAAGATAATCGGCGTGGAATTTGCCTCCACCTTGGCAATCACCGGCTCATCCACATCATCCGGCAACGCGCCTCGGACACGCCCGACCCGGTCCCGCACATCTGCGGCAGCGTTGTCCGCATCACGCTCCATGTTGAATTTGATACTGATTTCGCTTTTTTCCTGACGGCTCTTAGATGAAATTGTTCTGATGCCTTCCAGCCCGGAAATGCTGTCCTCAATGATTTTGGTCACTTCGGTTTCAATGATTGCCGGACTCGCGCCCTGATATGTGGTGGTGATAGAAATCACCGGCTCGTCAATATCCGGATATTCCCGGACACTGAGCCGGTCGTAAGCCACCAGACCCACCAGCAGCACGGCAAGGCTCATCACCGTTGCCAGCACGGGCCGGCGGATGCTGATATCTGATAAATACATAGATTCTCCTGATTTTTTTCATATCTCGTTCCCACACTCTGCGTAGAACGAGTTTTCAACTCGTTTCCCTTTCCCACACTCTGCGCGGGAATGCGGAACAGACGCTCTCCCGCGTCCCTGTTCCGGAGTGCCAGTAAAACGGGTTGCAAACCCGTTCTACAGGCAAAAGTCATAGTAAAACGGGTTTCAAACCCGTTCTACAGGCAAAAGTCATAGTAAAACGGGTTGCAAACCCGTTCTACTGGCAAATGCAGTTGTGTATTATTTTCAACCTTTGCCGAACATATTCGGATCCGCTTCCACTGATTTGACCGGCATTCCTTCGGCAATTTTCTGAATGCCGCCGGTAATCACACGCTCCCCTGCCTGCAAACCGGATTTTACCTCCACCATTCCCTTTTTCCGCATCCCTGTGGTAATTTCACTCATAACAGCCTGTTCGCTTACCACTTTCCACACAAACTGACGGTTCGGCTGCGGAATGACCGCCTGTTCCGGAATAAAAAGCGCATTTTCATCCCGGCTGACTTCCACTGCTGCCTGCACAAACTGTCCGGGCCGCAACTGCTGATCGGTATTGTCAAGAATTGCCCGGACTGTGAAACTTCGCCCCTGTTCATCAATACGGGGATTGATGGCATAGATTTCAGCTTCAAACATCTCATCCGGGAAAGCATCGGTGCGGAGTTTCACTTTCTGTCCTTTGGCAATCAGATCGGAATGGATTTCAGGGATTTTGAACTCAGCCTTGAGCATAGACACATCTTCCAGATTCACCAAATCCTGTCCCGCATTGATTACATCGCCGATGCTGACTTTTCTCAATCCCAGCGTGCCGCTGAAAGGCGCACGGATCACGGTTTTGTCCGACTGCGCCCGAATCAGGCGGATATTTGCCTCATCGGTCTTCAATTGGGAATATGCCTGATCCCGCTCCCGTTCTGAAATTGCCTGATTTTTCAACAGCGATTCCGCACGTTTGTAATCGCTGCGGTGCAGATTCAGTTCTGCCTCTGCCTTTGCCAACTGCGCCTGAAGCACGGACTGATCCAACCTGAACAGAATTGTGTCGGCTTCAACCGCTTCTCCTTCGGCAAATTCGATGCCGACAATCCGCCCGCCCACTTCGGAACGGATGATGACGGATTCATTGGCATGGAGCGTGCCGACTGTGCTGATTTCACGCACAGAAGGGGCAACTTCAACTGTTTTGACTTCCACGGTGACCGGGGGCATTGCCGGAGTTTTTGCCGCTTTTTCCGGCTTCTGGGAAGCGGAAAGCTGATGTTGCAAGAGAAAAAATGCGGCAAAAAGAACCGCAAGGCTTGCTAAACTGAACAGTCCGGTACGCAGGAATTTTCTTCCACGCGTGTTTGTCGTGTTTTCCATTGATCCGATCTCCTCAATATTGATTTTAAATGCTTATTTTTATCGGAATGAACATTCATTCCGTTTTTGTTTGCATTACTTTTCTGTCATTCTGAGTCTTTCGTTTCTGTCATTCTGAGCGAAGCAGGGAATCTTTATCATCGTTTTATCGAATCCCACAGGCATTCCACAATCATCTGAATATTCTCTTTATTTAATTCAAAAAATCCTCTGAGATGGTCTTTCAGCAAAAAGGAAATGGGGCCGAAACACAGGCCGAAGAGCATATCATCATTCATATCCTTTACGATCTGCTGAGATTTTGCATAATCAAAAAGTTTCTTCAGGGAATCATATTTGGTGCTTTTCACGGCTTCTTCACGGCGTTTTTTGATTCCGTAGGGCGAATTGTAAAACTGTTCCAGAAATTTATAGTCGCTGGGATGCTGAATCAGATAATTGAAAAGCCTTGTGTAAGTGCGGATAAAGCGTTCACGCACCGGTAAGGAATCATCTTCCCGAAAAATTGCTTTTTCCAGCCGAGTTTCAATTTCTTTGTGTACCTCGTGAACCAGATTGTCCTTATTCTCAAAATACCGGTACATCGTTCCCACACCCACGCCCGCCTTTTCCGCAATCTGGGACGCTGGGCTGGCGTGGAATCCGTTTTCCGCAATCAGATCACGGGCTGCTTCCAAAATAGATGCCTGTTTATTGTTCATTATGTCCTGTGTCATTTGCTGCTCTGTTTTTCGGAATGAACATTCATTCCGAAATCTGACTAAAAATAATATAAGCTTTTGTGATTGTCAAGAAGAAAAATAGAAATTGTGCTGAACCATTTTTTTAACCGCAAAGGGCGCAAAGCTTTGTGAATCCTTTGTGTTCTTTGTGTTCTTTGCGGTTAAAAATAAAGCGGTGTAAAATTCACCCCCTCATTTTTTTAACCGCAAAGGGCGCAAAGGGGCCTCATTTTTTTAACCGCAAAGGGCGCAAAGGGGGCGCAAAGGGCGCAAAAATCGCAAAGCTTTGTGAATCCTTTGTGTTCTTTGCGGTTAAAAATAAAGCGGTGTAATTTTCGCCCCCTCATTTTTTTAACCGCAAAGGGCGCAAAGGGGGCGCAAAGGGCGCAAAAATCGCAAAGCTTTGTGAATCCTTTGTGTTCTTTGCGCTCTTTGCGGTTAAAAAAAGTGTTTAAAAAAAGATTGAGATTAAGAATGCTCAAAATTCAGCACGCCGTTTTTTATCAGAAATTCGATCACCTCACACACGGGAAGCCCCACGACATTCGTATATGACCCGTTGACGCTTTTGACCAGAAAAGTGCCGAGTCCCTGAATGGCATAAGCCCCGGCTTTGTCAAACGGCTCTTTTGTGTGAACATACCATTCGATTTCCTGATCTGTCAGATGTTTGAACAGCACATCGGTCTTTACGGTTTCCGAAAATTTGACATTTTTCGATTTACAGTATATAGCATATCCCGTAAAAACACGGTGAACCTGTCCGCTGAGGCGTTTCAGCATGGCGCGGGCTTCGGCTCTTGAATCCGGTTTCCCCAGTATGGTATCGCCGATGACCACAACGGTATCTGCGCCGATCACCCAGCTTTCGGGATATGCCTCGGATATTTTTCCGGCTTTTGCCCCTGCCAGAATTTTTACATAAGTTTCCGGCGACTGCATCGGGACCGAACTTTCATCAAAGCTGCTGGGGATAACGGAAAAGGAAAGACCCGCCTGTTCCAGCAGATAGCGCCGTCTCGGAGATTCGGACGCAAGGATTAACAAAGGTTTTGAAGATGATTTTTCCATGAAAAATTCATTATCAGATGAAATAGTATTTGACAAGTTTTACGTTAAAAGCTAAATAAGAAATTGTTGATTATTTAAAATGCCTGGGTGGCGGAATAGGTAGACGCAAGGGACTTAAAATCCCTTGATCCTCAGTGGTCGTGCGAGTTCAATTCTCGCCCCAGGCAC